>Ga0070735_10000237_pt1 | contig 66651 bp, 61 predicted proteins | sample Coa_R1_FD_66443 | JGI IMG/M metagenome (GOLD analysis project Ga0070735, IMG submission 66443) | Surface soil microbial communities from Centralia Pennsylvania, which are recovering from an underground coalmine fire - Coalmine... | ecosystem: Environmental > Terrestrial > Soil > Unclassified ...
TCCGGCGACAAATAACTGAAGATATGATTCTGCTGCTGATCGTCTCCGCGCATGCCTTCTGGTATCACAGTCGGCTGTGGATGGGGAGTAGTTTTTCAGCAGCCTGCTAGGCCCGAATGGTGCGCTCCACCTCTAGTGACTGAGGTACGATCACGCAGGTCACGTATGCACCTATCGTCCCGACGATTACGCCCGTTAGTCCTAGCTTTTGCACTAATAAAATCGACAGCACGAGATTTGTGACCGCGGCCGAGATCGAGTAGACCATTTGGCCTTTCAATCTGCCGGCGCTGGCAAGTACACAGGACTGCGAGATTGTTGCACCGTAGATAAGGCTCCAAATTCCCATGCAAAGAAGAAGATCGAATGACGGCACCGCAGCGCTGCCTGCCCACGCGCGGATAATCCAGCGGCCGAAGAAAATTAACGGCAAGGTCAGTAAAAATGCTGAACCAAGGGTGAGGCTGAAGTTCATCCGAAAGCTGCGGCATACCCAAGCCCGATCACCGCGGGCAAATGCCTCAGCATATGCTGGCCAATAGGATGGGCTGGCTAGAACCTGGAAAATCATGGTGTAATTGAACAATCGCCAAGTCACACTGTAGGGAGTGACCGCAGCCGCACCGAGGTAGTGAGCGATGATGAGATTGTCGGTCTGGAAAAGAATAAGCGCTGCCATCTGAACCACAAAGAACATGCCACCCACGGATGTTAGTTTTCTGATCGCGGAAAGCGTTACCCGTCTTAATCGTGGAACAAGCCATGGTTTCGAATAGCCAAAGAGCCAGATAGCGCTGATGACGTTGACAAGTAATACCGACCCGGATACAGCCACAACAAGGCGAACGAGCCCTCCGTGCTGGCGTGTTACGGCAATAAGGGCCGCGAGACTCAGGGCATTGCCCGCAGCGCTCCACATGTTGGCTGTAGAGACTTCCTGGTAGGCGCCATAAATCTTTGTAACGATAGAGACCGGCAAACTGAGTACGAATATTGTGAAAGCAACCGCAACTGTAGGCCCTACTTCGGCCCGGGCTTGCGGCGATTGCACGTTGAAGACTCGATCCCACGAAACAATTCGCCAAACAGGAAAGAATAGGGCCATTAGAAGAGCGGCGACCGCAATCAGGGACCAAAATGCCGCAGCTACGTAATCACCCGCTAAACCGTCGTTTTCCCTTGCGTATCCCTCTGAAACCGCATTTGTAAGGCTGCTGCTCAACCCCAGATCAGCGAGGGCAACCCAAGCCATTGCTGTGCCGATAGTAACCCATGCCCCATAACGCTCCGCACCCAAATACCTGACTGTTAGCGGAACAGAGAAGAAGCTGACAAGAACTGCGACGCCACGACCTGCCAGACCGGTGAAAATACCTCGAGCAATGCGTGCGTAACGACGCTGGCTGTGGTCTGCGATCTCGCCCCTGCCTAAGGCGAGTCGTATGTAGTGGGCGGTCGACGGCAGGAGCGTATTGATTCTAGAGTTTGGCAATAGTCTATGGCTGCAACCAGCTATCCGAGCAATGACCGACCTATGACGGTGCCAAAGAAGGAGTGGTCGCTTTTCGCATTGCTTCCAGGTCGGCTGCCACCATCATACCGATCAGATCCTTAAATCCGACTTGAGGTTTCCAACCCAATACCTCACGTGCTTTGGTTGCGTTGCCGCATAGAGAGTCAACTTCTGCCGGACGAATCAACTTGGGATCAATTTCAACGTATTTCTGCCAATCTAATCCAGCGGCCCCGAATGCAACTTCCAAAAGGTCGCGCACACTGTGCTGTACGCCCGTTGACAGTACGAAGTCTTCTGGATCTGAATGCTGCAAGATCATCCACATGCCGCGCACATAATCACCCGCAAATCCCCAATCGCGTTTCGAATCGATATTGCCCATCGTCAGTTTCTTGGCCAATCCGGATTTGATTTTGGCGACCTGATGGGTGACTTTCTTGGTAACGAACTCCAGTCCGCGGCGCGGCGATTCATGATTAAACGCGATCGCGGAGCAAGCAAACAGCCCGTAGCTCTCGCGGTAGTTGACGGTGATGTAATGGCCAAAAACCTTCGCCACACCGTATGGACTTCGTGGATAAAAGGGTGTTTTCTCTGTTTGCGGGGTTTCCCTTACCTTGCCGAACATCTCTGAGCTGGAGGCCTGCAGAATTTTCGCTTGCGGCCGATGTTTGCGAACCGCCTCCAGTACACGCATCACTCCCAATCCGGTAACGTCGCCCGTCAAAACAGCCTGATTCCAGGAAGCGGGAACGAAACTCTGGGCAGCCATGTTGTACACTTCGTCGGGCTGTACTTCATGAATCACGCGATCCAGGGATGATTGGTCCGTAAGGTCGCCTTCCATGAGCGTGATGTCATCCATCACCGTTTCGATCCGCTCAAATTTCTTGACGCTTGTTTGCCGGACCAACCCAAACACCTCATAACCCTTAGCCAACAGGAGTTCCGCCAAATACGAACCATCCTGTCCGGTAATACCCGTGATCAATGCTCTCATGTGGAATCACCCTGATGAAACAACGCCACGAAAATTGATACATTAGAATATACACAACACGGCTGAGGAACGAAAAGACAAGCACTCGAGTAGAAGCGCACTCGCAAATCGAGAAGCACGTTCAATCCAGCAAGGCCGGTCCGGCCGAAATGTGGGCCCGATCTAGAAATATTTTTACAAATCCAGCAACATCTCGCGCGGACCGGGGTTGAGTTATTCGGAATTCCGATTATGTAGTGGTTGGTACATGTCCTTTCTGGCACGTGATGGAAGTGACCGCACTCACAGCCGCCAATAGCCACACGAGTTTAAGATCGTTGTCCGAGTACGTACTCGTCACTTGCTAAGAGATCCGACCTTTCCCCCTGAAGGTCGAATGGGCCTGCACCATCCTGTTTCCACGGAGATGTCAGCATGAAACGTGCGCCGTTCGTCGTCATTGGGTTTTCTGTTGCATTCTTGGCAGTCTGCTGTTCGATGCAAGGCCAGATTTCATTTTTTCAGCCGCCAACGTATTCCGGAAATGGCCCTCTCTTTGTCGCCGACTTCAATGGCGACGGGAAACCCGACATCCTGACCGGCGATGGCACGATGAACTTAGGCAATGGCGATGGGACATTTACGCCCGGAACCACGGTATCAGGCGGTGTCCTGGCGGTGGCCGATTTCAACGGCGATGGCAAGCCCGATGTGCTTCAGCAGGGAACGGGCACTCTACTCGTGCTTCTCGGAAAAGGGGATGGCACGTTTCAGGCGCCTATCAGCAGTCCGAGCAATGCCAATTTGTCGCTGGTGGCCGCAACTGACTTGAATGCGGACGGCAAGGCCGATGCAATCGGGATATTTAACAACGCGCTGATCGTTTATCTCGGCAAAGGTGATGGCACATTTGCGGCGGGAGTTTCTTACAATCTGGGGAGTGGTTCGAGCAGTCCGATAGCCTTGTCGCTCGGAGATTTCAACGGCGATGGGAAGACTGATGTAGTCATAACTACCCTGATTGGAAACACTTTTGCAGGGCAGGAGAGCACTTTTCTGGGTAATGGTGATGGGACATTTCAGTCCGCAAGGACATCGGCGACTATCCAGGACCCGGGATACGTCGCTGTTGGAGACTTCAACGGCGACGGGAAGCTCGATCTCGCCGTCAGCAGCGTAAGTAACATCCCATTTAATTGTGGCCCTGGAGGGTGCGTCGTAAGTGTTTTGCTGGGCAACGGAGACGGCACGTTCCAAACACCTACGTCTGTCATAGCTGCCTCCGGGTCGTTGGCCTCGGCCGACGTGAACGGTGACGGCAAACTGGATTTGGTTTTCCAGGGAGATCCGACTCTGGCACAGATCTACATGGGAAACGGTGACGGAACCTTTTCCAATGCCAGCAATTACGTTCTCACCGTTCCTTCGAGCATTTACGGCTACCCGACATCAGGGGGCCCGATCGCAATTGCGGATTTTAACGGCGATGGGAAGCTAGACGTTGCGATTGGAGGTTACTCGCTACTGGGAAATGGAAACGGCACCTTGCGGGCAATTCCGTTGTCGGCAACGCCTTCGGCTGTTGGTCTTGGGGTTACAGGTGTGTTCGATAAGAGCAGCAGCCTGCCGGGCGTGGCGGTGGAGGCCGGTACCAGCCTATACATCCTGAAGAACAACGGCGACGGTACGCTTTCCATGAGCCACACATACACGTTGCAAATACAAGGCTATCAGATCTTCGCCGCGGACCTGAACGGAGATGGCACCGTCGACTTGTTGGTGTTGAACTACGACTCTACGACCCTTCAGGCAGGTTACAGCTTTTTAGCGGGAGACGGCGACGGTAGCTTCCAGGCGCCGGCCTTCTATCCGCTGAACATCAACGGCCACGCTGTTCTTGCTGACTTGAATCACGACAAAAAGCTTGATTTAGCAATCGAGGAGAATAACCAATCCGTTGGCATTCTCCTGGGAAATGGCGATGGGACCTTTTCTTCTCCGGTTTCCTATTTCACTGACGGAGCTGGCATCCCTGTCGTGGCGGACTTCAATGGAGACGGCAATCTGGACATTGCGAGTTATGTTGGAACCAATCCTGTGCAAACGTCGATTCTGTATGGCAACGGAGACGGTACCTTCAAGCCAGCGGTCTTTCCGCCGAGCTTATCCGGGTTTGGGGTGGCTTATACGGCTGATCTAAACAATGACGGCAAGGCCGATCTGATATCGAGCGGTCAGGTCGCACTGGGCAACGGAGACGGCGCGTTTGCGTTGCTACCCCCGCTGTCTAACGGCAACCCGTTGCAGGGGATAGTCGGTGTGGCTGCTGTGGTCGACCTCAACGGCGACGGCAAACTCGACCTGATCGTCGACCTTGCTTTCGGAAGTCACTTTGTAGAGACTGTAGTGCTTTTGGGCAACGGAGATGGGACGTTTGGTCCTCAGATAAACGTCCCGCCAGGCTATGTACCGTCACCATTTCTTGTTGCGGACATGAACAATGACGGGCGACCTGACCTCGTTTTCTTCTGGAGCACGAGCGCAGTCAGCGGAATTGGTGTGGAACTCAACACTACACCGCCGGGTTTCGAACTCTCCGCAAGCCCTTTGTCGCCCGCCAGCGTCACCGCAGGCAATTCCGCCACTTCAACTCTGACGGTCTCGCCGACCTTCGGATTCAACAGCTCCGTGACGCTTTCGTGCTCGGGGTTGCCAAGCGGAGCGACTTGCAGCTTTAATCCTCCAACAATAGTTAGCAGCTCCGGATCATCGGTACTTACGGTCTCTACGACCGCAAGTACTGTTCCTGGTACTTACCCAGTTAAGGTGCAAGGAATTGCGTCATCAATTGCTAACAGCGTTGCAGTACCGCTTGTCGTTCAAGCACCTCCCGATTTTGGGTTGAGTCCATCACCAGGGTCGCCCACCTCCCAGACGATCAGTGCCGGGCAAACTGCCAGCTTTAGCTTAGGCGCTACGCCCACGGGTGGGTTCACAGGAGCGGTTAGCCTTATCTGTGCCATCACGCCGGTCGTCAGCCCCGCTCCGGCATGCAGTTTGTCCAGTTCCACGGTGAATCTCACTGGCAGCGGGACGCAGACAGTCACTGTGTCGGTGAAAACGAGGGATTCTTCAAGCGCGAGTCTTTCATTGCCTGATTTTCGACTTCCTTGGACGATGACGCCGTGGATCTTTACCATCGGGTTAAGTGGGCTGATGACCCTGAATCGGCGTCGGGGGACCCTGGCGGCACGTGCCTGCGTCGCGCCGATCCTCATACTCGTCTTGGGGGCACTGGTGTCGTGCGGGGGAAGTTCAACCTCAACAACAACTACGCACGGCACGCCGTTGGGGACGTACACTGCAACTGTGACAGCAACATCGGCCAGTTTGAACCACAACACGGCTTTGCAGGTGGTCGTGCAATAGAGCCAATTTCAGTACCCATGTTGACTATCTGGGATTACCGATAAACAATGCATCCCAAGTCAAGGAGTTTTTGGTACCGGCGCTGATGGTGGCAGTTGTCCCCGACAAGCTGCAAGTTGCGGAAATCGGCGTAGCCGGGGGAGCCGAAGCTTGATCAATCGAGGGGAAACACAGATAGTTTGAAAACGTAGTGGCTAATGCGAAGGTACAAGAAGTCGAGGCCGCCATGGAGCACTTGCCAGCCCATTGGTTCGGCCCTTGCTGGCCCAGTCCTCCGCTGATGGATGCACTCCCGATTACGCTTACTCCCGTCACTGCACCGCCGCTGAAGCTAGGCGTAATTGCAGAATCCCATACGCCAGAGTAGGGAGCGATTTGATAATATCGTCCGCCGCGTGCCGCGTAGTAGGCACCGATCGATACCTGGCCACCCTTTCCCGTATTGGCGACGTAGGTAGTCACATTCTGTCGCCCTCCGATGCCGATGGTGGTGCCAGGTTCGATCGCGATTTGGGGGGCTCCTCCGGCGACCTCGATAATCTCTGGTGTGGTCACATAGTGGGCAGCGTCTTCAAACGTGAATTCAGTCCCCCCGCTGATGGTGATTTGAACCTGAGAGGAGGTTGAGATGATTTGCGGTCCAGAGCAGGTTTGCATGTGGACGCCATCTAACGTGAGGTGCCCATTGTTGAACAGAATTTGTGCCTGCCCCGCTCGAATATGGTCGGGACAACCGTCGTGATTGTTCGCGTTCCAGAAATCAATACTGACATGATCAAGGTTGATCGTACTCCCAATGGCATCCGGAGCATTGATCGCGTAACCCGTATTGCCGCCTCCGCCAACGAACTGAGTGCCCGTAAAGGTCAGATTTTCGGCTCCTCCTCCTCCTTTTACTATCGTCACGCCATGTTCTGTGGCCGTGTATCCGCCCATGATCGACCCGCCGACCCAGAATTGCTGGTAAATGTTAACGCCGAGAGCGTACTGGCTGCCGAAGTTCTGCACGTGAACATTGTCGAACTCTTCCAGAAAATCTGACGCACTCGATGGAACAGCACCGTCCGACAGTTTTCCGCCAGATGGATCTCCTCCTATCCAGATGCCGTATGGTGTATTGGAAGGCCCATTACCGATCAGCGTAAGATTTCTGATTCCGCGGCGGGAATAGGTCCCAGGCTGAGTGGGGCGAAGAGTGGCGCTTGCATTCGCGCAGACAATGGCTGGAGAGTGGAGGCTTGGGGCGTTTGCCGTTCCAATTCTGATCACGGCGTTGTTTCCTTCGATGGTTACCCACTGCGGCTTTTTCACGGAGCTTGTTAGCGTGTAAGTGCCGGGGGCGATTTCGCAGATGCCAGGATTGTCTGGGGAGAACTGGGCTATGCATGAATTGAGTTGCTTGCCTACATCGGTGCCGGTCGCGTTGATGACGGGTATTTCGTTCGTGGAACTTGCCGTTGTGCTTGCTCGACCGTAAGCCCGGACGACGAAAGAAAGCAAAGCAGCGATGACCAGGAGACGGGTTCTCACGGAGAGCACTGTACGCGCAAACGAAATGCGAGTCCACTGCGGGGTAGGAAAGGGTGATGCCAATAGCAGCCATGTTCCAAACTGCGATTGCGGTTTGCCAGCAGTTATGGATATACTACTGGCCTTCGGACGGACCGACCCTGACTTTCCGGACGAGATTGGAAGCCAGATGCTCGTATGGACGGATGGAAGCGATCTGTTTGCTTTCATCACGCCGTCAATTTGCAATCTCATACCAATGGCCGGACGAAGAGTTCGTTTTTGCGTCTTGTGCCAGAAATGAATCTTGTAGCTTTTTGAAACCTCAATCCCAGGTGAGGAACAAATGAGACAATCGTATTGCTCAAAGATGTTGTGCGCTTTTGCCGTATCTAGTGCCATCGCTTTCACGTTGGCTTGCGGCAGTGCGATTACCACTCCCCAAATAAAGAGCTCAGTTGCAGGTACGACCAACCCTTTGGTCGCGCAGGTCTCGATTGCGAGCGGCTGTGTCGGCCGAAGCATGGTGGAGTTTGGCCCTGATACTTCGTACGGCAGGACCACAAACTGGTATCCAGTGCCCGGCAAATATCAAGCGACCACGATCCTCGTGGCGGGCATGCGGGCATCCACAACTTACCATTTGCGGTCACAAACGCAGTGTTCTGGGATCACGGAGAGCGTGACCAGCCCCGACATGACCTTCACCACGGGACCAATCCCTTCTTCGCTCCCCTTCCCCACAATCAAGGTGACCCGTCCGAGTACTTCTGCGAGTTCGCCGGAAAATGCAGGCATCGAGATGGTGACGGTGGCCTCCGGTAACGTACCGGCTTTTTTCACTGATCGCGACGGCAATGTCATCTGGTATTACAACGTTGGGAGCACAAGTTCTCCCTATATGTTCAAATTTCTTCCCAATGGCCACATAGTGATGATGATCACTACGTCCCCAACGGCTATCACTGCAATTTCGTCGATACGCGAAATCGATTTGGCCGGAAATATTATCCGTGAGTTGGATATCCCCACTCTCCGCCAAAAGATGCAGGCCGCCGGATTCGATTTTGCTGCAGAGAACTTTACCCACGATCTCGTTCCGCTTGACAATGGCCATGTAGTCGCGCTAGTCAACTATTCAAAGACCTTCACGGATCTTCCTGGATATCCTGGTTCGCTGGCGGTCATTGGGGATGGTCTCGTTGATTTAGACGAGAACTGGAATCCGGTATGGGCCTGGAATAGCTTCGATTACCTCGATGTGAATCGCCACCTGAATGGCTTACCAGACTGGACGCACGGTAATGGAGTCGCCTATTCCCCCAATGATGGCAATGTGATTCTGTCCTTGCGCCACCAGTCCTGGGTTCTCAAGATCGATTACAGTAATGGAGCCGGAACGGGCAATATTCTTTGGCGTCTCGGTTACCAAGGCGACTTGGCGCTGACTGTGAATGGTGTCCCAAGCGACGATCCGAGCCAATGGTTCTCTTTCCAACACTTTCCGGTACTCATAAGCCAAAGCGGACCGAAAACACTGCTGGGAGTGTGGGACAACGGGGATAATCGCGTCCTGAATGCCCAAGGTGTCATCTGCGGTCCTCCGCCTGTTTACAACGTGCCTTGCTACTCCCGAGCGGCCATCTTCGACATCGATGAGAGTAACAAGACTGCTGATATGGCTTGGGATGACCTGCCAGGCCTTTACTCGATCTGGGGAGGAAACATAAATCAACTGGCCAACGGTAACGTTGAGTTCGATGCAAATTCCCCCGCCGGGCCATCTGGCCTGAATGCGGGTTCGATAATACAGGAAGTAACTCAGACATCCACTCCGCAAGTGGTGTGGCAAATGGTGGTCGGACCGAATACGTTAAACGCTTACCGCGCTTATCGTTATCCGAGTCTCTACAACGGCATTACGTGGCAATACTGATATATTTTGAGTGGGGCACGAGTTTGGAATAGCGAATAGCGTTGCCTACCCTGGAATGGTTTCAGCATCCGTGGCGTCGCTTTTCGCCGTGACGAGCTGCAGACCTCAGTTCTTATCGCCCGTTTCAAGGGAGGCATGCTCTGACGGGCCCGGGCTGAGTTCGCACCGGACGTTTTGCCTCTGTCATTGAGCTCGGCCCGATCCTTACCGCTGTGCGACAACGGCTATCTTCCATGCCATCCGTTGCAAGCCGGGGATCTTAAGCAAGGCGGAATCTACCGGCGATGTCCACTTGAAGACTGATTCGGTAAATCTGAAAACCAACGGAATGGGCTTCTTCCACACGCGTTCCAAGCCAATAAGTCCGACCGAAAGGAAATACTTTCCATACCACTCCACTCTATGGAAGTGCTTCTGCAGAGTTCGCAGATCGCTCACTCGCAATGGCGTCTCGTCGGAGGTTGATTCTCGGCGGAAAAGTCGCCCAGTGTGTCGGTACAGCCATGCGGGTGGGTTCGTTGCGAGGGGGTCGATCATTACCAGCCTGCCTCCTGGTTTCAAAACGCGGGCAAATTCTCTCGCAGCTCGAGCTTGGTCCATGTGATGATAAGCAGAAACGCATAGGATCCCGTCAAATGCTTGGTCCTCGAAGCGCAAAGCCTCGCCGGGCATTTCCTGTAAGTCAAGATGGATGCTGTAACGCTCCGCCAAATCCTTCGCGCGAGCCAAGGCCGCCGGAGATACATCGATTCCACTGACCAGTGCACCTAACCGAGCCATCATTACCGAAGAAAAACCGTCGCCAATACCAACATCCAAGATTCGCATGCCCTTTAATTCACCTAACCTCCGAATCGCCCAATCCAGCATTTCCTCGTGAAAATAGTGGATTTTAGATAGATCTAGGTTGTCAGGCGTGCGCCGCAGATAGATTTCGTCGTTCTCCGCCGCTTCTTTGCGAATTCGTTCGGCAAGTTCCTCGGGTAACCGTCCCAATTGATCGTTCTCCATGTCAACTCCTCAATAAACTGGCAAAAACGAAAATACGGAGCACTCCGCGAAAGAAAACCTTTATCCCGGATCAGAATGTTAGCACCACGGCCCAATCTGCCGCAGGGAAGCTGGTTTGAAAACTCGCCGGTACGTTCCTGAGCTTATCATCTTCACTTCGTCGCGGAGAATAAGGACGCGATCGGCTGACCTCAACATTTAGACGCAACAGAAGTCACAACTGGGAAATTTCGTTGCACGGTGGCACCGTCACGACCCGAACCTTTTAATCGGGTGCAAAACAACTTGACGCCGGGGGGATCAGCGACGTAAAAATTGTTTGAAAAATCTGTTAGGAGAGGCTGAGTACTGACATGCCTCTCTAGAATCAGGTGTTGCAAAACGAATTTGAACGTCCGCGAGTGGGACACAGGAACCCATTCCCGAGGTGCAGTTTTCCGCTTCGGGCGCATGCCGGAAATCGGGGGTGATTACCGGCGAGGAATCCTGTGCAGGAGAAAGCGCCAGCATGAATCGTCCCCGCAAAAGGATTCAGTGTGCAATCGTCACTTCAGTTTTTCTGGCTGCAACCTTTTTTACAGTTAGTTGTTCGTCGCGGTCGCTACCCAAAGGAGCGATTGGTAATCTTGGACAATACAACTATTCACCGTCGGCAATCCAGACTGGAGATACACGGCAAGTGTGGTGGTGCAGTCCGGGTGTCAATCCGGGTGACCCCTCTCAGAACACGGACGCAATTTACTACGAATCCGTCAACATGCAGACTCTTGAGTCCAGCGGTCCGATGTTGGTGATGGCCGAAACTCCAGGGTCCTGGGATTCTGCCTTACTCTGCAATCCGAAGGTTATCGGCGGAGTTTTTCGAAACCCTATCGACGACGGAAATACCTATAAATACGCGATGTACTACGTAGCGACAGCGTGGATGAGTGGCGACGGCAACAGCATCGGTGTTGCTTTCTCCAACGATGGCATAAATTGGAAGAAGCGTCCCCTACCTGTTATCGCTGCAACTACCTCGAAGGGTTATGCTGTCGGTCAGCCAAGTGTTTACAACATCGACCACCGATCGGCGATCTACATGTTGTACGAGGACAGCTTCCCGACCGAACATCACGTAGCTGCCAGTTCGACCGACGGCGTGCACTTTAGCGTGCAGGGTACCGTTACATCCAAAGGCCTAGACTCCGATGACCCGGAGGGGACTTGGGGAGATGTGGCGTTCGATACCGTGAAGGACGAGTGGTACGCTATTTTCAATCGGCCGCTTAGGCCACCTCCGACAACTGGGAATGTGATAGAAAGAGGCCAGTATGGTGTTGAGCTATATAAGATCAAGCAGGACGCACTCTTGACCGGAGCCTCGCCCTGGCAGCAACTCGTTAACATGGATACGAACTCGACCGGCTTTGAGTCGAACTTTATAGCGGGTTTCGTACGCGGCTTCTATGGCGATATTAATATCGCAGCGTATCCCAAAATCGACATGTATGCGACGATTTCATACCCTCCGCCGTCATGGGATGCCTCGCCGGAGGAAGCAGGATATTCGGCGGTGGTAGAACAATGGATCCTATGGCCTATGGAGTGGCAACCGGACGCCCAGGTCGAGGCTCCCCTTAATCGATATTTCAACGGACGTGTACACGAGGTCACCACCGGCTGGGTTAGCCCCGGTGGTGGCTTTCAATTGCAGCAACTTCTCGGACACCTATATGTGAGTCCGATTGAAGGAGCGGTAGTGCCGTTCTATAGCTGCAAGCGTGGGCAGATTGACTATTTCGTGTCACTGGATATGAATTGTGAAGGCCAACGAATTTTGGGAAAACAAGGGTATGCGTATTCAGAACCTTCTCCCGTGCGCAACTTAGTAGCGTTGTACCGGTGCAGTACCGGACAAGATCATTTTGTTAGTCAGGATCCAAAATGTGAAGGTGAGAAGACGGACATGCTTTTGGGCTACGTTACTCACTGAGTTCTGCCTTGGATGCGGGTACATATAGCTAATGAGCGCCGAACGGTGCAAAATAGTTCACCCCTCTCTGATAGTTATCCTTGCCGAAGTAGTCGTGCCAGAGTAATAGTCTTTCGCCAAATTAGATCGCAGGCCAGTATACCCTCGCTCATATGACCACACGAGAGCAAGCATAAGCCAGAACACAGGATCCGTGTGGGCCTGATAACTTATGTTAAAAGCCGCGATTGCGGCTATGCAAGGGACCGCACCTATCCTTCCAATCACTGGATAAAACAGAATGAACATTAGAACAAGAAAGCCTGGTAATCCGATTTCAGCAAGAGCAGTGACATAGAGAGAGTGAAAGTTCCCACGCTTGTCGTCCTGGAAAAAATCCTGCAAGACTTTGGGAGCAGATGCGAAGCCAATACCTGCGACCATTGTCTTGGGCGACCTTAGCCACGTTGTTATGCCTCGCTCTATCAGAAGGATATGACTCTCTCCCGAGCTGCCAGGATCCATCGAGAGCTTCGCAGAAACAGCGTCGGAAATCTCCCACGCCTCCAGCAGTCCAAGGAGTTCTTTTTGGTATGCGACACAAAGAAGCGAACCAATAATGGCGATTGACGCCGTCCGTAGTATCACCCGCCGTAGTAAAAATGTCTTCCAGAAAGATTTGGAAAATACGTAATACGCAACCCAACAAAGCGTAGCGGAACGGGACAGAGTTAACAAAATGAGAATTGCGATCAAGGCACGAAACAGAGGGGTGTAACGCCACTTTGCGGCAAACCTGTCGAGGAGCGCCAGGTACATCATTAAGACAAAACCTGAACGATTCGCGTCAAACGTCGTTCCAGATAGGAGCGGGAATAAATTCCAGATCGAGCTAGGCGCAAATGTCGCTTGCACCCACGAACCGGATCTTTGGGAATTTATGGTTAATCCCTGAGTCCAAGCGATGCACTCAGCTACGCAAAAGAATACATACATAACAAGCGCAAATGTGACGGAGCGCTTAATCAGCGCTTCCTGTTCGGGTTCTGCGAGAACCTGGATTGAGGTGCAATATCCCAAGAAAGCCACGAGCACCAGATCGGCAAAAGCGACCAGGCTCCGCGTCGGATCCAAGCTGAAAAGGGTCGATCCAAAGGTAAAAAACACAAAAAGGCCTAGTGCACAAAGGAATGGTATCTGTCGCCTCATAGGAGGAAGAATGCGGAGTCGAAAGAGTCCATGAGGCCCAGAGCATAATCGGCCAATGATGAGGACCAGAGGCGCCAGAACCAGGAATGGCGTGAGTATGAACGGACCATATCCGGCCAATAGGTCGATGCGATCCGCACCTATGAGACCTATGCTTCCTACTAGGAAAATGTATTGTAGCTTTCCCAAGCGTGTCACAAATAGATGTCCTGTTTCAATGCCGAGCACGATCAACTTAATGGTCGAATACCTGTCCAGCCGAGTCCAACACTTTGTTGTGAAAACGTCGCCAGAGGAACAATGCTAGCCCGAGGAGAATCTTGTATCTCATCATCAGTCTGGTGTAATTACTGAGTCGTATCCGACCCGTTACGTTTGTCGAATGCCGACGATAGGCGACGAGAGGTTCCGAAATATATTGCGTATTACCGCCCGCGACTGCATTCATGCAGCCAATCCAAGTGTCGTGATGCACTCGCGTATCTCTCGGAAAGGGTAACACGCATCGTAGCAACGAGGAGCGGAACGCCATCGTGCATCCGTGAAACTTGCCAATCAGCAAGTTCGACCATAGCCCAGCCCGAAACTCGCCTCGTTTAGCGTAAAAGGAGTCTCCGATCTTATTTCCGTCCTCGTCGATGATTATGGCATCGCTTGCAACGAGCGTTAGATCGGGGTCGCTGGCAAAAGCGTTTAAAATCGTCTCCACCTTTTTCGGCAACCAAAGATCATCCTGATCGCTCAGGAATACGATCTCGCCTGAGCAGTGCGAAAGCGCCTTCTCGAAAGAGCGTAAGACCCCTTCGTTGCTAGCATTCTGCAACACAGTGAGCCGAGGGTCCTGTATCTCGCCTAGTTGAGCATAGGTGCCGTCGGTGGAGCTGTCATCAACCAAGACAACCTCGTCCTGGTCTGACAACTGTTCAAGGATCGAGCTAAGTTGCGGTCCGATATAGCGCAGGCCCTGATAGGCCGCGATGCACACCGAGATCTTTGGCCTAGAGTTCAACCTGTTTGCCCAGTCTTCCTCTGCACGCGTCGCCAATACCCGCTGCCATAGCCCGAAACTTACTCCACTTGCTGTCTTCTGCGAATGCGATTTTAACGGCATCCAACAGCATTGTTTTGCTCTCTCGCCACGTCCAAGGCCAGTCTGACGCATAACGCATCAATAGCCACAATCGGTTGCGAGTCATGTAGTAGCGCCGATTGGGGGCATGGTGAGTTACGCCGAAGCGCAATCCAAGAAACTGATAATATGAAGTTCGGCCTAGCGAATGCAAGAGTACCGCGGGCGACTGAAGAATCAGCATTCCTTCCCGGCGGGCACGTAAACAGAACTCGATATCGACAGCGTCCATGTATAAGCTTTCGTCAAAAAAACCGAGCTTCCGAATGGCAGTCAGTGGAACCATGCTCCCCGAAGTCATAGTTGTTAGGATTTGCCCATCGCGAGTACACTTCAACCGCAGCCTAACCCCTGATTCACGGTCCACGTAGCTCGGAGCAAGAATCGCAACCCTCTTCGGATCCGGCGCCTGTTGGTACGTCTCGATCATTTTCGAGACAAACCCATCAGAGACTTGGCTATCCTGGTCAAGCGTACAGACCCAATCGTACCCGCCTTCTAAAGCATATTTCACCCCTTGGTTGAGCGCGAGGGCTATTCCCAGATTCTCAACATTGCGAATCACAGTGCAGCGTAGACGCCTATCCAATTCTTGAAGGTAATGCTCCGTTTCAATGCCTGAACCGTTATCTACAACCACAACGTGGTCGACTTCTGCAGCGACGTTTACAATGTTCTCGATGAACGTAGACTTGGGGTTGTAGCTGACGATCACCGCGCAAACAGTCTGCGATGTCACACTGCCTCCCTTATGAGGATCATTTTGATTGTATTGATTGGCTTATGACAACACAAGAATCCGGGCTAGTGTGGCGATCAGAATCTCGGGACCACATTGGTTCCGCGGATCCTCTTAAGCCAAGTCGAGACAACAGGCGGCATGTAGGAGATCGACGTTGAGTCTTAGCATTTCAGTGGCGATGTGCACGTATAACGGCGGGCGATTTCTCAGTGAGCAGCTCGCGAGTATCGCAGCCCAAGATAGACCCCCGGACGAGCTCGTGGTTTGTGATGATGGTTCGTTGGACGATAGTCACGAAATCGTGAAAGAGTTCGCTCGGCGTTGTGCCTTCGCCACGCGTTTAGTGGCTAATGAGAAAAATCTTGGATCGACAAAGAACTTCGAGAAGGCTATTTCACTATGTCATGGAGACATCGTCGCGATGGCGGATCAAGACGATGTCTGGTACCCTCACAAACTCAAGAGAGTCGAGACAGTATTTCTAGAGTCAAGCGAGACTGTCGGTGCTTTTAGTGATGCCGACCTGATCGATGACGATTCCCGATTGCTGAGCCAGCGCCTCTGGAATGCTTTCTCGTTTGATGCTGTGGAGCAAGACCGGTTTGCGAACTGCCGCGCATTGGAAGTCTTACTAAGACATCCCGTCGTGACCGGCGCCACCATGGCGTTCCGAAGAGAACTCATTGATATTTTGTTCCCAATTCCCTCGTCCCATATTCATGACAGGTGGATATCTTTCTTGCTCGCAGCGCGCGGACAATTCGAGGCGATTCGCACACCCCTCATGCAGTACCGACGTCACGAGGGCCAACAAGAGGGGTTGCCACCTCAGATGCGCAGAGACTTGATAGCACAAGCCAGGACAAGGGGTGTGAGATTTCACCTGGAAGAGATAAATCGGTTTCGTGAACTCCACGCCGGACTAAGAAAGCGCCAAGCGGATTTCCCGTATGCTCAGTTTGCCCTGAGTGAAATTGAAAAGAAAATCTCTCATCTTGCGCATCGAGCGCAGTTGCCGCCGCAGAGGATTGCGAGGATTCCGCGTGTCCTCAGAGAATCTTTCAATCTCGGTTACTGGCGTTACTCGGCGGGTTGGACCAGCATCGCGAAGGACCTAGTGATTCGATAAATACAAGTCGCATTGAGACCCGAATTTTCTGCACCGCGTATTCATAGTCCCTCACGTTCGCCCATTTTCCCAGTCAGCCCGTCCCACGTTCCCAGGAGGAAATAACGGAACTTTCGCCCTCGGTCTCGTTCCGCGATCGAGCACACGACCATGTCTCGCAACTGCCTATAGATGCAATTCAGAATCCATCCAGGAAATCTGAAGATATATTTCCTATAAAACGCAATGCAATTACGCGAGATGTAATAGCGCCGAATGGCGCTGTGGTGACTGGGGTGGAAAGTTCGACCTAGGACGGTAGTATCTGCGGGGGAGCCAGCAGTGTGTAACAATCTCGCCTGTTCTGAATCTGCGATGAGAAGACCGGCAGCCCTAATTCGAAAGCAATATTCCCAGTCCACAAGATCAATGAAATATTCTGACGCAAACAACCCGATTTTGTCGAAAATCCAGAGCGGCATCAACGCCCCCGATGTCATCGGGAGCACTAGGCTACCGTCGACAGCGCGGGGCATGGATGCCACGATGCCAGTATCAGGATCAACGTACCGAGGATGAACCGAAGCGACCCGCTCGCGCTCCGGGTGAGACTCCCATGCACCGAACATCTGGCGAACAAAACCGTCAGTAACTCTGCTGTCTTGATCGAACAAGATCACCCAAAGAAACCCCGTAACCTTGGCCCGTGCAACACCTCGGTTCAGGGCCTCGGCAATGCCAAGGTTCTTCCCGTTCTCAATCAGCTGAAATCCGAGGGCTCGACTTCTGTTCCGCAGTGCTTGGACCTCCTCAGCATTCGAGCCATTGTCTACTACAACTAGTCCTTGTACCTGAGCCAGAACGTCGCCCAGGAGTTCGAGCATTCTAGCACTGGGGTGATAGGTAACAATCACTGCGCAGACAGGTGGGTTTGTCATGTTGTCTGCTCTCAATAGAGTGCGATGAAAATCACTGTCTGCAATTTCGAGTCGCCAGGCTCGCCCTGACATGATAGACGAGCACGCCCTCGTCGCGATGTCGGATACTCTTCCTAAGGATGTCTAAATTTTACGACGGAGTCTGCTCTCTCTCAACCTGACCCTTTCGGAATTTTTCGCGGGGAGTGGGTTCGATGACCCAAGAATCGGACCATGGTGAACGGGGGGACTAGGAAACCGAGCCTGCAGGTGCCCGTGCAGGTGTGCGGAGCGTATAGATGACGCCAGCGACTACTCCCAATGCTTGACTCCAAGCACGGGCGGCCAAAATCATTGGAGAAAGAAGTCCCACGATCGGATCCTTCCTCGCGGCGCGTAGGGCAAAGGAAAGTGTGCTGATGAGAAAAGCGACAAACACCACTGCCGATGCAGGTATCGCCGGATGCACAAGCAAGTCGCGGGACATAGCCAACAGAAGCGCGGGTGCGAGTAATAGTTGCGCCTTCATCACCTGCGGTGTGTGGCTATCTTTCAGAGTCTTCTTAGGATTCTTGCGCAACGCCAGCATTCGCCAGAGGGCGAACTTATATTTTTTCTTCATGTATCGCCAAAACGTGTCGGGATGAGTGTGATACACAATCGCAGTTGGGACGAACTTCAGAATCCAGCCTCGGGCAGACATTCGGTAGGAGAGCTCCGCATCCTCGGCGCAAGCCACCGGGAAACTGGTGTCGTACCCCTTCATCTCCAGGAAGCGATCGAGCCGGAACCCTGCTGAATAGGTATCGATGAAATCGATGGACGGGAGGCCAGCCATCAGCCGGTATCGGTCCTCGTATTCAATCTGCACAAAGCGCGCAATCAGACTCGTTTGACTAGATCGATATACACCCTTTACTCCGACGACTTCTGGATCGTCGAAGGGTGCAGTCATCGAGCACAGCCAATCCGGCATTGGAACACAATCATCATCCGTAAACAGGATGATCATTCCCTTTGCTTCCTTGGCGCCGCGATTACGAGCAGCTGCCGGCCCGGCATTTGCCTGATTGATGAGCCGCACGCCTGGATATAGGCCAACGACTTCCGTCGTATTATCCGTAGAACCGTCATTAACCACCAGGATTTCCGCGTTATGCGCGGTAGTCTGCTTTACGAGTACATCCAGGCAATTCTTAATACGAGACGCGCCGTTAAAGGTGGGGATGATAATTGATACCGACACGGGTTTGGTTGGCTCTCGGTTAGGAAGTCGCTCTACGCTTGTCAAATTATTATTGAACGAAAACACGATGGGAAACAACAATAGTGGGATATTCAATGTTACGTAGTCATGGATTAGTATTCGTTTGTGCCAGTAAAAGCCACGAACGCGGTGCGGAATATGATTTGCAGATCCATTCCGAAACTCCAGTTGCGCATGTAGTAGAGGTCATACTGTAGCCGTTCCGAGATGGACGTGTCCCCGCGAAGACCATTCACCTGTGCCCATCCAGTAATGCCAACATGGCAGCGATGTCGGCTATTGTATTTCTCGAAATCCTCTCCGAATTTCGCGACATAATAGGGGCGTTCTGGTCGAGGACCAACCAAACTCATCTCTCCGCGAACGACATTCAGCAGTTGAGGCAGTTCATCCAAGCTGAATCTGCGTAAGATTGCCCCGATAACCGTGCAACGAGGGTCGTTTCTTGTTGTCCACAGTGTGTCGCTTTCGTTCTTGCTGCTGCAATGCATAGTCCGAAACTTCAACAACGTGAAAGATTTTCCGTGCCGGCCAATACGCTCCTGTCGGAATAATATGGGACCTGCAGAGCTGAACTTCACGAGAGCGGCAATTGCAACGAATATGGGGCTCAGAATTACGAGGCCCAAGATGGCTGCGATTAGATCAAAAGCTCTCTTGACTACGGTGTACGCAAAGCTTTCTACCGGCGATACCGCTAGATTCATCATCTGCAGTCTGCCGGCCTGGAACAGTTTGCTTCCAAATGACAATCGCGGGCCAAGGTCGAAGACCGCTCGAATCGGTTTTCCAAGATCTTCAAGGATCTCGATCGCAATGGAAAGATTCGGATACAAGGACGGTGGGACAGCAACGACCACTTCGTCGATGTTGAACGCTTTTGGGTTCAGACGATCAATAACGCTTATCACTGGTGCGTCGGCCACTAGCACCGCCTGTCCCGGGAGTTGCAGGTAGGCTTCAACTTTGCAATCGAAGAAAGGGATTCGGCGCAGCAGCTTCACGTAGCGCTTGGCGTATTGATCGGTTCCGACAATCAACAGTTTTTCACATTTTCTGGGCCAGATCGTCGAAGCTGATGACAGCCGAAAAAAATTCCGGGTAACAACTACGAACAGGAACAAGACAAGATTCGCGGCGAAGAGAAACTTTCGCGATATCACCAACTGACGGACGAAAACGAGCAAGGCGGTTTGTAGCAACAACGTTGTGAAACATGCGAAAAATGCAGCTCGAATTCCGGTGTATTCCCAGAAAAGGTCGGCGACGGTCGAGATTTTGGAGTAATTGGCAGCGAGAATCCAGGCTAGCTCTGTAAAAACAAACAGGATCAGATAATGCTGTCTCCCGGGGATGTCTAGGCTGAACGTGCCAAACTTCAGGTATCCGCAAATCCCAAAGGAGAACAAAGGAAGCAAATATACCAGAACGCGCAACGATAGATTGTACACGTACACTCGCGACATCATCTACTCAATCCCCCACGGGTTTTTCGACCACATGCCCTCAATCGATTTAACCAGCTCTCGCCGAGCCCGCAGTAATGCCTGCTACAACCCAAGAGTCGGGTAAATGTTTCGTAAAAGCTTCTTTTCCACAGCTACGCTCTCGGTTCGCTCGAATACGACATCGATTTATCACGCTGCCCTAATGGTTGGATGTTAAGGATAAAATAGCCGAATTCTCAACAAAAAATTCAAATTGGGAGCTAGAGATGTCTCCTGAACTATTTAGTGGCGCTGACGCTAACTCTTTATGCTAAAAACACGAAACCCATTTTTCGTCGCTCCAGCGACTTAGGTGGAGAATCGCGTCGCTTTCTCCTTCCGGTCGCCTCTTCGACAGACGCCCACACTCACAAACGTTCAGCTCCCGGGTGAGCAGGCAGCGGAACGGGAGGGGAAGCACATCCTGCATTCTAGCGGGTGTGATTCGAGAACCGCCGACCAAGCTTTCACCGAACGACGAATTTTATGACCTTCTGGCAGATTTTCGCAAGTGGTTTTCTCGGCGCGTGGGCCGTTTGCCTTAAGAAGACGCAAACCTGAGGACTGGCCAAGCCCTCGATTCAGGTTTGTTTCTTGTAGTCTCCGCGGCTGAAGTACTTTTCCAGCCACAGATAAAGGCAAATGAAGAGGTAGCGACTGCCCATTTCCTGGATTTTAAGTTTGGCCACTCCGGTACGGCGATTACGCCATGTAATTGGCATTGTAGTCCAGGAGTATCCGCGAATGATGGTTTTCAAAGGAATTTCAACCGTAAGGTTAAAGTGAGCTGAAAGCATAGGCTGGCATCCCTCAATGACCTTGCGGCGATAGGCCTTGAAAGCGTTGGTGGTGTCGTTCAGAGAGATTCCGAACAAGATACGAATGAACAAGTTGGCCATGCGATTGATCCGCAGCTTGAGCCAGGGATAATCGATGAACCCGCCACCCTTCATGAAGCGCGATCCGAACACGGCATCCCAGCCTTGATTCAGAGTGTGCCAATAGCGGACGACATCGCGGCAGTCATCGGACTCGTCGGCCATCATGATGACAACTGCGTCCCCACTCATCTTCTGTAGGCCACAATTAATGGCACGGCCGAATCCGTGGAGTGGGCCATTGGAAACCAATCGAACTTCCGGGACGCGTTTACTCAAGGAGGAAACAATCGCAGACGTGCGATCTTTGCTTCCGTCGTCGACAACGACGATTTCGTGAGGGACATCGTGCAGACGCAGCTCCAAATGGAGATGCTCCAGAGTGGACTGGATACAGCCCTCTTCATCACGGGCAGGAATGATCACGGACAAGAGTTTGAGATCGGATTCCGGGCGTGACGCAGCGCTCATATTCCGCACCGTGTTAGCCAATCGGGGTTCGCGTTGGCATGATCGGCAATCTCTTCGAGAATATTCTCAATGGTAATGTGGGGTTTCCACGCCATTAAACTCATAGCTTTGCCGGAATCCAGAATGAGCCATGGGACGTCATAGGTGCGTTCGGACCCGTAGGCTATGGGCGGGTGCAAACCGAAGCGTTGGTCGCACCACGCCGTAAGTTGGGCCAGGGACATCGAGTTTGCCACGCCACCAGAAACATTGAGCAGCGTGCCGGGGCCGACCTTACGCAGTTGTAGGTCCACTATTCCAGCCAAATCGCGGGGGTGAAGGGCGTCGCGAACCTGATAGCCTTTCCCCCCAAACCCGAGATATCTGAGCGTGCGCCGGGAAGAATGAGCATGAATCCAGTACGAGAAGATGCCCTGTTCGGCAGTGCCAAATTGGCCGGCGCCGGCCATCACGCCGCAGCGGTTGATCCAGACGGGAAGGTCAAATCCTGCGTTGTACTCCAGCGCCAGGCGCTCGGAAGCCAGTTTTGTCGCCCCGTAAAGCGAAATCGGTGCCTGTGTGCTGAAATCTTCGACGATGCCTGCCCCGCTCACGCCCGGAGGAGCGGCATACTTGTCATCGAAAGTGAAAGCGCAAGATTCAATGCGCAGCGGCAACTGTTTCAACAACGGAATGGAGTAGACGCGACTGGTGCTTAGGAGTATGAACCCGGCGCTTGAATTTCGGCAGTACTCGAGCAGATTGATGGTGCCGACCAGATTATGTTCGAGTAGTTGACGCGCGCTCGTTTTGCCGTCACGACCTGCCAGAACGCTCGGCTGCGCGGCTGCATCGACGACCCAATCGGCAGGCGGCAGAGCGTCCATGTCGCTCGCCATACGGATGTCTCCGTGATGTAACTGCACGCCCAATCGCGACAGCGAAGTTCGATTGGTCTCGCTGCCGAATCGTGCAAGGTTGTCGATTCCCAGAATAGTAATATTTTCGAAGGACTCAATTAGATAGCGCGCGAGGTGACTGCCAACAAAGCCGCAGATTCCGGATATAAGAACCTTCATAATTTCGAATCCATCAGCCGTGAAGACCACGATGCCGCAATTTCGGCAATAGTCTGCTTTAGAGTTTTTGTGATCCTCCATTCAGGGTAGTGAGATTTCATTTTGGTGAGGTCACTGTAGTAGCAGATATGATCGCCAATACGATTGGTTTCGACATAGGTCCAGACCTGATCGCGCCCAGACCATTCTTTAGTCAAGGCGAATGCTTCCAGAATGGAGCATGAATTCTCGAACCCGCCACCCAAATTGTATACTTCACCGCAACGAGGGATTTGGGCAAAAGACAACATGAAGCTGGCAACATCTTCGGAATGAATGTTGTCGCGGACCTGCTTTCCCTTGTAGCCGAAGACTTTGTATTCCTTCCCGCTGAGATTGCATCGGACCAAATAACTAAGAAAGCCGTGCAGTTCGACTCCGGAATGATTAGGGCCCGTGAGGCAGCCGCCCCGGAGGGCACAAGTGGGCATTCCGAAATAGCGCCCGTATTCCTGAACCATAACATCGGCAGCGACCTTAGAAGCTCCGAAGACAGAGTGGAGCGATTGATCGATGGAAAAGTCTTCGGCAATGCCGCCGCGGTCCTTCAGATCGGAGTAGTCCCAACGGGTTTCCTTTTCCACCAGGGGCAACCTGTTCGGAGCGTCGCCATAGACCTTGTTGGTGGACATGTGAATGAACGGCGATTCGGGTGCCCAGTTGCGTGCCGCTTCCAGGAGGTTCAGGGTACCGGCGGCATTTGTATCGAAGTCATGGAATGGTATCTGAGCAGCTCGGTCGTGCGACGGCTGTGCCGCCGTGTGTACGATTGTGGAAGGCCGTGTACGCTCAACCAGGCGAAGAATTCCGTCGCGGTCTCGAATGTCGATACCATGATGCTCATAAGCAGGAATCTCCCGTTGCAAGCGTCGGAGCGACCATGAAGTATCTCCCTCGGCACCGAAGAATACCGCTCGCTGGTTGTTGTCGATACCAACAACAGAGTACCCGGCGTGATAAAAGTGAACGCAAACCTCGGAGCCAATAAGCCCACAAGAGCCCGTGACTAAAACGCGCTTGTTGTTCATGGACATTTAGCCTGACATATCTCAGCCCAGCCGTAAACAATCAATCGACTGACAGGATTGCGGTCCTGTCAACATTAGCCCTCACGTTTCCGTATGAGCGATTCCGCCTGACCCTTGAGAAGTACCCAACGGGCTTTTGTTGGTGGAGCGCAAAACGGAAAGTATCGCTGCAAGGGGCGAAGGGGACGCGCTCCCCTACACCACGGTGAATCCCGCCCATGAGTCGGAAGAGATGTTTCATCTCGACGGCTCGCGCTCGATTATTCTTCCCCTTTCTTCGCGCCAAAAGCCAGGCCTCCTGCTCCCACAGTTTAGCAAGTGAAGCGTCGTGCATCGCCTAGGCGTGCGTTATTGATTCCCCGCTGGCAACCGCATCCAAGCCTCCTCCGATTGCTTCTGAACTTGCAGACAGGGGACGGCCGAACGGAAAGCAACCGGGCAAAGTAACGGCGTGAAGCACCCCTATCCATCAACCCGAGCCTGCCAGATCAGAAGCTCGATTCCCCCACACGGTCTGTCTGAGCGTAGTCGTATCAAAGGTTCTGCCGATGCGTGCGGCGAGCGCCTCACAAACGCGATACGGACGACGCACAGGTGCGCGTGGTGGATCCTTCGTTGCGCCGGCGATGGCACATCAGTTGCCGCAGATCGGGCTTTCCCAGCCGGCACCTAGATCTTCGGAAAGTCATTTTTCAGCATGAGTTTCAGAATATGCTGTGCGTGTTGCCGACCTGTCTCTGCCTGCCTCCTCGCCTTGCTCTGAACCTGGATTCCCTAAACTGGCGAACGACATCACATTCGGTGAGATTTCGTGCTATGGTACGACTGTAAGTAGTGGGGATTGCTTGGCGTCCCTCTAGGTTAAGAGAATTGCTTCATCTCCCTATGGGCCTTTTACATTCCCGAATCTCACCAGCGAACGCACCAAAGGTATTCTGGCTGTAAAATCCTGCGAGCGGAGACTACGGGTGAGGCAGTTCCAACTGCTAATGTCTGCAGCTGCTGACATTGAGTACTGACCAAAATTCAAGTGCGCACTCCCGACCACGAGAACGCTCCTTCTCTCTTCAATCGAAGAGAGGAACCATCTGCGGATTGGCATGCTCGAAAGACGCAACGAAACACCAAAGTGTTTCTGCTTGGCGTTTTTCTGCCTATCGTCGCAGCCTTCGGCATTTTATACCGGCAAAGATTGTCGGTTCCGTACCATGATGACTACGGGGTGATTCTGTCCTTCGCCAACGAATATGAACAGCTGCAAAGTTTCACTCAAAAGGTTCTAGACATAGCGACTACCCAGAACAATGACTACAAGCTCGGCTTCGTGCACTTCATTATTGCCCTGCAGTTGGAATTCACCGGGCATTTGAATTTCGCTTTTCTGGTCGCCCTAGGCGATTTTCTTTTACTCGCCATCGCGTATTTACTGTGGCACGTGTATCGCCGGGAGGGGAGGACTTTAGATCAACAATTGCTAGAGTTCCTCCCTATAAGTCTCCTTTTTTTCTCACTCACATACTGGGAGAGTGTGAATTGGGCTATGGCGGGACTGCAAAACCTTTCGGTAATTATGTTCAGCCTTCTTGCCATGTACCTCTTAGTTCCGAAAGGCGCAAAGCTGCTTTCATTTCCGGCCCTAATTCTTGGCTGTGTATCTGCGATGCTGGCGGCGTTTTCGTCGGCGAATGGTTTTCTACTGGCTCCAGTAGGTCTGTTGCTGCTTTTACGCAGGCGGGCTTTTGTCGCTTCTGCGTTCTGGTGCATGACCTTCGTGTTGCCCTTCGCAGCCTATCGCTATCACTACATTCCCTATCACGTTTCTGTTGACACCGTACATAGAGGCTCATATTTAGGCAAGGTTTGCTATTATTTCGCGTTCCTCGGTTGTGCGATTCAGCAGCGATGGTTGGCCGCGATCTTGGGACTGGCGGTGTTTGTTGTGTTGCTGCTTGCCGCACGTTCTGGCTTTGAACGGACTAATCCCGTTCCGTTTTATTCGAGCATCTGGATCTTGCTCACGGCGGCCCCAGTCGCCTGGCTGCGCCAGGGTATCGCGTCCCGATACAGCATCTACTCTCTTTTATTGTTGATTTTTTGCTACTGGTTCCTTGCCCAACATATCTCGCAGAGATCGTCTGCGCTCAATCGTCAGCGCTTTTACGCGGTATCGATTGTCATGGCGGCGGTCCTCTCGATTCCCAGCGACATTCTAGCGGACGCACACCTTGGACAGCGGCGGCAGGCAGTGCTCCAGGGCATCGAGAATTATCGCGCGAATCCCGCAATTAACTCCCCTCTTATCGATCCCGAAATAAGGAAAGCTGCCCCGGAGGAAGAGGAGTTCGAAAGGGATACGCTGACCCAAGCCATTGCAGGACATGTCTATGCATTGCCCGCATACTGATGCGCTAGTGGCATTTTTTCTCGCAGACTCTACATTGGTGTGACAGCCCTCGTGCAGAAAAAAGGAGCCGGCTTCTTGGCCGGCTCCTCTCTGATAACCCACGTCTAATGCCTACCGCATATCCGTGCCGGTAGCGTAGGCCTCGCCTCTTCCGCGAACCTTGTCGCTGATATCCTGCACCTTCTCGCCGATGGAACTCCGCAGCTCGGCCCCGCTTTGTGGTGCCAATAGAACTCCGGCTGCGATGCCGAGCCCTACTCCTGCAGCAAAGCTCAAGAAATTACGTAGCGTGTTGTCTTCATTCGGATAAATCGCGCTTCTGGCATCGTCCGCCATACGGCCCGCCCTGTCCGACACGCGGTCGACCGAATCACTCGTCGAGTCCACGATGTAAATGGCGGTTTTCAAAACCGACTTCAAAAGGTTGTTGAGTTTCATCGTCGTTATCCTTTCACCCTCTGCAGCCTAAGCTTTCGCCATCCCGATGTCATTAGGGGAAAGTTTGTACTCAATCGAGGACTAGAACGTACTGCGACTTGAGCGGTACTGCCATTGACTTCCGCGACTCCGGCGGGTGCCGGCCCCTATTGGCCGTCTCAAATTCCCATCTCACCCTTCGCCTTCTTAGGGTGGTCGCGAGGCTCTCCCCTTCACGCCGCGATACAATTATTCTTTGCCCCAAGCTGCATCTCGAGAGGCTCATAAATGACGACCATGCACGACCCGCGCCCGCAAGTCGCTACTGAAATTCCGCAGGTTCCGCTCACCACGGAAGGCTATAGTGTCCTGCATCAAATGCTCCGGCTGCGGTGGCCGTCGTGGCGCGCGCTGCCTGCATCTGAGAAGTCTTCGATCGTGCGCGAGGCTACTGCGGCTCTATTAGCCATGGAGAAGCGTTCTCCCGGCCAGTCTGCTCTTTACTCCCTTATTGGTCACAAGGGCGATCTGATGCTGATCCACTTTCGCAACACCTTCGCCGATCTGAATCAGGCCGAACTTCAGCTAGCCAACCTGCGCCTGTTCGACTACCTCGAACCCACCACTTCGTACCTCTCGATCATCGAGCTTGGCCTCTACGAATCCACTCTGAAGATCTACAAGGAGCTTACCGATCAGGGGATCGAACCGCACTCCGACCAGTGGAAAGCCGAGATTGAATGCAAGCTCAATCGTCATAAGGAAGCTATGCATCCACGCCTCTTTCCCGAAATTCCGCCCAACCGATACGCATGTTTCTATCCCATGGACCGTCGTCGCGGTGAAGACAAAAACTGGTACACATTACCGATTGAAGAACGTGCCCGCCAGATGAATGAGCACGGTCTGGTTGGTCGTCGCTACGCCGGAGAAGTGAAGCAGATCATCAGCGGTTCTATCGGATTCGATGATTGGGAGTGGGGCGTTGACCTCTTTGCTGATGAGCCACTGGTCTTCAAAAAGCTCATCTACGAGATGCGTTTTGACCAAGTCAGCGCCGTCTACGCATTGTTCGGCCACTTCTATGTAGGAGTGAGAGTCCCGGCTGCGAAGTTGGAAAACCTTCTCGCCGGAGAGTTGCCAGAATAACGCCGAGAAAGATCTTCACCACGGAGTCACAGAGACACGGAGAACAGCTTCTGAGATGTTTTCTCTGCATCACCGTGGCTTTCCGGTGAATTTATCGGTTCAACCCATAAATCGGAGAAGCAAATGTCCACTCTCGGCCTTATCGAATACAAGGATGCCAGCCCGGAAGTCCGCGCCGTCTATGACGACATCATGGCCACTCGCAAAACAGACTGGATCAATAACTTCTGGAAAGCGATTGCACACGACCCTGCCACGCTGAAGCGCACATGGGAAGACATCAAGCAGATCATGGCGCCGGGCGCGCTCGACCCGCTAACGAAAGAGTTGATTTATGTTGCTGTCAGCGTCACCAACCAATGCCACTATTGCATTGCCTCACACACGGCATCGGCGCAAAAGAAGGGTATGACCGACGCCATGTTCAAAGAACTGATAGCAGTCGTGGGAATGGCCAATGAGACTAACAAAATGGTCACCGGCTATCAGGTCGAGATCGACGAGCAGTTCAAGCCCCGTCGCTAATCTCTCAGTGGGGTCTATTTGACACTGCGCTTTGCTGCTCGCTTCGACGGCGGTATTACACCCTTTTCCGGATGTTCCTTCTCGATCACGTCGGAAAGTTTGTGCAACGGTTTGTCGCCTGCCGAGGAAAACTGCGGTCCATCTTCAGGCACGGTCAGCCCTTGGGCGGTGTACATTGCTTCGTTAAAGGTCGATCCCGAGTTCGCCGCGGCTACCGCAAACAGTCCGTGCGGTACTCCATTGTTGAATCCCGTCGCGATGTAGTCCCCGACCATCAACCCGTTCTGCGAGTTGGGCAACCAACTGAGTTTCATCGGTCCCGCCAACTTCACTCCAGCGTTCCAGGTTGTTCCACCATTGTGAGACGAGATGTATCCGACAAAAAGCTGGCAGGTCGACGTGGTGCAGTTAGACTTTGGATAGGCATAGAAGTGTATGGCAACATGCGCCGTCGCACCTGACGTAGCTGGATCAATCCCGATGCCTGGAATGAAGTGATCCAGCGTGCTGGTAGTAGGATCAATCGGAATACGCGTCACTTTCGACCATGTTGTGCCGTTGCTTGACGTGCTGTAGACCAGATCGTTGGTCGAACAGCCGCTGCGGAAGCGACAGTCTTCCCACACCACCCAAACGGTTCCGGCACCATCGACAGCGGCGGACGGCAGGGGCCCGCTGCGGATACCTCCGGCGTCAGTGTGGGTCTGAATGCCGGCAATCGTCACCGTCTTCGACCACGTCTTTCCGCCGTTGGTCGAACTGAACGACGACATTGAGTTCGTTTCGATCGGTACAACGACCGTTCCGTTAGGCTGCACCAGCGGCTGGCCTCCAATGCCGAAAGCATGGTCGGCAGTCGGGGTAGCCGGCCCCCACGTGAGACCGCCATCGGTGGACGTGCTCATCAGAATTCCATCGCCGGTGAAGGGGTTGTCCCACTCCACGTAGCAATTGCCGTAGAACGGGCTCGTCGAAGTGCTGTCGCACACGATCCAGTTCTTGTCTGAGCTGGCCACTTTAGGACCAACGTTTACTGGATTGTTCCAGGTAAATCCACCGTCGGTAGAGCGGCTTACCACCACAGCCGGAGTCTCGACGGTATTCGAAATTGGAAGCGACGCGATCATCCACACGTCGTGCTTCGCGTCGAAAGCGACCGCAGGATCGCTGGCCGCGTCGTACGGACCGTTGCCGTTGCCTTTGGTGAGTCCTGGCAGAAATCCATGCGACCACGAAGTTCCCCCATCGGTCGAGGTCGCCCAGCCTATCGCCGTGGCTCCGCCCGGTTCGATGCGCCCGGTCTGGAAGGCCGCCACTAGAGTGCTGCCGTTCGCCAGCATGTGCGGCTCAACTTCCGTTGCATGCTGCCCGGGCCCGACAGTGAACGGGTCGGAACTGATTTGCGTGAGAGTGGCAGCAGGAGCAACTTGGGCGCGCAGGAGCAAAGACTGCATCAGCAGACCGCCGAATGCGATTGCCAGCAGGGCAGAGAAGGTCCGTCCAAAACAATAACCACAGAGAATGCGATTCATTGAGCTTCCTTGCTTACCGAGAGGGTGAATTTCACTCCGAGTCGCCACGAAAATGGACACTGCATCTGCGGGAGCTGAATCTTTCGGCGCGAACAGTCTCGATCGTGCCGCTGAACATATCCCGGCTCGGGATCCGTGTCAATGTGAAGAGTTTTGCAGCCCTGGCCTGAGTGTGACCATCCACTCGTCGACTCGACCCACTCGGCGCGAGAACGCGTGTTCGATGGAAAGCCAAGCCGGTCCAGTGCGCTGGAGTCTGCATGAAGAAGCTCCACACGTCGGAATTAACGGTGCCAGCCACCGCTCCATAATTGTGATCAAGATTGGGAAAGACTCTTAGGCGGACCGGGAATCCATTGGCAGCAAGCAGGTCTCGCGTACTCTGAGCCTGCGCAACGGTGAAGAACTCGTCGTGGTCACCGATGTAGATGGCGAACGGGATCTTCCTCTTGGCCTGCTGTACGATCCAGTCATATTCGGGAGTGATGACTGCGGCAAACACTCCTCCCCCGGCGAAGTATTGTGAATCCAGCATACCGGCGTCAAAAACGGTATAACCCCCCGCCGAGAATCCGAATAGGTAGATGTGCTTGGAATCGATCGCCCATTCCTGTCCCACGGTACCCATAATGAGGGGATATAGCTGCGGTGCTACCGCAGTTTCGAAATTGCCTCCCAGAGGCAGGGTCGGTCCCACAAGGATGATGCCGTTTTGCTCCGCGTAGTCCTTCCATTCTCCAATCATGTCGGGACCTTTTCCACCGCCTCCATGGATCAGCAGAATTGCGGGTGCGGGATGGCCCGTCAACGAAGAAGGCGCGAACACATAAAACGGATAGACGGCTTCCTGGAATTTAACTTGTCGTTGCTCGAGGCCTGGAACTTGCGGAAACTGCAGACTGGCTTCTTTGGTGGAACTGCCGCAGCATGTACATGCCGCAAGAGCGAGAAGACATATCCCTTTGTTGGCGAGGCTTGCCGTCATGGCGCATCCCCGTTTGTATTTTCGACCGACTGTAAGTCTAAATTATGCCGATCAACGTCGCGTTTCGTGGTTCTGTCCCTTCGCTTTACGCGCCTTGAACTCGCATTGTTTCATGTCGACCTTCCGCCCGCGAAATCGGACTCCCTCTGCCTCTAGACGAAAACGCTGCTCGAGCGCCGAGTCCCCGGTAAGCTTGATCTGTCCTCCAGCGCCCAATACCCGCTGCCACGGCAACCCGAATCCTCTTCGCAATACTCTGGCCACCAGCCGCGCCGCGCCGGGATAGCCAGCCATCTTGGCCACTCCGCCGTAAGTGGATACCTTGCCTCTGGGGATCGCTCGAATTGCGCGTTCGATGCGTAGACGCATCAGGCCGGCCGCATCTGGATTCATCTTCGACTTTGCCATCTGACTTGTTTGGTAGAAGCCGGAGGCGTACAAAAGGCCGGACCCATGGTCGGAAACCCGGCCTTTTAAAGGAAAAAGTATCGCCGTAAGGATCGAACGCAAGACATAGAGCGGCATCAACCGCCAGAGCGGACTTTTTTACGCGGCCTTGCGATAGGCTTCCAGCGCTGCATATTCCGAATCGTACACTTCGAAAACAGTCAGTAGCTTCGTAACCTGCAGCAAATCGCCTACGCGCTTGGTGAGGTTCGCTAGCTTGATCGTTCCTCCGGCGTTATGGGCCGTTGTATGCAGCGCCACCAGCGTTCCCAACCCGCCCGAATCGATGTAGTTGACTTCGCCCAGATTCAGCACAATCTTCTTGGCGCCGTCTGCGATCGACTTTTTCACTTCGTCCCGCAGCAGCGACGACTCTTCGCCAAAAACAATCCGCCCGTTGCACTGAATCACCAGGATTCCGTCCACAGTGCGCTTTGTAAGTTTCAATTGCATCAACGATCCTCCTCCGCAAATTCGGTGTGGTCCAGCCTATCGCGTACGCCGAACCTAAGCAACTTGTTGCTCGTTCGGCCCGTATTGGGCTTTCTGAGACCTGCGTTTGCTCTGTCCCAGAACCAATCCCGATCCCGTATAATCGAGTCTTCGCCGCATGAGCTATACCGTTCTGGCCCGCAAATACCGCCCGCAAAAGTTCTCCGAGGTCATCGGGCAAGAGCACGTCACCCGAACGCTTCAGAACGCCATTGAGCAGGGACGCAGCGCCCATGGCTACATTTTCAGCGGGCATCGCGGTATCGGGAAGACAACCGTCGCCCGCATCCTGGCGGCAGCGCTGAATTGCCGTTCCAAGGATCATCCAGTTCCCGAGCCATGCGGCGTTTGCGAGTCCTGCACCGAAATCCGGGCCGGAAACTCTGTTGACGTCATTGAGATCGACGCCGCCACCAACCGCGGTATCGACGAAATCCGTGAACTGCGTGAGGCCGCGCGCTACCGTCCGGCTCGCGACCGCTTCAAGATCTATATCCTCGACGAAGCGCATCAGATCACCGATGCCGCATTCAATGCGTTGCTGAAGACGCTGGAAGAGCCGCCGGATCACATCGTGTTCATGCTCGCGACCACGCAGCCGGAAGACATTCCGCAGACGATCCGCTCGCGTTGCCAGCACTTCAGCTTTCGTGCGGTTAAATTCGATGACATCGTTGGGCAGCTCCGCGACCTGGTGACGCGTGAAAAGATCGACGCCGATCAGGATGCTCTTGCGCTCCTCGCGGAAGCCGGCGATGGCTCGATGCGAGATGCTCTTTCCATCCTCGATCAGGCAATCGCGTCGTCCACGGGCAAGATCACCGCGGATTCGGTGCGCAACCTGGTCGGAGCGGCTCCGGCTCATATTCTCGAACAGGTCATGCAGGCGGTCTCCGATTCGAAGAGCGAAGAGGTTCTCCGGCAGGTTGACCATCTCATCAGCGAAGGACATAGTCCGACGCACTTTGCCCGTCAGTTGGTGAGGTTTCTGCGCAATGCCACTGTGGCCAAGATTGCCGGCAAGGATTCCGCTTTACTGCAGATCTCGAGCGAAGAACGGGAGCGTGTGGCGCGGGTGGCCGGTCTCTTCAGTGAAGAAGATCTTACGCGGCATCTGCAGATTATGCTGCGCACTCACGGCGAGTTGGGATACAAGCAGGAACAGCGCTTCCACCTTGAGTTGGGTCTGCTGAAAATGGCTCATGCGCAGAGGCTGATCCCGATTGAGCAACTGTTGAGTGACGTTTCGGCCGCGCCGTCCGCCGGTACTCGGAGGCCGTCCGCTCGCCCGGCAATCGTGGGCAGCAGTCCTGATCCCGAGACGCGCCGTCCTGAGCCCCCTGCCGCTCGCCCGAATTATGTGAGCCCCTTCGCCGCCGATTCGGCGAGGAAGGGAACTCCGCGCCAGGAGGATTCCACCGCATCAACTCCATCTCCGGGGCCGCGCATCGTTGCCCAAGCCAGCCAGTCGGAACCCGTGATCATGGGTTCGGCCGCGCCGGCAACGCAGCGCGAAGCCAATGCCGTTGCAGAATCCCGGATAGAGGCGAACTATCTTTCGAACCCTGCGGTCGCAGTCGCCGAGCCTGATCCGCTACCGGAAACAGAAGTCGTCCCGGACGTTTCCGCCGCGGTGAGTCCGCCGTTGTCTTCGGATCCAATCGAGCGCTTGCAAACCGCGGTCTTGCAGGCCTTAACGGACACGAATCAGCGTATTCTGGTCTCGATGTTGTCGTCCGGCGACTGGAGCATTCAGGGTAACGATTTGGTCATCAAGGTAGCCGAGTCGCAAACCGTTGTTGATATGTCATTGGGCTCGGAAGGGAAGCGTATCGCGATCGCGGCCGCGAGCGGTATCGCAGGGCGAGCTCTGAAGCTAAGAGTGATCCCGGGAGCGAGCGTTCAGGAGAAGAAGGACAAACTCCCACTGGGTCCGGGCCCGGGTGGACGTGGCCGGGCCGAGCAAGATCCAATCGTGCGTCGGATGCAAGAAAAGTTCGGCGCACAGATCAGAACGGTTATTGACTACCGTGAAAAACGCTGAAAGGAAATTGGGGATTTGTAATTACTACTCTGGTGATCGCACAGTTCATTGCGACGCAGTTCAATAGATTCGTCGATTGTTGGTTTCTTCATTGACCTGATTACAAAATTACCCGATTTACAAAATTCACTCATGGGCGGATTCAACCTTCAAGATCTGATGGCGAAAGCCAAAGCGCAAGCCGATTCTCTGCAAAAGAAGATGCAGGAGACCATCGTCGAGGCGTCCTCTGGCGGTGGCGCAATCAACGTGAAAATGGACGGACGCAAGCAGCTAATCAGTCTGCGAATCGATCCGGAGGCCGTGAAATCAGGTGACGTCGAAATGCTGCAGGACTTGGTCTTGGCCGCAGTCAACGAGGCCGCCCGCAAGGTCGATTCGCAAATGCAATCTACTCTCGGAGGAATGCTCGGTGGTCTGGGCATTCCCGGCCTGTAGCGTTACGGTAAATTCAAGGTCTTGCTATCCTGAGCAAGGTAAAGAGCCTGCCCTGCGCTTGTCGAAGGGCTATGCAAGCACCAAGCACTCTCGGCTTCTGGCAACCGTCAACGAGGCCACCCGCAAAATTGACGTCCAAATGCGAGCGCTGTTAATTACTGACTACGTCCAGCGGAACCACTTCAAGGCCAGCACGAACGAAATTCCACCCCAGAGAGCCATGACCAGCAAACGCGGCCATTGATGCAGGAGTGGTGTTCCTTCGAGAATGCTCGCACGCAGCGCATCGTTTAGCGCGGTGAGCGGCAGAGCCTTGATTACTGGTTGAATCATGGCAGGGAAATGCTCGTAAGAAAAGAAAACGCCGGAGAAGATCCACATCGGCATCATGACCAGGTTGATCAGACCACTGACACTTTCGATTTTCTGGGCGCGGCTCGCGGTAAGCAGCCCTATGCCGCCAAAGGTCAGCGAGCCGAGTGCCGCGATGAGCGCAATCGAACCCACCGATCCCAGAACGCGCATATGAAAGAAGAGCACGCCAAAGATCAGCAGCAGCCCGACCTCAATGACCATGAGAATCAGCCGGCTTGAAGCCAGCGCCATCAGGAAATCTCCGCGGCGCATGGGGGTTCCCACGAAGCGTTTTAGGAGCTTGCGCTGCCGCATATCGACGAGCGCGAAACCGATGCCCCACATGCCCGAGTTCATCAGATTCATACCCAGCAATCCGGGGATAAGGAAGTCGATGTAGCGCGAGCCCGGCTCGGAAGAGGTCAACGCAGTGACAGCTACAGATTCTTTCCGGCCCGCAGCGGACTGCAAAGCATCGTTCACTTCCGATTTGGCCAGCACACTTTCAGGCCGTGCTGGATCAAACCGGTAGGTGAATCCGCCTTTGGAATCCGGTTCGATCACGAGATCAAACTTACCCAGGCGGAATCCCTGGTGCGCATCGTCTTCATTGAGAACTTGAATCTTGAACTGCTCCTGCTGCGGCGAGCGGCCAAGCAGGTCCTGCGCATCTTTCCAGCCCAAGGACTGCACAATCGCAACCGATGTTGTATTCACGGGCTTGTTGCGGAAGGCTATTCCCAATCCCAGCGCTAGCAGAAGTGGAAAGATGAACACCCAGAACACGACCTCCGGTTCACGCTTGAGCTCAAGCATGCGCGCCATCAGCAGATGGCGATAGCCGGACCAGCGGCCGTTGGGGCGCGGAGACGCCGATTGCGACGGTTTCATTTGAGTCGGTGTCTCTTGGGCTACGCTCATAACTTATATTCAGTCATTTAATCATTTAGACATTTAACCAATTGGAGCCGTCGAAATGATTCAGTCTTTTATTGATTAAATGACTGAATGCCTAAGTGATTCAATTATTCTCTGCGAGCTTCCATCTGTTCAAAAACGCTGCCAGCACTTCCGGCGTAAGTGCCCGCGCGTCTTCGAACTCCCCATTCTTCTGACTGATCACGAGCTTTCCATCGCTACCAGCGACCGCTAGCGCCGGGACGCCCTTGTTCAGCGGAATTTCGTACTGCTTCACAAGGTCGGCATTTTTCTCCTCTTCCGGCCCGAGATCGATGTGCACGACTTCATAGTTCTCCTCGAGAATCGGAGCCAAGTCGGGCCTCTGAAAGGCCAGGTCCAGTACGTGGCAATCAAAGCACCAGTTTGCGCCAAAAACCAGCAGGAGCCGTTTGTGCGCCTTTGCGGCCCGCTCTTCTGCCTCTTTGATCTCCGCGTGCGCGTCGGCATTTGCCGGATAGAGATCTTTCTTCATATTCGCCGGCTGCTTCAGGCGAGGCGCATCGGTTCGCTCCACCGCGATCAATCGCCACTGTCCGTTCTCCTGCTGCCACGATTGATCGTCTGTGACCAAGATAGTCGAACCATTGGATATGCCGATCTCGGCGCGAAAGATAAAGCTGATGTGCCCATGCCGAGGCTCGTTTCGAACAACGTCGACTTTGATCGACCGCGGCTTCACCTTGAGCCAAAAACTGACGTCGGTATAGACATCACTTGTCGCGGAGTTAATTCTGACCTGCGCCGGAGGATCAGCGCGGTAGAAGCCCTTTAAAGCCGAGGCATCCCCGGTGAGCACCGCTGCCTTCCACTGTTCAAACGGCGCAAAGGAATTCGCCGCGTCGGGTGTTTGAGCGAGCCCGATCGAGACACACAGCACGGAAATTGCCGCTACCAAATATGCCACCTTGTTCATGCTACTTATCGCCATAAAGAGATCGTTGATCGTGAATCCAAGAATTGCAGTTCTTTTCGTAAGAAATCTAAAATCTGAGATCTGCATTCTGACTTCTGACTTCTGCATTTCGCCTCACTCTTCCCGCAGATACCGTCCAGTCAGCCTCACGAACACATCTTCCAAGCTCGCCTGACGGGTGGTCAGATGCTGCAGTTGACCGCCTTGTTGATCCACGGCTTCCAATAGCGCGGGAATCGTCAAGTGGGGCTGCTTCACACTTAGAGCAATCAGGCCATCATCTTCGCGCACGGACTCTACACTCGGCAGCGCACGCCACGTCTGCCGTGCGGCGTCCGAATGATTTCCCGTGACTGCAAATTCCACCACATGATGCCCGCCTAAGCGGTTGATCAAGTCCGCTGGCGATCCCTCCGCGATGATTTGCCCGTGATCCACGATTGCCAGCCGGTCACAGAGCTTTTCCGCTTCATCCATATAGTGTGTTGTCAGGAGCACCGTCCCGCCAGTCTGCTGGAAGGCGCGAATGATGTCCCACAACTGGCGGCGGCTCTGCGGATCGAGCCCGGTGGTCGGCTCATCCAGAAACAGGATTTTTGGATTGCACACCAGCGCTGTCGCCACCGCGAGTCGCTGGCGTTGTCCGCCCGAAAGCTTTCCCACCCAGGAGTCCGCCTTTTCCGTGAGCTGCAATTGTCCCATCACTTCCTCGGTGGCCCGAGGCTGGCGATAGAAGCTGGCGAACAGATCGATGGTTTCGCGGACCGTGAGTTTCTCGGAAAGCCGGGTCTCTTGCAGCGAGATACCGAGCCACTCGCGCATCTCGCGCTCGTTTTTGTTCCAGCTATGCCCGAAAATTGAGACCTGGCCGGATGTGGGCTGAAGCAGGCCTTCCAGTATTTCGATGGTTGTTGTCTTTCCGGCACCGTTCGGCCCGAGCAGTCCGAAGCATTCTCCCGCCTCAATTTCAAGGCTAAGGCCGCGCACGGCCTCGACCTTTCCGTCGTAGGTCTTGCGGAGGTCACGGCACTGAATGGCAACTGGCATGGCGGAATCCGATTCGAGGGACGGGGAGTCGGCAGTATACACCGAACATGGTGATCAAGATGGGTCTGCCAAGCACACGGAACTGAGGCACCACCTGTCGATATGTACCTTTGTTACTTCAGTTTTAATGGAGGTGTTCAAAACCGTGATTTCGCTCACAAAGAGCCGTGATGTCGGCCATTTGCCCTGCTGGAGGCTTGAAGGAAGATGTCCTTGGAATGTGACCGTTGAGCACGTTTCCGACCGGACGGCTCGGCGATTGTAACGGGAGGCAGGGAGGTTCTGATGGGCACAACTGAGATCCATGAGCCAGAAGTAATAAAAGAAGTTAAGCCGGCAAGCCGTCCGGGTGCAGCGGTTCTGCCAAAGTCAGACTTGGTGGCAGGGCCGGCAGTCGCACAGAGGATGATGTTCTCCGACAGCTTGCTGGAATTTGGGCAGCAGAAAAAACGCCAAACTTTGGCGACGACTACGTCGTTTATTTTTAATTGCATGGCTGTTGGCCTGATGTTGATCATGCCATTGGTTTTCACCGATACCCTGCCCAAGGCGCAGTTGTTGACCTTCTTGGTGGCTCCGCCTCCGCCACCCCCTCCGCCACCGCCGGCCGCTGAGCAAGTACAGAGAGTGGTGCGTCAGATTCAGACCGATATGCTGAACAACGGACAATTACGCACACCTTCCAAGATTCCGCAAAAAGTACAGATGATTAAAGAAGAAGAAGCGCCGCCGCCATTGGCTGCCACGTCAGGCGTTGTGGGCGGAGTGCCGGGCGGAATTCCTGGTGGACAACTGGGAGGTGTGATCGGCGGTATCGTGAGCGCAACCTCGAATCTCTCCGCGGTACCGAAACTCATCCCGGTTACGCCTCAACGCGTGCGTATCTCGCAGGGTGTGACCCGCGGCTTGCTGATCCATCGCGTCGAACCGAGTTATCCCCCGCTCGCCCGCGCCGCGCGCGTGCAAGGGGACGTGATACTGACCGCGGTAATCAGTGTCAATGGCGAAATTGAAAACCTGCAGTTGGTCAGCGGACATCCAATGCTGGTTCCCGCAGCCATCTCTGCAGTCAAACAGTGGCGTTACAAACCCTATCTTTTGAATGGGCAGCCGGTGGAGGTAGAGACCACGATCACAGTGATCTTCTCCCTCTCCTCGTAAGGGAGAGATTGCCTCTGGGATGCCAGGAGTGTGAACATGTCTGCGGAATATACTTATCGCGTTTCGGCCTGGTGGACGTCCGGCCGCACCGGACTTGCCAAGTGCGAGTCCTCGCCCAATACGATCCACTTCTCGGAAGCTGCTGAGTTGGGAGGCCTGCAGGGCCGTTGGACACCGGAGCAGTTGTTGCTGTGCGCGCTGGCTGGCTGCTTCACGACCACGTTCCATGATATCGCCCGCAGTGCGAAGTTTGATTACACCGATCTCGAAGTGGAGATCGAAGGCAGTGTTCGCCGCACCCGAGGTGCGGGATGCAATTTCAACGAGATCCTGATCCGACCCAGACTCACAGTGCATTCCGAAGATCAGTGTGAAGCCGGGCTAACCCTGTTGCGCCGGACAAAATCGGTATGCATGATTTCGCGCGCCATCACGGTTCCGCAAACTCTGGAGCCGTTGGTCGAAACCGTGAAGCTGCCCGTCGAGGGTTGGACCGTTCAAGATACTGCTGTGAAAATTGGGGTGTGACGCCGGGGCTCGTGTTCAAAACGAGGGGGGGTGAGTATGATGTTCTCCTACAGACTGGTACGTCTGATCGAATCTCACGCCGATGCACTCGCTGGGGGCCTGGAAGAAAAAGTTCAGACCAGTTCCCAAGTCAGTCACTTCAGGACGATCCCGTCGCACGAGTTAAGAGAGCGTGTGTACGAGATCTATCGCCATCTCGGCGAGTGGCTGCTGGGAAAAAATGAACTCGACATCGAGCATCGATATCGTGAAATCGGCACTCGCGGCGCGCATCAGAACGTGCCGCTCAGCGAAGTCATTCAGGCCATTGTTCTTACGAAAGAGAACCTCTGGGAATTCCTGAAAAGCGAAGCGGTGATGGATCGCGCCGTGGAGATCATGGGCGAACTGGAACTGCTTCAGATGCTCGAGATGTTTTTCGACCGTGCCATTTATTATGCCGCTGTGGGGTATGAGGAAGAAGTCACCCGCCACTTGCAGGAAACGGGGGCGTTGCGGGCTAGCTAGGAGAATTTACCAGGAATGTCAATGTCATGGGAGATGGAGTACAAAAAACGGCTGAAGACGGCGGACGAGGCACTGGGGTACGTCAAGTCCGGAATGCGCGTCTACATTCAGCCTGGCTGTGCCGAGCCTGAGACCTTAGTCGAAGCGCTCATGCGGCGCGGACCCAACCTATTTGACGTAGAAATCGTTCACATGATGACGATGGGCTGTGCGCCCTACGTGGCTCCCGAAATGGCGGGCCACTTCCGGCACAATGCCATGTTCATTGGCGGCAATGTGCGCGATGCCATCAACGATGGCCGTGCCGATTACACGCCGATTTACCTGAGTGAGATCGAAGGACTGTTCGAGAGCGGCCAGATGCCGATCGACGTGGCGCTCATCGAAGTCTCGCCGCCCGATTCGCACGGTTTTTGCAGCTTCGGAGTCGGCGTTGATACCACTCTCACCGCCGCGAAGGTTGCGAAACATGTCGTCGCGCAGATCAACGACAACATGCCGCGCACCTATGGCGACAGCTTCATTCATGTCGATGATATTGACGCCTTCGTCGAGTCCTCGCGCCCGCTTTGCGCCATCAAGAGACCGGTTGTCAGCGACCTGCAGGTTGCCATTGCGCGCAATGTCGCGGGCCTGATCGAAGACGGCGCGGTTCTGCAAACCGGCATTGGAGGTATTCCGGATGCCGTGCTGCCCATGCTGATGGACCGCAAGGATCTGGGCGTCCACAGCGAATTGGTCTCCGACGGGGTTATTCCACTGATCGAAGCCGGAGTGCTCACCGGCGCGCGCAAAAACTTCAAGCCGCGCAAAATCATCCTGGGATTCGCGTTGGGCACAAAGCGGCTGTTCGAGTTCATGGATAACAATCCCATCTTTGAATTCCATCCCACGGCGTACACCAACGATCCCGGACTGATCGCACGCAACGACAAAATGGTGGCGATTAATTCTGCCATCCAGGTCGATCTCACCGGTCAGGTCTGTTCCGATTCGATTGGTAGCACATTTTACAGCGGGATCGGGGGTCAGGTCGACTTTATCCGCGGTGCATCGCGCTCCAAGGGCGGCAAGCCGATCATCGCGATCTCTTCGACCGCAAAGCACGGAACCATTTCTAGGATCGTGCCTGTGCTCGATCCTGGTGCGGGCGTGGTTACATCGCGTGGTTTGGTGCGTTATGTCGTCACCGAATATGGGGTCGCTTATCTTCATGGCAAGTCGATTCGTGAACGCGCGAAAGCGCTGATTGAGATAGCGCATCCCGACTTCCGTGCGGAACTTTGGGAGTCCTGCGAGAAAACGAACTGGTTGAAGCACACTCCAGCCATGCAAGGAGCTGCTGTAACCAGATAGACGAGAGGGAGACGAATATGGCGGGTCCGGCGCGCGGGAAAGTCACAATCGATGTCGAGGAGTGCAAAGGATGCGGGCTCTGCGTCGAATCGTGCCCGCCAAAATGCCTCGAACTTTCAGCTGAGTTAAGCCATTATGGCGTGCATCCGGCGCGCTACACCGGGCACGATTGCACGGGATGCGGGATCTGTTTCTATTGCTGTCCGGAGCCGGGAGCGATCGAAGTTTATCGGTTGGCTGCTCCTCCAAAGGTTGTGGCCGCACAGGCGCAGGCAGGAGGGGAACATGCGGCAGCTTTGTAAAGGCAACGTTGCGGTTATCAAAGGCGCAGTGCTGGCCGGGTGCCGCGCTTACTACGGATATCCCATCACCCCCGCCAGTGAAGTTGCCGAAGCCGCGGCCCTGTACTTTCCTGAAGTTGGCGGAACTTTCGTACAGGCCGAGAGCGAGACGGCGTCGATCAACATGGTGTACGGGGCGGCGTCCGCTGGAGTTCGCGTGATGACGGCGTCGTCAGGCCCCGGACTTAGCTTGATGCAGGAAGGCATCTCGTATCTCGCCGGAGCCGAGTTGCCCTGCGTGATCGTCGATGTCATGCGCGGAGGCCCGGGCCTCGGCAACATCGCTCCTGAGCAGAGCGATTATTTCGCCATGGTCAAGGGCGGAGGCCATGGCAACTACCGGAATTTCGTGGTTGCTCCGGCGTCGGTGCAGGAGATGGCGGACCTCACAATCCTTGCCTTCGAGTTAGCCGACAACTACCGTAATCCAGCGATTGTGCTGACCGATGGGTTCGTCGGCCAGATGATGGAACCGCTCGACCTCCAGTATCGCGAGATCGTGGCGCCCCCGAAGCCCTGGGCCGTGCAGGGAACTGCGGGCACCCGCCAGAACATGATTAGCTCGATCTTCCTCGAGTCGGACGATCTGGAAGCGCACCAGCGGAAAATGGAAGCCAAGTACATTCGCGCACAACAGCATGAAACTCGCTGTGAGCAGTACCTCACCGAAGATGCCGACCTGATCGTGGTCGGCTACGGGATCATTTCGCGCGTGTTGCGCTCTGCGGTGGATGAAGCGCGCAAGCAAGGAATCAAGGTCGGATTATTCCGTCCGATTACTCTGTGGCCGTTCCCGTCGAAAGAACTGGCCAAAGCCGCGCTGCATGTCGAGAAACTACTGGTTGTCGAATTGAGCAACGGACAGATGGTGGAAGACGTCCGCCTTGCTCTCGAGGGCAAGCGCCCGGTCGATTTTTATGGACGCGTCGGCGGTAACGTGCCGAGCGTGGAAGAGTTGCTGGCGAAGATCGAAGAGCAGGTAGGGAGTGCAGTGTGAATATGCTTAATACAGCCATTCAAGACTTGTCATTCCGAGCTCAGCGAGGAATCGCTACACCTGGCACTACTGCTGATGGTAGGGATGCTTCGACTTCGCCAGAATCTCGCGTTGCTCGATTCCGTCTACGCTCAGCATGACATCAGAGGGAGCCTGTCAATGGCAGAACGCAACGTATCTCTGGAAGAACCGAAGGTGACGAACAACGAATACGAAGTCGTCCACTCCAAGTCGGACGTCTTTTATCCCATGTACGAAAGAAAGACGGACCTCCGTCACCAGACGCACTATTGCCCAGGTTGCGGCCATGGCGTCGCGCACAAACTGATTGCCGAGGCCATTGAAGATCTCAAACTCCAGGACCAGACGATTCTCGTGAGTCCGGTCGGTTGCTCGGTCTTCGCCTATTACTACTTTGATGTTGGGAATGTTCAAGTCGCACACGGTCGCGCACCTGCAGCCGCGACCGGACTGAAGCGCGCTTGTCCGGATAAGATCGTCATCGCCTATCAGGGTGACGGAGACCTAGCGGCGATTGGTACCGCCGAAATTGTGCATGCTGCCAACCGTGGCGAAAAGATCAGCGTCTTCTTCGTGAACAATGCGATCTACGGCATGACCGGCGGCCAAATGGCTCCTACGACGCTGGTCGGACAGCGCTCGACCACGTCTCCATGGGGACGCCGCCCCGTCAACGAAGGCTTCCCCCTGCACATGGCCGAGATGCTCTCGTCGCTCGAAGCGCCCGTTTACATTGAGCGCGTCGCGCTCTCCGACAACAAGAACATCATGAAGGCCCGGCGCGCGGTTCGCAAAGCACTTGAATTGCAACGCGACGGCGCGGGCTTTACGTTTGTAGAAATTCTTTCTCCTTGTCCGACGATCTGGGGGAAAGATCCGATCGATGCCAGGAAGTGGGTTGCCGAGAAGATGATCCCCAACTTCCCCCTGAACGTCTTCCGCGACAAGAAGATCGAAATTCCCAACACCAACGTCCCGCCGCACAAGACGGTGGAAGAGTTGGTCGAGGGCGAGCGCAAAGTCGCTGTGGAAGGAATGGTCCACGGACGGTCGCACCGTTTCCGTCACCTTGGCATTAAGATCGCTGGATTCGGCGGACAAGGCGTTCTGCTGCTCGGCCAGCTTCTCGCCGAGATGGGAATGCGCGAGGGATTGGAAGTGAGCTGGTTGCCGTCCTATGGGCCCGAGATGAGGTCGGGCAGCGCGCACTGCCACGTCTGCTTATCGAAAGACCGCATCGGATCGCCGGTACTCTCGCGCCCGGACGTTTTGATCGCGTTGAATGAGATCTCGCTGCGCAAGTTTGCCGCCCAGATCGCGCCGGGCGGCACCATCATCTACGGCCGCGACAAATTGCCTGAGGATCTCCCAATCACCAACGCGCAGGTCGTCTGCATCCCCGCTTCGGAGATCGCTGACAAGCTCGGGTCCGCCAAGGTCGCGAACGTAGTCATGATGGGAGCGTTGCTGGAAGAGACCGAATGCCTGCACACCGATACCGCAATGAAGGTGCTGGAAGCGAAAGTGAAGAATCCGGCACTGCTCGAACTCGATCGTAAAGCACTCGACGCCGGCCGACTCTACATCGATCATACGATCGCGATCGGCGCAGTGACGCAGGCGGACGGCTTTGCACAGTAGTTTCCCTCAGAGAGCTGCGCCAGCACCCACCGGGCGGCGATTTAGCATCGCTTTCGCGCCTTGGCTTGAGTTACTGTGTCTAATCGATTCTGAGGCAGGCCACCCTCCCGCCCAGGCAGCGAAATGAGTGTAGTAGTTGAATTGAGTCGCTTAAGCGTGTCTCAATCGTTACTTAACGAGTCAACCTCACCTTGACCGGCGATGGACCGATTGTTACGAAGTAACATCAGGTTCGAACGCAACGCTGCTCTGCAAATCTAGGCTCTTACCACGTATCGGCGAAACAGACTTCAAAAACGAGAGAGTGAAGGCTGACAGCAGCATACTGGATGCAATAAAAATCAAACTTGAATGAATCGAGTGGGTCCTGTCATTTAGTAATCCCACAATCGAAGGACCAAAGAATCCACCTGTCTGCCCGATCGAGTTGATCAGGCCGAATGCGGCAGCAGCGGCGGTTTCAGAGAGGAACATGGTCGGGATGGCCCAAATGCTAGGGAAAGCAGAGGTGGAGAATAGGTAGAAGAGCGTAAACAGCAGCAATGCGGCTGCGAAGTTTCCGGCGAAAACACCGATGGCCAGATAACAGCCGCCGCCGGCGATCATGGGGACGACGGCGTGCCATTTATGCTCGCCGGAGCTGTCGGCAAACCAGGAATTCAGAAGCAGACCCGCAACTCCAGCTAGGGCCGGGAACATGACAAACCGCGCCACCGCTGCTGGAGGAAGGTTCGAGAGCCGCTGCAGGAATGTGGGCATCCACAAAGTATTGGTAACGAAGGCCAAAATGTAGAAGAAATAGCCCGTCATGATTAACAGTAGGCGCGAGTCCTTTACTGCAGCTCGGAATCCTAGGCTTCCATGCTTTGCCCTGGCTGCGCTTTCGGAGGTGAGTACAGTCGTGATGGCGGCGCGTTCTGGATCGGGAAGCCATTCGGCTTCCGCAGGATAATCCGTGAGATAGAACAGCGTGATTGCGCCGAGCACAACCGCCGGAAAGCCCTCCATAATGAAGAGCCATCGCCAGCCGGAAAGTCCCATCCAGTGGATGGGAAGCAGCCAACCTGCAAGCGCGGAGCCGACGAACGCGCTGATTGGTGACGCGGTGTAAAAGACAGCAATGGCGCGGGCGCGATCTTTAGCAGCGAACCAACGGGTCAAATAGATGATGATGCTGGGAAAGAAGCTGGCCTCGGCGGTTCCGAGAAGAAGCCGGGCCAAGTAGAACTCGCGCGCATTCTGAATGTATGCGGTGAGAATTGTGATGACTCCCCACGAAAGCATAATGCGGGCGGTCCATTTCCGGACGCTCCAGCGCTCGGCCACGATGGCGCCGGGAATTTCGAAAAGGACGTAGGTGACGAAGAAAAGGCTCGCGCCCAGGCAGTAGATAGTGTCGGAGAAGCCAAGATCGGTCTTCATCCGGAGAGCGGCGAAAGAAACATTAAACCGATCGATCATGGCCACGAGATAAAGAAAGAAGATGAAAGGGAGCAGGCGGCATGCGATGCGTCGCCGAGCGCGATTATGCAGATCTTGGGCAGAATCCACTGTGTCCCCAGGAAGGCGAAAGGACGCAATTATAGCGCACGAACGTGAAGTCCCACGGGAAACGAAGTTGCATGGATGTGACCCTAATCACAATTCCGGGTGACAAGCGGCATACCCCAATCCGGCCTCTGGTGTGATCCTAAGTCTGGGTGGGGAGGTGTCGTATGGCACTTGTCGAAGCCATTAAACCAGCAATCAGCGACCGTGAATCCAGGCATCGCTCACCACTCGCGGTAAAGAACGTCTTGTTTGCGACCGACTTCTCTCCCACCTCGGAAGCGGCTATGCCCTACGCTGCGGCAATCTGCCGCCGTTTTGGAAGCACGTTGCACGCTGTACATGTGCTCTCGGACGCCAGCCTCATGATGATGACCGGAGGCGTCGACTACGTCAGCATGGGTACCATTTACGAAGATGCGCACGCCGAGGCCAAAGACCGGCTCGATCAGCTCTCTGAGCGCCTGGAAGGCATTCGGCATCGGAACTACGTCCGGCACGGCCAGGTCTGGAAAAGCTTGTCGAGTATCATTCACGAGAACGAAATCGATCTTGTGGTAGTCGGCACCCACGGCCGCACCGGCCTGGGAAAGCTACTGCTCGGTTCGGTGGCCGAAGACATTTTGCGGCATTCGTCATGCCCGGTTCTCACGGTTGGACCAAGAATTTTGGGACGCGCAAAGTTGCCCGAGTTCTCCAGACGCGATCTTGCCCCACCGGAGTTGGAGCTGCGGCAGATCCTGTTCGCCACCAATTTCGCCCGCAACGCAGCTCTTGCTGCCCAGGACGCAGCCGCGCTCTCCATGGAGTTCCACGCACGCTTGATCCTCATGCACGTGATCGAGGACTACACCCGGCTGGGAAGCGAACCAGGACCGATCGAGGAAAATCGCCGCCGGCTGCAGGACTTGATTCCGAAGAACGCCCAACTGCAATACAGCCCGGAGTTGGTGTTGGAGTTTGGGCATGCACCGGATCGCATTTTGAAGGTGGCATCCGAGCGCGAAGCGGACATGATCATTCTGGGTGCACGCTCATCAGAAGTAGGGACGACCCATCTGCCCTGGTCCTCAGCCCATCATGTAATTGCGCAGGCGCACTGCCCGGTGCTCACGATTCGTCAATAGAGATCCGGCACGAGTTGTCCAACTGCCGTGATTTTTCAGCGCGCACCGCGCTGTGATTGCACTCATGAGTGTGATTGCACACTGTGCTTTCCTTACGCGAAACAGAACCAAAATGGAAAACTCCATCAAACTTTAGTTCCGTGCTGTCATTGCGACTGCGTGTCGCGGGGACTAGAATGACCGGTTGATCGCAAATGCAAATCAGAATTCATAACCTCATACCGAAGTCATCAGTGAGCAAGAGCGGATATGCCCTCATACGTAGCAAAACCTACTCCTCCCAATCAGGACAAACGCTGGAAGCTGGTCGATGCGACGATACGACGTCAGGGCCAGCAGGCGCGCGGTCTGATTGAAACGCTGCATACGGTTCAAGAGGCGTTTGGATATTTAGACGCGCAGGCACTGCGCTATGTCGCGATGTCACTGCGCGTGCCGCTGAGCCGAGCCTATGGCGTTGCGACGTTCTACCATTTCTTCACCCTGAAACCCGCGGGAGAACACACCTGTGTCATCTGCATGGGCACCGCATGCTATATCAAAGGAGCGCCACAGCTTCTCGATGCCGTGCAGCGCGAGCTTGGCATCCGCCCCGGGGAGACCACTGCCGACAAGAAAGTTTCGCTGCTCACGGCTCGCTGTCTGGGCTCTTGCGGCTTGGCGCCCGCGGTGGTCTATGACCAGGAGGTTGCCGGCAAGGTAGGAACGCCGGCGATCCGCGAGCATTTGAAGAAATGGACGACGCAACATGACGCCTGAAGAACTCGAGCAAATCGCTGAAACCGAACGCGAGCAGCAGAGCCAGTTCACCCAACGGGTAAACGTGTGTGTCGCTGCCGGATGTCTTTCCTGTCAAAGCCAGTCGGTGAAAGACGCTCTCGACCAGGAAGTTGTCCGCCGCGGTACCAAGGATCACTGCCAGGTCAAAGGTGTGGGATGCATGGGCCTGTGTTCGGAAGGTCCGCTTGTCTCCACCAGTTCCGGCGTGCTTTACAAAAAAGTGGAAGCATCTGACGGAGCCGCTATTGTCGACAGCCTGGAAGGCACTCCGGTCCAGAAACTCGTCTGCCCGACAGATGTTCCTTTTTTCCAGCGGCAGAAGAAGATCGTGCTGGAAAACTCCGGCGTGGTCGATCCCGACCGCATTGAAGATTACATCGCGGCCAACGGCTATACGGCACTGATCAAGGCTCTCACGGAAATGACTTCTCGCGAAGTGGTCGACGAAGTCACGAGGAGTGGCTTGCGCGGACGCGGCGGCGCCGGATATCCCACAGGCCTGAAGTGGAGCACGGTTTCGAAATCAGTCGGCACGCAGAAGTATGTCATCTGCAACGCCGACGAAGGCGATCCCGGCGCCTTTATGGATCGCAGCGTGCTTGAAAGTGATCCGCATCGCGTGCTGGAAGGCATGCTGATCGCCGGCTATGCCGTGGGTGCGTCGGAAGCCTACATTTACGTGCGCGCGGAGTATCCGCTCGCGATCAAGCGCCTGCGCAACGCCATCCGTCAGGCCGAGCGCGTTGGACTGCTTGGCTCCGATATTTGCGGCACGCGTTTCAGTTTCAAGGTCGATGTCCGCCTCGGTGCTGGAGCCTTTGTCTGCGGAGAAGAGACCGCATTGATTGCGTCCGTGGAAGGGAAGCGCGGCACGCCGCGTCCGCGGCCGCCGTATCCGGCGATGGAAGGCCTATTCGGACAGCCCACCCTGATCAACAACGTGGAGACCTTTGCCAACATTGCACCTATCATTCGCAACGGGGGCGAGTGGTATGCCAGCATCGGCACAGAGAAGAGCAAAGGCACCAAGGTCTTCGCGCTCGCCGGCCGGGTTGAGAATACCGGCCTGGTCGAAGTTCCGATGGGCATTTCTCTGCGCGAGATGGTTTTCGAAATCGGCGGAGGCATTCCGGAAGGCCGCAAGTTCAAAGCGGTACAGACGGGCGGCCCCTCCGGCGGATGCCTGCCATCGGAATGTCTCGACATGCCGGTCGACTACGAGTCCCTGGCCAAAGCGGGATCCATCATGGGCTCGGGCGGCATGATCGTCATGGACGAAAGCTCCTGCATGGTCGACGTCGCCAAGTACTTCATGGACTTCTGCATGACGGAGTCCTGCGGCAAATGCATTCCCTGTCGCGTCGGTACTTATCAGATGCACCGTATCCTCACCGCTATCGGCAACATGACGGCGACCGAGCAGGACTTGAAGATGCTCGAACAACTCTGCGACCTGCTTAAACACACCAGCCTGTGTGGGCTCGGCCAGTCGGCGCCGAACCCGGTCGTTAGCACACTGCGCTCGTTCGCCGAAGAGTATCGGGCGCATATTCAGGAACACAAGTGTCCTGCCGGAGTCTGCGGCGCGCAGCCCGTGGGAGAAAACTCATGAGACCTGTCGCTACCGTCAAGACGCTGAAGATCGACGGCCGAGATCTGAGCGGGCGTCAGGAAGAAACCATCCTCGACGTTGCCCGGCAGAACGGCATCTTCATTCCGCGGCTCTGCGAAATGGACGGCCTCTCCGACGTCGGCGCCTGCCGGCTTTGTCTCGTCGAAATCAAAGGCCAGAACAAACTCCTTCCTGCCTGCGTCACCGTGGTAGAGGAGGGCATGGAAGTCACCACTGATTCCGAGCGATTGCAAAACTATCGGCGCATGATTCTCGAGCTGCTTTTCACCGAGCGCAATCACGTCTGCTCTGTGTGTGTCTCGAATGGCCATTGCGAGATGCAAATGCTGGCGCAGCGTCTCGGCATTACGCACGTGAGCTTTCCCTATCGCTATCCAAAAGAGGATGTTGACGCCTCGCACGACCGCTTCGTCATCGATCACAACCGATGCATTCTGTGCACGCGTTGCATCCGGGTTTGCGATGAGATCGAGGGTGCGCACACGTGGGACATGATGGGCCGCGGCATCGATGCCAAAGTCATTACCGACTTGAATGAACCGTGGGGGACATCGGAAACCTGTACCACATGCGGCAAGTGCGTGCATGTGTGCCCGACCGGAGCGTTGTTCGAAAAAGGGCGCTCCGTCGCCGAGATGCTCAAGCGCCGACAATTTCTGCCCTATTTGACCATGATGCGGAAAGAGAACGAATGAGTTTCAAAGATGAGTAAGAAGCGAATTGCTACTGTATGGCTCGATGGGTGTTCCGGCTGCCACATGTCGTTCCTCGACATGGACGAGCGCTTGCTCGAAGTTGCAGCCGCTGCGGACCTGGTCTACAGCCCGCTGGTCGACGCCAAGGAATTTCCCGAGGGCGTCGACGTCACGCTGGTCGAAGGTGCTGTCAGCAGCGAAGAAGACCTGCACAAGATCAGAACGATTCGGGAGCGTACCAAGATCTTGGTCTCGCTCGGAGATTGTGCCGTCACGGCCAACGTGCCCGGGATGCGCAATCCGTTCGGCACCAAGGCGGTTTACGACCGGGCTTACCGGGAGAATGTCACGTTTGATCCGGGCATCCCGAATCAGGTTGTGCCCGCGTTGCTGCCTAACTCGCGGCCGGTGCATGAATTCGTAAAAGTGGACGTTTTCGTTCCCGGTTGTCCGCCCTCGGCCGACACGATTTATTACGTGGTGACGGAATTGCTCGAAGGCCGCAATCCGGACGTGAGTCTGAAAACGCGATTTGGATCGTAGTGAGATTTGCAGAACTGCGCACTGCACTGAGAGTGAGAATCTAAGTAGCCGACAGCCGAGAGCTGAAAGCTGGTAGTTAGAAGCTAGGAGCTATTCGTGAAGCAGGAAAGCACCATCGTCATCGATCCGGTGACGCGCATCGAAGGCCATTCCAAGATCACGCTTCATTTGAATGAAGACGGCCGCGTGGAGGACGCGCGCTTCCACGTCACGCAGTTCCGCGGTTTCGAAAAGCTCTGCGAAGGGCGCCCGTTTTATGAGATGCCCTCGCTGATGGCACGCATTTGTGGCATCTGCCCGGTGAGCCACTTGATCGCTTCGGCCAAGGCCTGCGACTCGCTGCTGGCCGTTCGCATTCCGCCGACCGCCGATAAACTGCGCCGTATCTTCGGACTAGCTCAGGTCACACAGTCGCACGCGCTCAGCCTCTTCCATCTCTCGTCGCCCGATCTTCTCCTGGGCATGGACGCAGATCCGGCCAAGAGCAACATCTTCGGCGTTGCCGAGAAGAATCCCGAACTCGCACTCGATGGCATCCGCCTGCGTCAGTTTGGACAGAAGATTATCGAGCGACTGGGGGGGAAACGCATTCACCCTGCCTGGATTGTCCCCGGCGGCGTGAGCGAGCCGCTCACCGAAGCCAACCGCGACGCAATTCTGTGGGCGCTACCCGACGCACTCGCCATCGCCGAGCGCACGCTGGAATGGTTCAAGAGCAGCATGGAGCGTTTCCGCGAAGAGATTTCCACCTTCGGGAACTTTCCCACGATGTTCATGGGCATCGTGAAGAAGGACAACGGTCTCACTTTTTACGATGGCAAGCTGCGCATTGTGGATGCTTCCGGCCATGTTGTCGCTGACGATCTCGACCCCACACAGTACTCCGACTACATTGGCGAAAAAGTGGAGCCGTGGAGCTACTTGAAGTCCACGTATTACAAGCCCAAGGGATTCCCTGACGGTGTCTATCGGGTGGGGCCACTGGCCCGCCTCAACGTAGCCGACCGATGCGGCACGCCGCGCGCCGATCAGGAATTGGCCGAGTTCCACGAACTGCAGCGCACCGCCGTGCTGAGCTCGTTTCACTATCATCACGCGCGGCTGATCGAGATTCTGTACTGCATCGAACGGCTGGAACAGTTGTTAAACGATCCAGAGATTCTTTCCAAGCACGTTCGTGCCTTAGCACGGCCCAATGCGCTTGAAGGCGTCGGCGCCTGCGAAGCGCCGCGCGGTACGCTCTTTCATCATTACAAGATCGATGAGCAGGGCCTGATCCGCTGGATCAATCTCGTGATTGCCACCGGCCACAACAATCTGGCTATGAACCGCAGCGTGCTGCAGGTGGCCAAACATTTTGTCCAGGGACGCCACCTTACTCCCGGCATGCTGAATCGCGTCGAGGCCGTGATCCGCTGCTATGATCCGTGCCTGAGCTGCTCCACGCATGCCATGGGACAGATGCCGCTACGGATCGAACTTGTCAGTGCGGAAGGAGAAGTGCTCGACACAGTTGCACGAGAGTAGCATGAACCGCGTGGGGTCAGCTGCCCGCGTCTGTCCAGCGGCCTAGCAGTATCGGGTCGCAGCGGACTGAGGCGATTCCTCGTTCCTGCAATCGATAGATTCCACTAATGGCCCGCGTCCTCATCGTCGCCTACGGCAATCCCTTACGTTGCGACGACGGTATTGCCTGGCGGGCTGCGGATGCGCTCGAAGGGAGGTTCTCCGGGGACGAAGTTGAGATCTTGCGCCTGCACCAGCTCGTGCCCGAACTGGCCGAAATCGTCAGTCGCTTTGCCACCGTGATTTTCATCGATGCCGCGGCGGGTGGCGCCAAAACAATCCCTGGACAAATCCAAGTGAAAGAAATAGCTGCACAGGCTCGCGCTGATGCGTCGGGTTTCGCGCATGTTATCTCGCCACAGACTGTCACTGCCTTAGCGGCGACACTCTACAGTGCCAAGCCGCAAACGTTCTTGCTAACCGTAACTGCTGCGAGCTTCGATCACGGGGATGTGCTTTCCCTTTCTGTTGAGGCGGCGCTGCCAGACTTGATCTCAAAAGTCGCCTGGCTTGTCGAGCAATCACTATCGAGGCCGTCAGCTACGAAGGACACGAAGTAAGGCTAAGGATTTGGACCGTTTTCCCTTCGTGACCTTCGTGTCCTTTGTGGTTGAACATCGTCTGACAGCTTAGAATCAGAGCCTACCGTGACGTTGGCCTCCAAATCCGCAGCGCAGCGGCTGCGCATCACCCTGCGCGGAGCAGTGCAGGGCGTAGGCTTCCGTCCGTTTGTCTATCGGCTCGCGACTGAAATGTCGCTGACCGGATGGGTGTTGAACTCACCCTCGGGACTAGTTGTGGAAGTCGAAGGTTCTCTCGAGGAACTCCGCCGCTTTGAGCAGCGAATCGAGAGCGAGCGTCCCAAAGTATCCGTCATCACCACGCGCGAATCTGCGTGGCTTCCACTCCATGGCTTCACGAAGTTCGAAATCCATCACAGCGAGTCGGATTCCGCAAAATCGGTTAACGTTCTGCCCGATCTCGCCACTTGCGACGACTGCCGCAACGAACTCTGCGATCCCTCAAACCGGCGCTTTCAATATCCATTTACCAACTGCACAAACTGCGGCCCGCGCTACACCATCGTTGTCGACATCCCATACGACCGGCCGAATACGACGATGAGCGAGTTTGCGTTCTGCGCAGCCTGTCGCGAAGAGTATGAAAATCCCACCAATCGCCGTTTTCACGCGCAACCCAATGCTTGCCCCGTTTGCGGACCGAAACTTGACGGCACAATCGCCGACACTGCCGCCGCGTTGCTCAGAGGAGAGATCGTCGCCCTCAAAGGCATTGGCGGCTTTCAGCTTTTGGTCGATGCCCGTCAGCCCGCGGCTGTCGCGCGTCTGCGCCAGCGCAAGCATCGCGAAGAGAAGCCCTTCGCGCTGATGATGTCGTCGCTCGATATGGCGCACGAGTACTGCGAGATCAACCCGGCGGAACAGGAACTTCTCGAATCGCAAGCCGCGCCCATCGTACTTCTTAAACCGAAAAACGGTACCGACGTTGCATGGAACGTCGGGCACTGCTCGCCTTATCTCGGAGTGATGCTGCCATACTCGCCGTTGCATCATCTGCTGATGCGGCAATGTCCGTTCCCGTTAATCGCCACCAGCGGCAACCGCAGCGATGAACCAATCGCAATCGCGAATGACGAAGCCACCACCCGGCTCAAAGACATTGCCGATCATTTCTTAATGCACAATCGCCCAATCGTGCGCGCCTGCGACGATTCGGTCGTCCGACTGACGCGCGGCCGCGCCGGCATTCTGCGCCGTGCTCGCGGCTACGCGCCACTCGGCATTCGTGTGTCAGGTGAGTTGCCTCCCGTGCTCGCGGTCGGCGGACATCTGAAAAACACGGTCGCGATTGCCATCGGCAACGATGTCTTTCTCAGCCAACACATCGGAGATCTCGAAACCCTCGAAGCCCGCCAGGCCTTCGAACGAGCCATCGAAGATCTTTGCCGTCTCTACAGCTTCAAGCCCGAAGCCGTGGTCTGCGATCTTCACCCCGACTATGCTTCGACGCAATGGGCCGAAAAATCCGGGCTGCCGATCATTCGCGTGCAACATCATCAGGCGCACGTCGCGGCCTGTGCGGCAGAGAATCATGTCGAAGGCCCATACCTCGGCATTTCGTGGGATGGCACTGGATATGGCCTAGACGCCGCGATCTGGGGTGGAGAGTTTTTCCGGGTCGAGGATGGTAAATATGGGCGCATTGCGCACTTGCGCCAATTTCAATTGCCGGGAGGGGACGTAGCCGTCCGCGAAGGTTGGCGGTCAGCGGCCAGTCTGATCTTCGAGCTCACAGGTAAGGCAGAATGTGGGGACAGCCGCCCCCGGCTGTCCGGCGAGCGAAACTCGCCTTCGCCGTCGAACATTAGCATAATTCTCGATATGCTAACGCGCCGCGTCAACACCGTACCCACCACCAGCGTGGGGCGGCTCTTTGACGCGGTAGCTTCGATCACCGGTCTTGCCCATCAGAACCGCTTTGAAGGTCAGGCTGCGATGTTGCTCGAAAATGAAATTGGAGCTTTGCGAACCGAAGAGGCGTATCCTCTGAGCAGCGGTGACTGGGGTCCCTTGATTGCAGATGTATTGAACGATCAGCGCGAGGGAGTTCCTGTTCCAACAATCTCGGCCCGCTTTCATAATGCGCTGGTGAACTGGATCGTGGAAGTTGCGACTAACATCGGCGAGAAGCAAATCGTGCTCAGCGGAGGAGTTTTCCAGAATCGCTATCTGACTGAGCGCGCGGTCATGGTGCTCCAATCCCGCGGCTACGTCGTTCATACGCATCAGCGAGTCCCGCCAAATGATGGCGGGATCGCGCTAGGACAGGCAGTGATGGCAGGACAGATCAAAATGCAGAATTGAGAAGTAAGAATGCAGAATTAAGTTTCGAGTTTGGTCTTGAATTCTGACTTCTGAAGTCTTGCTTCTGCATTTCGAAATTGTTTCGTGGTCAAGAGGTTCTCTCATGTGTCTCGCGGTCCCGGGTAAGGTCATCGAAATTATCAACGCTGGCGATGTTGCCTTCCGTTCTGCAAAAGTCGATTTTGGCGGCATTCGCAAAGAAATCAGCCTCGCCTACACGCCAGAAGCTGAGGTCGGCAAATATGTTCTCGTCCATGTCGGCTTCGCCATCAGCGTGATCGACGAAGAAGAAGCCCAGCGCGTGTTCGAATACCTCAAGCAGATGGGAAATATAGAAGAGGAACTCGGTGAAGTTCGTCAGTGAATATCGCGATCCGAAAGCCGCCGAGCAACTTGCAACGGCGATCCGCAAGAAAGTCACCCGTCCCTGGACCATCATGGAGATCTGCGGCGGCCAGACCCACACCATCGTCAAAAGCGGCCTCGAAGACCTGCTCCCGCGCGAGATCACGCTGGTCCACGGCCCCGGTTGCCCGGTATGCGTCACGCCGATTGAACTCATCGACAAGGCCGTTGCCATCGCCGCGCGACCCGACGCGATCTTCTGCTCATTCGGCGACATGCTGCGCGTTCCGGGATCATGCAAGAGCCTGTTCGATGCAAAGGCCGAAGGGGCTGACATTCGAATTGTGTACTCGCCACTCGACGCCTTGAAGCTTGCCAAGAACAATCCCGACAAGCAGGTTGTGTTCTTCGCTGTCGGCTTTGAAACCACCGCCCCCGCCAACGCCATGGCCGCGTGGCAGGCCGATCACGACGGCGTTGAAAACTTCTCGCTATTGGTTTCCCACGTGCTCGTACCACCAGCGATGAAGGCATTGCTGTCGTCTGAGAACTGCGTGGTGCAGGGATTTCTCGCTGCCGGACATGTCTGCACAATCATGGGCTTCGAGGAGTATTTTCCGATCGCCCAAAAATACAAAGTCCCCATCGTCGTTACCGGATTCGAGCCGCTCGACCTGCTCGAAGGAATTTACATGACGGCGAGCCAACTCGAAGAAGGCCGGCATGAAGTCGAGAATCAGTACACGCGCGCGGTGCGGCGGGAAGGGAACCGTCCGGCGCAAAAGACGATCGAGGAAGTATTTGAAATCAGCCCACGCCAGTGGCGCGGCCTAGGCGAAATTCCTGCCAGCGGTTTCCAGCTTCGCGGGCGCTTCCAGAAGTACGACGCAAACCGCCGCTTTCCTTATTCCGGCGAACCGGCTCGCGAATCTCCCGAGTGCATCAGCGGGCTGATCTTGCAAGGCATCAAGAAACCGCACGATTGTCCGGCGTTTGCCGTGAAGTGCACGCCGGAAATTCCGCTCGGCGCTCCCATGGTATCGTCAGAAGGCGCGTGTGCGGCCTACTACCACTATGGCAGACGCCAAAACGTTCAACCTGAGTTGTCCCGTCCCGCGAGTCGCTGACGATCGCATCGTGCTGGCGCACGGCGGTGGTGGACGCCTCACCCACCAGCTCATCGAAAAGATTTTCATCCCGGCCTTCGGCAATCCCATGCTGGAACAGCGCCATGACGGCGCCATAGTGACGGTGAATGGATCGCGCTTGGCCTTTACCACGGATTCCTTTGTTGTGCGACCGCTGATGTTTCCCGGCGGCAACATTGGCGATCTCGCGGTCTATGGCACGGTCAACGATCTGGCCATGTGCGGCGCGCGTCCGCTTTATCTAAGCGCAGGATTCATTCTTGAAGAAGGACTCGAGATGGAAACGCTGCGCACTGTCGTGAGGTCGATGCAGGAGGCAGCCGCTAAAGCTAGCGTGAAACTAGTCACCGGAGATACAAAGGTCGTCGACAAAGGAAAGGGCGACGGAGTTTTCATCAACACGTCTGGGATTGGGGTGATCGAGCAGAACGTTGCGACCGAAATCGGACCAGCGGCCGTTCAGCCGGGCGATGTCGTGATTGTGAGCGGCGATCTTGGTCGCCACGGCATCGCGATTCTGTCCGTGCGAGAGGGGTTGGAATTCGAATCGCCGATTCTCAGCGATTGTGCGAACCTATGGCCGTCGGTCGAAGCGTTGCTGAACGCCGGAATCGAAATCCACTGCCTGCGCGATCTGACCCGCGGTGGCCTCGCGACGACGCTAAATGAAATCGCTTCTGACCGGAATGTCTGCATCAAGCTGGAAGAAGCATTAATTCCGGTCGACGAAGTCGTTCAGGGCGCGTGTGAGATTCTAGGGCTTGATCCGCTGTATGTCGCGAATGAAGGACGCTTCGCCGTTTTCGTTCCGGCAGCCCAAGCTGACGCCGCGCTCGATGTGATGAAGAAAGTGGAAGTCTCGCAAGGATCAGTCCGCGTCGGCAAAGTGGAAGAAAGTCCCGGCGGAACGGTGGTCCTCCAGAGCCGCATCGGCGGGAACCGCGTCGTCGACATGTTGAGCGGGGAGCAGTTGCCGAGAATCTGCTAGTAGCTCGCCACAACGAAATGTGGACCCTTAGAGTCATTGGAATTGCACTTGTGCTGCTGGTCAGCGGCGTGCGCTTATTTGGTGGACGGACCGTCCTCCGCAGCGGCCCCCGAATCTGTCTCCGAAAGCCCTGTACGCTGAACAAGGAGTCGTGCCATTTAAACTCTCGAATCGTGGCGAGTGGCTGGACTGTTGGTTTGACCAAGATGCGCATCTTGCTCGCTGCAAGTTAACCAACATGAACGGCTGGCGAGAGTTTGAGGATGTGTTCCTGCCGTATCCCGGGCAGGCACCGATCTCAGAAGCCGATTTGGCGCTGGACAGCAGACGAACGGGAACGTTGTGGGGAGGGACTTATGAGAAAGGCACACACTATCCGATCGTTTACTTGTCGAATGGCGACATTCTGCTTCCTCGGAGCGAATATGAGAAAGCGAAGAGAGCGGTGGCTCTGCAGTAGGTTCGTTAGGATCTGTGCAATTTGCCAGCGCCGACAGGCTGGATAGGTCCTTCGCTTTGCTCAGGGTGACAAACGGAAAATAGCAGGAGTTACCCTTCCCACGGGTTCACCAGTTTCACGCCGCATCCTTCGAATACATACGGGTTGCGTGTGGCCAGCGTCGCCCCATGGACTCTTGATATGGCCGCGATCTGCGCGTCTGATCCAGAAATTGGTTTTCCCTGCCGCCGCCGCGAGGATGCGATGAGGGAGAATGCGCGAGCGGCTCTGTCGTCAAAACCCAGAATATGATCCGCGAATACGACTCCAAACATCTTTTCGGCGCCCGCCCGAATCGGGTCGCGGCGTCTGCCCGTGGGAATGAGTTCGATGCCGCAAAGAGTTTCCGCCACGGTGACGGCGGTGACGTGTAGGTCTTCGGCAGCCTGATTGCCGAACCAGCGCACAACCGCGGGATCGGGCGCGGGGCGCATCAGTTCAGTGACGACATTGCTATCGAGGATGATCATTCGTGAAAAAGTGGAAAGACGTCCCTCATTCTTTCAGCCAATCCGGATCGCGCACAGATTCTTTTGGAATCCGTTCCAGTTCGACGCCGCCCAGCGGAGCAAAGATCTCGCGAATGCGGTCGGCAATGTTGGCCTGTTTCCTCGCTGTCTGAGAGAGGACGTTCTTCAGGATCTCCCGCGCTTCCTGCTCCATGGACCGCCCGTTCATCGCCGCGCGGATCTTCAGCTTGCGTTTCGTGCTCTCCTCCAGGTTTCGAACGGTGATACTCGCCATGCAATCAATGATAGCACTGCCATCAATGATTCCACTATTACCCTTCGTTTAATCCTTCGAGGTACGCGAAGGATAACTGCCGAGGAACCCCCGATACGCGCATATCGTATTGATTCTATGCCGCTTACGTTGGAGGTGACCGCAATCACCCCCGCACGTGAGAATTGTCACTGCCGCATTCCTCTGGAAGCCGAGAATGAGTACCGGCATTATGTTTCCCACGTCGTACCTACGGAGGTAGCAACCATGTCTGTGATGACACACCCAGGCGTCAAAGTTCCTGGGGACTACATTGAATCCGTGATGATCAGTGTGAAAGCGAAGAACCCCGCCGAGCCCGAGTTCCATCAGGCGGTTGCTGAAGTGTTCGACTCTCTCAGGTTGGTCCTTGCGAAACATCCGGAGTATCAATCCGCGCGTCTGCTCGAAAGAGTTGTTGAGCCCGAGCGCGTTCTCATGTTCCGCGTGCCGTGGTTTGACGACCAGGGCAACATTCAAGTCAACCGCGGATTCCGCATCGAGATGAACAGCGCCATTGGCCCCTACAAGGGCGGGCTGCGCTTTCATCCCAGCGTGAATCTCGGCATCCTGAAGTTCCTGGCGTTTGAACAGGTTTTCAAGAATTCGCTCACCACGCTCCCCATGGGCGGTGGCAAGGGCGGATCGGATTTCGATCCCAAGGGCAAGAGTGACAACGAAGTGATGCGCTTCTGCCAAAGCTTCATGACCGAACTACAGCGCCACATCGGCCCCGACACCGACGTACCGGCTGGCGACATCGGCGTAGGCGGACGCGAAATCGGCTTCCTGTTCGGGCAGTACAAGCGGCTGCGGAATGAATTCACGGGCGTCCTGACGGGCAAGGGCCTGGGCTGGGGTGGATCGCTGATTCGTCCGGAAGCCACCGGCTATGGCTGCGTCTATTTTGCGAAAGAAATGTTGAAGACGAAGAAAGAGACGTTCGACGGCAAGCTGTGCCTGGTTTCGGGCAGCGGCAACGTCTCGCAATACACCATCGAGAAGCTGATCGATCTCGGAGCCAAGCCGGTCACGGCATCCGACTCGAATGGCGTCATCTATGATCCCGATGGCATCGACCGCGAGAAACTGGCTTACATCATGGAACTGAAGAACGTGAAGCGTGGACGCATCCGCGACTACGCCGACAAATTCAAGAAAGCGATCTTCATGCCCACTGACATCAAGCTGGAGCACAATCCGCTGTGGAACATCAAGGCTGATTGCGCGTTCCCAAGCGCGACACAGAACGAAATCACCGCGAAAGATGCGGCGAACCTGCTCAAGAACGGATGCAAGCTGGTGGCCGAGGGCGCGAACATGCCGTCCACGCTCGAAGCGACCAAGATGTTCCTGGATGCGAAGATCCTGTACGGACCGGCCAAGGCTGCCAACGCTGGTGGCGTGGCTACGTCTGGCCTCGAGATGGCCCAGAACAGCGCCCGGCTGAGCTGGACTCGCGAGGAAGTCGACGAGCGACTGCACAAGATCATGATTGCCATCCACCAGAATTGCTTCGAAACGGCCGAGAAATACGGCACGCCCGGAAACCTGGTGAACGGCGCCAACATCGGCGGCTTCGTAAAAGTGGCCAACGCGATGCTGGATCAGGGCCTTGTGTAATTACCTGATGTTTATGTGGATCTGACGTATGTGGGGACAGCCGCCTCGGCTGTCCGGCCGGACGAAGTCCGACTGCGCATACAGTAACTATGAACTGGGCAGTAACGATGAACTGGACGCCCCACCTCTTGCCCTGTTCTTTGCGGCAGAGGTGGGGCTGCTATTTCTCTGCCTGGATTTGTATCAAGGAATCCCGGCGCTATTAGTGTCGGCAATATTTGAAACGGCTTCCGGATCGGCTGCTGCGCATAGCTCGTTGCTCGGCGCTCAGGTTACAATGACCACATTGGGGAGAATCCAGCGGCTCGGTTTTGCCGCTTGAAATGAGGGTACGTCCTTTGGCGACTGGTGAAGTAAATCCTGCCGTTTCTGCTGATATTCCGCAGCTCTCCAACCACAAGGTAAAGGTCAAGAAAAACGGTCAGCGCGCTTGCAACGAGAAAGACGCCAAAGGAAAGTTCTGCGGCGGGCATCTAAAGCGCTGGTTCTATATGACCGACGTCGTCGAACGCGCGTGCGGCGACGTGGAAAAGGCGTGGGGACCGGATGCCGAGGTCTACCGCTGCGAAAACTGCAAAGCACTGTACCTGCCGACTCCTGGGGAAACAAAGGTCAACGTCGCCGGTACAGGAATGATCTCGGTCTTCGGGCTGACTCTGCCGCCGAAGGAAAAATAGCTGCGAGCCATGAGCTTTAAGCTACGCGCGCAAGAAATACTCGTCGCGATCTGGGAGATCGGGACACAGCCTACTACCAAGTTAGAATCGCGCTCGTAGCTCGCGACTCGAAGCTCAGAGCTGCTTCATGAACACCTCCGATCTCATCTACGACTGGAACAAGAATCATCCTCCGGGAATGAAGCCTCCCGGTCCTGTTCTGCTCAATGACGAGAGCCTGCGCGACGGATTGCAATCGCCTTCGGTGCGCGATCCGTCGATTGCCGAAAAGATTGAAATCCTCCATTTGATGGAAGCGTTGGGCATCAACGCCTTGGATCTGGGCTTGCCGGGGGCGGGCCCGCGCGCCGTGGAAGCCGTGACCGCACTGGCGCGCGAAATCTCTGCGCACAAGATGAAGATTCAGGCCAACTGTGCGGCGCGCACCCACGAAAACGATATCCGTCCGATCGCGGAGGTCGTACAGAAGACCGGTCTCCGCATCGAGGCCGCAACTTTCATTGGATCAAGCCCCATCCGCCGGTTTACCGAAGGCTGGACGGACGATTTTCTGCTGCAGACGACCGAGAAGGCCATCAAGTACGCGGTCTCGCTCGGGCTTGACGTTATGTACGTGACCGAAGACACGAGCCGCTGCGATCCGCAAACGGTGAAGCGGTTGTACTCGACAGCCATTGCCTGTGGCGCACGCGCGATTTGCATCTGTGATACAGCCGGACATGCGACGCCGATGGGAGCGCTGGCCCTGGTGCGCTACGTGATGGAAGAGGTCGTCAAGCCATCGGGCGAGAAGATCCGAGTCGATTGGCATGGACACAGCGACCGCGGCCTGGCGATTGCAAATTCCATGGCGGCGATTATTGCTGGCGCGAACTGCGTACACGGCTGCGCCATCGGGCTCGGGGAGCGCGTCGGCAATACCCAGATCGATCAGATGCTGGTGAATTTGAAGCTGATGGGAATCGCTCCGTGGGACCACCAGAATCTGACCAAGTTGAAGGACTATTGCGAGGCCGTCTCGCGCGCGACGGGAGTTCCCATACCCAGAAACTATCCAGTCGTCGGTGACGATGCCTTCCGCACGGCAACCGGAGTTCACGCCGCCGCGATCATCAAGGCCTATCACAAAAATGACGTTGTGCTGGCGAATACGGTGTACTCCGGCGTGCCCTCGCACGTCTTTGGAATGGATCAGATCATCGATGTCGGCCCCATGAGCGGGAAATCGAATGTATTGTTCTGGCTCGAGCGCCATAAGATTCCAGCGTCGGATGATCTTGTGGAGCGAATCTACCAGCGCGCCAAGCAGAGCGATCACACGTTGACCGAGGCCGAAATACTAGAGTGTGTGGATGCAGCTGCAAGCAAGAAAAACTAATGTTGGACAGCCATCGGTCTTGAACCTGCCGAGCAAGCGCAGTGCGTCGAAGGGGCAGTCCGGTCGACGGTAAGACAGCGGCGCCTTTTACAGTCAACAATCATTTTCATGACGCAGCATGCGATTCTCGGTGTCGGCGGAGTTGGTGGCCTGATCGGCGCATCGCTCGCTCATTTCGGTGATTCCGTCACAGCGATAGTCAGACCCGGCTCTCTCGCGGCCTATCCTGAACAACTTCGATTGGAAAGCGCATTTGGGAACTTTCAGGCGCCAGTTATGCACGCAACGGAAGTTCCGCCTGTCGATGTGCTCTGGATTTCGGTGAAAGCAACGCAGCTGGAGGAATCACTGAAGGCGATCACAAAGCCGGACGCCATCAAGGCTATTGTTCCGCTGCTGAATGGCATCGACCACTTGGATCGACTGCGCCGCCAATATGGCGCTGACCGCGTAATTCCTGCGACGATCGAGGTGGAATCGGAACGCGTTGCACCCGGACACATCGTGCACCGATCGCCTTTTGCGAGATTAAATGTATCCTCGGCGGGGCGCGACTTGCTCCGTTTTACGCTCGAGCAACTGCAAAATCTCGGCTTTGAGTGCCGATTCATCGACGATGAGCCAACGCTGATGTGGAGCAAACTCGTATTTCTGGCACCCATCGCACTGACAACCACATCCGCAGATCAGCCGGTCGGTGGTGTTCTAGGTAATCCGACCTGGAACGAGCTTTGGGCGTTCTGCGTACAGGAGGCCTGTGCCGTTGCGACGGCTGAAGGCGCGAGAGTTGACGCGGATGCCGTCATCTTGGGTTTTCGCAAGATGCCGCCGCAGATGCGCAGTTCCATGCAAAAAGACGTGGAACAAGGCAGGGTTCCGGAACTTGACGCCATTGCCGGACCGATCTTGCGTGGCGCCACTCGGCACCACATCCCCGCTCCCGCGACGCAGAAGCTTGTAGCTGCAGTCGAGCAAAGATCGGGAGTGCGTTCCCTCGTGTAGCATTTCAGAGATGACCTGGACCGAGATTCTTGGCTTTATCACGGGTGCGGATGAAGGTCTCCGGCCGTGGTTCCGAAAGGCTGGAGTCCGCTGAGCGCCAGGTCGATAAACTTCTTGCATACCTAGACAGAGTCTGTGCTGTCCCACGGCATATCACGTCGCTTCTTCGGTAACCCCTTGTTCCGCCAAAGCCAATTCCTGCCGCCTCCGGCGCGTTGTAAACTGACGCATAACTTTTATGAGCCCGAATCCCCCACGCGCCGATATGCCCGACTTTGGTTCCGCAGTGAAGCATTCTGCGGTACACGAAGAGATTCTTCGCGAAGTGGCGCGGCTTGCGGCTTCTCCTGAGGTGCGGTCGGCATTCAACTGGTTCCGAGCACAAGAGCCGCAATTATTACATTGGCAGATGGAGATGGCGCGGATCGCGGCGCCACCCTTTGGCGAATCGGCTCGTGCAGCGTGGTTGTTAGAGCGCTTCCGCGAGGTCGGGCTCGACGACGTTCGCATCGATGATGTCGGCAACGTGTTCGGAACCCACCCCGGGTTTGGTCGGCGTTATGTCGCGCTCAGCGCTCACATCGACACAGTTTTTCCAGCGAACACTCCATTGAATATTCGGCAGCAGGGAAGTCGGATTTACGGGCCGGGTGTTTCTGACAACGGGGCGGGTGTGGCCGCCATGTTGGGAATTGCGGCTTTGCTCAGGTCGGTACGCATCCGCCATGCGTTGCCGTTTGTGTTCATTGGCAATGTCGGCGAGGAAGGCGAAGGCGATCTGCGCGGCATGCGGCACATCTTCTCCACGCCGCGCTGGAAGGATGCTATTGCCTACAGCTTGGTGCTCGATGGGGCTGGCGCTGACACGATTGTGGCTGAGGCTCTGGGCAGTCGGCGTTTTGAAGTGATCGTGCGCGGGCCGGGCGGACACTCCTGGAGCGATTTCGGCGCGCCCAATCCCATTGTGATTCTGGCCAAGGCGATTGACACGTTCACGGCGACCACCGTCCCCTCCGTGCCGAAGACGACTTTCAATATTGGCGTGATCCGGGGAGGCACTTCGGTGAATTCGATCCCCGAGTCGGCCAGCATGAAAGTCGATATTCGCTCAACCTCGATGACCGAGATGGAGCGGCTGGAGCAATCGTTGCGTCTGGCCCTGAACCGGGCTGTTGAGGATGAGACCATGGCGGCCGAAATGAGATCGTCGGCGCAGAAGCGGCCCCCGGGCGTGAATTGCGAAGTAGTGGTGATCGGCAACCGTCCGGCTGGAGAGTTGCAAGCAGGGGCCAAGATTCTCCAGATCGTTCGGGCGGTCGATTCACACTTAAACAACGCGGCCCAGGTGCAGCGCGCCTCGACCGACGCCAACATTCCGCTTTCCATGGGAAGAGAAGCCATTGCGATTGGCGGTGGAGGATCCGGTGGCGGAGCACATACGTTGCAGGAGTGGTTCGATTCCAATGGGCGCGAGCTGGGGCTGAAACGTATCTTGCTTACCATGCTGGCGCTCGCGGGGGTGGGGGAATGACGCGAACGGGCATCCTGGTAATGGCAGGAGCGTTGTTGTGTTGTTCTGGAGTGGGCATGGGGCAAACTAGCGCTCTCGGGACTGCGGATACAAAGCCGAAAGCCGACGTCATTTTTTTTCACGCCAACATTTACACCGGCGTGCCCGCCGATACACCTTTCAGTAACGTCCAGCGTGAAGAAGCCATCGCCGTTCGTGGAGACCGCATCCTCGCCGTAGGCAAGACTCTCGATATCCAAAAGTTGAAGGGTCCGCAGACCGAAGTCATCGATCTGGGCGGGCATTTCGTCATGCCAGGGTTCAACGATGCCCACCTGCATTTGGCCGATGCTGGGTTGCAGAAACTTGGCGTGGACCTAGAAGGCGTCAAGTCTCTGGATGAATTTCGCGAGAGAGTCCGGACGAAAGTGCAGGTGGCAAAGGCGGGCGAGTGGGTTCTGGGCGGAGGCTGGGATGAAACGCTTTGGCCGGTGAAAACACTTCCCACCCGTTGGGACCTTGACGAGGTCTCAGATGGCCATCCAATATTTCTGAATCGTGTGGATGGGCACCTCGCGGTAGCCAACACGCGTGCTCTGCAGCTTTCCAGTATCAACCTTGCGACGCGCGACCCCAAGGGTGGCCAGATTGACCGCAACGAAGCCGGCGAGCCCACTGGCATTTTGCGTGATACCGCGCAGGACGCCGTTACGGGAGTAATTCCTGCCCCGAGTCGCGATTACCAACGCCGCGGCATAGAGGTTGCCCTGGCCGACTTGGCAGAGCATGGTGTCACTTCTGCACAGGATAATTCCAGTTGGGAATCCTTTCAGATTTATGAGGACTTGGAGAAAGAAGGAAAGCTGACCACGCGCATCAGCGAGTGGTTGCCGTTCGATGCCTCCGTTGAAGAACTCCAGCAGAAGCGCAGCGATCATTCTCAATCGGACTTAATGCTGCACACCGGCATGCTCAAGGGATTCATGGACGGCTCGATGGGAGGTCACACCGCCGCGCTGCTGGAGCCCTATACCGATGATCCGAAAAATTCGGGGCTGCCGCGTTACGACGCGGAAAAGCTCAATGCCATGACCAAGGAACGGGTTCTGGCAGGCTTTCAGATTGGATTTCACGCAATCGGCGACAAGGGCATTCAGATGGCGCTCGATGCCTTTGCTGGCGCGGAGAAGGCAGCAAAAGAGGCAAAAGTGAAGGCTGCGAATGGAGGCGACGATTACCGCCTGCGCGTCGAACATGCCCAATGTCCCACGCCTTTAGAGATCAATCGCTTCAAAGAATTGAAAGTGATTGCCTCGATGCAGCCCACGCACGTGCTCACCGACATGCGCTGGGCGGAGAGTCGCCTCGGCCCGAAACGAGCCGCGACTTGTTACGCCTGGGCGTCTTTCGTGAACAAGGGTGTGACTCTCGCCTTCGGCACCGACTATAATGTCGAGCCCATTTCCCCTTTCCGAGGGCTGTATGCCGCTGTCACCCGCAAGAGTGAGGATGGCAAGCAGGAATTTTTCCCCGAACAACGCATCACCATGGATCAGGCCATCGCTGCCTACACGACCGGTTCGGCATTCGCCCAGTTCGAAGAAAAGGAGAAGGGCAAACTGATGGCTGGCATGCTGGCCGATTTCGTAGTGCTCGATCGTGATGTAACCGCCATTTCGGCTGAAAAACTCCTAGGGACCAAGGTATTACGGACGGTTGTGGGCGGAAAGACCGTATTCGAAGCCAAGTAAACTACCGCGATTTTCAGTTTCTGCACAACTGGCTGTGTTTCTTGAGGATCGGAGTCAAACGATTCTCGCCTTTTGTGCGTCTAAGACTAGATGACGCTGTTCGTGTAGGTAGCCGAATCCGAGTATGTTTACCGCACCTTCGGTTTGGCGCCAATCGGTATACTATTAGAGGTTTACACGTTCTGGGAGGAAGTTGAACTATGAATTCCGGCGCAATTTGGGTGCGCATGAAGGCTCATCGCTGGGCCTATACGCTGAGCATTCT
>Ga0070735_10000240_pt1 | contig 66067 bp, 61 predicted proteins | sample Coa_R1_FD_66443 | JGI IMG/M metagenome (GOLD analysis project Ga0070735, IMG submission 66443) | Surface soil microbial communities from Centralia Pennsylvania, which are recovering from an underground coalmine fire - Coalmine... | ecosystem: Environmental > Terrestrial > Soil > Unclassified ...
GAGCCCGTTACTCGAAACTAGAAACTTGAAACTAGAAACCGCTTATCCGGCCGCTGCCGCTCCACTTACAATCTCGATAATTTCTTTCGTGATCTTCGCCTGACGGGCGCGATTCATGGCCAACGTGAGCGAATCGATCATGTCGGTGGCATTGTTTGTGGCCGCGTCCATCGCGGTCATCCGCGCCGCATGTTCCGCCGCCACCGATTCCAGCAGCGCGCGGAATATCTGGATGCCAACATACTTTGGCAAAAGCGAATTAAACAGCTCGCCCGCAGGCTGTTCGTAGATGTAGTCAACCTGGGCCGTCGCAAATTTCGCCGCGGCCGCATCGATCGCACGAGTGTCGGCCGGTCGGATCCCAACGCCAGCACCTCTGGCCGCCTCCAGTGCGCGCTTCCGCTCTTCTTCGGTCATTCCCTCGGCCTGCGCCACAACTTCTTCGCCGACATGCTCAATCGGCAGTACTCTTTCAACGACAAGTCGCTGCGCGATCACCGACTTGAACTCATTGAATAGCACATACACCGCGTCGATCTCTTCCTTGCAATAACGATCGATGACCTGCTCCGCGATCTTCGAAGCTGTAGCGTGATCGACCCGGTTCAGCACGCCAATGTGCTCTCCAATAAGCGTCGTACGAACTTCACCCTGAGACTCCGCCCTTCGCGGCTCGGCCACTGCGAATCGCCGTTTGAGAAAATCGCGCCCTTTCCGGCCGACTGCTTCAATCTCGATGTTCTTGTCCTTCTTGGACTCGATGAATTTCGATGCGGCTTTCAGAATGTTCGTATTGAACGCGCCTGCCAATCCCTTGTCGCCCGTGACGACGATCAACAGAATGTTGGTCTCCGGGCGCTGCGCCAGCAACGGGTGTTTCGGTTCGCCAGTTTCTGGATCATATATCTCCGCCCGTGACACCAGTGACTTCAGCACGTTGGTCAACATTTGAGCATACGGGCGTGCCGCGAGAGCGCGGTCCTGCGCTCGCCGCAACTTTGCCGCCGACACCATTTTCATAGCCTTGGTGATCTGGCGCGTGTTGGTCACGCTGCGAATGCGTCGTCGAATGTCGAGGATGTTTGCCATGGCTCGGTACTGGGTATCGGGTACTCGGTACTATTTAGCTACCGGTTGCCTCTGCCCAACGAAAGCTTCCTTACACTCCTTGATCACGTTCGTCATCTGTGCTTTCAAATTATCGTCAAGCACCTTTTTCTCCATGATCGAGCGCAGCACGCCGGGGTTCGTCGTGTCCACGAACTTGTAGAGCTCGATTTCGAAGTCACGCACCTGATCGACCGGAAGGTCATCGAGAAATCCATTGGTGCCGGCGAATATGATCAAAATCTGCTTGGAGAACGGCAACGGCGAAAATTGCTTCTGCTTGAGAACTTCGACCAGCCGCTGCCCACGATTCAACTGAGCCTGCGTCGCCTTGTCGAGATCGCTGCCAAACTGAGCGAAGGCAGCGAGCTCACGATACTGTGCAAGATCGAGTTTCATGCTTCCAGCGACCTGACGCATGGCTTTGATCTGCGCGCTGCCGCCCACGCGGCTGACGGACAAACCGACGTTCACGGCCGGGCGTACGCCCTGATTGAACAAATCCGTTTCGAGATAAATCTGCCCATCTGTGATCGAAATAACGTTTGTCGGGATGTACGCAGAAACGTCGCCTGCCTGGGTCTCGATGATCGGCAACGCCGTGAGTGATCCGCCACCTTTTTTGTCGCTCATCTTCGCCGCGCGTTCCAGCAAACGTGAGTGAAGATAAAACACATCGCCCGGATAGGCTTCGCGGCCTGGCGGACGCCGCAGCAGCAGCGAAATCTCGCGATACGACGCTGCGTGCTTCGACAAGTCGTCATAGATCACGAGTGCGTGCTTGCCATTATCGCGGAAATACTCGCCCATAGCGCACGCGGCATACGGAGCGATGTATTGCATCGGAGCTGGCTCCGACGCCGACGCCGCCACAACCACCGTGTAGTCCATCGCGCCGTAATCTGCGAGCAACTTCACCACTTGTGCAATCGACGATCGCTTCTGCCCGATCGCGCAATAGATACAAATCAGATCGTTGCCCCGGCTATTAATGATGGCGTCAATTGCGACGGCCGTTTTTCCGGTCTGACGATCGCCAATGATCAACTCCCGCTGGCCGCGGCCAATGGGAATCATGCTGTCGATGGCCTTCAGTCCGGTTGCCATCGGCTCACGGACCGGCTGACGGTCAATCACGCCGGGCGCCAGGCGCTCGAGGGCGATAAATTTGTCAGTTGAGATCGGTCCTTTGTCATCGATCGGCTGACCCAGTGAGTTCACCACGCGCCCGATCATAGCGTCGCCGACTGGCACGCTCATGATCCGACCCGTCCGCTTAACCTCATCGCCTTCTTTGATCTCGGTGTAATCGCCAAGCAGCACCACACCGACCTGGTCTTCTTCCAGGTTCATAGCGATTCCAGCCACTTCGTGCGGGAAGGAAAGCAACTCTCCGGCCATGACCTTATCAAGGCCATGAACGCGCGCAATGCCGTCACCGAGCGTGACAACTGTCCCGACCTCATCGACCGCAATCTTCGACTCGTAGTTCTCGATCTGCTGCCGGATTAACTGTGTGATCTCGTCTGCTTTGATTTGTGCCATAAGTAAGCTCTTAAGCTTCCGACTTTCAGCTCTTGATCATTTCCGAGCGGAGTCAACGTCGTCCTCGCGCTCAGCAGGACACTAAGAACTGAGAGCGGTTCTAATTCTTTCCAATTGCCCCTTTACGGATCCGTCGTAAATCGTGCTGCCCACTCGGACGACTGCACCCCCGAGCAGCGATGCGTCTCGCGAATAGCGAGCTTTTACTTTCTTTCCCGTCAATTGTTGGACTTGGCCTTCCAGTGCGCGCTTCTCGTTATCACTCAAATCCCGTGCGCTGCTGATTTCGGCCTCGGCAAAGCCCATGCGCTTGTCGAGTTCCACCTCAAACTGCTTCACAATTGCACCGAGAAAATTGATCCGGCGATGATCGATCAGTACAGCGAAAAAGTTTCTCACAATGCTCGAAATTCCCTCCGCCGCAACAATCGAATCCAGTACCGCCCGTTTCTGCTCCGCCGGAATCGCCGGTGTTTCCCAAACTTCCCGCAGATCTTTGCTCGAAGCAACCGAGTCCGCCAGTTGCTGGGCTTCCTTCAGCGATCTCGCGGCATCCTGCTTGGCATCCAGCACGGCATCGGCAAAGGCTCTCGCGTAAATATTGGTGACTGATGCCATTCCCTAGTTCCCGCCTTTTCGCTCGCCGCCATTTTGCGCAAGCTCGCGTGCGAACTTGCCCACCAGGCTCTGATCCGTCGCGGCATCGACGTGAATCTGTTTTCTGGCGAGGGAAACCGCCAGGTCGGCCGCGTATGCTGTCAGTTCCCGTCGCGCCAATTTGGCTGCAGCTGCAATTTCCTGCTCCGCCGATTCCACAATCTTGCGCGCGTCTTCTTCCGCCGCAGCTTTGATTCGCTGTTCTTCGGCTGCAGCTTCCTTGTCAGCCGTGGCCCGCATCGCCGCGATCTCAGCGTCCAACTTCGACAGGCGCGATTCGACACCAGCCAATCGCGCATTCGCTTCGGCGCTGGCTTTTCGTGCGTCCTCCATGGCTCTCTGGATGGAAGCCGTTCGGTTGCGGAAAACCGCCGGCAGGTACTTCTTCGAAATCCACAAGATCAAGATCGCAATAACAGCAAAATTCAATCCCACCGCCAACCAATAAGAGTGTTCCAGATCCATCCCAGTGACATTGGAAATCCATTGCACAGAACTGGAATGCTTGAACTGGTCGTCGCCATCTTCTCCAGCGGCTTGGCGCGTCTCCTTCACTAACTGCTGGGCCAGCGACGAATTTCCAGGTGGGCGGCTCGACTGCTGCTGGAAGGCTCGCGCCAAGGTAAGAGAACCGAGAAAAATCGTCGCCACCACGACCAACTTCCGAAGCGTGCGCTGTTTCTTCATCGCACACCGCCCGCCGGCTGTGGATTGCCGGTCGTTCCTAGAACAGTTCGAATAATCTCCGTTGCCAGTCGTCCACTCTCGGCTTGCAAGCCCTCCTGCGCCGCAATCTTGTCCTGCTCGATGCTCGCACGGGCGGCCTCGACCTGCGACTCTGCCCGCTTGCGTGCCTCTGCCACCGCCGCGGCTCGGGATTGAATCGCTCTTTGCCGCTGGGCTTCCTGCGCCTTGAACACTGCCATGCGGGCTTCCCGCAGGCGTTGCTCGTATTCGGCGGTTCGGGCTTCTGCAGCGGCGATATCTGCGCGAGCTTTCTCAACCGCGCCCTCGGTCTTGCTGCGCCGCTCCGCCAGAACCTTGGTCAACGGCTTGTGTACAAGAGCGTTGTAAAGGCCATAAACAACGATCAGGAAAATGATGGTCGGAATGGACCCGAGCAGTAATTCCCCTACTTGTCGAAGCGTCTGATCCATAGTTTTGGCTTGATATGATCCTGAGCGAAAGAGGGCTTAATAAACTGTTAAACCTAACATCTTGCGCGGGTTAGTGTCAACGACAAGACTCACAAGAACCTCCGCATTGTACCTACGTATGTCCCACCGGACGACTTTGCGATAGGGCCGCATTTCCAGAGAAAGAATACTTGACTTCTGGCCCGATGGGACTAGCATAGAGATATCACCTCCGATCCAATTCAGGATCGAATGGGCCGGTAGCCAAGGAATGTCACCGCTTCTTGGTCGCTGGCCCATTTTATTACTATCGGTGCCCGCGTTTTCTGGGGCGCATTCCCATTCGGCCGGCCCTTTAAACGTCTTTGCTGGTGTTTTGCGGCGCAGATACGAGAACTGACGGGAAAAAAATCGAGGAGGGATTTTTCACCCTCCCCGAACTCAGCGAACTCAGTCGCTGCTAGTCTTCCCCCCAAAGCTGTTCAATAACGCGTCGCCAGAAGTGTGTCGTGCTCAACGGTTGAATCCGAAGGCGTTCCGCCGATTTCGCTGTTGTCAGTAACATTCTCGAGCCCTGTTGTAGGAGCGCACAGGCGTCGCGCATTTAAATGAGTGCGGCAACTGATTCTCGTTTGACCAAACGCTACAAGACATGTGAGGGATGTGAAGACGCACCCGAACACAACCAACCCCGCCAAAAGGCGCCGCATGTTCCTCGTGATTGGAGAAAGTACATCGGCAAAACGTGCGCAAAGATACGTCAGCATTATTAGTTCGCGCCTCCGGGGCAAATCTATCCGGTGATTTGGACGACTGGGATCGGTTCCTGCTTTGTGGGGAAAGGACGCGCGGTATGAGACTTTTATCCCCATTCCGCCATCCTCAAAGCTGGCGTATACTTTCTGTTCTTTCCCTCCCCCAGACAAGGGACACAACCGGACACCTTCGGGCAAAACCGGACGTTTCCACCGATCAGATCGTTTCGTGAAGGGCAAATGGGGGACGCTGAGCGAAGTTCCGACCGCCGCCTGGATTCCTGGAAAGAGATCGCCGCCTTCTTCGGCCGGGATGAGAGGACCGTTCGCCGCTGGGAAAAGGAAAACTCCCTCCCGGTCCATCGCGTCCCAGGGGGATCGAAGGCCCGCGTCTTTGCTTACGAGAGTGAGCTAACTCAGTGGCTGGCGACGCCGCAGTCTGTAGAACCGGAGTCTGACCCGAATTCGCGGGGACCGGCACTTGTAGAAATTCCCAGGACTCCCGATCGACAGCATGCAACCCGAAAGGGGCATCTGTTTGCGATTTGGGGTGTGTCACTCGGAGTCTCGTTCTTACTCGCCTTCGGAATTCTGGCGTACCGTAAGGGCTACGTGGCAGTCCCCAATAATCATCGCGATGCCTCGGCCGCGGAAGAGTTCTATCTCAAAGGGCGCTATTATTGGAACAAACGAACCGCCGAGGACCTCAATAAGGCGGTCGATTATTTCACCCAGGCGATCGTACAAGATCAGAACTTCGTCCCAGCATATGTCGGTCTGGCTGATTCCTATAACCTGTTGCGTGAATTTAGCGTCATGCCCGAAAAGGAAGCCTTTTCCCGGGCTCGCGCGGCGGCTCAGAAGGCCGTTGACCTCGATCCGGCTTCCGCCGACGCTCATAGTTCGTTAGCGTTCGCGTTGTTCTGGGGTTATCTGGACGTTGCTGAAGCAGAAAGGCATTTTCAGACGGCACTGAGACTTCAGCCGAACAACGCAAGAAGCCATCATTGGTATGCAACATTTCTCGCGGAGTTGGGCCGGGAACGCGAGGCGCTGGCGCAAATCGAACTTGCCCGTCAACTCGATCCCACCTCTACACCTATCCTGGCTGACAAAGGGAGCATTCTGGATGGAGCCGGCGAAAGGCAGCAAGCAGTCGGCCTGCTCAAGCAGGTTGAGATAGCCGAGCCTGCGTTTGTGTCCCCGCACCGATATCTCGCTGAAGCCTATTTTTTCTCGGGACAGTACCAACTCTACTTTGATGAGGCCCAGGCCGCAGCCCACCTGCAAGGCGCCGCGAAAACAGAGTCGGAGTTGGCGCAGATGAGGAAGGCATATCTAGAAGGCGGCGTTCCGGCCATGCTCAAGACCAGACTTCAACTGGACGAAGATTCGTACAGTCGTGGTGAATCCACAGATTTCGATCTTGCTGTCGATTACGCACTGCTGAACAATAAGCCCCAAGCCATGACTTACTTGCAGTCCGCAACCCAGAAACACGATCCTGGACTCTCCACACTTCTGGTCAATCGGTACTTTGTGAGCCTTCGCAACGAAGATGAATATAAAAAGTTGGTGAAGAAGGTTGGGCTGCCCGAAGCGAACTGACCTGAGTTCGGGTGTTCGTCGAGCTCGGAGCGGAGACATCCAAGCTCTCTCTTCACAATAGTATGATGGAAACCGCAAGCTCAATTCAGAATCCATCATGCTGCCGTTCAAGCTGGTTTATAGCGAAGACTACTATCTCCCGATCGGTGCACACGTCTTCCCTGCCGAGAAATATCACCGGATCCACAAACGTTTGATCGAAACCAAAGTTGCCGAACCAAATGATTTTGTGACGCCGCGCCCGGCATCGGACCAGGACATCCTGCTGGTGCACACTCCTCAGTACGTCCAAAAATTGAAAACGGGAACATTGTCAGCACGCGAAGAGTTGGAGATGGAGATTCCTTACTCTCCAGAACTTGTCCGTGCGTTCTGGTTGGCGGCCGGCGGTTCGATTTTGGCGGCAGATCACGCGTTGTCCGACGGTGTCGCGTTCAACGTAGGGGGTGGGTTTCATCACGCATTTCCCGACCACGGCGAAGGCTTTTGCATGATTCACGACGTGGCCGTAGCGATCCGTCGCATGCAAAGAGACGACAAGATCACCCGTGCCATGACACTGGATTGCGACGTCCATCAGGGCAACGGAACAGCTGCAATCTTCGCCGGTGTTCGAATTCCTACTGCGCCCTTACCATCAACGGGCGGCTCAGCCAACAACGCTGTTCCAGCTAAGTTACGCAACGCGCACGCCGGTGAAGTTTTCACGATCTCCCTGCATCAGGAAAATAATTATCCAGCGTGGAAGCCACCTTCTTCGATCGATGTCGATTTACCGGACGAGATCGGGGATGACGATTACCTCGCCTGGCTGGACAACGCTTTGAGTTCGGGCCTGCGCCAGTTCGAACCACAACTGATTTGTTATATCGCGGGGGCTGATCCTTATAAGGAAGATCAGTTGGGAGGATTATCGCTGACCATCGAAGGCTTGAAGAAAAGAGATGAGTTAGTGTTTCGCGTGGCGCGCACGCGGAATATACCAATTATGGTGACTTACGCAGGAGGATATGCGCAGCGAGTAGAGGACACCGTAACCATCCACTCCAACACCGTGATTGCCGCCAAAGAAGTATTTGCAAACGCAAAATCAGCCTCTCAGTGAGTCATAACTCGGCTGCTAGAATGGAAATCTGCTCCCATGTTTGAGAATCTCCAGGAAAAACTTCAGCGCGCATTCAAAACCTTGCGCGGACAAGCCGTCTTAAACGAAGAAAACATTCAAGACGCCCTGCGTGAAATCCGTCTCGCGCTGCTTGAGGCCGACGTCAACTTCAAGGTTGTTAAGCAACTCATCGATCACATCCAGGCGAAAGCAGTTGGACGGGAAGTCGCTACCGCGCTATCCCCTGGCGAGCAAGTCATAAAGATTTTGCGCGATGAATTAATTGAGACCCTTGGCCGTGATACCGCCCGCCTCAAGTTTGCCTCACAACCTCCGACGGTTGTGCTAATGGCCGGCCTTCAAGGCTCGGGAAAAACGACGACTTCCGGGAAATTGGCGCATTGGTTGAAGAATGGCGGGCACAGGCCGTTGCTGGTGTCAGTGGACGTTTACCGCCCCGCGGCGCGCGAGCAGCTTAAGGTCGTCGCACAAGCAATCAAAGCCAATCTTTACGAAGGCGAGGTCGGAGAAGCGAACACGGCGACCGTTGAGCGTCTCGCCAAAGAGGCGCGGCGCGAAGCCGTTAACACCGGCAGTGACGTCCTGATTGTCGATACCGCCGGCCGGTTGCATATCGACGATCAACTGATGGACGAGATGCAGTCACTGAAGCGTCTTCTGAATCCTCAGGAGATTCTGTTTGTCGCCGACGCAATGACAGGCCAGGACGCGATCAACTCCGCCGACGAGTTCCACAAGAAGCTCTCGCTGACAGGCGTGGTGCTGACAAAGATGGACGGCGACGCCCGCGGTGGCGCGGCGCTCTCCATCCGTCAAGTCACGGGCCAACCAATCAAGTTCATCGGTATCGGTGAAAAATACGATGCGCTCGAACCTTTCCACCCCGACCGAATCGTCTCGCGCATTCTCGGGATGGGCGACATTCTTTCACTGATCGAAAAAGCGGAACAGCACGTCGATAAGAAGAAAGCCCAGGAGCTGGCAAGCAAGGCGCTGACAGGAGACGGTTTTTCTCTCGAGGACTTCAGGGATCAACTCCGCAGTGTCAAAAAGATGGGCTCGATCCAGAACATCATGGGAATGCTGCCGAGCATTGGCCCGTTTGCTGGGCTGCAGAAACATGCAGACAAGGTGGATGAGAAGCAGATCGATCGCGTGGAGGCCATTATCAGCTCCATGACGATGCATGAACGAAATCATCATGAAGTGATTAATGGCAGCCGGCGCAAGCGCATTGCACGCGGCTCTGGAACCAGCGTGCAAGAAGTTAATAATTTGCTTCGGCAGTACGCGCAGATGCGCAAAATGTTCAAGCAGATGGGCAAAGCTAGCTTCGCACGAAAATTGGCTGGAATGAAGTTGCCGGGGATGTAGTGCTCAGTACTTGGTACCAAGTACCTGGTTAAAAGGGAACTTTGAATCGGAAATCATGCCATAAATTAAGCCCGCTCTTACGGGCGGGCTGATAGGGTTTTTGGGTGCTTGTTAGTACTGCAGGCAGATCCTCAGTTGGCGATCAGCTTCGTCGATGGCGCGTATGGCATCGACGCGATGGCCGCCAAAATCATGCGCCGCATGTTCCAGGTGATCCTTGGCATTGTGGAGGGCGTGAAGCGCATCTTCAATCTGTGGGTGCTTTCCAAATGCTGGCGAAGGCGATGAGACCGCCAGCATCAGGGCCAGTACTGCGAGCGAGCTAACCAGCCGATTCTTCATGAACTCTCCTTGTATTTCCCGTATGAGGCACGGAGCCTCCACATTTCGGGTTAGGTTATCCAACCCGCGCTTCTGCGGCAAGTTGCCAGCGTGATGCCCGCGTTCTATTGCTGGCTGTAAGGCTTTCCTTGCCAACCCTGCTAAATTCTGCAAAAATAATGGTTTGTCTTAACCCTCCGGAAGCTATTAGAAAGGGAGCATAGTTCAGTGTTGATGATTCGATTAGCGCGCACAGGTGCGCGCAAGCAGCCTCATTATCGCGTGGTGGTGATTGAAAAGGAGCGGGCGCGCAATGGCCGGCCGGTAGAAGTTGTGGGAACTTACAATCCCCGCTCTACTCCAGCCAGCATCGAGCTAAAGCGCGAGCGTATTGACTATTGGGTTTCGAAAGGCGCAAAGATGTCGGACAGGGTGACCAAGATTATGTCCGCACCAAGACCCGCAGCCGCTTCAGTTGCCTGACCAGGTCACCTGGAAGCTCAAACCACCGATTGGAAAGTAGATGAACGAACCAGCTGCAGACGTGCGTGCATTGGTGGAGCAAATCGCGAAAGCGATTGTCGACGAACCGGAACAGGTCTCGGTCGAAGAGATTGATGGTGAAACCACTGTCTTCGAATTGACCGTCGCGCCGAACGATGTCGGCAAGGTAATCGGGCGGCAAGGACGGGTTGCGCGCGCTTTTCGTTGCTTAGTCAGCGCAACTGGAGCCAGGGCTCGCAAGCGATACGAATTCGAGATTCTGGAGTAGCGGCACGGCGGACGATTTCATCACGATTGCACGAGTGGTGAAGACGCAGGGACGTCGCGGCGAGGTAGCTGCCGAGTTGCACAGCGATGCTCCAGAGCGATTCGTTACCGGATTAAACGTTCTTGCGCTTTTACGGAACGATAGTCGACGCGAATTGCAGATTGATGAATTGTGGCCCCACAAAGGCCTATTGGTCTTAAAATTTCATGGCGTCGATTCCATCGATGACGCGGAGAAGCTGATCGGATCCGAGTTGCAGGTTCCACTCGAGCAGCGGGCACAACTCGAGAATGGTTGGATGTACGTCAGCGATTTGGTTGGTTGCCAGGTGTTCGACGGGACTCGAAGGGTCGGCATCGTCGAAAATGTGCAATTTGGAACCGGCGAGGCGCCGCTTCTGATCGTGGTAGCCGGTAGGCGGCGGCACGAGATCCCTTACGCCGAGGCGTATCTGGTAAGCGCGGATCCAGCTCAAAAGCAGATTCGCATGCAACTGCCAGATGGCTTGCTCGAACTGGACGCGCCTCTGACTGCCGAAGAGAAAGACCAGCAGAAGAGGCAGTAGTACCGAGAAGCTCGCGACTGAAATGAAGATCGATATTGTCACGATCTTTCCCGATTTTTTTCGCGGGCCCCTCCATTATGGAATTGTCCGGCGCGCGTGCGAGGCCGGGCTGGTAACAATCGAGATTCACGATCTGCGAGCATTTGCTCACGATCGTCATCGGACCGTGGATGACCGCCCATTCGGCGGCGGCGAAGGCATGGTGCTGAAGCCGGAACCGATCTTTGAATGTATTGAAACGTTCGGACTCGCGACGCGTGATCAGCGGCGTCAGGCTCGTCAAGGCGTCGTTTTGCTGTCAGCTCAGGGAAAGCGGTTCAATCAGGCAGTGGCTGCCAAGTTGGCCGGTCTCGAAAGGTTGGTCTTGATCTGCGGCCGCTATGAAGGAGTCGACGAGCGCGTGGGGCAGTACTTGGCAGACGAAGAGTTATCAGTCGGTGACTATGTTTTGAGCGGAGGCGAACTCGGGGCGGCCATCATTGTCGATTGCGTCACGAGGTTGATTCCAGGAGCCGTTGGCAATGAGGCTTCGACGCAGCAGGAGTCATTCACTTCACATGAACGCGTCAGCAAAGTGGATGGACCGAACTCGACCTGCGGATCGGGTGGCTTGCTGGACTATCCGCACTACACTCGTCCGGCGGATTTTCGCGGGATGGCGGTCCCGGAGGTTTTAGCCTCGGGTAATCACGAGGAAATCCGCCGTTGGCGACGGTTGACCGCTCTGGAGAAGACACGGCGCAATCGCCCGGATCTTCTGGCGGGTGCGGTCTTGAGTGATGAAGACAAAATTTTACTGGCTCGAATTGAGGGCAAAGAGAATTAAGTCGAAGGGATAAAGATTATGTCCAATCTTATTATTGAAAAGCTCCTCGCAAAAACGAAACGAACAGATTTGCCTGAATTCAACCCGGGCGACTCTATCCGCGTTCACGTGAAGATCAAGGAAGGCGACAAGGAGCGCCTGCAGGCCTTTGAAGGCGTCGTCATCGCCCGTAGTCGCGGGCCGCAAGCGAGTTTCACAGTCCGCAAGATCAGCTTCGGTCATGGGGTGGAACGCATTTTCCCTGAGAGTTCTCGCGTCATCGACAAAGTCGATGTCGTACGCTCATCCAAAGTGCGCCGGGCCAAGCTTTACTACTTGCGATCTTTGCGCGGCAAGGCCGCTCGTTTGCGCGACGTCGAGCGCGAGCGCCCAACCACAGAAGCAGCAGCGAAGTAGACTTCCGGCTTGTCTCGAATCACGATGGGTTCAACGGCGGGGGCCCTTCCGCCTCCGCCACATTGAACTTAGCACCGCGAATACTGCCTCGCTCTCCATCGAGTCCTGTAAGTCCCTCTGCGACCTACTGTAAGTAACTGATCGCTTCTCATCTCACCCACGTCCTATCCTACGGTGTTGTCATTTGTGTCTCCAGGGTGTGCGGCTCCGGAGAGCGAAAGGAGGCAAGGCAATGCTTTGGACACTCTTTGTAATCCTTCTCGTGCTGTGGCTCCTGGGAATCGTCAGTTCCTACACATTAGGTGGATTCATCCACCTCTTGTTGGTGCTCGCGTTGGTTGTATTGCTGATTCGGATGATCGAAGGTCGCCGGCCCGTGGTCTAAGGGCTCTCGAAGGCGTCGGTTCGGAACGACAAAACAGATCTGATTACTCGGCCAATGGCTGGAGGGCTATATGTTTCTTCCGAAAAAAATCTCATTCCTGTCGCTATTTGTATTCGCCAGTCTGGGAGCTGTGGCATGGCAGACGTCTCCAGTGACCGGCAACGAGAGCACTGGGTTTCATATGAGAGTTGTCTCTCGCAGCACGCAGGCCGTTGATTACCACCACAAAGGCTCCACAAAAGTAGATCTCAGAGGTACCGACCTTATGCCCGAAATCAAAGGTGAGGTGAAGGTCGAAGGAAAGGCTGGCGGGGTAAAGATCGACGCAAGCCTTGAACACATGGGAACAGCTCACAGCTTTGGCTTGGCATACCTTACTTACGTCCTGTGGGCGATTACTCCTGAAGGACGTGCTCGAAATCTTGGCGAACTGGTTGTGCACGACGGCAAGGCCTCGATACAAACGACCACTGACCTTCAGGCCTTCGCGCTGATCGTTACCGCAGAACCATACTACGCCGTGACTCAGCCCAGCGACTTGGTAGTAGCGCAAAACATCGTTCGCCGCGACACCAAGGGGGGAACTGAACCCGTCGATGTAAAGTACGAACTCATCTCGCGTGACACATACAACGCGCAAGTCCAACCTGTCGATGAACCGATCTACGGCATTGACCGCAAGTTGCCCCTGGACCTACTGGAAGCACGCAATGCTGTCCGCATCGCGAGAGATGCCCGTGCAGATCAGTACGCTCCCGACACCTTCCAAAAGGCCAAAGGCCTTCTCGGACAAGCGGAAGATTACTATCGCCGCAAGCAGGGTGGCGGCCCGATTGGAACAGTCGCTCGCGAGGCCGCACAGACGGCCGAAGAAGCGCGCGTCATGACGATCAAGCGCGAGCAGGATGAACAAGCCGCCCAAGAACGGCAAGCGGCTGCCGATCGCGAAGCTCAGGCTCGCGCCGAAGCTCAGCGACGACAGGACGAGGCTGCTCAAGCCCAGACTCAGGCCGCTCAAGCCCAGGCTCAGGCTGCCCAGGCTCAAGCACAGGCGGAAGCAGATGCTCGGCAGCGAGAGCAGGCCGAACAAGCTCGCCAGCAAGCTGAGGCTGCCCAGCAGCAAGCGCAACAGCAAGCCCAGCAAGCGGAGCAAGCGCGGCAGCAAGCCGAGCAGGCACGCCAGCAAGCTGAAAATGACAAACAGCAAATGCGCGCTCGCATGCTACAGCAACTGAATCAGGTTCTCGAAACGAAAGACACCGCCCGCGGACTGATCGTCAACATGCCTGATGTCTTGTTCGACACCGGTAAAGCCGAACTGAAGCCAACTGCGCGTGAGCGCCTCGCGAAGGTGGCGGGTATTCTGATCGCGTATCCAGATATTCACGTGGAGATTGACGGTTATACCGATAGCACCGGTAGCTTGGAGTTCAACGAGCGGCTCTCGCAACAGCGCGCCGAATCGGTTCGGACCTACCTCGCAAGTCAGGGGGTGGATTCAGGCACAATTACCACGCAGGGATTTGGCCCCAACAACCCGGTGGCTTCTAACGACACCGCCGCTGGCCGTCAACAGAATCGCCGCGTTGAGCTGGTGGTAAGTGGTGCTTCCATTGGTCAAGCGACTGGCCAGCAGTAAGCCTGAGTTACGAGGCATTGTGCGCAGGCGGCCCTTCGGGCCGCCTTTCTTTCAACGTCGGTGCGCTCACCCGCCCCAGGTACATGTCCCGAATCTCATCGGGATTGGTCTTTTGCCCTGACCTTGCTTGCGGATCCTCACGGACAATTAAGGAATGCAGATTCGCGTACGTAATGGGGTTGCGCCGTGGGTTTTTTTGCTCGCGCTGGTTCTGACGGGCTGTGGAGGTACTTCGTCCACCTCGACTAGCGGAACTGGTTCGAATGGGAACAGCGGATCCGGTGGCAACGGCGGTGGAGGAACGTCGACCGGCGCTTGCAGTGTAATGAGCACCGGTGTTGGTGCCAGCCTGAACGGCTTCGTTCCCTTTACATCTACTAGCCTCTGGAACACCGATATATCAAGTGCATCCATTGATCAGAACTCCGACGCCATCATCAATTTCATCGGGCCGAGTATCGGGTTACATCCTGACTTCGGCTCCGGGCAATACAACGGCTCGGACATTGGAATCCCCTACACCATCGTGAGCGGGACTCAGGGGATGGTCAGCATCGATTTCACAGCCTATGGAAGCGAGAGCGATCCAGGACCAATGCCCATCCCTTCGGGAGCACCGATCGAGGGCGATCCGAATCCAGGCAATGGCGACCGTCACGTGCTCGTGCTCGACAACAGCAATTGTTTTCTCTACGAACTCTACAGCTCGTATCCAAACAATGATGGTACTTGGAACGCCGCCTCCACGGCGGTATGGGATCTGATATCAAATGAGCAGCGACCTTACACGTGGACATCGGCGGATGCAGCGGGGCTGCCGATCTTTGCTGGCTTAGTGCGCTATGACGAAGTGGCCGCCGGGAAAATTTCCCACGCGCTACGCTTCACCTTGCCGCAAAGCCAGGCCGCATTTATTCCACCAGCTTCACATTGGGCCTCCAACTCGACCAATTCTCTCGCCCCACCGATGGGAATGCGTTTACGCCTGAAGGCAAGCTACAACATCTCCTCATTCTCAACGAATGTGCAGGTTGTACTCACGGCGCTCAAAAAGTACGGCATGATCATGGCCGACAACGGCAGCGCCATGTACATCTGCGGAGCACCGGACAATCGTTGGGACAACGCCGATCTGCATAATTTGTCTCAAGTACCAGCTTCGGCATTTGAAGTCGTTCAGATGAGCCCTATCTACACCGCGGCAAATGTGCCGCAAGGAGCAGCGCCAAGCATTTCTAGTTTCACGTCGAGTTCGAGTTCGGTGTCCTCAGGGACCAGCGTGAAGCTGACTTGGAATGTCAGCGATGCGATGTACGTCATCGTTTCACCGCAGCTGGGTGCAGTCAGAGGAACAAGCGTCAGCGTGACACCAGCTCAGACGACCACCTACACACTGTACGCTACCAACCAATACGGGCGGACAACCGCGACCGTGACCGTTACGGTGAATTAGCCGAGAACATTCTGTCAAATCCCTTATACTGCCCACTTGTCTCTATAGGCAAGTGGAATGCATCCCTCTTCATCCCGGCTAGCTTATATCGACTGGGTGCGCGGACTCGCGTGCGTGTTGATGTTCCAAACGCACTGCTACGATGCCTGGCTCAGTGAGAGCGCCCGCAAGACAACCTTCTTCATGTGGTCCCAACTGGGCGGAACGCTGCCAGCTCCGCTGTTTCTTTTTCTGGCAGGAATTTCGTTTGCCATGGTCACGGACAGGCTACGCCAAAAACGGCTACCGGCTTCGCTGATCGCCAGGACCACGATTTGGCGAGGTGCTGAGATCTTCGGACTAGGGCTGTTGTTCCGGGTTCAGGAATTTGCGATTGCTTGGGGATGGGCGCCCCGAAGCGATTTGTTTCGTGTCGACATTCTGAATACGATCGGCCTTTCCATGATGTTGATGGGCCTGCTGTGCTGGCTGGTAAGCCCGGGGAATCGTATTGCGCTTTCCTTCAGCGCCGCGTTTGTCGCTGCAGTCACCTCCCTGTTGACGCCACTCTTGTGGACCACATGGCGTCCGCGCTGGCTTCCGTGGCCACTGGAGTCTTATATCAACGGCGTGCACAATCTGGATGCGCCGCAACCCTGGCTATTTCCGATTTTCCCTTGGAGCGCATTCGCCTTTGTCGGCCTCGCCATCGGGTTCTTCATGATGAGTGATTGGGCGCGAGAACGGGGCCGAGAGGTTTTTGCGTTCATTGGGATTAGCGGATTGATTTTAATCGGTGTCTCTAAGTGGTTCGACTCGCTTCCCGTGCAGCTTTACGCGGTGTATGACTATTGGCACACCAGTCCGAATTTCTTTATGGCGCGAGTTGGGCTCTTGTTGGTGATCCTGACTGGCGTCTATGCGTGGTGTCGCTGGGGGCCCGGTCAATGGGGATTTAGCCCAATGGTGCAACTCGGGCAAACGTCTCTACTCGTCTATTGGGTTCACATTGAGTTCGTATACGGAAAGTTCTCTATTCTGCCGAAGCACGCTCAGGATGTCCGGGTGGCATCTTTGGGATTGCTGGCCATCTTCCTGTCTATGCTCCTTTTATCGGTACTTCGAAGCCGCCTGAAAGGAAGGGGAGTCGAAGCCTTAGGCTGGATTCGCAGGCCGCTGAAAGCCAATTAACTCCGCCGCAAGTCGGTCATTGTAGAGCCGATCTGGCGTATCGCGTTCTCGACCAACTTGACCGCAATCGCCCATTGTTTTCGTGCCTGCGGTTCGTCATGGCCGTAGCCGAACAAGTAGAACGTGATGTAGAAGCCGTCGCGAACGCCCGCGTTCTGATAGAAGGCGCGGCGAATGAGGAATTCTGCCGAAGCACGCATTTCGGGAGCGCGTCCTAGAAGCTGCGTCAGCCGCTTGGCGAATGTCTCGTGCTCTGGAAGTGAAAAACGGCTCGACCCGTTGGAGAAAATCAGATCGACATACGAACCGCACTTGTGTGATGCGCCGAAGATTTCCTCCTCAGGGTTGATGTCGGTCGAGCACCAGGCGTCGCATTTCGCGGTTTCAAGAGGTCCCGCAGAAGAGTTGATAGCGAGCAGGAAGCCGCCCAGTTCCGGCATGCGCTGAGTTTCCTCGATCTTTTCCAGAAGCTCGGGCTGGTGCTTTAGATCGTAATAGCGCGGGCCGCCATCGGCGGCCCATGGGAACTCCAGGACTTCGTCATCTCGTCCAAGTTCAACTGCGAAATCAGCTTGCACGCTATTTTGCCGGCGCAGGTTGTGGTTGCTGAGCCGGCGGGGCGTTGAAGTTGACCTTGGGCACCTCGCGCGATTGCTCCGAGGCGGCAAAGTAGGCTGGGTTGACCTTAAATCCTGCCCAATTTGCATAAATGTTGTTGGGGAATTTCTGCAGGTAAACGTTGTAGTCCTGGAGCGCGTCGTTGTAGCGCTTCCGTTCAACTGCGATGCGATTTTCCGTTCCCGCTAATTCATCCTGCAATCGCAGGAAATTTTCGTTCGACTTCAATTCCGGATAATTCTCAACCACAAGCAGTAGGCGCCCCAATGCTCCATCTAACTGATTGTTAGCGGCGATCTTATCCTGTGGATTTCCCGCCGAGAGCAATGCAGACCGCGCTTTGGCGATGTCACCGAAAACCGTCTGCTCCTGCTTCGCAAACCCTTTGACGGTTTCGACGAGGTTTGGGATCAAATCGGCGCGGCGCTGCAACACGATATCAACCTGCGACCACGCCGCCTTAACCGCCTCGTTCTTTGTGACTAGTGTGTTGCGAACCCCGACGTACTGCCCAAAGGCAATGAACGCGACCAAAACGAGAACAATAACAACTATCAAACCCTTCCCCATATTGCCTCCCTCAGAAATCTACGGCACTACGAGCCACTCGGTTCCCTGGAATCTAGCATTGTATCGACTGTAGTGATTACTTGCTGTACCGCGAGCAAGTAGCGCGCAAAAACATCGCGAACATCAAACTCCTTGCGGTCAACCTTGCGCTCTCGGATATCCAGCAATTGTGAGAAAGCCGACGGATCAAAAGCAACCCGGGCGGCCAAGGCCTGCAATGTTTCCCGTTTCGAATTAGGAATCGGGCTGCCTAATGCAATCAGGACGTGACGGAACAACGTGATGAAAGTCGAGAAAGAGGAAAGTAGTAAGTCCCACAATCGTTTCTTGTCCCCACCTGCCAGAAGCAGGCTCTGGCGCAGCAGGATCAGTTTCTCACGAAGCTCATATTCCAACTGAGCGCGATGAAAGTGCATTGGAACTTCGAGATCCGTCAAGACATCCTCGCCCAGGAGCATCCGATGGCGTCGCTTCATATCCAGGAACTCGATGGAAAATACATCAGTCGACCGTTGGATTTCTTCGCGCGTGAGCAGCAGAGGAGAGCGATATTTCTTGCCTGTCCACCAATTCACCACACCTTCCAACGCCCCAAGCGCAGCGAACGATGTCTGCCGCAACACACACAGCAAGTTCACGTTGGAAAAATCCGGATGGAACTCGCCCGACGCAGCGGAGCCATAAAGAATAATGGCTTCGAGATTCTCTCCAGCCGCCTGCTTCATCCGAGCCACAAACTCATCAATCTGTTTTTCAGGAACCATAACGCCTCACTGTTCCGGGCTACCAGCTTCCGCTGGCACCGCCGCCTCCCGAACTTCCACCACCAAAACCTCCGAAGCCGCCGCCTCCGCCGCCGCCGAAGCCTCCGCCACCCCAACCGCCAGAACCGCGGCCGCCTCCGCCGCCGAAGATCAGCATCCAAAAGAGCAAACGCCGGAGCGGGGGAGTAAAAAGCACGATGAGCAAAATAATGATGAAAACTACCGGCGGAATTCCTGACCCACGCTCTTCCCTGCGCTGGACCGGAATTTGTGGTCGTGGACCGGTGAGCTGAATGCCCGCATCCTGGGCGATTACATCGGCGACTCGCGACACCATCAACGAAACGGCGCCGTTGTAATCCCCTTGGCGCAGCAGGGGTACAGCTTCGCGGCCAAAACCGCCTACCTTGCCGTCCGGAAGAATCGGCTCCAGTCCGTAGCCCACTTCAGTTCGGTAACGATGATCTCTAACTGCTACAAGGATGAGAACGCCATGGTCTGTCGATTTGGCCCCAATACCCCATTTCTTAAACAGATCGGCGGCATAGCTCTCGATGTCAGAGCCATCCAGAGACTGAATTGTGACCACGGCGATTTGCGCATGGGCTTTCTGATCGATCTGAAGACAGACATTGTCCAGTTGCGCGACGGTGTTCTGATCGAGAACGTGGGCGAAGTCGTTGACGTAGTCTGTTGGGTGAAGTTGGGAGATTGGTTCTGCGCAAGACGCGACTGTCAAAGCTAGCAGGAAAACGATACGTGTCGCAGTCTTCGTGCGCGGTGGCATCTACCAGCGATTGTATAAGAGAGACGAGTAAGGCTCGACCGGACATCGCGAGCCCGATCAAATTGATCGAAAGAAATCCAGAATTCGCCGCTCGGCCCAGCGCCCGTCGTCCCCGTCAGGATTCGCAAGGAACGAGCAGTGACCACCGTCGGCGGGCTCAACGAAAGTGATGTTTGGATTCGCAATAATTTTGCGTCGGGTCTCCGGCAAAATCCGAATAAAAGGATCATTCGCCGCGTGCAAGATCAGCGTCGGCACAGCGATACGATCGACGACATTCGCCGCCGCGGCGCGAGTGTAATAGTCATCGGCGCTCGAAAACCCGCTGTAGTAAGCGGTGATTTTGTCATCGAAGTCGCGAAGAGTGGCAATGCCGTGGAGACGCTTGACGTCGAAAACATCGGGGAAAAGACGGGCTTTCACGAGAAAGCGACGTCGCAATTTCCAGATGAAGTAATACTCGTAAACTCGGTTGCTTGGAAAGTGAAGTGCGTCGGCCGAGGGCCCCAGATCGACGGCGGGACAAACGGCCGCAACTGCGCGAAATTGACAGGGACCCTCACTACCCCACTCTCCGGCGAGTTTCAGCACCAGATTGCCGCCCATAGAAAACCCCGCTAGAGCGAAACGCGATATGCGGTCCTGATCGATCAGATGCGTAGCGACCGCTGCGATGTCCTGCGAACGGCCAGAATGATAAAGGGTTGGCGAAAGCCCGTCCGTACCGCCGCAGTTGCGCTGATTCATGCGTACCACGTTCATGCCGGCAGCCATGCCTTTTGCAGCAACCCCGAGCATGTATTGGGAATCGCTGGAGCCTTCAAGGCCATGAACGATCAATACCGTCAGGGCATTTTTTCGATCTGGCTGCCAATGGCAATGACAAAGGACGCGAACTCCCGGCTCAACCTCTATAAGCCTCTTTTCGGCGCCAGGGAGTTGGAATCGCCGTGGCAAAAAGAAGCTGGCGAGGGTTTGCATATGGCCGCCACGAAATCGCCGATGCGGAATGAAGTCTGATTGCTGGGTTTGCGCGCTCCCCACATTTTGATTTTAAATGGAGTCAGCACGACAGGAGCGGTTCATGCCGATTTTCGAGTATCAGTGCAAAGAGTGCGATCACGAGTTTGAAGCGCTGGTGTATGGCAGCCAGAAGGCTGAGTGCCCCAAGTGTCATAGCAAGAGATTAGCGCCTCAGCTTTCGGTGTTTGCCGTATCGGCGAAGGGCTCAACGAGGTCTGCTCCGGCTGCGGGTCCGTGCGGGTCCTGCGGCGATCCCCGTGGTCCCGGCGCCTGCTCGCTCGGCGATATGGATTAGTGGATTTTCTGTCCTTTCTAAATCTGCAGGTGCAAGGTGACTTTAGGCACCGGCGACTGATAACCCCGGTAAATTTCCAAAATCCCGATTCGTTTATACGATCTGGTGAAACGCTCGTCTATGGATCGTCGACGAAAACGACGTGTCGCGACCTGCTTTCCCGTTCGCGTGTGGGGCATGGACGCGAAAAACCAACCGTTTGAGCAAACCGCACGGGTGGTCAACATCAGCAAAAGCGGTGCTCTGGTCGAAGGTATGCTGCGTGCGCTGAAAGCGGGCGACGTCGTTCATGTTCAATTCGATGATGAGCAAGCGGAATTCCGGATTGTCTGGATTGGAAAGCCCGGAACCCTGCGCGAAGGTCAAGTTGGTATCAAAGCACTGCCCGCCGAACCGATGATCTGGAATGTTAACCTGACCAAATGCGCAGAAGCCGCTAGTACCTAGAGATTGCGTTTGCCGTCTCGCCGATCCTTCAACTATCCTGCCGATTCGCATGCAACTTCGGGAGGCTCATTTGCGGGATCTGTTCAGTTCGTTGCTGTTGTTGTTCGTTCCAGTTCTCGTCGTTCAAGCACAAAAGCCGCTTAACCTGATGCCCATGCCGGCGAGCATTCAAGTGGGATCCGGGCAGCTTGTCATTAACCCATCATTTTCGATCGGAATCGACGGTGCTCAAGATCCTCGACTGCAACAAAACGCGCAAATGTTTATCCGGGCGCTACGAGCGCAATTGGGATTCACCTCGCTGGATCTGAAAATGGTTGACTCGGCGCATGCAGCCCTTGTAGTCCATGCCGATCAGCCCGGGAAGGCCGTTCAGGAACTGGGAGAAGACGAAACCTATTCGTTGGAGGTTACTCCGAGCGGCGCAAAAATCAATGCTCCAACCACGCTTGGAGCAATGCGAGGTCTCGAAACGTTTCTCCAGCTTGTCCAGGTCACTCCCGAGGGCTTTGCAATTCCCGCAGTTACCATTCGTGACCAGCCGCGCTTTCCCTGGCGCGGGCTGATGATCGATGTCAGCCGGCATTTCATGCCGCTGGATGTCCTCAAACGAAATCTCGACGGAATGGCCGCCGTCAAGCTGAATGTCTTCCATTGGCATCTCTCAGACGACCAGGGGTTCCGGGTCGAAAGCAAAAAGTTTCCCAAGCTTCAGGAACTAGGTTCTGATGGACAGTACTACACCCAAGCCGAGGTGCGAGAGCTAATTGCCTACGCGCACGACCGCGGCATTCGGGTGGTTCCAGAGTTCGACATGCCCGGCCATACAACCGCGTGGTTCGTAGGTTATCCAGAGTTGGCCAGCGGCTTGGGGCCTTATCAGATCGAGCGCAAGTGGGGAATATTCGATCCGGTCATGGATCCAACGGAAGAGGAGACCTACAAGTTCCTCGACAAATTCATTGGAGAGATGGCGCAGGTTTTTCCAGACCAGTATTTCCATATCGGCGGAGACGAGGTCAACGGGAAACAGTGGGACGCCAACCCCAGGATCCAGGCATTCAAACAATCACACGGCATCAAAACCAAGCAGGAATTGCAAGCTTACTTCAGCCGCCGCGTACAGAAAATCGTAAGCAAGCATGGAAAAATCATGCTCGGCTGGGATGAAGTTCTGCAGCCCGGAATTCCGAATGATGTCGTCGTGCAAACCTGGCGCGACGAAACTCCATCACCAACGATTGCCGCCAAGCAGGGCTTTCGGGCTCTGGCCGCCTACGGTTATTACCTCGACCTCAATTGGCCAGCGGCGAGACATTATCTTTACGACCCTATCGGGACTGTTTCACTTACGCCGGAACAAACGAAGCTGGTTTTAGGCGGTGAGGCTTGCATGTGGGCCGAATATGTCTCGCCAGACACGATCGCCTCTCGCATCTGGCCGCGCATGGCAGCCATCGCGGAACGTTTCTGGTCGCCAGCGTCGGTTACAGATGTGAACTCGATGTACCAGCGAATGGGCGCAATCAGCGGTTGGCTGGAGTGGCTCGGGCTGAATCACAACTCGGAGTATCGCCCAATGCTGCAGCGGATCGCCGGCTCCGACGATGTTTCCGCGTTACGCGTGCTCGCCGACGTCGTCGAACCGGTGCAGGATTATCTACGCGAAGAGTATGCACCGGTACCGGCGACAAGCTTTACCCCGATCGATCGGGTAATCGACGCGGTGCGCCCGGAAAGTGAGACAGCCCGAGAGTTCAATCAAATGGCAGACGCGATCATTGCAGGGCGGGCTTCGGCCGATGTTCAAGCACAAGTCCGCAACCTGCTGATCACATGGCGAGATAACGACGCGAAGCTGCGCACTTTAGGGTCGCAATCATTTCTTGTCCAAGAAGTGATGCCGTTGTCTGCAAGCCTTAGCCAAGCTGCGAATGCAGGTTTACAGGCGCTGGACTATCTGGAGCGCAGAGAGCACGCGCCTGATGAATGGAGGACACAACAAATCGCTGTTCTAGCGGATGCGGGTCAGCAAAAGGCCCAACTGCTCCTGATGGCAGTCCCTGGAATCGAAAAGCTGGTTGAGGCAACAGCGGGACGATAATTACTTCCACCACAAGGAAACGATGAAGTAAGCAAATTCCGCCACCGCCAGAGTTATCCAAACCCGCTGACGGAATACTGAGCGCCCAAGATCCCGCTTCAATTCGATCTGCAAGGTGTGGACATATTCCACCTCGACCGGGTCGGGCTTCGGCCTTGCGGGTGCAACCCGAAGCGGTACAGATGCAAGTTCTGGCTTCGGTTTATCAGGCAGGAAAACTTTTGGGGTGTCAATCACCGACGACCAGCGCGCCAGCAACATCGCACCTTTGCCCAAGCCCAGATCCATTGGCTTCGACGTCAGCTGCAACGGCGGCATCCGCTCAGGTGCGGCAGCGTCGGCAAGGCTGCGCAGCAGAGACGTCCACCACGGATGGCTCATCTGATCGGCAATCAATTCACCGACATCAACCGGCGTTGATTCTAGTTCCAGCGGCGGCAAAGTCTCGGGCGAAACCACATCGCCCAAGTTGGTGAATACCGTGCGGAACCACGGCAGGCTCAGACGGTCGCTGGTAATCATGCCGATATCCACGGGGCGGGAGGTCAGATGTAACGGAGGCAATTTCTCTGGAGCGAACCGATCCCGAACCTCGCCCAACAGGCGCTTCCATAACGGACGATCCCAACTTTCCGCAAGGAGAAGTTCGATCTCATGTGCTTCATCCGTCGGATGGCTATCGGACGCAGGTTCTTTGAGCTGGGTGCTTTCAGAAAACATTGTTAACAGTTTAGCTTAGTTTTGGCGGCGAGAGGCGCGTTTCATAGCTTGGGTTAGGATGGCTGGGTGCCGGTCTGGTCGCCATTGCTGATCGCAGCGGTTCTTTGGAGTTTCTTACCTCTCCTGGCATTTGGGTTTGCCGGCGATGACATTCGGGAACACGTGAGCCGATGGTCACGTCCGCTTCGCCTCTTGTTCCCTGCTTCTTTCTGCATTCCCTACATTCTTGTCGCCATAGACGCTTTCCACCTTCTTTGGTCCTGGACTGCTTTGTATCTCGTTCTGCCCATCGTCGTAACCCTGATTCTGAACGATGCCGCACGCTGTGATCCAATGCAGCAAGGAAACTGGCGCGACTTTCTGGTCCTTTTATTCTTGGGTTGCGCCGTGGACTTGCGCTGGTTTGAATCCGCGTGGCCACCTCATTTCAGCGTGGTCGGCAAACTCATCCTGTTGGACTCTGGCCTCTACGGATTTTGCGCCATTCGGCAACTTAATAATGTGGGTTACGACCTGCGGCTCCGAACCGAAGACTTCACCATCGGCCTGCGCGAATTGGCGTTCTTTGCTCCGATCGCGGTGCCGTTAGGTCTCATTCTCGGCTTTCTTCATTGGCATCCAGGCCTGCCTCGGCTGGAGACGGCCGCTGCAACATGGCTATTTACGTTCTTCGCGATCGCGATTCCAGAGGAAATTTTTTTTCGCGGCTGGATGCAAAACCTGCTTGAGCGACGTGTCGGCCGAACCGCTGCCCTCTTGACGACCTCAGCAATCTTCGGTTTAGCGCATTTCAACAAACGCTCCGTGACGTTCAATTGGCGATATGTCCTTCTCGCGGCCATGGCAGGAATTTTCTACGGAAGAGCGTGGCGGACTCGCCACCGGGTTGGAACCTCCGCAACTACCCACGCGACCGTGGATGCCGTCTGGTCACTCTGGTTACTTTAAACAGCGCCGCTGAAATCTGGAGAGAAGCTGCAAACTGAATTAGAATGAAGGCAAGCCTATGTCGCATCGCACTTTTACATTACAAGAAGCACAATCGTTGCTGCCCATTCTGGAATCCCTGCTTCGCACAGCCATTGAAGGAAAGAAATTGATAGAGACGGTTGACAATGAGTTGCAGGAACTAGCTCACCGCGTATTCCTGCAAGGCGGAACTTACGTAAATGTCGTGCATGCTGCCGGTCGCAAAGCCGAGCGCGAAAAGGCAATCCAAAGGGTAAAGGACGCTATTGCCGAAATCGACGCCACCGGCGTGCAGGTCAAAGATCTTGACGTTGGCTTGCTCGATTTTCCCTGCGAAGTCGATGGCGCAATCGTGCTCCTTTGCTGGAAGCTGGGCGAAAACGGGATTACGCACTGGCACGGCGTAAGTGAAGGATTTGCCGGACGCAAGCCGATCGACGAGCGTATCGCGAAGGCCAAACGAACCCACTAGGGTCGGCCGCCGCTGTTCCAATGCGGCTTAAAATCGGAATTCACCAACCAACCGATCGGCGCAAGTAAGGATTCGATCGCCGCATCCAGGTGCTGGAAATTGATGTGCGCCAAGTCGTCGCTGGGCTGGTGATAGTCCTTGTGCAGCCCGAAGCTGGAGATAGTCTGAGCTACAATTCCCTTCTTCGCCAGAATGTAATTATCGGACCGCGCAAAGAAATCCTCCGACACATGAGGGTCTGCAACGATGTCGCCTCCGTGAGCGTTCAGTTCCGGACCCAGGTTGGAACGCTGCCACCCGCTGAGCCAAAGCGCATCTCGGTCCAGAGATGGATCGGGCCGGCCGATCATTTCAAGTTCCAACGCAACCGCTATCTGAGTCAAAGGCACTGGCGGATGGTCCACGAAATAGCTTGCGCCAAAGCCACCTGTTTCCTCGCTGCCGAACAGAACGAAAATGACCGTCCGCCGTGGGCGCCTGTGTGCTAGACGTCGAGCAAACTCCAGCACGGCGCTCACACCTGAAGCGTCGTCATCGGCTCCATTGTAAATTTCATCTCCGTTGACGGGCTTGCCGACTCCGAGGTGGTCGAGATGCGCCGAGAGGATTACCGCGCTTTTGCGCCCATCTGCTGTGCTGCCCGGCAACATTCCGATTACATTCCACGTCGTGGTTTTCTGGTCGACAGTCACAACCTGAATATACCCGCGATGATCGCCGGCCGGTTGCACGCCATACTGTCGCAGCTCCGACGCAATGTAAGTAGCCGCAGTGAGCTCATCGCGTGTGCTGCTGCCGCGGCCACGCAATGCATCCGACGCGAGAAATTCCATGTGCGCGCGAATGCAAGCAACGCAGACCCGAAATGTGGATCGAGAGGCAGTGCTTGGTTCGCCGGACCCAGTCCGAATTGCTTGCCCTTCTAGAGATGCGGCGGCAAAGACAATTGCGAAAACTAGATACGCAAAATGGAAGATGGGCCGCCTCATTAGATTGTCCAGCGTATCAAACGCGCGCACCTGACGCTTTCTGTTTGCCTGTGGCGCACGCCGGGAGTAGTTTGTTACCACTGCAGTTGCGGCGAACCGAACTTATCTTCGGGATAGCCGAGCGAGGTGCCTGGTGAGTCTGAACAGCAAACGCATTTGTCTGTTATGCTTCCTGCTTTTGTTGCCTTCCTTAGCGGTGGAACAAGACCAATCTAAGCCTCCGCTCACGTTCACTTCCCGCTCGGAACTAGTATCGGTGCCGGTGGTTGTCGTGAATAAGAAGGGTGATCACGTCTCGGGCCTGACGAAAGACGAATTCGAGTTGAAAGAAGATGGAAAAACAAAGGCGATCGCTACCTTCGAGGAAATCCAAAGTACCGTCAACCGGCCTCATCATCCCGCGGTGCAACCGGATGTGTACACTAACGAATTAAGCAACGATGCCAGCCCCAAACGTCTGACGATATTCGCTCTCGATCAAGTGAATACGCCATTCATGGACCAGCATTACGCACGCGAGCAGTTGATGCAGTACCTCGCGAGCCGGGTTGACAGCCACGAACCGATTTCAGTGGTCGCTATCCGGGCTAACGGAATCCGCGTGCTGCACGATTTTACGGCTGATCCTGCCGCGTTGGTCGCGGCGCTGAAAAAGGCTTCGGGTGACATTCCCTCCGTGCGGCCTCTCGTCGATAACAGCGCAGTTGCCGGCATGGCGAACAGCAATGACGCGGCGATCGACGCCGACTTTCGGACGTTGAGTGCTTTTGCGAGCGCAGAAGGTGAATACGTCGCCCTCGCCGAAAGGGAGGCCATCTTGGTCACGCTGGAGTGCTTTCAGCATGTCGCCGAAGCATTCGCCGGCGTACCGGGAAGAAAATCCTTGATCTGGGCAACCGCGGCCTTCCCCTTTCGATTGGACCCGGTAAGCGGGCGCATTCTGGCTCCAAGCGTGGTTAATGTCACATTGAACCAAGCGGCAGGAAATAGAGCTGGTCCGAACGGCAGGTTGCCCACTTTGCCCTCTTCGGCTGAGATAAAAACTGGCGAAGCGATCTCCGACTTGGAACCCGTGTATCAACGTACGCTGCAAATGTTGAGCGATGCGAATATTTCTGTTTACCCAGTCGATGCCCGCGGGCTAATCGTGTTTTTTCCCGGTGCTAATGTGGCGCTGTCGGGCAATCCACGGCAGACGCAGGGGTCACAATTGGAATCGTTTACCCAAAGCCGGTCATCCATGTTCGAGGCGACCCGCGAGACCATGGAGGACTTCGCGAAACGAACCGGTGGCAAAGCTTTTTACAACCGCAATGATCTCGACGTCGCATTTCGTAAAGCGGCGGACGATTCCTCGACCTATTACCTGCTCGGTTACTATCTCGATCAAGGGGCCAAGGCGGGTTGGCATAAGTTGCAGGTGAAAACCAAGCGCGGTGGCGTCGACGTCCGCGCACGGGATGGCTTCTTCGTCAGCGCACCCATGACAAAAGACGAAACCATGAAGATGGATCTGAAAATGGCTCTCGCTTCGCCACTGGACTACACCGGCGTTCCATTATCCGTCAGTTGGAAGCAATCCGTATCAGATGGGAATTCCGAGAATGTGGGCAAGAAAAAAATACATTTCCAGATGTTGCTTCCGGCCAGCGCACACGTGGTTGACACCACCAGCAATAACCTCGTCGACCTCGCAATCGTGGTAGAGGCGCGCGCTCCCAACGGCACTCCCGTAGATCACTTCGCGCAGCACGTGCGCACTAGTTTGAAACCAGAGAGTCTTCAGATTCTGCAGAAAGCGGGGCTGAACTACGGCAATGACTTACTGCTTGCGCCGGGTGAGTACTCGGTGCGCTTCGTCGTTCAGAACTTCTCCGACGGGCGGATGGGAACCGTGACCGCCCCGCTGCAGGTCTCACCGTAGGAAATAACATGCAAGGGCAGCCATCCTCTGACGTTCCCGCGTTGTGGCGCAGAGTAGCGGAACCGATACACCACAGACTTTCGTGTGTCCACTGAGTCGGATGACCTCTGCTACAATTTATTTTTGCTGCCCGCCGGTCGACTGGCCGGTCCATCCGGGGGCTTTCTAAGATGCTGAGCCGTAAGAAGAAACTTCAAGTCGCGGGTGCAATCACTACGCTGTTCTTGTTTGCAGCAGTGGTGGGATGCAATGGTTTTTTCGTGGATCCGACTTTGACTTCCATCACTGTGGGACCCCAAGCCTCGATCCAGCAGGGTAAGACTGTCCAGGAAAGCGCGGTCGGCACTTTCAATGATGGTACGACCAATACGCTGAACAATGTGTTCTGGAGCAGTTCTTCGACCGATATCGCTACGATAAGCGCGTCGGGATTAGTAACTGGAGTATCGCCCGGACAGACAACGATAACCGGAGCTTCGGGCACGGTTACTGGTTCTACGACGGTGACGGTAACTCTTTCGGGTCTGACATCGATTAAGGTTACTCCGACGACGACGACGATTGTTGACGGTAATAGCCAGCAGTACACCGCGACGGGGACGGCGAACGGGCAACAGGTTAACATCACGAGTGAAGTAACCTGGGCCGTGTCCAATAATGAAAACAATACGGTGAGTATCGATAGCTCCGGGAACCTAACTACGACGTCCGGTGGGATTACGAGCACTGTGACAGTTCAAGTTACCGCTACGGACCCGTCGACTAATATCGTTGGAACCGCGAACTTGACGATTACACCGGCACCATAAGCGCCAGATATGCCTGAAATCCGCTGCATCGGCATTTGCACCGGGGGCGGCGACGCACCCGGTCTGAATGCCGTTATTCGCGCCGCTGTCAAATCGGCAATTCTCAAATATCACTGGCGAGTTATTGGCATTCCGGACGGCTTTGATGGCCTGATCTGGCCGGAAAAATCTCGTGAACTCACGCTCAAGGATGTGAGTGGCATTCTTCCGCGGGGCGGCACAATCCTCGGCACCACCAATCGTGGAAATCCTTTTCGCTACAAAACCATCGAGAATGGCGTCGAGACCGTTCGTGACATTTCCGACGAGGTAATTGCCAACTCCAAGAAACTGGGCATGGACGCTGTTATCAGCATTGGAGGCGATGGTTCGCAGACGATCGCTCATGAGCTTTTCCGCAAAGGGATGAACATCGTCGGCGTGCCCAAGACAATTGACAACGATCTGTCGGCGACCGAGATCACATTCGGTTTCGACACCGCATTACACACCGCGACCGATGCAATCGACAAAATTCATACCACTGCCGAATCCCACCACCGGGTAATGGTGATTGAAGTTATGGGCCGGGACGCCGGCTGGATTGCGATTGAGGCTGGGATTGCCGGCGGCGCGCATGTGATTCTGATTCCCGAAATTCCCTTCACTTTACAAAGGCTGTGCGATTACATCTCTGAACGAGAAGGGTATGGAAAGAGGTTCACCATAGTGGTGGTCGCCGAAGGAATTAAGTTGCCCTCGGAACTAAGACAACTGGCCCGCGGGGGTTCGGTCGGAAACCTGATCGGCGATGGCATCGCACTGACGGCCCATAAGGAAGTCCGGGTCAGTGTCTTAGGTCACATCCAGCGTGGCGGTTCACCATCCCCATTCGATCGCATTCTAGGTACCCGCTTCGGCGTCGCAGCGGTGGAGTTGATCGCTAACGGTGGCTTCGGGAAAATGGTCTGCTTGCGAAACGCACGAATCGAGTGCGTCAACATCGCAGACGCCATTGGCCAAATCAAAGTGGTCGATCCCCTCGGAGAAATGGTACGGACAGCCCGTGCGATCGGAATCTCCTTTGGAGACTAGCTGGCGCCGCGGCACGCGCACCAAGTAGAGCACCCTTCTTGCATCAGTACGCTGCGTTATATTGGCTATTGCCCCCTGTGAAATTCCATCGGATATCCTTGCTGGTCGTCGCCCTGGCCGCTTTACTGGGGTATGCGGGCTGCCGGGGACGCAGCAGAGTCCTCGAAGTCGCATATGTTTCGGCTCCCCAGGCTACTCTTCGCGACCGCGTGGCTGCCGTCTTCAATAAGACCGGTACGGTGAAGAACGGCGACCGGGTACAAATCGTTGAGCGGGAAAAACGCTTCGTCCGAGTTCGAACCGATAGTGGTGCCGAGGGATGGATTGAGCAGAGATACCTCGTAACTCAGCAAATTTATGACAGCTTTAACAAGCTGGCTCAGCAGGAACAGAGCAGTCCGATTCAAGCTTCAGGTACGACGCGCAATGACACCAATATTCACCTCGAGCCCGGCCGCGAAACCGATCACCTTTATCTACTAAGTCAGGGCACCAAATTATCGATTCTGAAACGCGGCGTAGCGGAACGAAACCTCCCCGGTGCCGCCCCTAAGCCTGTCACTGAGAGTAAAACGAAAGAAGCTAGCGCCGTCATGGAAGATTGGTGGCTGATTCGCGATCCCAGTGCGCATGTCGGTTGGGTGCTATCCCGCATGGTTGATTTGGACGTGCCCCTCGAAATCGCGCAGTACGCCGAAGGACAACGGATTGTGGCTTTCTTCGTTTTGGACGAAGTGCAGGATGCCGACAAGAAGACTCCTCAGTATCTTGTCATGCTGACGGAGCCGAAGGACGGCATGGTTTTTGACTACAACCAGGTACGTGTGTTTACGTGGAATGTCAAACGACACCGTTATGAGACTGCCTACCGTGAGCACAATTTGAAGGGCGTCCTGCCTGTCACGGTTAGTCGAGCAAACTTCGACAAGGAAGGCACACTGCCGGTTTTCATTCTGCGAGTAAAAGATGATAACGGCAACATTCTGGAACGTAAGTACAAATTGAATACTCCAATCGTCCGCCGGGTTTTGGCGCCTGGTGAGGAACCACCGAAAGCTATGAGCAAGAGACGACACTAGCTCTAATCCAGAACTAACTGTAGAACTCCGCCATTCTTGCGACCACCCACTTCTGCTCGTCCTCGGTCAACTCTGGAAACATTGGGAGTGCAAGAACCTCTTGAGCAGCACGCTCCGATTCCGGCAAATCACCCTCCGCATACCCTAGATATGAAAACGCCGGCTGAAGGTGCAGCGGAATCGGATAGTAAATTTCCGTACCGATCTGGTGTTCCGTCAGGAAGGCTCTAAGCTCATCGCGATCTTCCGCGCGGACAACATACTGATGAAAAACGTGATGGGCATCGGGGGTACGTTCGAGCAGTCGAATGGGAGAATTCTCCGTGTTCCCCACCAACGCGGCCTCCTTAAGCATGTCGTCGTACGAGTCAGCTCGAGCACGGCGTTGATCATTCCATTTTTCGATATAGCGTAGTTTCACTCGCAATACGGCAGCCTGGATCGCATCCATGCGACAATTCCAGCCAATCTCTTCGTGGTAATACCGTTGTGGACTGCCATGATTGCGAAGGTTGCGCATGCGCTGCGCCATGTTCACATCAAGGGTGGTTACCAAGCCCGCATCGCCGTAAGCGCTGAGGTTCTTCGTCGGATAGAAGCTAAAAGCAGCGGAGACGCCGAGGGATCCGGCGCTCTGCCCTCTCAATTTGGCCCCGATCGCCTGTGCGGCGTCCTCGATCAGCCCGATGTGGAACTCCTCTGCAATTTCACGAAGGGCGTCCATTTCAGCACATTGGCCATAAAGGTGAACGGGAAGAAGAGCTCGAACCTTGTAGGAACAACCCTCTAGCAGATTCCGCACAGATTTCGCCGAAATGTTTAGTGTTTCGGAGTCTACATCGGCAAAGACGGGACGAGCTCCCGCACGTACGATTGCACTCGCCGAAGCGAAGAAACTGAATGCGGTCGTGATCACCGCGTCGCCCGGCTGAACTCCCGCGGACACGAGGGCTAGCCACAGAGCATCAGTGCCGGACGCGCAACCCACTGCGGCGGCAGCGTTGGTGAACGCTGCAACTTCACGCTCCAGAGCTTCCACTTCCTTTCCCAGCACAAACTGCTGTGAAGAGCAGACACGCTCGATTGCAGTCAGAATTTCTTCTCGGATCTGGTTGTATTGTCGATGAAGGTCGAGCAGCGGCACCGCTGGTTTGTGGGGCTGAGAACTGGAGCTCGACTTGGCCACACGGGAAAGAGGCATGGATCAGAAATTCTAGCATCGCGAACGAGTTGACCGTCCTGCCGCTAGGCCACAAGCGCCGCGAACTTGTCGAGATCGATGTTGCCTCCGGAGACCACGGCCACAACCTTCCCCATGCCCGCGCGCCCCGAAAGCGCAGCGGCCACTGCGCAAGCAGCAGCCCCCTCAATGATGACGCGGTTTCTTTCAGCGACAAGCTTTGTTGCCTGGACCGCCTCGGCCAGGGTCACAACCAGAGCCCCATCCAGCAATCGTTTCGCCAGTTCGAACATGTTCGGGAAAACCGTCTTGCTGCCAATACCATCCACGAATGACGGCTTGTAATCCACAGTCTTCGGCTCGCCTGCAGCTAACGCGGCTGCCAACGGCGCTGCGGTCTCGATTTCAGCTGCATAAATACGCACGTGCGGAGCTCGGGATCGCAAGACTGCCGCGATTCCGCAGGACAGCCCTCCGCCGCCCCAAGGAATCACAACCGCCTCCACGTCCGGCAAGTCTTCGAGAAGTTCCAGAGCGATGGTTCCGTTCCCAGCCATCACATGCGGATCATCAAAAGCGTGAATGAACGTAGCGTCCACGCCGGGATACGATCGCGTCTCAAATGTTCGCCACCATTCTGCGAATGGTACCTTGATCACCCGCCCACCCATGCGCTCAACAGCCTGGATTTTCGTTGCCGGAGCTGTTTCCGGAGCGATGATGGTTGCTGGAACTCCCATACGCCTTGCGCAAAAAGCCACACCTTGTGCCATGTTTCCCGCTGACGCCGTCAGTAGTCCGCGCTGAAGTTGCGCGCGTGGCGTCATAGCCACGACATTTGCGGCGCCCCTGATCTTGAAGGACCCGATGGGTTGCAGGTTTTCCAGCTTCAGGTACAGCTCGGGGCCTTTATCCGCATTGCACCGCACAAGAAGAGTACGAACGGCAAAACCTTGGATATTGGCGCGGGCGGCCTCGGAATCAGCCGGTGTGATCAGAGACGAAGTAGTCATTCGATTTGAAGAATTATCGCAAAGCTCAATTCGAGGTAGCGGCGGATCGGTCAGTCTCTGTTCTTGAGCAAGCTGCCACTCACGCAGGGACTTCATTAACGGGGGAAGATCAATCCGTTCGAAGGATCGTAAATTGTCCTCCAGATTTCTGGCCGCCCGCTCCAATACGGATCGCATTCCGACCCGGTTTCCCGTGGAGTGGTGGTGAAACGCCACGGCGGCCTGCACCAATCCCTGCAGAAACTTCTTTTGCTCCGGCGGAGCAGCTCGCCAGAAGTCCTCAAGAACTTCGTGAGCCTCGAAGAACTTTCCCTCGTTGAAGAGCTCAATCCCGAGAGCGAGTGCGTCGGAGTCCACGCTCTATTCTGGCACATCACAAAATGTGAAACAGCAAGCCTAACGGCCCAGGATTCCGTAATGGGAACTAGCGGCCATAAAGAAAAGCATTGGGACCGACAAAAAAGCGTTAGTCCGCGACGCCAGGAACGCCTGCCGCGCAAGCACGGCTCCATTGGCTGGCGGAGTCCCTGCCAGCGTTCCCTCGATGATCTTTTTTTGATTGCGCCAGATAATTCCCCATACGTTGAACAACATGATGATACCCATGCCCCCGCCGACACCAATACAGAGTACGTGGTTGTCGTCCTGGCCTACAGGAGTGAACCCCACGAATAAGTATCCGGCGACCACTACCACGACCGCTACGACAGCACCAAGTACATATCCGCTGGGAGCCTTAGATATTACAAAATAGAGGATCATCGAACTCACAATCCAAATCAGCAGGAACAACCCAATGGTGCTCAATGGACTGACGCCCATGCGTCGAGCATCCGCCGCCACGTAAATCTGCGACCAATACCAGAATCCGAAGAACACCGTCCACAGCGCAGCCCACCGGAAAAGTTGCAGCGCTGGTAAGGTCATGGATTGGAAGACCTTCGGCTTCATGGCTGCATCCACCTGCTTCATAAACGGGACGTTGACCAGATTGAAGAAGTAGAGCAGTCCGACCCAGGTGATACCCATGATGAGGTGAAACCAACGGAGGATCAGAGCTAATGCTTCGGTACCTGTGTGAGTCGGCATGACCCACAACGCTCCCAGAACGATGGAATCGTGCACGGATGTTCCTCCCCTGGACATCAGAATTTTGTTAGTCGTTATAAGCCTAAACTGCCGTTGTGTGGCGCACCGAATGTTTGCATTTTGCCCTTTTTGTGTCAACCGGCGGGGAACCCCGGATTCATGCTGCTTGAAAAGTCGCCTTTAACGCCGTATTGTACGGACTGTTACTCGGGTCCTACAGGTGGCCTTCGCGCCTGTCCACCCGAGCTTTCCCCCCGTTTCCTCGTGGCCGCTGTAGCGACCGCGAGGGAGTGTTGTGAATATTGGAGCGGAAAAGCTCCTGCAGTAAGGGAGCTAAGGAGATCGGCATGGACACCAAGCCGGCACAGAACATTCAAGATTCTTTTCTCAACACCGCCCGCAAGGAAAGAATGAATATCACCATCTATCTGTTAAGCGGCGTGAAGCTTACCGGACGCATTCGTTCCTTCGACAAATACTCGGTCGTGCTGGAGACCAACAATCAGGAGCAGTTGATTTTCAAACACGCCATTTCGACTGTAGCCATGGGTAGATCTGCGCACGGACATAGCGACAAGCCGACCGTGGTGCCTTCTCCAACTGAGACGACCGCGCAGACAAGCGCATCCGGAACGGAAGGCTAGGCAGTCGAGTTGCGTAGTAAAAGAAATCGGAACTCGCCTGACAGCCCCCGTGACCGCATGTCAGGGCATGAGAAGGCTCGCGCATCAACCGAGCGGGCTTTCCTCGTGGGCATTGACTACCGTGCGCGCACCCGGACGTCGGAGGCAGCCCCAAGCACTACCGTGCTGCCTAGCGCCGCTGCCGCGCGGAATCATGCGATTGCGCGAAAAACGTCAGATGTCCCTGGCGTTCTTCGCTTCAGCGCAGAAGAATCGTTGGAGGAGCTGCGTAGTCTCGCAATCAGCGCTGGCGCAGAGGTCGCTGGCGAATTCCTCCAAAATCGGGATCGACCCGATCCCGCTACTCTCATTGGCAAAGGGAAACTCGAGGAAATTGCTGGCGCGGCTGCTTCAGTGTCAGCTGACCTTCTATTATTCGATCACGATCTCACCGCTTCCCAACAACGCAATATCGAAAAGATCGTACATAGCCGCGTTATCGATCGCACGCAGCTGATCCTCGACATCTTTGCCCGCCACGCACGCACTCGTGAAGGCCAGTTGCAAGTCGAGTTAGCGCAGCTGGAGTACTTGCTGCCGCGGCTCGGTGGACGGGGTATCGAGATGTCGCAACTCGGCGGCGGCATCGGTACGCGCGGCCCAGGAGAAACGCAGCTCGAGACGGATCGACGCAAGATCTACCGGCGAATTCGGCATGTAAAGGAACAGATCGAAAACGTGCGGCGAATTCGAGGTCAGCAGCGCCAACGGCGCCAGTCGGTTCCGGTAGCAACCGTTGCGCTGGTCGGTTATACGAATGCCGGCAAATCAACCCTGTTCAATGCTCTGACACAGGCTGCCGTGCTGGAATCGCCCAAAATGTTTGCCACGCTGGATCCCACGATTCGTGCGGTCACGCTGCCATCAAAGCGTAAGGTTTTACTCTCAGATACGGTGGGTTTCATTCGCAATTTGCCGCACACGGTTGTGTCGGCGTTTCGCGCCACGTTAGAAGAAGTGCAACGAGCGGCCCTCATCTTGCATGTGTCCGACGCCAGCAGTGCTTTGTCCGCGGCACAGGATGCACAGGTCGAGACGGTATTGAAGGAGTTGGAGGTTGATACAAAACATCGTCTTCGCGTGATGAACAAGATCGATCTGTTACCGGCCAATCAAAGAGATGCTTTACGAGACGACGCTAGAACCATTCATGTCTCCGCGGCGAAGGGTATCGGCATGAGCACCTTGCTGGATCGCATTGACCAGTCGCTGACCGAAGATGCCATCGTTCGCATTCGCTTGCGGGTTCCGCAAAAAGAGGGAAAGACTCTGGCGATGCTCGAAGCACGATCGCGCATTTTTTCGCGAGCGTACAAAGACGGACTCGTGGAACTCCAAGCCGACGCTCCCGAGTCGGTGGTGCGCCGAGTGAGAAATTGGGTTGTGAGCGAGGTCGGGAACTGACTACAGCGCGGGCAACTCAATTCTCTTCTTAATTCCCTCACCCTCGACAAGTGTGTAGATGAAGTCTGCCGGTACATCGCGCAAGACTTCTACCTTCCCGCTTGGCCACTTGATTTCCACTTCATCCATCTTCTCGAAGCCGCCGAGTCCAAAGTGCAATCTCGGATCATTCTGAGAGATGTAGCTCGCCCCTCCTCGCACCTCTGAGAACTGCACCAACTTGCCAGCCTTCACCGTCACTCGTGCTCCGATGCCCATCCTGTTGCTTTTTGTGCCGATCATCCGAAACAGTACCCGGTGGTTCTTTGTTTTGGTCTGATTTAACAGTAGCGTCGGCGGCTCTCCGGTGTTGATCACCACCATGTCCACATTTCCATCGTTATTCAGATCGCCAAACGCCACGCCTCGCCTTGAAGCTGCTGGCATTCCCTCGAACAGGCTCGATAGATCCTCAAATGTCCCGTCGCGCTTATTACGGAACAACTGTATGGGCTCATGGTATGGCGGTGCGCCCTTCACCTGGTCCATCTGCGGATAGACGTGTCCGTTTGCCACGAATAGATCCAGCCAGCCGTCGTTATCCATGTCGAAAAAACCCGTGCCCCACGCCACCCACGGATATGTCGGCCTCGCCAGCTTCGCCGGATAGCTCTCCTCGGCGAATCCCTGATCTCCATGGTTGTGATAGAGCGAGTCCGGCTGCTCCGTAAACGTTGTCACAAACAATGACAGCCGTCCTTCGTGGAGGTAGTCGCCCCAATCCACGCCCATATTCCCGCGTTCCAAGCCGTCCCCGCTCAGGGCGACCCCTGAGAGCATCCCAACTTCTTCGAAGGTTCCGTCATGTTTATTCCGATAGAGGTAATTCGGGCCGGAGTCGTTTGCCACAATCAGATCCGGCCAGCCGTCGTTGTCGTAATCGCCCCAGCTCACTCCCAGGCCATAATATTTACTTGGATCATCCACCCCCGCTTTTTTCGAAACTTCCTCAAACGTCCCGTCCCCACGATTGTGAAATAACAAGTCGCTCTCGCCCGCCATTCCCCACGGGCCGCACTGCACAGGAATCCCACGAAAGCTGCAGTTTTTCTCATTCTTGCCGAAGTCGGGCAGCTTATTCGTGTCGAAATGCACATAGCGGGAGACGAATAGATCTACGTGACCGTCGCGATCGTAGTCTCCCCACGCCGCTCCCGTGCTGAATCCTCCACCACCCACTCCCGCCTTCTCTGTTACGTCCTCGAACTGGCAATTCCCCAGATTGTGATACAACACATTGCCGCCATATCCCGTTACATAAATGTCTGGCAGGCCATCGTTGTCATAGTCCGCGACACCCACGCCCATGCCCCAACCTTTTCGTGTTAGCCCGGCCGATTTGGTGATATCGCTGAATTTGAAAGCTTCGTCTTGATGGTAGAGCGTGATCATGAGGTCTCCGCCCTGCTTATACCGTTCCACTGTCGAACCGTTCACGGTGATGATGTCGAGTTTCCCATCGTCATCGCAGTCAAGCAGCCCGGCGCCGCCGCTCATCGATTCCACGATGTAATGCTTCTCCGCCGATGAAATGTGCGAAACCGTCAGTCCCACCTGCTGTGCGACATCCACAAACTTCGGGATGCTTGCAGGCTGCAAGTTGTTCTGAGCAATTGCGAGAAAGAGAAAAGCCAACACCGGAGCCGCATGCAGGAACGTCCGCATAGATAAGGATCCAAATTGTACCTACTTACCGGCCGCCGTTGTCATTCCGGCTACAGAACGAGAAGGTGCGAGGAATCTGCTTTTCTGAGCGCCAACTTCTAAAACCCTATCGCTCTCCGATTCCCGTTGAAACACTCATCCACAAATGGCTTCGTGAACCGCTGGACAACATCGGACGGAATCTGATTCTCGTCAATCTCCTTGAACTCAAACTTAACCTCACCCCCACTCACCGTCGCCAGCAAATAGCCGTAGACATTCGTCTTTGCCGCGTTGGCGTCGCTCGCTGCCGCCGGCAGCGGATACCGCTCCGCCCCCGCCGTCCCAATAATCCACCCAGGCAGAACTCCACCGTGTGTCCGCCAATATTGCGTGTTGAAGATGCCGTCCATGTAATAGTGCGAATGACTTGCCAGGATGTAGACGTGCTTGTGCGATTCGTTCTGCAACTTCAACAAAGCCAGATACGCCCGCCGCCCGCTCTCTGTCCCCGCGGGTGTTTCATTCATGCTGTGACCAAACGAAATGCTTTCGGCTAACGGTTCGTGCATACCCGCTACCACCGCGTATATCGAAGTATCCGCCGCATCCCGAGATACGAGCCTTTCGAACCACTTCAGTTCCTCCCCCTCGAACTCACTTTGCGTCGCGTTATCGAGATTGATGAAGTCCACTCCGTCCCGAACCCAGTGGTAATACGTCCTGACCCGGTCGTCTGTTGCATCCTCTTTCAATCTCTGATTCTTGATCTCAGGAATATCCAACTCGTTCCGAAACTCCGCAATGAAATCCGCGCGTGTCTTTGGCGGGGTCGTTTCGTGGTTCCCGATCCCCAGAAAAAACTCCATCGAGCCAAATTTTGACATCTGATTTTCTTTGAAGTCCTTCCATGCCTCCCTCAGATAGTCTTCGCGGGTCGGAGTTTTTCCTTCAAGAGCTGCCAGTTTCATAAAGTCCTGATCTGGTCCGCTGATTTTTCTTAGATCTCCCAGATGCCAATAGAAAGCCGCATGTTCGTGGGCCGCCCCGGCCGCGATCGCCGGCATCACCACATCGCCGCAGTTGCGGGAGTCGCCAGCCACAGCGAAATACCACGTTGACTTCTGGGATGGATCTGGGTTTTTCGATTGATCAGCGGCAAAGGCTAGCCTCACCACTAAGAGAAGAAGCAGGATCGCAAACTGTCTCATCTCGCAATTCTAAGCTTGCGACGGCTCCTCCCGCATCGCGCGGCCGATCTTGACATGCCTCGCCTCGCGCCAGCCTTCGATGATCAGGTACAGGACGGGAATAAAAAACAAATTCAACAATGTCGACATGATCATGCCACCAAAAACTGTGGTCCCTACCGAATGCCGGCCTTCCTGGCCTGCCCCGTGCGCTACCATCAACGGGACTACTCCCAGAATGAATGCCAACGACGTCATCAGTATCGGGCGCAGTCGAATTCGCGCAGCTTCGACCGTCGCTTCCACCAACGGCATTCCGCGTTCTCGCAATTGTTCGGCAAATTCTACGATCAAGATCGCGTTCTTGCTCGCCAGACCGACCAGCATCACCAGTCCAATCTGGCAGTAAACATCGTTCTGCAGACCTCGCAAGGAAACTGCCAGCAACGCGCCTAAGATCGCCATCGGCACAGCCAATAACACGATGAAGGGCAATACGAAGCTCTCGTACTGCGCCGATAGCGTCAAATAAACGACCAGGATTCCAAGTCCGAACAGCATGACCGTTACTCGCCCTGACGCCAGTTCCTCCAGCGACAACCCTGTCCACTCATAGTTGAACCCCTGTGGCAGTAGCTTTCGGCTCAACTGCTCCATCCCTGCGATTGCTTGCCCGGAACTGGATCCGGGCGCAGCCGCTCCATCGATCTCCGCTGACCGGAACAGATTGTAATGATTGATGACTTGCGGAGACGCCGTCTGGGAAATCGTGACCAGATTGTCTAGCGGCACCATCGCCCCGCCGTCCGATCGCACATAGTACTGCTTCATATCCTTCGGCTGCGACCGGAATTGCTTGTCGGCCTGCACATAAACACGGTACGAGCGATTGTTGAAATCAAAGTCGTTCACGTACGCGGACCCCATATACACGCTTAGCGTGTCCGTCACTTGCTGCAGGGGAACGTGCAAACTCTTGGCTTTTTCCCGATCGATCGTCACCAGAAATTGCGGATCGCTCGCCGTAAAACTGGTGAACAGTCCCGCCAACTCTTTATGCGCGGCGCTTTCCCGGACCATCTGTTGCGTGACATCCGCCAATTCCTGCAGCGTGTGCGACCCCTGATCCTGGACCTCGAACTGGAACCCGCCCATTTGGCCAAGGCCCGAGACTGCAGGCGGGAGAAACGGCAAAACAATCGCCCCTGATATTGCGGTTAGTTGTCCGCGCAACCGGTCCACTACGGCATTTGCTGAATGCGCGGCCCCTTTGCGTTTGGAATAGTCCTGCAGCTTCGCATACACCACTCCCTGGTTCGGGGCGCTTCCCGCCACACCAGAGCCGACAATGACAAACAGGTTTTCAATATCCCCATCTCTCCGCATGATGGAGGAAACCTGATCTTCAATATGCCGCGTATATTCGGTCGAAGCTCCAGGCGGACACTGCACTGCCACCAGGAACCAATCCTGATCCTCATCCGGCACAAATCCCAGCGGCACCCGCTGGAAAATCAGATAGGTCAATCCCAGGCCAGCCAGAAACAACAAAACTGCCACCAGTCGCCACCGCAAGAAACCCCTCAGCAACCCCTGGTATCCGTGGGTCGTCGCCGCGACAACTTTGTCGACCTCTTTAAAGAGCCATATCTTCTCCCCGTGAGTGCGCCCTAGCAGTAAGGCTGACAGCGCGGGACTCAAAGTCAGCGCGTTGAAGGCTGAAATCGCAATTGAAAATGCGATCGTCAAAGCAAACTGTCGAAACAAGATCCCCGTCGTACCGGGGAAGAACGCCACCGGCACAAACACCGCTACCAGCACCAGCGACGTTGCAATGACGGCACCGGTGACTTCTTTCATTGCAGCTGAGGCGGCTTTCGCCGGATTCGTCTCACCTTCCTGAATATGCCGTTCGATGTTCTCGATTACCACGATTGCATCGTCGACCACCAGCCCTGTCGCTAGTGTGATCCCGAACAGCGTGAGCGTGTTTACGGAAAAATTCAGCAGCTTGACGAAGGCAAATGTGCCGACCAGAGAAACGGGAATTGTTACGGCGGGGATGACCGTGCTGCGCCAGTCTTCCAGAAAAATGAAGATCACCAAAATGACGAGAAGGATCGCCTCCGCCAGCGTGCTCAGAACGTCTTTGATCGACTCGCTGACTGCATCTGTTGTATCGAAGGCGTTTTCATATTTCATTCCAGGTGGAAACCGTTTCGACAGCCGGTCCAACTCCGCCAACGCCAAATGATCGACCGCGATTGCATTCGCGGTCGAGAGTTGCGTGATCGCGACTCCCACAGAATCGTATCCGTTGTAAATCAGGTCCGAGCCGTAGTCCTCTGCGCCAAGCTCCGCACGCCCAACGTCTTTCAGCCGTACGAGCGTGCCATCGGCATTCGTCTTCAGAATAATGTTCTCGAACTGCGGGGGTTCGCTAAGCCGGCCGATTGCGCGCACGCTGATCTGGAATTGTTGTCCTGTCTGCACCGGCGGCTGCCCAACTTGTCCCGCTGCAACTTCAACGTTCTGCTCTTGCAGCGCATTCACCACATCGGTAGCCGTTAGCCCGCGGCTGGCCATGCGCTCCGGATCCAGCCATAGCCTCATCGAGTACTTGCGCTCCCCGAAGATAAAGACCTCAGCCACGCCGGGCACGCGCTTCAAAGTGTCCTTCACGTACACGTCGAGATAATTGCTCATGAACAACGGGCTGTAGCGTCCATCGGGCGAATACACAGCCGCGCCGAAGACAAAATCCTGCGAAGATTTCTGAACCGTTACTCCCGTCGCTTTGACTGCCGCGGGCAAACGCCCCTGCGCGGTGTTCACGCGATTCTGGATATCCACGGCAGCTAGATCAGGATCACGGTCAAGATTGAAAGTCGCGACAATCGAGCTGCTGCCATCGTTGCCGCTACTCGACGTGATGTACTTCATGCCCTCGGCGCCGTTGATCTGCTGTTCAAGAGGAATGGTGACCGCGGACTCAACCGTCTGCGCGCTGGCTCCAACATAACCGCTGCTCACCGAAATCTGCGGAGGGGCCAGATTGGGGAACTGCGCCACCGGCAGCGTGGGGATGCAGACCGCGCCCGCCAGGATGATCAGCAGCGCGCAGACAGTTGCGAAAACCGGCCGGTGGATGAAGAAGTCGACAAACATAGAAACGAGTTTCTAGTTTCGGGTTTCTAGGCTCGTGCCTTTTAGAACTATTGCAACACCCAAAAACCGTGGGCTCTCATGGAGACTAGAACCACGAAACTAGAAACTCAACACTAGCTCTGCGGACTTACAAGCGCTCCGTCTATCAAGAATTGCGTCCCCGACACAATCACTTTGTCTCCAGGTTTAATCCCGTCCTGGACCACATAGTCATTACCCGTCATCTCGCCGACGTGTAGTGGCTTTTGATGTGCCACGGCTTTGCCGTTTTGGTCTTCCGCTACGAAGGCAAAGTACAAGCCACCAATCCGCGAAACAGCCAGCACCGGGATCACTAAGCCCTCCCGCATGCCCCACACCACGCGCGCCCGAATAAACTGCAGATTGCGCAACTTGTCTTCGTTGTTCGCAATCCGCGCCTTGATCAGCACCGTTTGGGTTGTGTTGTCGACCTGGGGCGAAATGAAACTGATGCGGCTGTCGGCCGTTGGCTGGCCATTGCTGTCCACGATCTGAACCGGCATATTCATTTTCAAAAGTGGCGAACGCTCGACCGGAACGTACACATACGCTTCCAGGCTGCCCGGTTGATCCACCGTCGTGAGCGTCGTCGTTGTCGTTACCCGATCACCGACGCGCACTGGAATATCGCCCACGATGCCCGTCACGGGTGCGGTCACGCGATAATAGTGAAGCTGAACCTTCTGCTCTTGCACTTGCGCATCCAGTGACTGCAATTGTGCCTGCGCATTGTCAAGATTCGATCGCGCCTGATCCAGATCCTGCTTCGACACCACACCGGCCGCAGCCAACGCGCTGGCTCGGTCGTATTGTTGTTTTGCCCAGGCGAGATTTGCTTCCTGCGCCGCCTTCGAGTGCTCCTGGCTGTTTACCGTTGCAGCCTGCTTCGTCGGGTCGATCTGGATCAACACTTGGCCAGCGGTCACGTGATCGCCGGAGTGAACCTGAATATCCGTGATTTGCCCCTCAACCTGGGGCATGATGATCGCCGAATTGCGTGATTTCAGCGTTGCGACATACTCGGTTGTGTCATTCAACGGAACCAACCGGGCGACTTCGATCTTTACCGGCACCGGAGGAGGCCCGCCCGCGGGTTCGCCATTCGCGGAGGTTTTCGTACAGGCGGTGCTCAGGCTGGCCAGTGCCAGTGACGCTCCAAGCCAGGGTCTCCACGCCACCAATCTCATCGTCGCGTTCGAACTGTCAAGCTTCACGAGTGGCATCTTCCAAGCTGCCGCACATTGTAGTCTGGTTTTCAGCCTCAAAACAGTGAGCAATTCCACACATCCAAGCGTAGTTGGACGCGAAAACCTCGCGAGGGATATCCTCTTTGCCTGCCGTTTTACAGCTTCCTGTTACATTTGTTGTGCCATGAAACCAGTTCGCAGCTTTGCCAGCGACAATAATGCCGGCGTTCACTCCAAGATCCTTAAAGCAATCGCATCAGCGAACGTTGGGCACACCGTTGGATACGGTGATGACCCCTTTACCGAAGCTACAATTGGCAAGTTTAAACAGCATTTTGGAAAGGAAGTTGAGGTCTTCCTGGTGTTCAACGGCACCGCCGCCAACTGCTTGAGTTTGAAGGCGACTACGGAGAGCTATCAGGCCGTTATCTGCGCCGAAGGCGCCCATATCTACACTGACGAGTGCGGCGCCCCGGAGAAGTTCGCCGGCTGCAAGCTGATCCCGATTCCTACGCCAGACGGTAAGCTCTCGGTCGAAGCTGTCAGCCATGCCTACCACGGAATCGGCGATCAGCATCACGTCCAGCCTCGCGTCATTTCGATCACGCAAGCCACCGAGGTTGGCACTATCTACAAACCGCGCGAGATACGCGATCTCGCAAGATACGCCCACGCCCGAAACATGTTCCTGCACATGGACGGGGCTCGCATCGCAAATGCAGCTGTAGCCCTCGGTCTCACCTTGCGAGAAGCGACCGGCGATCTTGGCGTCGATGTTCTCTCTTTTGGAGGCACGAAGAATGGGGCTATGGGTGCCGAAGCCGTTGTTTTCTTCGAAAAGAAACTCGCTAGGGATTTTCTCTACCTGCGTAAGCAGGGGATGCAGCTCGCTTCCAAGATGCGATTCATCTCCGCCCAGTTCGACGCATTGTTAACCGATCATCTATGGCGGAAGAACGCGGAGCACTCCAACCGCATGGCCTTTCTCCTAGCCAAGAAAATCGCTCGAATTCCGCGGGTGAAAATCGTTTATCCGGTCGAAGCCAATGGTGTCTTTGCCCAAATCCCCGGAAAAGCCATTGCAAAGATTCAAAAGCGATACTTCTTCTATGTGTGGAATGAAGAGCAGTCAGTCGTCCGCTGGATGTGCTCGTTCGACACCACTGAGGAAGACGTCAACAAATTTGCGAAGTTTGTGTCGTCAACAGTTTCGGAATAGTCGTGCGCACACGTTGAGCACCTGAGTGCGCTATTGCACCGCCTATTCGTTGCCAATCATCTCTCCTAGCGTTGGCTTATGCTTCTCCGGTTTGCGCTTGCGGTTCGGGACCACCACGGAAGGCTGCGGCATCCCAATCCTCTCCCTCGCCAGCGCCTTGACTGCCTCCACCACCCTGAACTTTTTCGGTTTTTTCTTCTTGGGCACAACTTGATCTTCCCACATCCGCCTCTCCGAACATGCAATAATTAACTGGACAGTAATCCGTCTGACGCCGCGGGTTGGTCTTCGCCGATAGCCGACGATCAGGTTTAATCACCGACTAGGGACCACGGCTCGAGGTTTAGCGGACGACCGACGGCCGATTGCTGACGACCTTTATGGACGAACGCGATTTTTTTGATGAACGCCAGGAAAAGAAACTAGCCAACCTCAACTGCCCCCACTGCCAGCAATCCAATGAATACGAAATCACCTGGCTAGTCCGAACCAAAAAACGTCAACTTCAGGGCCGAGCGGACGACCGCGACCGTGCCAAGTTCGCCAAAGCACGCTCTTACATGCTCCGCAAAGACGACATGATGGCCTGCAAGAACATGCGTTGCCGCAAGCGTTTCGAGATCTCTGGCGTGCAGTCCGTGGTTTTCACTGAATAAGTTCGTCGAGCTGAATCTAAGCGCACCGCCGAGTGCCAAGTGTTCACCGCTCGTTTATACTAACGAGTTTCCTTATCGGACGATGCCGAGGAGTATTTCGTGAAGATTCTTGTCTGCATGAAGCAGGTGCCGCAGAAGGATGCACCCCTCAAACTAAATGAGTCGGGGACGTGGATCCGCGAAGACGTGTCTTACGAAGTCAACGAGCCAGACGCTTATGCGCTCGAAGAAGCACTGCGGCAGAAAGAAAAGCACAGTGGCGAGGTTGTGGTCATTACCTCGGGGCCGGCGCGTGCACAACAAGTCTTACGCGAAGCCCTGGCCAAAGGCGCGGACCGAGCCATCCATCTCGAAGACAGCGCCTTCGTAGGACTCGACGCCCTTAACACCGCGCGTGCCTTCGCGGCCGCGATCAAAGACGAGAAATTCGACCTGATCTTCACCGGTCTGCAGTCTGACGATTATGGTTATGCCCAGACCGGCGTGGTTCTGGCAGAACTCCTCGGATGGCCGCACGCGACAATCATCATGCAGATTGAAAAAAATGAAGGTGGCATTCGTGTTAAGCGCGAACTTGAAGCAGGCTACTTTCAGTTCGTCGACATGCCTCTGCCGGCGGTTCTTACGATTCAGTCCGGCATTAATAAGCTGCGCTATGCGACGCTGATCGGCATCAAGCAGGCGAAGAACAAGCCTTTGCGGAAAGTCACGCTTGCGGAGGTGCAATCTTCGCTGAGCGGAAATTTGCAGACGATCGAGCGGCTCTACATTCCGCAAAAGAGCAAAAATACGCAGTTTCTCGAGGGTCCGGCGAGCGAGGTCGCCAAGAAGTTGGTCGACAAACTCCGCAATGAGGTTCGAGTGATCTAGGCTTCTTCCGTGGCCCTGGCACGCATCCAAAAGACGCTATGTCAGGAATCAAGTTGAATCGCCTGGAAGAAGAACAGATGGTGCCGAAGCAGCGTCGTGGAATGGTGCTCATCACGAAGTTAGAATGCACAAGCGCGGCAAGTTGATCTGGGACTATATGCGACAGTAAGCATGAATCATACCTATGCCTGACACAATTCTGGTTGTTGTCGAACAGCGCGAAGGAAAACTCAATCGAGTCTCATGGGAAACGATCACAGCGGGACAAGCGATCGCAGCCGAAACGGGATGGACCCTCGAAGCAGCGGTTGTGGGAAGCGGCATCGCGGAGTTCGCAAGCGAGGTAGCCGCCAAGAAAGTTGCCAAGGTGTATGCCGTCGACGCCGCGAAGCTTGAGCCCTACACACCTGATGCCTTCGCGGCAGCTCTCAAACCTTTTCTCGAAGCAAATAAACCCAAGTTAGTGCTGATGCCCCATACCTATCAGGTCCGCGACTTCATCCCCAAGTTGGCGACAGCCATGGGACGTACAGTCATCACGGATTGCATTGGCTACAAAAAGTCCGGCGATCGGATCCACTTCACCCGCCAGATGTTTCAGGGCAAACTTGCCGCCGATGTCACTTTCACTTGCGATGCGCCGTGGTTTGCAACTTTCCAGAATGGTGCGTTCCGCGGCGACAAAGCCGAATCCGGCGCAAGTGCCGCTCCGATCGAAACTGTGAATGCAAGCGTCGGCGATGGGGTAGTGCGCAACAAGCCACAAGAGGTTTTCAAAGAGGCCAAACAAGCCGTTGATTTGACGCAAGCCGAGATCATCGTTTCCATCGGCCGAGGGATTAAAGAACAGAAGAACATCGACCTCGCGAAGCTGCTCGTCGAAGCTTTGGGTGGCGAGATTGCCGCCTCGCGTCCGATCTGCGATTCCGGTTGGCTGCCCATGGATCGGCAGATAGGATCTTCGGGGCAAACTGTCGCGCCTAAGCTGTATCTGGCTCTCGGTATCAGCGGCGCCATCCAGCATATCGTCGGCATGAAAGGATCTCGCACCATCGTTGCGATCAACAAAGATTCCGAAGCTCCGATCTTTGAAATCGCCGACTACGCCGTTGTGGGAAACTTGTTCGATATCGTGCCCCCGCTGATTGAAGAAGTGAAGAAGGCAAAGGCCGGAAGCTAGTTCACCACGGGCTCGCACGGATTCTTACCGATTTTTTCTATTTGGATTTATCCGCGGAATCCGCGGAGATCCGTGGCCAAATGTTTATGCTGATCTTTCGCAAACCTCTCGAAGGCATCGACCGCCCCAAAATGGATGCCGACGTCGTGATCGTCGGCGGCGGACCGGCCGGTATGGCCTGCGCCTTGAGGCTCTCCCAGCTCATCGATGATCACAACGCGAAGCACCCTGATCAGCCGCTCACGAAAGAAAACATTTACGTGCTGGAGAAAGCCCGCGAAATCGGCCAGCACTGTCTCTCTGGGGCTTTGCTTGATCCTCGCTCGATGCGCGAATTGCTTCCGGGCTTTGAAAAGGAAGCTCCACTCGACGCCGAAGTCACGAAAGAGGCGGTTTACTTTTTTACCCGGCAGAGCCAGTTCAAGCTGCCCATTACCCCACCACCGCTGCGGGATCACGGAAACTATGTCATTTCACTCAATCGCTTTGTGAAGTGGCTTGGTAGTAAAGTCGAAGAAACCGGCATCACGATTTTTACCGGCTTCGCCGGATCGGAGTTGCTTTTCGACGGCAATCGGGTAGCCGGGGTTCGCACAGACGATAAAGGCGTCGACAAACAGAACCAGCCCAAGTCAAATTTCGAACCAGGCTACGACCTGCAAGCTAAAGTCGTCATTCTTGCCGAAGGCACCCGCGGCTCTCTGACCAAACAACTCATCAACAAGTTCGACCTGATGAAAGACCGCAATCCTCAGGTTTATGGCCAGGGCATAAAAGAGCTGTGGGAGCTTCCTGCCGGGCGCATGGCAGCTGGCGAGGTGATTTACACGTTGGGCTGGCCGCTGACCACGAAAGAATATGGAGGGGCATGGATCTACGGCGGCAAGGACAATATCGTTTCCATCGGCTACGTCACGGCGCTCGACTATCCGGACCCACGCCTTGATCCGCAGCACGTTCTTCAGGATTTCAAACAGCATCCTTTTGTTTCGAAGCTGCTGGCTGGCGGCAAGATGATCCGCTATGGAGCCAAATCATTTCCATACAGCGGCTGGTGGGCGATCCCGCCCGTAGCTGGCGACGGCTGGATGATTCTCGGTGACTCGGCTGGCTTCTTAAATTCGCAGCGCCTCAAAGGAATTCACCTGGCAATCAAGAGCGGGATGCTGGCCGCAGAAACCGCATTCGAGGCCCTTAAGAAGGGCGATTCAACCGCCGCGACTCTCGGCCAGTATCAAAACAAGGTCGACTCGAGCTGGATTAAAGATGAACTCTGGAAAGTTCGAAACTTCCACCAGGGATTCGAGCATGGTTTCTGGAGGGGAATGTTGAACGCCGGGATTCAGCAGTTCACCGGTGGACGTGGCCTGCGTAGCCGTTCCTCCAACAGTTCCGGGCCCGAAAGACTTAAAAAACTGGCGGACTTGGCTGCCGACGGCGGCACGGAAGCCCATCTGCTTGGCCCTGCGAAAGGCGATGGCAAGCTCACCTTCGACAAGCTCACCGACCTCTATCACTCCGGCACCAAGCATGAAGAAGATCAGCCTGCGCACCTGGTCATTCATGACACCAACATCTGTAATTCGCGTTGCGTCAAGGAATTCGGTAGCCCCTGCCAGAATTTCTGTCCCGCCAACGTCTATGAAATGGTCGATGACCCCGAGCAGCCCAACGGTAAATGCATCAGCTTGAACCCATCCAACTGCGTCCATTGCAAGACCTGCGACATTGCTGACCCTTACCAGATCATCACTTGGGTACCACCGGAGGGTGGAGGCGGCCCTAACTACGATGGCATGTAATCTATAATTGAAGTGAGTTTCCGACTGCCGCAGTCTACGGGAATACCCATGGCTGCGGTGGCGAAGACAGGTGCCTGAACAGCGCTGGTCCGAGGGTGCAAGTGGAAACGCTTGCGCCTCCCGGCTTCGCGAGAAGCCATTGGAAAGGAAATGCTCGCCGGAGTCTCCTGCCTGTTTCCTTTTCAAGGTTGACGGAATCTAAAGCAAGCACCTAGCACAATCGTACGGGTTGTGGCTGAGTGCTGAATGCTGATTGTTAAATGCTGCTTACTGACAAATTCGGCCGCGCCATCACCGACCTGCGAATCTCAGTCACCGATCGTTGCAACTACAAGTGCGTTTACTGCCGAACCGGCAATGAAGGCGCTCTCTACGGCGACTTGCCTTTCTCGGACTACCTGCGCATGGCACGCGTTTTGGCAGGCATGGGAATTAAGAAGGTCCGCATCACCGGCGGCGAACCGCTACTCCGCGGCGGTGTCGTCGACTTTGTTCGCAACTTGTCCCAGCTCCGAACTTCCGACGGAGAGCCTGTTGAGCTTGCTTTGACAACCAATGGACATCTACTTGCAGAGACCGCGCGTCCCTTAAAAGAAGCGGGCCTGCATCGAGTCACGGTCAGCATGGACGCAGTGGATCCGGAGCGCTTCGCCCGCATCACTCGTGTTTCGAACGGCTATGACAATGTTCTGGCGGGGGTTCGGGCCGCTCGCCGCGCGGGTCTATGGCCCATCAAAGTGAATTGCGTTCTGATGCGTGGCTTCAACGAAGACCAGATCATTCCTTTCGGTATGTTCGCTCGCGAAGAAGGCGTAATTGTTCGCTTCATTGAGTTCATGCCCCTTGAAGAGGATCGCGTGTGGTCGCCTTCCACGGTTGTCACTCTTGATGAGATCGTCCAGCGCATGGCGGAATATCGCCCGCTCGTAGAACTTCCACACGCCCGAAGTGAGACAGCTCGGCGTTATCGCTTCGACGACGGGATCGGCGAAGTCGGCATCATTGCTCCCGTTTCGCATCCCTTTTGCGGACATTGCAGCCGTATCCGGATCACTTCCGATGGCAAGATTCGCACCTGTCTCTTCTCCGTATGGGAGCACGACCTTCACGAATTGATGCAGCGGGGCGCCAGCGATGAAGAACTGGTCAATTTCATCCGCGACGTGGTCCAAAAGAAAGAACAGCGCCATCACATTGGCGAGCCCGACTTTGTGCCCGCGTCGCGCACGATGGTACACATTGGTGGGTAGGGCTAGAAATCTCCGCCGCGGATTTCAACGGGTTAACATGGATTTCGCAATGTTTTTCACCGGCCTGGCAGCGGTCCTCCTTTGCCTCGTCGGCATTGCCCTCGGCCAAACTACCGGTAACAGTTTCCTCGGCTTTGATCGTAACGATTATCCCGGAGACGCCAATCTCAAAGTCCTTCGTCAAGCATTTTCGTTTACCGGGTATTGGCTCAACAATCCTCCCGGAGAGAAATCGAATTCGTGGGTTGGGAAGCGTAAGGCTGTGGAGTCAGCAGGATTTGGTTTTCTCGTTCTTTATAATGGCCGTCTCTATGCCGAGCTCAAGAATGTTTCTCGCGCAGCAGCTCTAGGGAAAGCGGACGCGCAGGGCGCTGTGGCAGCCGCCAAACGCGAGGGATTCCCCCGCGACACGATCATCTTTCTCGATCAGGAGCAAGGCGGCCGCATGCTGCCCGAACAGAAAGCCTACATCTATACCTGGGTAGACACCGTTTCCGCGAACAGCTTCCGTGCGGGCATTTACTGCTCCGGAATTGCAGCTCCGGAAAGTGGAGGAGGCAGGATTGTCACCGCCAATGACATTCAACAGAATTCCCACGGACGAAAGATTCTCTATTTCGTAACCAACGATGCCTGTCCCCCAGCACCCGGATGTGCCGCCGCAAAGCCCTGGCCTTCTCCACAGGAAAGCGGGACTAGTTTCGCTGACATCTGGCAGTTCGCCCAGTCGCCTAAGCGAAAAGACGTCGCCGCTGGATGTCCCGCTAATTACAACGCCGATGGAAACTGCTATCCACCGAATCTCGATCCCGCTCAGCAACTGCATGTCGATCTGGACACCGCGTCCAGGCCCGATCCATCCCATGGCCGAACCGAGTAATCCATCCCCTGAGCAGGTGATCACCAAGGAAAGCTTTTTTGTGATCACCGGAGGCCCTGGCGCCGGCAAAACCACCATCATTCAAGAACTGCAACGCCGGAACTTCGTAACTGTCCCCGAAATCGCCAGACAGATCATACAAGAGCAAGTCCTGACAAATGGCAACGCCCTACCGTGGGCTGATACGGGAACCTACACGGAATTAATGCTCTCGCGGTCGATCGACTCCTTTCTCGCGCTTGACTCGTGTTGTGTTCCAGCCTTCTGCGATCGCGGAATTCCCGACACTCTTTGCTACGCCAGAATCATTAAGTATCCCGGCATCCGGACCGTTGAACTCGCATGCCAACAGTTCCGCTACAACCGCCGGGTTTTTCTGCTGGCGCCGTGGAAGAAAATCTACAAGACCGACACCGAGCGTAAACAGACATTCGCCGAGGCGATTCAGGTTTATCAGCAGATGAAGCGCGTTTATGCGGATTGCGACTACCAGGTCTGCGAAGTTCCCATCGGTCCCGTAAGCGCTCGAACCGACTTCATCTTGCGTCTTGCCGAAACGCCGTGAAAAGGTCTGGCTATTGCGTAAACTGCCCTCCCAGTGCACAATAATCCCAGGAGCCTCAGTCACATGCGGTTGTGACATACGTTGGGAGAAAAGTGACACCTTCCGCGGTCGCTGAGCATCCTATAAACAGATGAAGATTTGCTAACGGCTTCAACATCCCCGCCGGTTGGGCGAAAAACGCAGTGAACCGGCTGGAGCCGCTGGAAGCTTTCAACATCCCCGTTTCGGAATGAATGCACAATCGTCGCGGCCATGACCCGCGATGCTTCGCGTCTTCCGGGGCTGAAGGCGAGATAAATGATGGCTACGGCAACAGCTGTTTGCAGTCTGGAAAATTATCTAGTTCTTCCTGACCACACGATGGACGGGCGCATTACTGCGGCTCGTGAAGCCCTCGGGCGCGACTGCGTCATCTTGGGGCATCACTATCAACGGGACGAGGTAATCCGCTGGGCCGATTTCCGGGGCGATTCTTACAAATTGGCTCAGGAAGCATCCAAGGCTGGCGGCAGATACATCGTTTTTTGCGGCGTCCACTTCATGGCTGAAAGTGCCGATGTCCTGAGCCGCCCCGGCCAGGTAACGGTCCTGCCTGATCTGAACGCTGGCTGCTCGATGGCCGATATGGCCGAAATCACCCAAGTAGAAGATTGCTGGGAGCATCTGGTGGCGGCAGGCGTGACGAACGATAACGGTGATGGCGTTACCCCGATCACGTATATGAACTCCACGGCCACGATTAAGGCCTTTTGCGGCGAACGTGGCGGCGTCGTATGCACTTCTTCCAACGCCGCGGGCGCATTTCAGTGGGGTCTCGCCAAAGCTCCCAAGCTTTTATTTCTTCCTGACCAGCACCTCGGACGCAACACTGGGTACAAACTGGGAATTCCACTGAACGAAATGGTGGTGTGGGATCCATATCTGATCAATGGCGGATTGACTCCTGAACGACTCAAGGCAGCCAAAGTTGTTTTGTGGAAGGGACACTGCTCGGTTCATCAGAGATTTCTCCCCGAGCATGTGGACAACGTTCGCGCCAGGTATCCTGGCATTCGCGTGATTGTTCATCCTGAGTGCCGCTGGGAGGTTTGCCAAAAGGCCGATGGGATCGGTTCAACAGAAGGTCTTCTGAAGATGATTCACAACGCTCCCTCTGGCACTATGTTTGCTGTCGGAACCGAAATTCACCTTGTCAGTCGCATGGGAAAAGAGTTTGCGGCGGAAGGCAAGAAAGTGATCACGCTCGACGATTCTGGCTGCCTCTGCACGACGATGTTTCGCATCTCACCGCAGCATCTTTGCTGGGCACTGGAGAATCTGGCTGATGGCAATATCGTGAATCAGATCAAAGTGAGAGATGATGTGAAACACTGGGCGCGGGTAGCGCTCGACAGAATGCTGGAAATTGAATAGGGTTTCTCGGGTGAAAACCAGGTCATGATTTCTTGACCACCACATTTAGGATGCGGTCGTTGGCCGCATCCACCAGAGTTTTCGCTTGCGGCAACGTCGTACCCGCAAGCAGTTCAAACTCCACGGTCGCTCCGGCCAATAGCGGAACAGTCTGGTGAAATAACTCCACGCGGATGACGGGCTTACCGTCCGTTCCGTTTACCGCCTTGAAGCGACAGCCGCTGCGTTGCACTTCTGCATTTTCCATGGCTGGATTATCGCAAAATTCTGTGTTCCTTTCACAAATCCAGGACAAAAACCTGCATCTCAGCTGCGCCCATGATGCAGATGAAGACCCAGCTGAAGAGACATTTGATTGCCTGTTTGGTGTGCATCCTTGTGCCACTGGGTGCGTTTGCCCAAACAGCCAATCCACCAGTCATCGTCGTTGACGTGAACGCGCCATCCCGACCGTTCCCGCATTTCTGGGAGCATATGTTCGGTTCAGGCCGTGCCGTACTCGCGTTGCGCGCGAACTACCGTGATGACCTGCACACCGTTAAGGAGGTGACGGATTTGCAATACGTCCGCTTCCATGGAATCTTGCTCGACGAAGTCGGCCTTTACGACGAGGACCCGCAAGGCAATCCCGTTTACAACTTTTCTTACGTCGATCAAATTTACGACGGCTTGATTGCGAACGGCGTGCACCCCTTTGTCGAACTAAGCTTTATGCCGAAGAAGCTGGCAGCGAAGGAGGTTCTCCAGGCTTTTTGGTACAAGCCCAATATTTCGCCACCTAAGGATTGGAAAAAATGGGACGACATGATCTCTCAGCTCGCCAAGCATTTGGTTGGTCGATACGGAATTGATGAGGTGGCGAAATGGTACTTCGAGGTCTGGAATGAACCGAATCTCGACTTCTGGGCCGGGGAGCCCAAGCAAGCGACTTACTGGGAACTCTACGACCATACGGCCGCCGATCTGAAAGTCGTGAGCCCTCGTTTGCGCGTGGGAGGGCCCGCGACCGCTCAGGCAGCATGGGTAAGTGATTTCATCGCCCATACGACACAGCAGCACGTTCCCGTGGATTTTGTCTCCACACACGTCTATGGCAACGATCCGGCCGACAAAGTATTCGGTGTCGCCGAACAAATCCCACGCGACAAGTTCGTGTGCCGTGCCGTCAAACAGGTTCATGAGCAAATTGAAACTTCGTCCCAACCGCGCTTGCCCTTAATCTGGAGCGAGTTCAACGCCAGCTATAAAAACGAGCCGGACGTCACTGATTCTCCGTATATGGGCCCATGGCTCGCCGACACAATTCGCCAGTGTGACGGACTGGTAAACGAGATGTCGTATTGGACTTTCTCTGACGTCTTCGAAGAGCAGGGTGTGGTCAAAGAGCCATTCTACGGAGGTTTTGGCGTGATCGCCGCAGATGATATCCCAAAAGCCGCCTTCAACGTGTTCGCGCTTCTCCATCACCTGGGCGAACAGCGGCTCGACTTGAATTCCGACTCGGCATTGCTCACACGCCGCACAGATGGAACGACCGTACTCGCGGTCTGGAATTTAACTGGTCCCGAAACGCTGGGTCCGTCAAAGACGGTAACACTGCGCTTCAAAAATCTTGGTGAACATCGTCACGCATATATCTCTCGCGTAGATGCCGACCACGGCGACCCGCGAGGCGCGTACAAGAAAATGGGATCACCTCGTTATCCAACGGTCGCACAGATCAAGGAACTACAACAGGCCGCGCAGTTGGGCGCACCGGAACGCCGCGATATCACGAACGATCAGTTGGAGGTCGCGCTTCCACCTGAAGGACTCGCAGTAATTGAAGTTAAGGGACCCTAGCCAAGGGCCGCGAACCGCGCAGACATGGCAACCGGTGGGCCAAATAGAGTGCGGAAGCCGGCCAATTCCATGGCCGAACGCACTTCGGAAGCGCGCATGAACGTGTCCCAGACAAACTGTGTACGCGCGTTCTCTGCCATCAACATGCTGATGCCGGTATCGATACCGACGACATCCGAAGCAGCCCATCCCGTCAGCGGATTGAAGGCATCTACAAAACCGTAGCGTTTCCAAATCTGCTGGCCGTAGTACGCCCGCAGATTGCGAAGCACGTCCATCGATTCTGAATACACAAATGGCAACGACCCAGCCGAAGCCGCGGGAACGATGCTGCCGTCAATGGGTCCCTGTAAAGGCGGGCCACCCCAGGCTACATAGCCCCGGCACGAGTCCGAAGCTGTAATTCCCCACACATTCCCTGAATAACACGGGAATTGAGCGCTCAATTGCTCACAGAAGCGGCGGTGTGCGCGACACGCCGTCACTGAATTGTCGAAGTAATTTGTGTATTGGTCGAGTTTTCCGCGGAAATCGAACCAGGCATGCGAGAACTGATGGATGAACAGCGGCGCCGCCACAGAGATATATCGGTATCCCTGATAGACCATCCACGGGCGGCGAATCGCATGCCAAGAATCTGCCGGGATGGGATGAGTGGGCGATCCGATGGCGAGCAGATACATCATCATCGATTCGCAGTAGGCATCCCACCTGTGCGGGCTGAAACCTAACTCGGGGGTCCAATCCAGTGAGAAAGTGCTCCCGCCATCCAAGGCCCACGGCCATTCAACTTTCTGGTAAATCTCAGTTGCGTCCCGGCGAATCTCCGCGTCGTTGAAGTATTCGCGGCAGGTCAAGACGCCGCATAGGAGAATCGACATGTCGATCGGCGAAAGTTCGGAAAAACTGGAGCGGGCCCCATTCCTCATGTCCACGAAGTGATAAAGAAACCCATGCACGGTCTGCGCGTCGTGATTCAAAAAGCGCAGCGACTTCCGTACTCGCTCCGTGATCTCGGGTTGGGAGTGATATTTCCGCTCGTGACCAATACAAAGGGCGGTCAACCCGAAGCCCGTAGCAGCAATGCTACTGGTAATGCGAGCATCGATGCCGTCGGCGTTCGCGCGGTCCCGCACCAAACCTGTATGCCGATCGGCTTCATTCCAGAAAAACTCGAAGGCTGCCCTTTCCAGTTCCTCGAGCAGCGCGAAGTCGCTCGTTTGACGAGGAAGGACTTGCGGCGTTAGTAGTTCCGAGGCCAGCCCCTTACCAGCCAAAGGAAGAACCACTGACCCCGCCACAAGGGTTTGCAGAAATCTACGTCTGTCCCAACGCATGCAAGTGGCTTTAGCGCGATTATGCTCTAACGGCGGTTGTGCATCCTAGCTTTTTGTTCTGTCAATAGAAGTTTTTCTTGCTATCGAGAACTTTTTGCGTAGTCGCCTGCTCCGAAAGTCCCTACGCCAGTCTAACCCCCATGTCCAAAGACCGTTACTGTCAGTTTCTTTGCGAGAATTCCCGCAGTAATAAGGCAAAACCCCTAACCAGGATTTGATCGGGAATTTTTGCAATGACATTCATCCCGGCCCCCTCCTTGTGGTGCTCGAATTGCCTCCAAGTGCATGGTTCAACAAACCTTACTGAACGTTTACGCATCTTTGCAGGGTGCACGCCGAGTAATTCGTGAATTCTTTTTCTCTATCCGATAGCAGAGCTCGCTTTCGCACGCTAGAGTGTCAGGTCTGAAAAGCATGGAGTCGAAGGAAGGGTTCCGCAGCGGGTGGCAGGAGCGTCTCGCGGCGCTTCGAAATGTACCACCCATTTTGAAAATTGTCTGGGAATCAGGCCCGGCTGTCGTGGCTTTCGGCCTTATTTTCCGGATCATCGCCTCCCTGCTTCCGATTGCACTGCTGTGGATCACCAAGCTAATCATCGACGGAATTGTCCATGCCGTTTCGACCCATCAGGCGGTTCCGACCCGGTTCTGGTGGCTGGTTGTAGCCGAGTTCGCCGTAGCCGTCACCAATAGCGTTCTGACTCGCGGGATCGACTACCTGGACGCACTACTCGCCGACAAATACACCCGGCACGTAAGCATCGAGGTCATGAGGCACGCCTCTCAACTCGATCTGACCGCCTATGAAGACCCGGTTTTCTATGACCGCCTGGAACGCGCCCGGGTGCAAGCAACGGACCGGCTCGGCATGATCCAGGCCATCGGTCGACTGGTGCAACAAATCATCACAGCGATCTCAATGTCGCTGTCGATCATCGTGTACTCGCCGTGGCTGATGCTGCTGCTCACGGCCGGCGTTCTCCCTGCATTCCTGGGCGAGAGCCACTTCGCATTCCTCGGATATGCGAAAAACTTCAATCAAACTCCCATTAAGCGGCAGCTTGACTATCTGCGCATCCTTGGAGGCAGTAAAGAAGCTGCCAAAGAACTCAAACTGTTCGGTTTGAGTGATTACCTTACGGAGCGCTTTACCCAACTCTCGAATCAGATCTATCACCAGGACGTTTCATTAGCACGACGGCGCCTCGCCGTGACGTCGATCTTGTCTGTCATCGGAACCCTTGGCTACTATTCCGCCTATGCATGGGTCATCATAAAGACCCTCGCTGGCATTCTCTCGATCGGCACCTTGACATTTCTTGCCGGGGCCATCCAACAGGCGAGCCTCAACATTCAACAGACGTTCTCTACACTTTCAGGTATCGCCGACCAGGCTCTGTTCCTCACAGATTTACTTGCCTTCTTCGAGATGAAGCCGACGATCCGCTCGAAGCCCAATGCTTTACCGGCGCCACGTCCCGTCATGCGAGGGTTTGAATTCCGCAACGTGAGTTTTCGCTATCCCGGAACCAACCGTTTGATTCTGAACCGGCTGGATTTTCATCTTCATCCCGGCGAGCGCGTCGCGCTCATCGGCGAAAACGGCCAGGGGAAAACCACCATCGTCAAGCTGATCACGCGGCTGTACGACCCTTCTGAAGGTCAGATTCTTCTCGATGGTATCGATTTGCGTGAATACAACCTCGATGACCTCTATCGGGAAATTGGAGTGATCTTCCAGGATTTCATGCGCTATGAGATGACAGCCCGCGAGAATATCGCCACCGGCCTGATTGAGGAACTCGAGAATTTGAAACTTTTGCAGGCCGCGGCTCGCAAGAGTCTCGCGGACCAAGTCATTGAAAAACTGCCAGCACATTACGACCAGATGCTAGGCCGCAGGTTTGAAGGCGGTGTCGATCTTTCTGGCGGAGAGTGGCAGAAAGTCGCTCTGGCGCGAGCTTACTTGAGAGATGCACAACTGCTTATCCTCGACGAACCAACCGCCGCCCTCGACGCCCGAAGCGAATTCGAAGTGTTTCACCGTTTTGCCGAGCTCACAGCCGGACGGATGGCGCTTTTTATCTCCCACCGCTTTTCGACCGTGCGCATGGCCGACCGCATCGTAGTGTTGGAAAACGGGAGCATTGCCGAGGAAGGTAGTCACCAACAGTTGTCCGCGCTGGGCGGCCGGTATGCGGAGATGTTTGAAATGCAGGCCTCGAGCTACCGATAGGACTTTATGCCTCAGAACACCCACCTGGAGATCGTTAGCGACGAAGCAGAACGCCTGCACGAGTCCACAGACTCGACACCCGCGTCTTCGGCAATACAATCAGCGGCAACAAGTCTGGCGGCAGGTCTGGCGTGGATGCCGGGGGTGCGTTCTTCTCAAACCATGCTGCGGCGATGCATGGCCGTACAAGCCGCTCTGAAGCCTCTGCTCCGCCGTTTCCGGGCTCCCATTCCGCCGGGAACTGAAGTTCCCGACGATTTCCGTTGGCTGCACGACAACGCACGCCTGGTTGACATGGAAATGCACAATCTCGCCGATGCGTTTAAGACGTGGCAGGAGATTCCCCATGTCTACGAGCCCGGCGGGGCGATCACCCCGCGGCCGGCGGCCATTGCAGCGGCGTTCCTGCAAGCGACCAATTATCAATTCAAAGACACTCTTTTTTCTACGTACATCGCGGCGTTTCAGCAGACCACTGTCTTGAACATGAAGGAGCTGATCGCGATGGCTCCGGCGCTCAAACTGGTTCTCTTGGAGGAGATTGCCAGACGAGCCACAAATGTGTTGGCAGTGCCCGAAGGGACCTACAGTGTGGGCGTGACCATCAGCAGCCTGCGCGAGGTTACCCAGGCGTCATGGAAAGACATGCTTGAGCCGTTGATTCTGTTCGATCGAGTTTTGCGAAATGATCCAACCGGCTACTACGCTCGGATGGATTTTGAGAGCCGCGAACTTTATCGCAAGCAAGTCGTCGAGATTGCGAGACGTTGTGATCTGAGTGAAATGGAAGTGGCAGAGGCGGCGTTGGAATTAGCCCGCGACGCGCAGCGTCTCGGGGACAGTGATCCGCGAATGAGCCAACGCCGATCCCATGTCGGCTATTACCTTTTGGCAGAGGGCGCACGTACGCTTTATCAGCGGGTCGGATTCAGACCGAAGTTCATCCAGCAGTTCCGCGCCATCTTGCGAAATCATCCGGACGAGTTTTATCTTGGCGGGATTGCGGTGCTTACGTTCGCTATCGTTTCGGCGATCGTCTTACTCCTGACCTTTCCTCATAGCTCACCTTACTTGGTCCTGCTGGCTCTTCTGGCGCTACTACTACCCAGTTCGCAGAGTGCCGTTCAGATCATGAATTATCTGACCACCTCTCTGCTTCGGCCACAGATAATTCCCAAGCTCGATTTCTCGGAAGGCGTTCCTGACGATTGCCCGACGCTGGTAGTGGTTCCTTCACTTTTACTCAGTGAACAGCAGGTTTGCCGGTTGGTGGACGACCTCGAAGTACGATTCCTCGGGAATCGGGATCGGAACGTGCATTATGTGCTTCTCAGCGATCTCCCGGATTCCCGGCAAGCCTCACGCGAGGATAGTCCCTTCGTCGACCTCTGTTCGGACTTGATTCGCAAGCTCAATGACAAGTATTCGGGCCAAGGGAAGTTTCTCCTGTTGCATCGGCACCGCGTTTACAATCCGCGCGAAAAGGTATGGATGGGGTGGGAACGCAAGCGTGGGAAACTTTTGGATCTCAATCGGCTGCTACGCGGCGGATACGACAGTTTCCCGGTCAAAGTCGGCGACCTTTCCGCGCTGTCTCGCATTCGATTCGTTATTACCCTGGACGCCGACACCGAACTGCCACGCGGCTCCGCCAAGCGAATGATCGGCGCGTTGGCGCATCCGCTGAATCAGGCCATCATTGACCCGGTTCGTCAAATCGTGGTGGCGGGATATGGAATCCTGCAGCCGCGGGTAGGTGTCAGCGTGCAGAGTGCCGTAAAGTCTCGCCTGGCTGCCATCTACTCCGGTGAAACCGGCTTCGACATCTATACCCGCGCGATCTCGGACGTGTATCAGGACCTTTATGGCGAGGCAATTTTTGCCGGCAAGGGCATTTATGAAGTCGATACGTTACATCACGTTGTCGATCGGCGCTTTCCGCGGAATGCTCTGCTAAGCCACGATTTGATTGAAGGGGCTTATACGCGCGTGGGGCTGGTGAGTGACCTCGAGATCATCGAAGACTATCCGTCTCATTACAGCGCCTACAACCGCCGTAAGCATCGCTGGCTCCGCGGAGACTGGCAGATTACTGCATGGCTGCGCCCCACCGTGCCCGATGAGTCAGGTGCACGTGTTCCGAATCCCATCTCACTCGTCTCTCAATGGAAGATTCTTGATAACCTGCGCCGAAGCCTGGTTGAGCCGGCAATTCTGGTGCTGCTTGTGCTCGGCTGGTGTGTCTTACCTGGGCGCCCTGTCTGGTGGACTCTCGCCACTCTGGCCATTTTATTTTTGCCCGCGTGGTGCCGCCTGGCATTCGAAATCGTCCGCGCCATCGCTGAAGACGAGCGGATGATTTTGCGAGACGCCGTTCTAGCGCTGTTTGCTGCCAACGTCACGGTTCTACTGAACCTGACCTTCCTCGCTCATCAGATGTTGCTCTCGATCGATGCAGTCATAAGAACGCTCGTCCGGCGATTAGTGACTCGACAGAGATTATTACAGTGGGAAACGGCTGCCGAAGCTGAACTTGGCACCGGGCGCATTGCGCTTGACGTTTACCTGGACATAGCCCCCGTGGTGGCCGTCGCTTTGGGTGTCCTGGTCTGGTTCACTCGTCGGCCTGCAATTTATTCTGCTTATCCCATACTTATACTGTGGGCTGCCAGCGCCGCACTATCGGCCTGGTTAAACCGTCCTCCGCGTAGTCGCCGTTATAAACCATCAGACAAGGAACAGCGCTTCCTGCGCCAAACAGCGCTACGCACTTGGCGGTACTTTGCGGAGTACAGTAACGATGAACATCACTGGCTGATTCCCGACAACGTGCAGGAGGAACCGCCAGTCGTCGCCGCGCGTGTTTCGCCCACCAATCTTGGATTCTTGCTGAACACCCGTCAGGTCGCGTGTACGTTCGGATATTTGACCACTGCCGAATTCGCTGAACAAACCTTAAAAACGCTCGCTACATTTTCAGTGCTTGAGAAGTTCCATGGCCATCTTTTGAACTGGTACGACACCCGGACGTTAGCGCCCCTAAAACCTCGTTTTGTGTCATCGGTGGACAGTGGGAATCTCGTCGCCTCCCTTTGGTCGCTCGAGCAGGGTTCTCTGGATCAGCTGCGCCACCCTGTTCTACAAGATTCCCTCGCTCAAGGTTTGCTCGATCATTTCCGGACATTGGCCGATTTCAAGGCGTTTTCAGGACGGCGTCTCGGCAATTTGAAACGAATCTTGAACCGAAACGACTGGCTGCATTCCTTGTTGACAGTCCCAGACTCAGACTTGGAGTGCAAATCCAAACCAAGATCGAAACGCCAGGTGGATATTGCCTGGTATCAAAGTCAGGCGGTTGAACGGCTACAGGCGATCCGGCAAAGCGTAAGTTTCTACACTCCGTGGCTACTTCCGGAATTTGACGCGTTACGCCATGACCCAACACTTGGATTGGATCGCTCGGACAATGTCACGCTCGAACAACTTCCAGGCTTCATTGACAAGCTCTCGGCGAAATTGCAGGCTGTAACCGGCACGAATAAAGAAGAAATCCACGATCCTTTATGCGAAGAGTTGTTATCTCTCTTGCCTCAGGCCCACTCTCACGCGTCGACTCTGATCGCAGACTTACGCAGGATCGCGAAGGAAGCTTCTGCCCTTGCCAATCAAATGGATTTCCGCTTCCTGCTCGACCGCCGGCGCAAATTGCTCTCGGTGGGCTTCGATGTCGACGCGCAGCAACTCAACGCCGCATGTTATGACCTGCTGGCGTCAGAAGCTCGCATCGCCACGTTCGTCGCCATCGCCCAGGACGAAATTCCACAGGAAACCTGGTTCTTACTGGGAAGAGTTCATACCATCGACCACGGACGTCCTGTCCTCCTCTCCTGGACCGGAACCATGTTTGAGTATCTGATGCCCGCCATCTGGATGCGCTCCTATCCCGAAACACTGTTGCATCGAACTCGGACCGCCGCCGTACGAGCCCACCAGGCTTACACGTCTGCGCGACGTATTCCATGGGGTATCTCCGAATCAGCATTTTCCCGACGCGACCCTGCCGGCAATTACGGTTATCACGCCTTCGGCCTCCCCCACTTAGCTTTGCGAGAGCGCGAAATCGATGCGCTGGTCATTTCTCCTTATTCGACTTTCCTCGCGCTCCATGTCGATGCTCAGGCCGCCATTCGAAATATTCAGAACATGACTCGCAAGGACTGGTGCGGACGTTATGGCTTCTACGAAGCTGCTGACTACACTCCCGAAGTGAAATCCTGGCGACGCGATCATGAGATCGTTCGCTGCTGGATGGCACACCACCAGGGAATGAGTCTGGTTTCCATCGCCAACCTACTGTTTGATGGGGTGATGCAGCGCTGGTTTCATGGCAGTCCCCAGGTCCAGGCCACCGAACTTCTGTTGCATGAAAAGCCGGTGGCTAATATTCGGCCAATACGCACGGGGTACGGCACGGCCGCCGCTTGATCCTTTGCCTCTCGCTACAAATTGAAGCGCATCGGTCAGTCCTAGTGTCTAATTGAGGAATGGCCTCAGACCGTCTGCCTTCTAAGGACTCTCGCTCGACCGGCGCCAAGCTTCGCGTCGTCTGGCCCGTTCTTGGCGAGCTGTTTCGTCCGCGGCGCAGCCTGCTCGCGCTTGGGTTGGTGTTGATGGTCATAAACCGGGTCTCGGGCCTGGTACTTCCTTACTCGACGAAGTTTCTGATCGACACAGTCATTGTCAAACGACATTTTGAGATGCTGAAGCCGCTGGTGCTGCTGGTGCTGCTCGCAACCATTATTCAGGGCGTCACGTCATTTTCGTTGACTCAGCTCTTATCGAAAGCTGCTCAGCGATTGATCACCGAACTTCGCCAAAAAGTGGAAGCGCACGTCGGCCGCTTGTCCGTCACCTTTCACGACTCGACCAAGACTGGCGTGCTGGTCTCGCGAATCATGAGCGATGTCGAAGGGGTTCGTAATCTCATCGGTACAGGTCTGGTCGATCTGGTTGGAGGCCTTATTACCGCCGGTATTGCGCTGGTCGTTCTCTTCCGAATCAGCGCTCTCATGACAGTGCTCGCCTTCGCATTTCTACTGTTATTTGCGATTGCTTTGAAGAAGGCGTTTGCCACCATCCGGCCAATCTTCCGCGAACGCGGCAAGATCAATGCGGAAGTTACCGGACGACTGGCAGAATCCCTCGGCGGTGTGCGGGTCGTCAAGGGATATCACGCCGAGGACCGCGAGGACAGTGTGTTTTCTAGCGGAGTCCACCGTCTGCTGGAAAACGTCCTACGTACCCTGACCGCAACTTCCGTCATGAGCCTTTCTGCGAGTTTGCTAATGGGCGTAGTTGGTGCTGTCATCATGTACACCGGTGCGCATCAGATTGCGGACGGCACTTTGACTATCGGCGGCTTTTTCACTTACACCCTCTTCCTTGGATTCCTGATTGCGCCGATCATGCAGATTGTGCAGGTGGGGACGCAACTCACCGAGGCGCTCGCCGGACTGGAACGTACGCAGGAAATCCTCTCTGAAGCGCGAGAGGATTTGGACCCCCGGCGTACACAATCGCTGGGCGAAATCCGCGGCGATCTCGACTTTGCTGACGTCAGTTTCAGTTACGACGGCACCCGCATGGTGCTGAACGACGTTTCATTTCACGCTTCGCCTGGAACAGTGACCGCGCTGGTAGGCTCGTCGGGGTCAGGAAAGTCCACGACGACTGGATTGATCGCAGCCTTCCATGTTCCAACGCGAGGCCAGGTGCTGGTAGATGGCGTCGACTTGAGCACAGTACGACTGGAATCTTATCGCACGCAATTGGGAGTCGTTTTGCAAGAATCTTTTTTGTTTGATGGGACAATTCGTGAAAACGTGGCTTTCTCACGGCCGGACGCGAGCGATGAAAGGATTATGGAGGCGTGCCGGATCGCACGCGTAGATGAGTTCGCAGAAAGCTTCCCCGACAAGTACGACACCGTCGTCGGCGAGCGCGGCGTTAAACTTTCGGGCGGACAACGGCAACGTATTTCCATTGCCCGCGCCATTCTCGCCGAGCCGCGCATCCTGATCCTGGACGAGGCTACTTCCAGCTTGGATTCCGAGTCCGAGGCGCTGATTCAGCAAGGGCTCTCCTATCTCATGCAAGGACGCACGACGTTTGTGATTGCTCATCGTCTTTCGACCATTCGTCGAGCAGATCAGATCCTTGTGGTGGAACAGGGCCGTATCGTGGAACGGGGCACACACGAGGAACTTTATGCTCTCCGTGGGCGTTACTACGAGTTGTACACGAAGCAGCATGGATTGGAGAGCAACCTATTCCTCGCGCCCGGAGAAGGTGACGCAGCGCTCGTTGGCGCGGCAGGCGACAAATCTTCCGCTAGCGGCGCCATCTCTGATTTGAACGACGCTCTGCGCATGGTGAGGGGGAACCTAACCTGATCGCATGAGCGTGACGACTTCAAACTGCCCTTCAGCCGTCGAGACATCCGATCTGTGCCGCCATCATCAGATGGGGGATGCGCTAATCCGTGCGGTCGACGGCATTTCTCTTCGCATCCAGCCCGGTGAATTCGTTGCGCTGCTGGGGACTTCGGGTTCTGGCAAGTCTTCCTTACTAAATTTAATCGCCGGTCTCGATCGGCCTACCTCCGGTCAGGTCGTGGTGCACGGCCAGGACCTCGCGAAGATGTCGCGGCAGCAGCTCGCAA
>Ga0070735_10000241_pt1 | contig 65819 bp, 63 predicted proteins | sample Coa_R1_FD_66443 | JGI IMG/M metagenome (GOLD analysis project Ga0070735, IMG submission 66443) | Surface soil microbial communities from Centralia Pennsylvania, which are recovering from an underground coalmine fire - Coalmine... | ecosystem: Environmental > Terrestrial > Soil > Unclassified ...
CAAGCAGTTCACGGCGGCGGCGATCCTCTTGCTCCAGCGCGACGGAAAGCTTTCGATCGACGATCCACTAGGCCGGTATGTGCCCGAGCTTCGCGGTGCCCAGCGGATCACGTTGCGCGACGTCCTCAATCAGCGTTCCGGCGTTCCCGATTACACGAAACTGCCCGGCCTCGATCCGACGAAGGGCGTGGCATGGAGCGACTTCATCGACGCCGTCAACCGTCTGCCGGCCGAATTCGAGCCCGGCTCCGCGTTCGCGTATAATAACCTCAACTATCTCTTACTAGGCAAAGTCATCGAACGCGTGACCGGCGAGCCGTATGCGACCTTCGTCGCGCGCCGGATTACCGATCCGCTTGGTCTCTCCTCGACCGCGACGCTGGACGGCGTGCACCCCCAGGCCGCCGGCTACACCCTGGCGGGTGGATCCTTTCAGCGCGCCGCGGCCTGGGATCCGAGCTTGCTCGGCGGCGCCGGGGCGATCGTCGCCAACGCGCTCGACCTTGTGCGCTGGGACGGCGCGCTCTTCGGCGGACGCGTGCTCCCCCAAGAGTGGCTGGCCGAAATGGAGCGTCCGGCCAGTGAGAGCGGCTATGCGATGGGGTGGGTCGCCGAGCATCGTGGCGGGGAATGGCTCCTCTGGCATAACGGCGAGATCGGTGGGTTCCATGCCATGAATGCCGTGCTCTTGCCGCAACGGCTTGCCGTTGTCGTCCTGATCAACGCCGATGAATTTCACGCGCCCACCACGTCGCCGGAAGCATTGGCGCGGCAGATCATCGCTCTACTCGAGCCCACGAGCTCGTTCGGTGAAGGGGCGCCGACGCAGCAGCGGGCCGTGCCTGCCGATGCCGCGCTCGCTGCGCGCGTACGCGCCTGGATCACGCAACTCGCATCCAATCAGATCGACCGCTCTCAGCTGACGCCGGAAATGAACGCGGCGCTCACGCCGAGCGCCCTCACCCAGACGGCTGCCGCGTGGGCCCCGCTCGGGGAGCCGAGGAGCATTGACGTTTTGGGCCACGACGCGAGCAACGGTCTCGACACATACGTGTTGCGCGTCGATTTTGCGAAGGGGCCGTTCATTTGGAAGATCGCCGTGACCCCCGGAGGAAAGCTCGCCGGGGCCGGTGACCTCGAGCCCTCGCGGTAGAGTCCAAGCAGGCGAGCGGCTGCTGACCCCTCATGCGGGGGAAGGAAGCCCACCCTCTCCTAGTCCAACCCGGCCCCATGGATGGGTTGTTGATCGCCGTCCCGCGCGAGAGTATTCGAGGGGAGCGTCGCGTCGCCGCCGTTCCCGATACCATCTCACGTCTCATCGCGCTCGGTGCGCGCGTTGTCGTCGAGTCAGGCGCCGGGGCGGAGTCGGGTTACAGCGATGAAGCGTACCGCGCGGCGGGCGCTGAGATCGCCTTCGATGGCGCCGGTTTCTGGAGCCGCGCAGACGTCCTCACCAAAGTGGCGCGTCCCACGGACGACGAGATCGGGCGTCTCCGCCCAGGCGGCGTCTTGATCGCGTTCGTCAATCCGCTGGGCGATCCGCAACGCGCGCGTATGCTCGCGGAGCGCGGCGTGACAACATTCGCGATGGAACTGATCCCGCGCATCTCACGCGCGCAGACCATGGACGCGCTCTCGTCCATGAGCACGATCGCGGGATACAAGGCCGTGCTGCTCGCAGCGGAGCGGCTGCCGAAGCTCTTTCCGTTGCTCATGACGGCCGCCGGCACGATCGCCCCCGCGCGCGTGCTGGTGCTCGGCGCCGGCGTGGCCGGTTTGCAGGCAATCGCCACGGCGCGGCGTTTGGGCGCGGTCGTCTCCGCCTTCGACACGCGCGCCGCGGTGAAGGAGCAAGTCGAGAGTCTCGGCGCGACGTTCCTTGCGCTCGATCTGCCGACGCGCGATGCGGAAACCGCCGGCGGATACGCCCGCGCGCTCACGCACGAGGAAGAGGAGCAGGAACGCGCCCTCGTCGCCAAGGCCGTGGCCGAGAGCGACGTCGTCGTGACGACGGCGTTGGTGCCCGGCAAACGCGCGCCGATTCTCATCAGCGATGAGAGCCTCAGCAAGATGCGACCGGGCTCCGTGGTGGTCGATCTTGCCGCGGAGGCGGGCGGCAACACGGAGGGCGCAGTGCCGGGGGAGACGGTGGTGCGCTACGGCGTGAGCGTCATCGCGCCGCTCAACGTGCCGAGCAGCGTGCCGACGCACGCCAGCCAACTCTACGCGCGTAACGTCGCCAATCTTCTCCAGCTGATCGTGAAGGATGGCGCCCTGCGCCTCGACTTCGACGACGAGATCGTGCGCGGCACATGCCTCACGCACGAAGGCAAGATCGTCAACGCCGCCACGGCGGCTCTCCTGGAGAAGGCATGAGCGACGAGCGCAACGTTGCGGAGTGAGTGGGAAATGAGTGGGGGAAGAAACGCATGACTGGTCACCTATTGTCCGAGCTGACGGTCTTCATCTTGGCCGTCTTCGTCGGCTTCGAAGTGATCTCGAAGGTGCCGACGCTGCTGCACACGCCGCTGATGTCGGGCACGAATGCGATCCATGGCATCGTGCTGGTCGGCGCGCTCTTGGTGGCCGGCGTCGCTCAAGGCACGCTCGAACACGTGCTGGCGACGCTCGCCGTAACGCTCGCCACCGTCAACGTGGTAGGAGGATTCCTCGTCACCGATCGCATGCTCGAGATGTTCAAGAAGAAGCCGCAATGAGTGAAGCTGTTTCGACGACGGCTACGTGGATCACACTGGCATATCTCGTCACCGGGATCTGCTTCATCTTGGGCTTGAAGTGGCTGAGCTCGCCGGCTCGCGCTCGTCAGGGCAATCAGATTGCCGCCGTCGGCATGATCATCGCCATCGCCGCCACGCTCCTTTCCGGTCAAATTCACACGTTCCGCGACATCATCATCGGCGTCGTCATCGGCGCGATTCTCGGCGCCGTGGGCGCGCGCAGAGTCAAGATGACAGCGATGCCGCAGATGGTCGCCATCTTTAACGGCGCCGGCGGCGGCGCCGCGGCGCTCGTCTCGATGATGGACTTCATGCGCGGGGCGTTCTCGAGCACGCCGCTCACGCCCGACATCACCGTCACCATCGTGCTCTCGACCGTGATCGGCTCCGTGAGTTTCGCCGGCTCGATCGTGGCCTTCGCAAAGCTCCAAGAGATCATGACGGGACGCCCCGTGAGCTTCCCCGGCATGCGCGTGCTCAGCATGCTGACGCTGGCGTTCATCACCGCGATGGCCACATGGATCGTGGGCTTTGGAGGAGGCGACGGCGCGCTCTATGCGATGGTGGCGGCCGCGGTCGCGCTGGGCCTCTTGATAGTACTGCCCATCGGCGGTGCCGACATGCCGGTCGTCATCTCTTTGTTGAATGCGTTTACAGGCCTCGCCGCGGCCTTCACGGGTTTCGTGCTGGGTAACGACGTGCTCATCATCAGCGGCGCGCTGGTAGGGGCGTCCGGTACGCTCCTCACGCTGCTGATGAGCAAAGCGATGAATCGGTCGCTGCTCAACGTGCTCTTCGCCGGCGTTGGCGGAGGAGGCGGCGCCGTGGCGGCCGCCACCGACGGCGTCGTGCGCTCCGCATCCGTCGACGACGTGGCGACGATGTTGGCCTACGCCAGCCAAGTGATCGTCGTGCCCGGATACGGCCTTGCGGTGGCCCAGGCGCAGCACAACGTGCGTGAGCTGGCCGACGAGCTCGAGAAGCGCGGCGTCACGGTGAAGTACGCGATCCATCCCGTGGCCGGTCGCATGCCGGGTCACATGAACGTGCTGCTCGCCGAGGCGAACGTGCCGTACACGCAGCTCTTCGAGATGGAGCAAATCAATCCCGAGTTTCCCCGCACGGACGTCGTGCTGGTCATCGGAGCGAACGACGTCACCAACCCGGCCGCGCGCACCGTGCGCGACAGCCCCATCTACGGTATGCCGATCCTCGACGTGGACAAAGCGAAGTCGATCGTGGTGCTCAAGCGCAGCATGAAGCCGGGCTTCGCCGGGGTGGACAACCCGCTGTACTACGATCCGAAGACGTTCATGCTCTTCGGTGACGCCAAGGATTCGGTCATCAAGCTCGTCGGAGCCGTGGCGAAGGTCTAGGAGTTTGTCGGACTCTCGTCGACGCGGCTCCCGGACCGGCGGCATGGAGTTCGACCCGAGCGTGACGAAGGAGGGGCGCATGCAACATGTGCGTCCCCTTCTCGTCGCCCTGGCGCTCGCCGTCTCGGCTCTGGCCGCCGACCGGGCGACTGCCGGCGCGGCCCCTCCTCCGCAAAGGAATGCCCCAGCTCCCGCGTTCACGCTTCCGAATGCCGACGGCCATGGTCAGATCAGTCTCGTGGCCCTCAAGGGACACCCGATCTACTTGAACTACTTCGCCTCGTGGTGCCCGCCTTGCAATGCTGAGGCGCCCGATCTCGCCAAGCTGGCCGCTGCATTCAAATCGAAAGGCGTGGTGGTCATCGGCATCGACGAGCTCGAAGGCTCGAAGCAGGCGTTGGGCTTCGCGCGCAAATACCATCTGCCATACGCGATCGCGCTTGACAACGACGGCTCCGTCGGCGCGAACTACGGCGTCGCCGGATTACCCGTTCACGTGTTTATCGATCGTCATGGGAAGGTCGCGTACTATCAGCCCGGCGAGATGACCACCGAACAGATCCGCAGCCACCTCGAGGCACTCGTTAAGAGCTAAGGGTGAGGTCCGCGCTTAAGCGCGCGACGCTTCCCTTTGGGAACGCTCCGCGGAGGAGGGCCGCCGAGAGTGGATTTGAGACCAGCCGCGCGACGGTTCGGCGAACCATACGCGCACCTGAGCCGTCCTGCTGCGCCGCGCGCGCCAACGCGATTCTCGCTTCGGCGTCCACCTGCAACTCGACGCCGCGCTCGCGCAGGCGCGATGCCACTTCGCCGAGGTGGAGATCGACAATGCGCGCAAGCTGCTCGAGATCGAGATCGTTGAAGGGCACGATCTCGTCGATGCGTCCCAACAGTTCTTCGTCGAGCGCGATCGCCAGTTCCGTGTCAGAAGCGTGCGTCGTCATCACGACCAGCGTATGACGAAAGTCGACCGTGCGCCCGTGCGCATCGGTGACGCGACCTTCGTCGAGCAACTGCAGCAAAATCCCGGCGACGTCCGGATGGGCCTTCTCGATCTCGTCGAAGAGCACCACGCTGTAGGGCCGGCGGCGGACCGGCTCCGTGAGCAGGCCCGCTTCTTCGTGGCCGACATATCCCGGCGGCGCGCCCAACAGCCGCGAAGCAGCATGCGCCTCCATGTATTCGGACATGTCGAGGCGCACCATCGCCTCGTCGGATCCGAACAGGAAGTGTGCCAGTGCGCGCGCGAGCTCCGTCTTGCCTACGCCCGTCGGACCGGCGAATAGGAAGCTCAACGGACGGCGCGGATCCTTCAGGCCGGCGCGCCCGCGACGCACGGCGTCGGCGACGGCGCCTATGGCGGCCTCCTGACCGATGACGCGGCGCGCGAGCGTGTCTTCGAGTGAGAGCAAGCGTGCCGTCTCGCCTTCATCGAGCTGCCCTTGCGGGACGCCTGTCCACTGCGAGACCACGGCCGCGATGTGATCGGGCGTGACACGCCCTCCTCCACGAAGCGCAACGCCCGCCGCCGCTTCGTCGACGAGATCGATCGCCTTGTCCGGCAGATGCCGTTCGGCGACGTAGCGCGCGGAGAGCGTGGCGGCCGCCAAGAGCGCGTCATCCCCGATGTCGACGCCGTGATGATCGGCGTAGCGGTTGCGCAGACCGCGCAATATCTCAACGGTCTCTTCGACGCTCGGCTCGTCGACGAAGACGGGTTGAAAGCGACGCTCAAGCGCGGCGTCGGCCTCCACGTAGCGGCGGTATTCGTCGAGCGTCGTCGCGCCGATGCACTGCAGTTCACCGCGCGCGAGCTCCGGCTTGATCATCGAAGCGAGGTCAAGCGAGCCCTCCGCGCTGCCGGCGCCGACGAGCGTATGCAGTTCGTCGATGAAGAGGATGACGTCTCGCGAAGCGCCGCGGATCTCGTCGAGGATGCGCTTCACGCGCCCTTCGAACTCGCCGCGATATTTCGTGCCGGCCACCAGTGGTCCGACGGCGAGCGCCAGGACGCGCTTGCCTTTGAGTGCGGCCGGAACGGCGCCGGCGGCGATGCGGGCCGCCAGCCCTTCGACGACGGCCGTCTTGCCGACGCCGGGCTCGCCGATCAGCACGGGATTGTTCTTTGCGCGACGCGCGAGCACGTTGATAACGCGCTCGACTTCGCGCTCGCGACCGACGACGGGATCGAGACGCCCCTCCGCTGCGAGCTCCGTGAGATCGCGAGAGAACGCAGAGAGCGTAGGCGTTCCGTTTCGCAAGCGCTTGGCCCATTCCAGCGGCGCTTGCAGAGGCGAAGAACCCGGATTATTGGCGGAACCCTGATCGCGGCGGAGCACACGATCTGCAACGACGGCCGCTCCGAGCGCCAAGCCCATCGAGATCAATGCCGCCCCGGCCAGCGGAAGATTTGCGGCACGCCGGTCCGCCGCGCACTCGGAGCAGAGCTCGTGTCGCTGCAGTTTGCCGCGACGAAAACCGACGTCCGAGATCGTGGCGGGGTTTTGGCCGCAGGCCTGGCACAGAGAGAGGGTCACACCACCTCCTTCGCCCCGCCGCCTACGGTTACTGCCATGCGTGGCGGAGGCGGACGCTCATGGCGTCAGCTTATAGCTGATGCTAACGTAAGCGGTGATGCGCACGGCGCCCGGCGTGACCTCGGTGGGGGCTCCCGCAGCCTCCGTCGCCCGCGTCATCGCCATCGGCGTGGGAAACCCCCGGGGAGCGCTCCCCACCGCGAGGCGCTCGATCGCACCGAGGTGAGCGCCGGAGGCGGCGGCCGCCGCCTCGGCTTGGGCCCTTGCGTCGGCAACGGCTTCGCGCAAGGCTTCCAGGTACGCGGCACGCCGGTCGGAGACGTCATAGGAGACGCCGCCCACGGACGTTGCGCCTGCTTTGATGGCCGCGTCGATCACTGTGCCGACTTGCGTCGGTTTTGTCGTCACGTCGAGCGTATGCGTCACGACGTAGCCGTAGCGCTCGCCGCTTGGGATGGGAATAGCGCTGACTGGCCGGCGCAACGGCAAGGGAGGACCCGTCGGCTGCGGTCGCGGGTTGTACCGCAGGTTGTAGTACGAGGTGACGATCGACTTCGACGGGATGCCGAGCTTTTCAAGGGCAGCGCGCACGCGTTGCGCGATGTCGGCATTGGCCTGGGTCGCCTGTGCCGCCTGTTCGGCGTTCGTTTCGACGGCGAGGGCGACGTGCGCGATGTCGGGCTCGCGCGAGACGCTGGCCGTACCGTTCACGACGAGCGTCGGCGGGTTGGGCTCCTCCGTCGCCGCTGCCGACGGACTGGCCATGGGGAGAATGGCCGTGAGAGCGAGACAGAGGCTCCCCAGAATGCGAACGTTCATATTCCTCCAACGCAGTGCACAGCAGAGAAGTCGCAAAGCGGCCAAGCTCGAAGCCGATGTAGGCTCCTAGGGCGCGGGAATTTGCTCCGGATGGATGTACCCCGTGATGCCGTTGAGCACGAATTGAATGGCGAGCGCCGCCAGCACGACGCCCAACAAGCGCGTGACCACGTGCATTCCCGTTTGCCCGGCGAAGTGCATGAGACGCTCCGCCACCCGCATCGTCAGGTAGCACGTGGCGACGGCCAAGGCGAGCGCGGCGATCACGATCGCCAGCTTCAGCGGATCGCTTTTCGCGAGCTCGACCAAGAGGATGACCGTGAGGATGCTTGCCGGACCGGCGATCATCGGAATGGCGATGGGAAAGACGCTTGGGTCTTGGGCCATCGCCGCTTCAGTGCGTTCTGCTTCGCTTTCTCGTGCTCCCGTGATGCGCCCGAAGATCATGTCGAGGGCTACCAGAAAGAGCAGCGCTCCGCCCGAGATCGAGAAGGCCGGCAGGGTGATGCCCAAGATCCCGAGCACCTCGCGTCCGCCGATGCCGGCCAGCAGCAAGACGATGCCGGCGATCGTCGCTGCTTTCAGGGGCACGTTGCGGCGCACGACCGACGGCGTGCCTGCGACGGCGGCTAGGTAGATGGGGACCAGACCGAACGGATCGACCATCGTGAAGATGGTCGCCACGGCCGTTGCCGCGAAGTGGGATAGGTCTGCCATCGCCCGCATGCCATTATCTGTAACGACGCAGGCAACCTCTTCCCCCGGCAAGGACCTCGCGGAAGGGCGCGAGAAAGCGACGCCATGGCCTATGTGATTTGTGAGCCGTGCATCGGCGTCAAGGATAAGTCGTGCGTCGACGTTTGCCCCGTCGACTGCATTCACGGCGAAGACTCGGACGAGCAGCTCTACATCGATCCGGAAGTTTGCATCGACTGCGGAGCTTGCGTCTCAGCGTGTCCGGTCGAAGCGATCTACGCCGATACGGACGTGCCCGACAAGTGGCAGTCATACATCCAGAGAAACGCCGACTACTTCAAGAAGTAGCGCCACTCGGTCCGCGCGTCCACCGAGGCGGCTCCGTGAGGGGTCGCCTTGCCATTGCCTACGTGTGTCGCTCGTGCACGTAGAGGACGATCAATCGCCCATCGTCTGCCAGGACGTCTGGAAGATCTACGGCAGCGGCGAGGAGCGCGTCGAGGCGTTGCGCGGCGTCGATCTCCGCGTCGCGGCCGGAGAGCTGGTGGCGCTGGTCGGAGCCAGCGGTTCGGGCAAGTCGACGTTGCTGAACTTGATCGGCTGCGTCGATCTTCCCACGCGCGGAGAGGTGAAGGTCGCGGGAGAGCCCACTTCCGCGCTCGACGACGAGCGATTGACTGCGCTGCGCCGCGTTCGAGTCGGCACCGTCTTCCAATTCTTCAATTTTCTCCCCACGATGACGCTGGAGGAGAATGTGGCGCTCCCTCTCGTATTGGCCGGCACGCCGGGCGAGGAGCGCGCGCGCCGCGTGCGCGAGCTGCTGGAGCGCGTGGGCGTCTCGCCGCAGGCGCGCAAGTATCCCTCGCAGGTCTCGGGTGGACAGCTGCAGCGAGCCGCCGTCGCGCGGGCCGTTGCCCATCGTCCCGCCATCGTGCTGGCCGACGAGCCCACCGGCAACCTCGATTCGGCGTCCGGAGGCGCCGTGCTCGCGTTGCTGCGGGAGATCGCCGACGAAGGGCAGACGATTCTCATGGTGACGCACAGTGCCGAGGCCGCGCGCATCGCCGACCGCGTCGTGCGGATGCGCGACGGCCGAGTGATCGCGTGACGGCGGCGTGGTTGCTGCGGGCGCTCGTCCTGGGCTACGTGCGCGAGCATCCGTGGCGAACGCTGCTGACCGTGGTGGCCGTGGCGCTGGGCGTCGGGGTTGCCGTGGCCGTGCAGCTTGCCAACGCCACGGCCGTGCGCTCCTTTCAGCGCAGCGTCAACGTGGTCAGCAATCGCGTCAATCTGCAGATCGTGGCGGAAGGTGCGCCGTTCGACGAGCGCGCGCTCGTGACCGTGGAACGATTGCCCGCCATCGTCTACGCGCAGCCGACGGTGACGGGAACGATCCTGGTGGGCTCCGTACCCGGCGATCCGCGTTCCGGTGAAGCGCTGCCCGTGATCGGGGTCGACGTGCTGCGTCCCTATCCCGGCTCGCAGGCCGGTTCCGCGCAAGGCGCGTCGCCGCCGAGCTTGGAGACGCTCATCGATCGGAACAGCGTGATCGTCTCCCAACGCGTCGCCGCTCGCTATCATCTGCGAACGGGTTCGCGTTGGGGTGCGATCATCGGCATTCGGCACGTGAACCTCACGATTGCAGGCGTGCTGGAGCCCGTGGTAGGAGTGGATTCGAGCGTCGTCTTCGCCGATATCTCCACGGCGCAGCAACTCTTCGGGAAAGTCGGTCGCCTCGACCGGATCGACTGCATCGTCGATCCTCCGTCCGATCTCGCCCGCGTTGCGGGCATGCTGCACCGGGTGCTTCCGCCCAACGCGCAGGTGACGACGCCGCGACGGCGCACGGGAGAGATCGCATCGCTTCTGCGCTCCTTCCAATTGAATCTCGGGGCGCTGGCGTACGTCGCGCTGCTCGTGGGGACGTATCTCATTTACAACGCGGTGGCGATCGCCGTCGTGCAGCGGCGCGGCGAGATCGGCGTGCTGCGGGCACTGGGCGTCTCGCGTCGCGCCATCTTCGCGACGTTCGTCGGCGAAGGCTTCGTCGTGGGCGTCCTGGGCGCCGCCGCGGGTGTCGCGCTCGGCTCCCTCCTGGCGCGCGACGCGGTGGCGGCCGTGACCCAAACGGTGAGTTCGCTCTACGTCTTCGAACACGCCGATGGCGTGATCTACGATTGGCGCGTCTTCGCGCTGGTCTTCGCCGTCGGCGTCGTCGCGTCGACGCTCTCGACGATTCCGCCGGCGCTCGAGGCCGCAAGCACGGCGCCCGCCACGACGATGCGCGCCGGCGCTTTCGAGCATCGCTCTCCGCAGCGCATCCGCTTCTACGCTTGGACGGGCGTCGCGCTGCTGTTGGTCGGCTGGTCGTTGACGCTGCTTCCCGCAATCGGCGGCGTGCCGATCGCCGGCTTTGCCGCCGGCCTCGCCTTCGTCTTCGGCATTTCTCTGGTCGCGCCGCTGGGCTTGGGGGTCCTCGCGCGTTGGGCCGGCGCGATCGTTGCAAGTTTCCCCGCGGCGGCGCTGGGTGCCCGCAACCTCGGCGCATCGCTGCGCCGCAACGGCGTGGCGCTGGCCGCACTCGCGGTGGCCGTCGGCATGAGCGTAGCCATCGGGACCTTGGTCTCATCGTTTCGCAGCACGGTCGCTGCGTGGACGTACCAGACGTTGAAGGCCGACCTCTTCATCTCGCCGCCGGGGCCGGAAACCGGCGGCTTTGACGCGGCGACGGGAACATGGCTTCCGGCGCGCATCGCACATACGCCGGGTGTGGGGGCCGTCGACATCTTTCGCGGCATCGAGATTCATGTTCGCGGCCGGTTGACCAACCTCGGCGCGACGGATTTTTCGAGCCTGGAGCAACGATCGAAGATGGAGTTCATCGGCCGTGTCGACCGCTCGCGGCTCGAACGGAAGCTCATCGGGCACGACGCCGTCGTCGTGAGTCGTCCGTTCGTGGTGCGCTTCGGCGTTCATGTCGGGGAGAGCATCGGCCTGACGACCCCTTCCGGCTTGAAGCCGTTCACCATCGAGGCGATCTATAACGATTACTCGAGCGATGCCGGCTTCATCGTCATGGACATCGGAACGTACCGCCGGTGGTGGCACGATTCGACGATCAACTCGATCGCCGTGTACGCGCGTCCCGGCGTCGATCTGGCGACGTTGCGCTCGCGCATCGAGCGCGTCGCCGAGCCGGCGCACCTCGCCATCCAGTCGAATCGAGAGTTGCGCGCTCAGGTCCTGCGCATCTTCGACCGCACCTTCGCGATCACGTCGGCGCTGTACGCGATCTCTATCGCCATCGCGATGCTGGGCGTCACGACGGCGTTGGCGGCGCTCGTACTCGAACGGCGGCGCGAGATCGGCCTGCTGCGGTATTTGGGCCTGCGCCGCGGAGAGGTACGCACGATGGTGCTGGTGGAAGCGGCGTTGCTCGGTATCGGCGCCGCCGTCACGGGTATCGTGCTGGGCATGGCGCTGGGGCTTTTGCTGATATACGTCATCAATGCGCAGACATTCGGTTGGCTCATCGAGCTGCAGATTCCGTGGCACTCGTTCGCGCAGCTGGCCGTCGCCGTCGTGGCGGCGGCGCTGGCCGCCGCCGTCGTACCGGCGAACGTGGCGGCACGCATAGCGACGGCCGAGGCGGTGCGCGAAGAATGAGCACGCGCGTCGAGCGCGAGCTGAGACGCTTGCTGGCGCTGTGCTTCGTGCTCCTGGCCTGCAGCGCGGCCGGTTGGCGCAGCGCGGGAATGCCGTACCGGTTCAGCTTTCCGCGCGACCACGGCAGCCATCCCGCATATCGCACGGAGTGGTGGTACTTCACGGGCCACTTGCTGGCCGACGATGGCCACCGGTATGGCTTCGAGCTCACGATCTTTCGCTTCGGCACCGAGCCGGGGGCGCCCACGCCGAAGCCCGGTGAGTCGCGCTGGCGAGTCGGCGAAGTGTTCCCTGCGCACTTCGCGCTGACCGACGACGCTGCGGGACGCTTTACTTTCGCAGAGCGGATCGTGCGACCGACGCTCGGAGAAGCGGAGGCCGCACGCGAGACGCTCGACGTCCATGCACAGGATTGGTCGATTCGAGGCCTCGATCCGATCCGTCTCCAAGCCGGCACGCCCGAAGAAGGTGTGAGCCTCAGCCTGCGCGGCAGCAAGCCGCCGGCGATCAACGGCATCGACGGCATCTCGTGGAAAGGATCGTGCTCGACGTGCGCCTCGCACTACTACTCGATGACCCGTCTGGAGGGAGACGGAACGGTCCGCGTCGGCGAACGGCGCCGGCGGGTACGGGCGCTGGTCTGGATGGACCACGAGTTCGGAAGCAGCGAGCTCCAGGCGAACGTCGTGGGCTGGGACTGGTTTGCGTTGCAGCTCGCGGACGGGCGCGAGATCATGCTCTACCACTTGCGTCGCAGCGACGGCACCTTCATTCCCGCTTCGAGCGGCACATTGGTGGAGCGCGATGGGACCACGCGTCACTTGCGCAACCACGATTTCTCCATCGCGGCCACGGGGTCGTGGCTGAGCCCGCACTCGCACGTGCGCTATCCGAGCGGCTGGATCCTGCGCGTTCCCATGGCGCATCTGGCCGTCCGCATCGTGCCGCGCCTGCGCGATCAAGAACTCGCCGGCGACAGCGTCGATTATTGGGAGGGCGACGTCTGCCTGAAGAGCGTCGGCGGTGACGAATCGCCGACCGCATGCACGGTCGGGGAGGGGTATGTCGAACTGACGGGGTATGCGGGAGAGGTACCTCGATGATGCAAGCAGGTTTTCTCGTCGCTCCCGGGCATGTCGAAGTGCGGCGCGTTCCCGTGCCCGAGGCGGGACCCGGCGAGGTGGTCGTGCGCGTGCGTGCCGCTCTCACGGACGGCACCGATCTCAAGGCTTTTCGCCGGGGGCATCCGCAGATGCCGATGCCCACGCGCTTCGGGCATGAGTTCTCCGGCGACGTCGTCGCCGTGGGCCCCGGCATGGAGCGCTTCAGCCCTGGCGATCCGATCATGGCCGTGCACTCGGCGCCGTGCGGTGCGTGCTACTGGTGCCGCGCGAATCAAGAAAACCTCTGCATCACTGTGATGAAGACGAAGATCCTCGGCGCATACGCAGAGCAGTTGCTCCTCCCCTCGCACATCGTGGAGCGCAATGCGTTCGTAAAGCCCGCGCATCTTTCGTACGAGGCGGCCGCCTTTCTCGAGCCGCTCGCGTGCGTTGTCCACAATGTGGAGCTTCTCGCGCCGCGTTCCGGAGACATGGTGCTGGTCATCGGGGCCGGCGGCTTCGGGTTGCTGCACGTGGTGCTGCTGCGCGCGCTGGGGGCGCGGGTAGCCATCGTCGGCCGGCGCGCCGAGCGCATGCGATTGGCGAAAGAGATCGGCAGCGAGTGGGGCCTTGAGGCATCGCTCGACGGACGCACGCTCGGCGAAGCCGGTAAGCTGATCGACGACATCACGGAAGGGCGGGGCGCCGATCGCGTCGTCGAGTGCACGGGTCAGGTCAACGGATGGAATGCCGCACTGGCGCTCGCGCGCCGCGGCGGTACCGTCTCGCTCTTCGGCGGCCCACCGCCGGGAAGCACCGTGCCCGTCGACACGTCGCGCCTCCACTACGATCAGATCTCCGTGATCTCGCCGTTCCATTTCCGCCCGCGCGACGTGCGGCGCGCCTACGAGCTGCTCGCCGACGGCAGCGTCGACGTCGAGCCGCTCATCAGCGATCGCATTCCCCTCGCCGATCTCGGATCCGCTTTCACGCGCTTGGAGCGCGGCGAAGGCGTGAAGTTCGCCATCTTGCCATGAACCAATGGCATCCCCGGAAGGACTTCAAGACTTGGGGGTCCCCGCCGAGCCTGCGAGGCCGGGAATGATCCCCAAGCGAATGCGGGCTTTGCGGTTCTATGACGTCGACCACCTGGTGGTGGAGGAGACGGACGTCGCATCTCCCGGTCCCGGGGAGTTGTTGGTCCGCACGCGCGCCAGCGGCATCTGCTCGGGCGACCTGATGGACTGGTACGTCAAGCGCAAAGCCCCGCTGGTGCTGGGCCACGAGCCGGCCGGCGAAATCGTGGCGTTGGGCGAAGGCGTTGAGGGATTCCGCGTGGGCGATCGAGTGGCGCTTCACCATCACGCGCCGTGCTTCGCCTGTGAGTGCTGCCGCCGCGGCGCGTACGTCCACTGCGCGACGTGGCGCGCGAGCAAGCTCGTCCCCGGCGGCATCGCCGAGTATATCCTTGTGCCGCGCGAGAACCTGGGCGACACGCTGGTGGTGCCGGGCGATCTTTCGTTTGCCGCCGCGAGCTTGGTGGAGCCGCTGGGCTGCGTGGTCAAGTCTCTGCGCCGCGGTCGCGTCGGCGACGGCAGCCGCGTGTTGGTCGTCGGACTGGGGGCCATGGGATTACTACACGTCGTCCTCGCGAAAGCTTGCGGCGCGGAAGTCTACGGCGTCGACTTCGACGACTGGCGTCGCGAGCGAGCGATCCAGCTCTGCGCTGACGGCGCATGGTCGCCGGACGATCCCGGCGAAGCGCGAGCGCACGGTCCCTTCGATGTGGTCATCGTCGGACCGGGCTCGCCGCAGGCTTGGCGCGCCGGCATCGCGGCCTGCGCACCGGCCGGGACCGTCGTACTCTTCACGCCGACGCCCCAAGGCACGGACGTGGTGATCGACGGTTGCGATCTGTACTTGCGCGAGATCTCGCTGGTTCCGTCGTACTCGGCCGGGCCGAACGACACGCGGGAGGCGCTGGATCTGCTCGTCCGGCGCGTCGTGATGCCTGAGCAGATCGTCACGGACTGGATCGAACTCGATGAGGCGCCGGCCGCCTACGCGCGCATGCGCGGCGGCGGCCGCACGCTCAAAGCGATGGTCATGTTTGGAGAGGAGTGAGAATGGCTCAGTTGGGCAAACGCGAGCTACGCGGTATCTATCCGATCGTTCCGACGCCGTTCGACGCCGAGGGGAACCTCGATATCGAAAGCATCGCAACGATGACGGCGTTCATGTGCGAGCGCGGCGTGCAGGGCTTGGCGATTCTAGGCGTGATGGGAGAGGCTGACAAGCTGACGCCCGGCGAGCGCACTCGCGTGATCGAGGCCTTCCGCGCAGCGCTTCCTTATGACCGCAAACTCGTCGTCGGCGTCGGTGCCCCCGGCACGATGGCGGCGATCGAGGGCGCGCGGCGAGCGCTCGATCTCGGCGCCGACGCGCTCCTGGTTGCCCCTCCCGCCACGCAAAATGATCACGCGCTTTACGGCTACTACGAGCAGATCGCGCGCGCCGTCGATCTTCCCATTGTCGTTCACGACTATCCGGCATCGACTGGCATCCTCATGTCGGCGGAATTGCTGGCGCGATTGTCCAACGATGCCGGCATCGGATACGTGAAGTTAGAGGACGCGCCCACGGGTCCGAAGATGGCGCGCGTCCAAGAGCTGACCGGTTCGAAGCTCAAGATCTTCGGCGCGCTCGGCGGCCAGTTCGCGCTCGAGGAGTTGGAGCGGGGCGCCGTCGGGATCATGACGGGCTTCGCGTATCCGGAGCTCTTAGTGCGTCTCTTCGCGCTGCACGTCGCCGACGAGCCGGAGGAGGCGGCAGCCCTCTTCTACGGCATCCTTCCGCTCATCCGGTTCGAGTTTCAGCCGAAGTTGGGCGTCTCGTTGCGCAAGCATATCCTCGTGAAGCGCGGCGCCATCAAACACGCGACCGTGCGACATCCGGGCATGTCCGCCGATGCGGTCACGTTGCGACAGCTCGATCGCGTCGTCGCCCACCTCACCCGAACCGGGTGGCTGCAAGGGTGATGCGCGCCGCTGCACCGTTAGCGCTGGCGTGCGGCCTCTACGCAGCGACGCTCGGCGCGCTTTCAACCGCTGCACCCGCGAATCCGTATGTCGCAACGGACGGCGCATATGCCAAAGCGCCGGCGCTCGGCATCATGATCGGCACGCTGTCGCCGGGACCCAACGACGCGATCACTGACGTCGCAGGCGTGCGCGTCGGTCATGTCACGCGTGTCGAAGGCGACGGCGCGCTCCGGCCGGGCGTCGGCCCCGTTCGCACGGGCGTCACGGCGATCGTTCCCCGAGATGACGTTTGGCATCGAAAGGTGCCGGCCGCCGTATGGGCGCTCAACGGCAACGGCGAGATGACGGGAGCCCATTGGGTCAACGAAGCGGGATTTCTCGAAGTGCCGATCCTCTTGACGGATACCCTCTCCGTGGGGCGGGTCGACGACGGCGTCATCTCGTGGATGATTCGCCGCTATCCGCAGATCGGCATCGATGACGACGTGCCGCTCCCCGTGGTCGCCGAGTGCGACGATGGGTTCCTCAACGATATCCAAGGGCGACATGCCACGGCCCAGGATGCCGTCGCCGCGCTCGACGCCGCAAGCACGGCGCCGCCGGAGCAGGGCGCCGTCGGCGCAGGCACGGGGATGATGGCCTTTCAGTTCAAGGCGGGTATCGGGACGGCTTCGCGTGTGATTCCGGCGATGGCCGGAGGGTACACGGTGGGCGTGCTCGTCAATGCCAACATGGGACGCCGTCCCCAGCTGGTGGTCGATGGCGTGGCTGTGGGACGGGCAATGACCGATCGCATGCCCGTGCATGAAACGCCCGACGGCTCGATCATCATCGTCATCGCCACGGACGCGCCACTCGATCACGCGGAGCTGCTTTCCGTGGCACGCCGGGCCGCGCTCGGCCTTGCGCGCACGGGCGCGACCTCCATGCCCGGTAGCGGTGACCTCGTGATCGCCTTCTCGACGGCGAACGCTATCCCACACTTTCCGGAGTCGGCGACGTACCCGATGACGGTGCTCTCGCGCTATCGCATCGATCCGATCTTCACCGCCACGGAAGACGCAACCGAGGAGGCAATCCTCAACGCGCTGCTGTCGGCGCGAACGATGACGGGACGCGACGGCAACACGGCATACGCGTTGCCGCACGAGCGTCTCCGCCAGTTGTTGGCCGGCCGCAAGAGCTAGCCGGCGAGGCTAGAGAAAAGGGGCCATCGTGAATCGACCGCTCGCATCACTCGTGATAACGCTCGCGCTCTTGGGGACGCTCGGCGCCGCGCCTCCGGCCGGCGGAGCGCCGGGCAGCCTCAAGAGCAGGCTCCCGCAACGCATCGTTCAAGCCGGCGTCATCAATGTCGGTTCGGATATCTCGTATGCGCCTGTGGAGTTTTACAGGGCGGGAACCCACGACGTCGAGGGCCTGGACTACGACATCGCCGCGGCGATGGGGAAAAAGCTCGGCGTTCGCTTCAATTTCATCAACACCACCTTCGACGGCATCATTCCCGCACTCTTGGCCAATCGCTTCGATATCATCTTCTCCGCGATGAACGACACGGCCGAGCGCGAGAAGCGGATCGACTTCATCGATTACTTCCTCGCCGGGAGCGGGATCCTGGTGCAGAAAGGTAACCCTCAGCATATCCATTCACTCGCGGATCTCTGCGGGAAAACGGCCGACGCAGAGCAGGGCACGGCGCAGGTTACGTATCTCCAAGATCAATCGAAGCGTTGCGTCGCTCAGAACAAGGGGGCGATCACCGTCTTATCGTTCGCCACCGACACAGATGCCTTCCAGCAGTTGAAGGTCGGGCGCTCGGTTGCACACGTGGCCGACTATCCCGTGGCGGCATACGACGCGCGCACCCAAAGCGGCGGGTCCCTCTTCCAGGTGGTGGGCAAGCAGTTCAACGTGGCCGCCTACGGAATCGGCGTTCGCAAGGAAGATCGCCAGCTTCGCGATGCGTTGCAGGCTGCGCTCAAGGCGGTCGTCGCCGACGGCGAGTACGACCGCATCCTGGCAAAGTGGGGGTTACAGGAAGGGGCGCTCCGTACGGTGCCGATCAACGCCGGCAGCGGCATCCACTAGCTCCCGCTCCGCGTGGTATAGTTTGTGTCGAGAAAGAGGTAGAGAACATGACGATGCAAGCCGCGGTGGAGCGCAAAGGGGCAGTGACCTTCAGAGGCTCGCCGATGACATTGGTTGGCGGGACCCTGAAGGTCGGGGGTCGAGCGCCGGCGTTCGATCTAGCCGGCGCCGATCTTTCACATCAGGGGGTGAACGAGGTACTGGCAGGCGGGACGCGTGCAGCGCTCTTGATCGTCGTGCCCTCGCTCGATACGAGCGTCTGCTCACGCGAAGCGGGGACATTCAACGGCCGTGTCGGAGAGTTACCGAGCGAAAAGATCGGTGTCTTCGTCGTCAGCCGCGATACGCCGTTCGCGCAGAAGCGTTGGGCCGATGCGGAACAGGCGTCCAACCTGACGATGCTCTCCGATTTTCGTGAGCACGTGTTCGGCCCGGCCTATGGCGTGCTGATCAAGGAGTTGGGACTGTTGGCGCGTTCGATCTTCGTGATCGGGAGCGATCGCACGATACGCCACGCGCAGATCGTGCGCGAAGTGGCCGAGGAGCCCGACTACGAAGCCGCCCTTGCGGCGGCCAAGGCCGCTACCGGCTGAAGTGTGCTGATTGCCGGAGAGTCGCTAAGGGCCGCCCAACAAGAGCTGTAGTTCCTTCTGTTGGGCGGTCACGGTGTCGTACGTGCGCTTGGCGGCGGCCTTCGCCTTCTCGTTCTTCCCGCACGTCATTTCGAATTTTGCCAGATTGGCCAACGATTGCTCATGTGCGGCCATCATCATCATCGCATCATGCTCGACGTCGTCGCTCATCTTCATGCCCGACATCATCGTTTGATCGTGTTGGAGCATCGACTGTAGCGCCGCGCTGCTGCAATCGGTCTCCGCGGCACGCGCTTGCATGGTTCCGCCTATGGTTAGGGCACAAGCCAGAGCCAGCAGTGCGGGAATGCGTACGTTCATCATATCGTTTTTCTCCGTATCGGATCACTCGCCGACGACGGCGAGCTGGTGTACTCGATGGAACGTACGTACACGTTCGATGGATCAACGCCAGTCCATCGCAACCGACCACTACGTTGCGGCGTTGGACGGATGGTCGCCGATCTCTTTGCTTAAATTTGCTCGACGGCGCGAATCTCGGGGCAACGCTCCTTGATGGCGCGCTCGATGCCGAGCTTCAGCGTCTGGCGGGACATCGCACAGTCACCGCATGCACCCAGCATCGCGACGTAGACGGTGTCGCCTTCGATCTCTGAGAGCCAGACCTCCCCGCCATCGGCCGCGATGGCGGGGCGGATTTGGTCGAGAGCTTCTTCGATGCGCTCTTCCAAGGAACGCGAGGCTTGCATACGCCGGTCGGCTCCTACTGGCCGTATCGCTCCATGAGCTTGTGCATGCGGGCCGACATCGCCAACGCATCGTCCCACTTGCGCTGCCACATGTTGCGGCCGAAGATGAGGCCGACGCACCCCGCTTCCATCGCGAGCTGTGCCTTGTGGTACGTGTCGTCGTCGGAGATCTTCGAGCCTCCGGAGACCAGCACGAGGGTACGTCCGGCGCTTCGAACGACCTTACGAAGCGCTTCCACTTCCTCGAGCTTCAGCGTGTTGTAGGGCTTGGGCATCGCCGCGGCCTTGTCGTCTTCCCACTTGGGAACGTTGAGCTTGACGATGTCGGCGCCCACTTCGCAGGCCACGCGCGCCGCATAGTCGACGGCGTAAAGCGAATCTTGGCCGCCCTTCGCCTTCACGGCGCTGCCGCGCGGGTAGGACCAGACGATCAACGGCATCCCGTATCGTTCACAGTCCTTGCGCACTTCGTCGCACTGCGCAAGGTCGCGATCCTGCGAGGGCGAGCCGACGTAGAGCGTATAGCCGACGGCGTCGGCGCCCAGACGCACGGCGTCTTCGACGCTCGAGGTCAAGGGAGAGAAGGCGTTGTCGTCGGAAGGGATGTTCGTCTTGCCGTTGACTTTGAGAATCAACGGCACGCGCCCCGCGTAGGCCTTCATGTACTTCTCGGCAAGCCCGACGTGACAAGCGAAACCGGAGAACTTGCCTTCAACGGCGAGGCGCAGCACCCAGTCGGTGTCGACGGAATCCGGGTTCTCGAAGAAGTCGATCGGGCCGTGCTCCAAACCCTGATCGAGCGGCAGAAGGAGCAGCGTTCCATTGGCCGGGCCGTGCTCGTACATCAATCGATGGAGGCGGGCCCGTTTGCCGAGCGAGAGGTTCAATTCGTCAAAAGTCGGACGGCGAAGGCTCGTCAACATGGCGCGATCGTTTCCTTTGCTGTTGTCACAAGACGGAACCCAAGGCCTTTCCAGCCGGAGCGGTTGGCGTCCTTGCGGCTGTGGCGGAGGAGAAGTGGGACGGCATGGAGGACCCGGCGGGCATGTCCCGCCGCATGCACGTATGCCTCATCGGCACGTTTCTCATTGCCGCACTGGCCTTGCCGGATTTGGGCTGGGCGCGTTCGAGGCACGCCGACCCGCCGCCGACTCCCGCGCCGACGGCCAGCCCGTCGCCGAGTCCGGCGCCGAAGCTTCTGTCCAGTGTCGTGAAGGACATGCACATCGCCTCCGCCGACCTATGGCTGCGCTTGCGCGAACGTGTCGACCCGACGGCGGCTAGCCGGCCGAGCGTGGCCGCGCTCTTCATTCACGGCTCGCTCTTTCCGGGCGTCCCGACCTTCGACCGCGATGCGGCGGACTCGTGGCTGGCCGCGGCCCTGGCGAAGGGCGTCGACCCGTATTTGCTCGACCTGGACGGCTACGGCGAATCGATGCCGCCACGGGCCCGCGACGTCGCAGCGCTGCCCCGAGCCGAGAGCGACGTCGCCGCGGCGGTGGCCGCCATAGCGCCGACCCATCCCGGTGGCGTCGCCTTGGTCGGCTACGACTATGGGGGCGACGTCGCCGCGCTTTATGCTCTGGCCCATCCCGTGGCGAGGCTGGTCTTGGTTGCGCCGCTCCTCCGGCCCGACTCCCAGGAGACGGTGCTGACCCACCCGTTGCTGCGGTCCTGGCTCGGTAGCGAGGTAAGCGACGACGTCGCGGAGCGCGCGATCGACATGGCGCTGCTCGGCACGCGCGACGCTGGGCGGCGCCTCCCTCCAGCGCTGGTGATCCCCGCCGGCGTCTTGGCCAGCGTGGCGCGGCCCCCGTTGACGCCGGATACGCTCGAGGCGCTCTCCGTCCCCACGCTTCTGGTCCGCGGACGCAGCGACGCCCTCTTCAGCTCCGATGACGCTCGCGCCCTGACGCAGAGCGCCCGGAACGTCAAGGTCCTGGAGGTCGCGGGCGACCACCAGCTGCCTTGGGAAAACGGCGGCCTCGAGGCCGCGCGTCGTATCGCGGACTTCCTTTCGATAACAGGAACGGAAGTCCACTAAGCAAAAAGACTGGCACTCTCACGTCCAAGGCAGAGGAGCGCAGGCCGGATGCCTAAAGAACGTCGGAAAACCGCTCTTGGTCGCCCCACCGTCCAGTCCGTCGATCGCACGCTAGACGTGTTGGAGGCGCTGGCGACGCGCCGTACCGCGACAGGTATCAGCGAGCTCTCACATATCGTAGGACTCCACGTTTCCACCGTCCACCGCCTGCTCGCGACGCTCGTCGATCGCGGGTACGTACGGCAAGATCCCGAAACGGCGCGCTATCATTTGGGCGCGCGTATTTTTTCTCTCTCCAGCGCCGCGGAGGTCCATCTCGACCTCCGCCTTCTCGGCCGTCCTTTCCTCGAGCGACTCATGCGAGCGACGGGCGAGACGTCGAATCTCGTTGTGCTGGCCGACGAAGAGATCTGCTATCTCGACCAAGTCGAGTCGAGCCACCTCGTGAAGATGTTCACGCAGCCGGGGACGCGCGCGCCGCTCTACTGTACGGGAAGCGGGAAGGTCTGTCTCGCATACCTCTCCGAAGAGCGGCGTAGCGCCTACCTCGGCCAGCGGTTGCGAGCGCGAACGTCGCACACGCTCATCGATCGCGAGCAGCTCGAGCGAGAGTTGATGGAGATTCGCCGCTTGGGCTACGGGTACGACAACGAGGAGATGGAAGAAGGCGTGCGCTGCGTGGCCGCCCCGCTCTTCGACCGCCGCGGCCATGTCGTCGGGGCGCTCTCCGTCTCCGGTCCCACGACCCGCATGACGCCGGACAAAGCGCAAGCGTGCGTCACGCCGTTGCTCAGCGTTGCGCGCGAGCTCTCCGCGCAGTTGGGTTACGGTCAGCAGTTGGTGCCGGAACCCGGAGCCGCCGCGCCGGCGCGTGCCCGCATCGGAGCTGCAGCGCGCTGATTCTTCGACGCTGACCGGGGTCGGGTCTTCATGGCCGTACTGGCCGCCATCGACATCGGAACAAACTCGATCCACCTCGTCCTCGTCGAGATCGACGAAGCGACCGGTTCGACGCACCAATTCCGCAAAGAGCGCGAGATGGTGCGTCTGGGTGCCGGCGAGGCGCTGCGAAAGCGCCGCATCGGACGGAAGGCGTTCGCGCGCGGTGTCGAGGCGATCGTGCGCTTCGCCGGCACCGCGCGCGAAGCGGGCGCCGAAGAGATTCTCGCCGTCGCTACGTCGGCCGTGCGTGAGGCCACCAATGGCCGTGAGTTCGTCGATCGCGTTCGCGCGGTAAGCGGCGTCGACGTCCGCATCATCTCCGGCGCCGAAGAGGCGCGGCTGATCCAGCTGGGCGTCTCGCGCGGGTATCCGCTGCACGAGCGCGTCGCCTGCATCGTCGACATTGGCGGAGGCTCGACGGAGCTTATCGTCGCCGATGCCGAGCGCCCGCGTCTGTTGCGCTCCGTGCGGTTGGGCAGCCTGCGGCTCTACGAGGAGTTCCTCGCGGGCAGCGATCCCGTCGATCCCAACGACTACCGGCGGCTCCAACGCCACATCGAACGCACGTTGCGCCCCGTCGTGCGCACGCTGCGTGACTACGGCTTCGATCTGTTGATGGCCACCTCGGGGACGGCGCTCGGCCTTGCGGGCGCGGACGCCGCCGCGGCGGGACTGCCCGCCGGGCGCGTCAACGGGTACGAGCTGACGGCGACGCGTTTGCGCGCCCTTCAGCGCTCGTTACTTCGCATGACGGTGGCCCAGCGCCGGCGAGTTCCCGGCATGAATGCGCGCCGCGCCGATATCATCGTCGCGGGAGCGGCCGTGATCATCGGCATCATGCAGATGTTGGAGCGCGAATCGATGATCGTGTGCGATCGCGGGCTGCGCGAGGGGCTCGTCGTCTCGTTCTTGGAGGAGCGCTTGGAGAGAGCTTCGCTCGCCGGCGACACGCATGCGATGCGAGCGGAAGCAGTGCATGAGTTCGCGGAGCGTTTCGGAGCGGGAGGCGAGCACGGGCGCACGGTTGCGGCGCTCGCTTTGGAGCTCTTCGACCAGCTGCAAGGCGTCCATGGCCTGGGCGTCGCCGAACGGGAGATCCTCTATGCGGCGGCGATGCTGCACGACGTGGGTCGCTACCTCGCGGCCTCCTCGCACCACAAGCACTCCGCGTATCTGATTCGCAATGCGGATTTGCGAGGTTGGACGGCGGGCGAATTGATGCTGGTTTCCGCCGTGGCCCGGTATCACCGTCGATCGATGCCCAAGGAACGCCACATCGAGTTTGCTCCCCTCTCGCCGGAAGCGCGGGATCGCGTCGCGAAGCTGGCGGGGATCTTGCGCGTGGCCGATGGCCTCGACGCGCGCAAGCTCGGCATCGTGGCAGCCGTGCGCGCGAAGGCGGCGGCCGGGGTGCTCAACGTGGAGGCTGAGGCGGCTCACGAGATCGATCCGGAGCTGGAAGCGGCGCGGGCGAAGTCCGATCTGCTTGCCGCATCTTTGGGGATGCCGGTGGCCGTTCATGCGGTTGGGTCGGATAGGTGCGCCGATCGTCGCGCCGTTGTGGGTACTAGTCGAAAGGCCCCTAGCCCGGAGAGAGTGGAAGCACCCGCCGAATGACGGAGACGAAGCAAAAGATCCTGGTGGTAGACGACGAGGTGTCGATCGTGCGAACGTTGCGCTTCAATTTGGAGCGCAACGGTTACGAGGTTTGCACGGCGGGCGACGGACGGACTGCCGTCTCGATGGCCTCCGCCGAATGTCCCGACCTGGTAATCCTCGACATCATGCTACCGCTGATGGACGGGATCGAGGCCTGCAAGCAGATCCGCCGAACCTCCAACGTGCCGATCATCATGCTGACGGCCAAGGACCAAGAGATCGACAAGGTCCTGGCGCTGGAGCTGGGCGCCGACGACTACGTCACGAAACCGTTCTCTCTCCACGAATTTCTGGCGCGCGTCAAGGCGCGGCTGCGGCGCAACGACGTCGCCAACCAAGCGCGCGAGCGAGTGTTGAAATTCGGGGACATTCATCTCGATCCCGAGCGCGGGCAGCTGCTGGTACGCGGTGAAGAAGTGGCGCTGGCGCCCAAGGAATTCAAATTGCTGCAACTCTTGATGGAAAATGAAGGGCGCATCGTCACGCGGCAAACGCTGCTCGACAAAGTGTGGGGCTACGACTTCGAAGGCGAGCAGCAGACCATCAACGTTCACATTCGCTGGTTGCGCGAGAAGATCGAGCGCGATCCGACACATCCGAACCATATCGTCACCGTGCGTGGACGCGGTTACGTCTTCAGAGCGTGACGACGGTCGATTTCGGTTTGGCCTTCGCCGTGGCCGCCGCGTGTGGCCTGGTCGGCGTGGCCGTAGGCTGGTGGATTCCGCGCGGCGTTCCGGCCGAGGAGAGGCCCGCACCCGCGCGGGAACGCCCGCTCGCGGGTAACGGCGAGGACGAGAGCATTGCCGATGCGCGGCTCGACGAGGTCTTGGCTCGATTGCCGGCCGCCGCTCTCATGGTGGACGGCGCCGGTCGCGTCATGCGGGCCAACGGCGCGGCGACGGAGATTCTGGGTGTGCCTGCCCAGCTGGCTTCCGGCCGTGCCTTGATCGAGCTCATCCACTCCTACGAGCTCGATCGCATTGTTCATCGCGCGCTGGGCGGTGAAGTAGTGGAGACCGAAGTCGTCTTCCGCGATTTCCCGCTCGAGCGCACGCTCGCCGTCTTGGCTTTCCCGATCTCCGGCGGCGACGCCGTCGTGCTGGCGCGCGACGAAACGCGTGTGATTCGCCTTGAACGCGTCCGTCGCGAGTTCGTGGCGAACGTCTCGCACGAGCTGCGCACGCCCTTGGCCTCGCTGAAGCTGGCCGTCGAGACGTTGCTTGAGAGCGATGACGAGGAAGCGCGGCGCATCTTTCTACCGCAGATGGCGCAAGAAGTCCAGCGCATGATCGCGTTGACGGAAGACCTCCTGGAACTGGCGCGGGCCGAATCCGGACGGATGGTGCTCAACATCGACGACGTCGACCTTGCGTTGCTTGCGCGCGAAGTGGTCAAGCGCTTCGAGGCGCGCGCTCGCGAGCATGGCGTGACGTTGCGCGTGCGAGCCGCCGAGCACGTGCGCGCGCGCGGCGACCGCGACCGCTTGACGCAGGTGCTCGTCAACCTCATCGACAACGCCCTGCGCTACACGCCGCATGGAGGAAACATCGACGTGGACGCCACCGTGCAAGACGGCATGGCGCAGCTCACCGTGCGAGATACGGGCGCCGGCATTCCCTACGCCGACCTCCCGCACGTGTTCGAACGTTTCTACGTTGTGGACCGCTCGCGTCGTCGCGGGATGAGCGGCACGGGTCTGGGCCTTGCAATCGTGAAGCACCTCATTGAGGCACACGGAGGAACCGTCGGCGCCGAGTCGGAGCTCGGCCAGGGATCGACGTTCATCTGTCGCTGGCCGGTGAACCCATGATCTACCTTGTCGCCGTCCTCGTGGGCATCGTCGTCGGAGGCCTCGGAACGTTGGTGGGCGCCGGCGGTGGTTTTCTCCTCATTCCGATCCTTGCGCTGGCCGAGCCGCGCTGGGCGACGCGCACCGTGACGGCGTTCTCCCTTGCGGTCGTCGCGGCCAACGCATGCGCCGGTGCGCTTTCTTACAGCCGGCAGCGGCGCATCGACCTCCAGAGCTTCCCGATCTTCGCCGCGGCGTCGATCCCCGGGGCGATCTTCGGCGCATGGCTCTCGTCGTACATTCCTCGCCAGCTCTTCGACTTCGTCTTCGGCATCGTGCTGTTGGCCGTCGCGGCCGTGCTCTTTTTCCGCCCCGGCCGTCGCACGGGAGGGAAGCCGGGCGGCACGCTGCGCGTGCTCGTCGATCGCGAAGGCCACCACTATGAATGGTCGTTCAATATGTCGCTGGGTATCGCCGGTAGCGCGGGCGTGGGCGTGCTCTCCAGCCTTCTGGGGATCGGCGGGGGCATCGTGCACGTTCCGTTCATGGTGACTGCGCTGAACTTCCCTGAGCACGTCGCTACGGCTACATCGCACGCGGTGCTCGCCGTCACGGCCCTCGCGGCGACGATCGTGCATATCGCTCGCGGCGACTTCGGCAGCGACGGTTCGCTCACGCTGCTGGTGGCCGGGGGAGCGGTCGTCGGCGCTCCGCTTGGAGCACGCCTCTCTCGGCGTCTTCCGGGTCAGGCCATCACACGCATTCTGGCCGTGGCGCTGGCGTCGGTCGCGGTGCGGCTCCTGATCGTCGCATGGGGGAGTCTCCATGGCTGAGCAGGGACGAAACGAGTTCCTCGATCAAGTGGCCCACGACATCCGCGGTCCCATCACGACGATCGGCGGCTTTGCCGAGCTCTTGGAGCAATCGTTCGACGAGGGCGATCAACGCCGCAGCTACGTCTTTGCCATCCGGCGAGCCGTCGAGCGCTTGCGCGAGCTCGCGGAGCTGGTCTCTCGAAAGGCGGGGAAACCCGAGCGCTGAGCGCGGGGCGCGCTCCCGAGCAGGGAGGTCGCCTGTCGTATCACGAAACGCGCGGCCATGGCCGCATCGTCCAGTCTTGCACAACGAATCCCTTCCGTCACGTCTACGATGCGTGCCCTCGTGAAGGCCTCGGCCGCTCCGGGCATGACGCGGCGCGAGGTTCCAGTCCCTCGGATCGGGCCCAACGACGTTCTCATCGCCGTGCGTAAGGCAGGCGTCTGCGGCACCGACCAGCACATCTTTCGATGGGATGCGTGGGCCCAACGGCGCGTCGTGCCGCCGCTCGTCATCGGCCACGAGTTCATGGGCATCGTAGCCGCCGTCGGTGACGGGGTGAAGTCGGTTCAACCCGGAGACCGTGTCTCCGCCGAGGGCCACATCTCGTGCGGTTATTGTTACCAGTGCCGTACGGGCCAGGCGCACATCTGCGAGCGTGTGAAGATCATCGGTGTCGATCGCGACGGCGCATTCGCCGAATACCTCGCCATGCCGGAGGTCAACGTCTGGAAGCTGGATCCGGCCATTCCGGATGAATTTGCCGCCGTCTTCGATCCGTTGGGCAATGCCGTGCATACGGTGATGGAGGCCGGCGTCAGCGGCAAGACGGTGGTGATCACGGGCGTCGGCTCCATCGGCTTGATGGCGATTCCGGTGGCACGCGCCGCCGGCGCTGCGGCCGTGATCGCCGTGGACGTCAATGCGGAGAAACTCGCGCTTGCGCAGCGCTTGGGAGCCGATGCCGTCTTTGACGCGCGCGATGCCCACGTGGTGGAGCACATCTTCGGGCTCACCAACGGTGACGGCGCGGATATCTTGCTCGAGATGAGCGGCAGCGGTCAGGCTATCAACCTCGGTCTCGCTGCCGTGCGCAACGGCGGGCGCGCCGCCTTGCTCGGCATTCCCTCCGACGACGTTCAATTGAACCTCGCCGAGCGGATCATTTTCAAGGGACTCACCGTGCTGGGCATCAATGGTCGCAGGATGTTCGAGACATGGTACCAGACGCAGGCCCTCGTGAAGAGCGGGCGCGTCGATCTCACCCCGATCATCACGCACGTGATGCCGATGGAGCGCTTTGAAGAGGCCTTCACCTTGATGCACGAGGGCAAGGCGGCCAAGATCGTCTTCGACGTACAAGCCGGAGGGAGCAGTCGATGAACGCGGCGTTCGAGCGCAGGCTGGCAGGTGAGCTGAAGGAGCTGAAGTCGGCCGGCACCTACAAGCGCCTGCGTCATCTCACGACGCCGATGGCGCCGGAAGCGCACATGGAAGAGGCCGGCGACGTCCTGGTTCTCTCGAGCAACAACTACCTCGGCTTGGCCGACGATCCCAAGGTGATCGAGGCGGGCATCGCAGCCCTCCGCAAGTACGGGGCGGGTACGGCCAGCGTGCGTTTCATCTGCGGGACGTTCGACATCCATCGTGATCTCGAGGAGCGCTTGGCGCGCTTCTTCGCCTTCGAGGCGTCGCTGACGTACGTATCGTGCTGGAATGCGAACACGGGGCTGATTCCCACGATCGCCATCGAGGGCACGGCAATTCTCTCGGACGAGCTCAACCATGCATCGATCATCGACGGCTGCCGCATGGCGACGCAGGCGAAGCGTCTCCGCTACAAGCACAGCGACATGGCCGATCTGGAGGCTCAATTGGCGGCGCTCCCGCGCGAGATGACGAAGTTCATCATCACCGACGGCGTCTTTTCGATGGAAGGCGACCTGGCGAAATTGCCCGAGATCGTCGCGCTGGCGGAGAAGTACAACGCGGTCACGATCGTCGACGACAGCCATGGCACGGGCGTCATGGGAAAGACGGGTCGCGGAACGATCGAGCATTTCGGCCTCGAAGGGAGGATCGACATCCTGACGGGTACGCTCGGCAAGGCGCTCGGTGGGGCTGCGGGGGGCTTCGTCTGCGGTTCGTCCGCGCTGATTGATACGCTGGTGCAGCGCTCGCGTCCGCAGCTTTTCTCGAATGCGCTGCCTTGCACGGTTGCCGGGAGCGCGCTCGAGGCATTGCATCAACTGGAGAGTCGCCCCGAGTTAGTGGCGAAGTTGCGCGAGAGCACGCGTTGGTTCCGTGAGGCGTTGCGGAGCGCGGGTTATCGGCCTCTGGACGGCGAGGCCGCGATCATCCCAATCATCGTCGGTGAGACGGCCTTCGCCATCAAGATGAGCGAGCGTCTGTTGGAGGAGGGCCTTTTCGTGACGGGTTTCGGTTACCCGGTGGTCCCCGAGGGCACGGCGCGGATTCGCGTCCAGATGTCGGCGGCGCTCGAGCGTCCCCAGCTGGAGCGCGCGCTGGAGATCTTCGAGCGCGTTGGGCGAGAACTGGGACTCTTGGCGACGGCCTGATGCGCGAGCGGCGAGCGACGCGCGCCATCCGAAGCGACGCTCCGCTCGTATGAATGGGTGGTGGGCGTGAACGCGATGCCCAAGAACGTCGACGAGAGCCTGCTGGAGCGCATCTCCTCCGGCGACGCGGCCGCATTCTCCGCACTCTACGACCGGTACGGGGCGTTGGTCTACGGCATCGCCAAGCGCATCTTACGCAACGTCGAGCAGGCGGAGGACGTGACGCAGAGCGTCTTTTTGAAGATCTGGACGAAGCCGCCGCTGTTCAACGGAGGCAGTTTCGGTGCGTGGGTCGCACGCGTAGCGCGCAATGCTTCGCTCGACGTCTTGCGGTCGAGCGCGGTACGCTTGCGCGAGCCGGAGATTCCGGCTTCGCTCGCGGCGACGGGCGATCTCGAAGACGTCGTCTTCAGCCGCATCGATCGGGAGGTCGTCGTGCGCGCCGTGCGCGAGCTGCCTGAGGCGGAACGCACGGTGATCGAAGAGGCCTATTTCGGCGGAATGACGTACCGGCAGGTTGCCGAGCATCTTGATGCGCCGCTGGGCACGGTGAAGACGCGCATTCGGTCCGGGTTGCAGCGTTTGCGCAGCGCCTTGAAAGAGGCGGTGACGAGATGACCGGTTTCGACAACCACGACGACCTGCGCGATCTCGCCGTTCTTTACACGCTGGGGGCGCTGGAGACCGATCGCGAGCATTGCGAGGAACTCGAGCGCATCGAGGTCCACCTTCGCGAGTGCGAGGTTTGCCGCGAGGAGGTTGCCATGGCGAGCGTCGGCACGGCGATGCTCGCACAGAGCGCCGCCGAGACGCCGCCAGCAGCCCTCAAGGCCCGCGTGGTGGCAGCCGCCGGTGCAGCGCGCGCGCCGCGTGCTCCGACGAGCCCGCGCTTCGCGACGTGGGGAGCGATCGCTGCCGCGATCGTTGCTCTGGTGGCATTCGCGATGTTGCTGCGTTCGCACCCCAGCGAGGGTCCCGTCGCCATCGAGTTACATGGCACCGCTACGCAAGCCGCCGGCGTGGTGCGCGCCCAAGGCGACGCCATGACCGTGCAGGTGGAGCACCTCGTGCAGCTTCCGCCTGGAAGAGTCTATCAACTCTGGTCCATTGCACCGGGCGCGAAACCCGTGCCGGGCCCGACTTTCACCGTCGACAGTGACGGTCGGGCAACGGTCGGGATGCACGCCCCGCCGGAAAGGGGACTGGTCATCGCCGTGACGGTAGAGCCGCAAGGCGGCTCTGCGGCGCCGACGACCACGCCGTTCCTCTCGGGTAAGCTCGAGTAGCGTCTAAGAGTGGCTCGCCTGCGGCACTCTTTCGTCGTGCGGGTACTCCCAGTCACCGGGTGGACTGGGAGTACCCGTACAGATGAGCGGGAGCCCCCGATGCGTGCTGATCGGTGGCTCTCTCGCACGAAGCCGCTACGCTAGCAGTAGCCGCCGGGGCACGGGTTTCCGCCGCCGCCTGAAGGCGGGGGTGTTGCCTGCGGACCGGGCGCGGCTGCGGGCTGCACAATCAAGACGTCACGCATGCCGTTGGAGACGTAGTGGTAGGCGCAACCGATGAAATAGGTCCCCTGCACGAGCGTGAACGGACCGAGGAGTTGGCCGGCGGTGAGTGTTCCACTGGCGAAGCCGCTGCCGATCGAGGAACCGCCGGCTGCGTTCGGGGAGAGTGACGGACTCGCAGGGAACGCCATCCCCGGCGTAACGCCGCTGGCGATCACGTCGAGCGTGTGGGGTTGCGCCGACGCTCCGCTGCCGAGATTCTTCACCATCACCTGTGCTCCCGGAGCGAATGCGAGCACTTGCGAATACGTCGCCTGCGTGAAGCCGCCGACGGCGCCCCACGTGGGATCAGGCTCCACGCCGATCGAGCTCTGCGGCAACGCCAAGCCGATGACCTGTTGCGTCGACGTCGACGGTCCTGGGGCCGGCGGCGTGTACACCGTGCCCCCTCCTCCGCCGCCGCACGCGGCCAGCGCCGCGATGACGACGAACGCAAGCGCGGGGCCGCCAATCTTGGTGAGCGCGGGTGCAGTCATCGTGACTCCTTCCATACGCGAGTTCGGAGTGTTGTCCCGACGGTACAGCGCCGCTCTGAGGAATGGCTGAAGCGTCGTTCGGTGCCTTCAGCCATTTTTCAGAACTGCGGGCCACAAGGTTGACATGAGATACGCAACGCTGTCGCTTTTGTTGCTATGTTGGATGGCGCTCGGCGCTGCGGCGTTTGCCGGCGGCGACCCTCACGCCATCGTGTTGGTGGATCAGCAGGGGCGTTCGTTCACGTTGGCGTCACTGCACGGCAGGCCGATCGTCATGACCTTTGTGGCGACGCGCTGCACGGATGCATGCCCCATCGCCGATGCGACGTTTCTCAAGTTGCAGCAGCGTCTTGAAACGGCGAAGCGTGACGCGGTGTTGCTGACCGTGACGCTCGATCCACGCTATGACACTCCGTTCGTCATGGCGCGCGAATCGGCGGCGCTCGGCGCCGACCCTAACCTGTGGCGGCTCGCCAGCGGCACGCCGCGAAACGTGGAGGCCTTGATGCATGCGTTCGGCGTCGTCACGGAGCCAGATCGCAACGGCGTCCCCGACGTGCACAGCACGTTGATCTACGTGTTCGATCGCAACGGCCGGATCTCGAAGCGGCTCTTGCTTTCGACGAACACCGTTCCTGATGTATTAGCGGCGATCGCGAAAGCCGACCGCACGTAGTGCAAGGCGGTCTACGGTTTCCGTCGAGAGGTCTCGATCTCGGTTAACGCACTCTCGAGGGCTTCGATCAGTGTGCCTCCTTCGGCGCTCCGGTGGCATCCGTACACGTTGCCGAAGTCGTACCAATCGATCGCGACGTTGCCGTTGTCGCCGCGCACGTTGCAGGTGATGGTGCCGACCGCCGCGATGACGCGGCGCAGCAACTCGTCGCAGTGGTCGCCTTTGGCGAAGTGGGGATCACGCAACGGGCAGCGGTTCCTCGTTGTACCGGCGGTGCAGATAGATGCGCAGGCCGATCACCATGCCGATGGCGAGCGAGAGCGCCGCCGTGCTGATGAGCTCCTGGGCCTCCGAGAGAGCGTGGGATGTCATCAGCGAGCCCGTCGCCAATTTGATGCCGAATCGGAAACCTAGCGCGCCCAGCAGGACAGCCACCCCGATGGGGTTGGCCTTGTAGACGATCTGTCGCCTTGCCCGATCCACTTCGACGCTGCAATGTGTCCCTTGGTACCAGCCGAGTGGGATGCCGACGGCGGCGGCGGCGATCACGACGGCGAGAGCGAGCGGCGACGTGAGATGGTCGATGGCGATGATCAGCGCCGCGAGCGCGGTGAAGATGATCGGCGCGATCCACATCCCCCACGGCGTAACCTTCCGCTCGCGCGTCTGACGATAGACGGCGAAGACGAGAAAAGTCGCCACGATGAGGCCCGCGACGATCTCTTGGCTCACATATGCTCCTAGGATGGCCGCGTTTCTTGGCCGCGTTGACGGCACCCTTCCCCGTGGCAGGAGGGGAGGATGTCGCGGCGAAGCCCGAGCGTCGTGCGGGAGTAGCTCAGTTGGTAGAGCATCAGCTTCCCAAGCTGAGGGTCGCGAGTTCGAGCCTCGTCTCCCGCTCCACGCCAAAGCCCCGTCCCATAAGGGATCGGGGCTCTTTGATTGGAACGTCGGATGACGTCCTAACGCCGATCGGTCGCCAGCCGTAGCCCCACCGGCGGCGAGGGTGGCTGCGAGGAGCGCGATCTATTTCTTCCCTCGAGCCTCGTCGGCGTGCTCTCCTTCATCGGCGAGAATGCCCTTCGAGACTCTGGCCCTCAACGTATTCCGTGTGGCTCTTGCGCAGGCCGTCGGGGCTGAAGTCCGGCTTGCCCCGAGCTGACGAATGGGCTCGGCGATGGTGTCGGCATGCCGCTGATCCGCCATCCAGTGCTCCTTGAACTCGTCCTTCACGGCTGTGCCGTGAATTTCCGTTGCCATGTGGTAGTGGTGCTGATAGCGCAGGATGCAGATCAGCTCGGTTGCCAGAGCCTCGTTGAAAACGCATTCGATTCGAACCTCCGTACGTCGACAGTCGCTTCATGATGATCGATATCGACGCACGCAACGGAGGCCGCAAGCCATTTCCGCGAGACGGGCGATGGCATGGCCGCTCCGAACGCGCAAACCGGCTTTGCGCCGCGTCACGAAACGGCTGATGTCGTTTGACCGCATGGCGGCGCGGGTAGGAGCTGCGCGGTCGACAAGTCGTCGCCCAAGCCTCACATGAGACGTCGTTCGCAACGCGGGCGGCGTCTCGTGCATATATTGAAAGCGGAGGGAGCGACGACGGCCGCGCGAATCGTTTCCGCGGTCGTCACGGCTCTGGCCTTGACCTTTTGCGACGCCGTTCGTCGACTTTGTCGAGCCGCTCTTCCCGGGTCTGGTGCTGCTGACGCCCGCGCCCGCAACCACAAAACGGGGGTATTCGTTGCCGCTCAAGCAACACAAGATCGCCGTCATCCCGGGTGACGGTGTCGGTCCGGAGGTCATCGCCGAAGGAAGGCGCGTGCTCAATCGAGCCGCTTCCCTCTGCGATTTCGAAATCGCATGGTCGGAACTGCCGTGGGGCTCCGACTATTATCGGCGGCACGGCACCATGATGCCCGCTGATGCCTTCGACGTCGTGCGAGAGCACGAGGCCGTCTATTTCGGCGCCGTCGGCAGCCCCGACGTTCCCGACGACGTTACTGTGTGGGGTCTCGTCCTTGCGCTGCGCAAGGAGCTGGATCTCTACGTGAACTTGCGTCCCGTCAAGCTCTTTCCCGGCGTTCCCACGCCGGTGAAGGCGACGCCGGAACAGATCGACTTCGTTTTCGTTCGCGAGAACACGGAAGGTGAGTACTCGCGCTTGGGCGGGCGCTTCCGCCCCGGCATGCCGGAAGAGACGGCCGTGGAGAACTCGCTCTTCACGCGCCGCGGCATCGAGCGCATCGCGCGCTATGCCTTCGAGCTCGCGCGCACGCGGAACGCTCTGATGACCAGCGTCACGAAGTCGAATGCGCTTACGCATGGCATGGTGCTCTGGGACGAAGTGGTTGCCCGCGTCGCTCGCGACTATCCCGACGTTCGTTGGGAGCGCATGCTCGTCGATGCGTGCGCATACCGCATGGTGCGGGAGCCGGGACGTTTCGGCGTGCTGGTGGGCTCGAATCTTTTCGGCGATATCCTGACGGATCTCGGCGCCGCGCTCCAGGGCAGTCTCGGGCTCGCGGCCAGCGCGAACATCAATCCGGAAGCGAACGAGCCGGGCCTCTTCGAGCCGGTCCATGGAAGCGCTCCGGACATCGCCGGCAAAGGCATCGCCAATCCGATCGGTGCGATTTGGAGCGGCGCGCTGATGCTTCGGCACCTTGGCGAGCAGAAGGCGGCGGATGCCGTCGATGCCGCCGTAGCGTCGGCGTTGGCGGCGGGCGCGCACACCCCTGACCTCGGCGGCACGGCCACGACGAAGGACGTCGGTGCCGCCGTTCTTTCGTATCTCTCGCAGAATCTAGTGAAAGGGACCTGATGGCGGAGAGCTTTCTCGACAAGTTTCGTTTGGACGGACGCGTGGCGCTGGTCGTCGGCGCGGGATCGGGCATCGGAGCAGCGAGCGCGCGCGCGCTTTCCGATTGCGGCGCGATGGTGATTTGCGCCGATGCGAATCGTGACGCGGCCGAGGCGACGGTCAAGACGATCGCAGCCGCCAGCGGAAAGGCCGAGGGCGCGGCCGTCGACATCGTCGACGGCGCTGCCGTCAAAGCGCTGGTAGACGGCATCGTTCAGCGCCACGGGAAGCTCGACGCCGCAGTGACGACTCCGAGCATCAATGTGCGCAAGACGCTTCTGGACTACACCTCGGAGGAGATCGACAAGGTCCTCGCCGTGAATCTCAAGGGTACGATTCACGTGATGCAGAGTGCGGGCCGCGTTATGGCGGCGCGCGGTAAAGGCAGCATCGTGGCCTTCTCCTCGATCCGTTCTATCACGACGGAGCCGGGCCAAGGCGTCTACGCGGCCACGAAGGCCGGCACGGTGCAATTGGTGCGTACGCTCGCCGCCGAGCTGGGCCCCAAGGGGGTGCGCGTCAACGCCGTGGCTCCCGGCGCGATCGAGACGCCCTTGACGGCGCAGATCAAGAAGATTCCCGATTGGTACAACGCCTACGCCGAGAAAAGCGTCTTCAAACGTTGGGGGACGCCCGAAGAGATGGCGTCCGTCGTGGCTTTCCTCGTCTCCGACGCGGCCAGTTTCGTCACGGCCTCCGTCCTCTTCGCGGATGGCGGCTGGACGGGCGTCGACGGCCGCTTCGAGCCGATGCTAGCTTGACGCGCGGGCGGCTTTCTCGCCATTGGGGCCTGCCAGGAGAGCAAGGATTGCTTGATCGGCCTCCGAGGGCGTGAGCTCGCCTAAGTGCACCTTGCGGACGATGCCGCCGTCATCGATGAAGATCGACGTCGGGATGTCGGTGATCCCCCAGATGCTCGTGGCCTGCTTGTGATCGAGCACGACGGGAAACGGAATGCCGAACCGATGGACGAAGGACGGGATGACGGCGGCGCTTTCACTCATGGAGATGGCAATGACGCGCAGCCCGCGCGGCGCATAGCGCTTGTACATGCTGACGAGCGTCGGCATCTCGTCGTTGCACGGCTCGCACCACGTCGCAAAGCAATTGATCCACACGGCGTGGCCGCGCATGGACGAGAGCGAGAATTCGCGTCCGTTGGCCGTCGGCGCCGTCATGTCGGGCATGGGATGTCCCGGCGCAATGACGCCGCGCGAGAAATCGGCCTGGGCGCGGTCGCCGGCAAGCTCCGCAGCCGCGCTGCGCGCGAGGGCGAATGGGGTAAGTACGATGCCGGCCGTGAGCCCGGCAACGAAACGAGCGCGATCGAACATGCACGATCGCTATGCGTCGCCCAGTCGATGCTCCTCTCTGACGAGCGAGAGGTTCCCTCGCGGGGGGTTGAGGGGCCCCGTTCAGTGCGTGACGCCCCAGGTGGAGCGGGAGCGCGCCGCTCGAACGATCTCGCGGCGCCGGCGCGCGACCGCCCGCGCGATACGCGGCCGCACTTGGGAGCGGTAGATCGACTCGGTGCGCTCGGGAGGCGTGCCGAGATAGCCCAAGAGCGCGTCGAGGACGTTCTCGTCGCGATATGCGACTTCGTAATACGCAATATCGAGCGCTCGTTCAGCAACCTCGTGCCTCATGCCAAACTCCCCTCGGTGCAGCTAATTTGTCCGGATGTGAAGCAACGGGAGTGACCGATGTCACAGACTTGTCGCGGCGTTCGGCATCTTCGATCGTCGAAGCCTGTTCCTTTCCTCAACCTTTACGAAGACTTGACGGAAACGGCGTCCGCGAGGCTGCGGCGCTCGTCGGAAGCCGGAAGCTGAAGAAGAACCAGTGCCGCCATGATGAGGGCGCCGCCGGCGAGCTGGGTTGCGCTCAGGCGCTCGTGGAGGATTGCCGCCCCAAGCGCTACCGTGACCAGCGGCTCGAGCGTGGACAGAAGCGCGGCGCGCGGCGTACCCAAGCGCCGCATGCCCGCGAAGAGCGCGACGATGGGGATGACCGTGGCAACGGCGACGATTCCCAGGAGCAACGCCACGTCTTCAGGGGCGGCAGGACGATGCAGTCCCGGTCCCGCGAGCGACGATGCGAAGAACGAGCATGCCGCGCCGAAGCAGACGTAGCCGCTGGCGGTGAATGAATCGACGGCGCGCACCAACCGCGTGCCGATCGTGAGATACATGGCGTACCAGGCTCCCGTGCCCACGCCGGCGAGGAGTCCGAGCGGATCGACTCGAGGCCCATGCGGATTCGCCGCGAGCGACGTGCCCGCGAACGCAACGATCAAGGCGGCCATCCGGCGTCGCGATGGCTGCTCGCGATCGACGGCCCATGCCAGCAGCGCGACGAATGCTGGATACGTGTAGAGCAAGAGCGAGGTCAATCCGACGCTGATGTGCTCGATGGCGACGAAATAGAGCGTCGACTGCAGCGCATAGCCGATCGCGCCCATAGCGAACGCGATCGCCGCCTGCGCGAGCGAAAGGCGCCAGCGGCCGCGGACGAGCATCAGAGCCCACAGAAGCAACGCCGCTCCACCGAAGCGCAACGCGAGCACGCTCGGAAGATCGAAACCGCGCGCAAAGAGCAGCTTGCCGAAGATGCCCAGCGTGGCGAAGCCGAAGGCGGAGACGGCGACGAAGGCGGCGCCGGCAAGCTCTGCTTGTCGGCTCACCTCCGCGTCCCGTAGCGGGCGATCTCCGCCTCCAGATTCAACGGAAGCACGGGCGCCTCGTCGGGATTCGGGCCCCAGTCCTCGCGCGGCACGATCCACACGATCTCGAATTCGTTGCCGTCGGGATCATGGCCGTAGATGGATTTGCTGACGCGATGGTTGCTTTGTCCCACGTATGCGCCGAGGCGCCTCAGCGTCTCGCGCGCCGTGGCAAGGTCCTCGATGGCATCCACCTGCCATGCCAAATGATAGAGTCCGACAGCGCCTTTCGGGGGTAAGGGCGCATGGTCGCCGACCTCGAACAGGCCCAAATCGTGGTGGTTCTCCGATCCTGCGGCGCGGAGAAACGCGGCCCCCAGGCCCTCGTCGCGTGAGACGGGCGTGAAGCCGAGGGCCTCCCGGTAGAATGCGACCGAACGGTCGACGTTTCGCACGAACAGCACGGCGTGGTTGAGGCGTCGGACGGGAATCATGCCAACACTCTACCGAAAAAAGGCGCACGGCGCCATGGCATGCAACGGGAAGGAAGCTCCTGTCGCAGGCCGGTACTTCGCATTCCGGAGGGAAAGCCGCATGGCTGAGCACGCCACCGCATACGATGACCCAGGGACGCCCGAGGAGGTCTCGCGGCGTACCTTCCTGGCCCGCGCTACCGTTGTGTTGGGCGGGGCCGTTGGCGTGACGCTGGCGGTCACATTGATCGGCTCGCTGGTTCCGACGCCGGAGATTCTGGCCGGCTCGAAGACTTGGGCGCCGCTCGACTCCAATGAGTTCAGACAACTCGAGCAAAGCGCCACCGGCGTGCCGATGAAGATCGAATTCAGGCACAAGTCGCAGGACGGCTACCTCACGTCGGAGAGCAAAGACTACGTTTGGGGACTGCGCCTCAGCCCAGCAGACGAGCAGCGAATGCGCTCCGAACGTCCCGACCTCTTCGCGCAAAGGGGCGGGGAAGTGACGTTCGACGTCTTCTCGATGGGCTTCGTGATCTTCAGCCCGATCTGTCCGCACCTCGGCTGCCGTTACAACTGGGACGAAGGGATGGGCAAGTTCATCTGCCCGTGCCACGGCTCCGTGTACGACAAGTTCGGGAAGCACGAAGCCGGACCGGCGCCGCGGGGTCTCGATCCGCTGCCGTTGCGCGAGCAGAACGGCGAGGCGGAGATCACGTGGATTCAGTACGAGACGGCCGTGCCCGATCGCGTTATCATCGCGTACAGCTAACGCCATCACTCCACATCCAAGGAGGCCTCATGCTGCAGTGGCTTGAGGAGCGTACCGGGCTCATCACGCAGATCAACACGTTCCTGACCGAGGACGTCCCCGGCGGCGTGAGTTACTGGTACGTCTTCGGAAGCGCGACGCTCATCGCATTAGCCGTTCAGATCGCCACCGGTATCTTCCTAACGTTCTACTATGCACCATCGGCGGCGACGGCGTGGGAATCGACGAAATTCATCTACGACAAGGTCACGTTCGGCGAGTTCGTCATCTCGCTTCACTATTGGGGCGCGTCCGTGATGATCGCGCTCATGTGCCTGCACCTGCTCCAAGTGCTCATCTGGGGCGCCTACAAGAAGCCGCGCGAGGTCATGTGGGTGGTGGGCGTCTTGCTCTTCGTCCTGACGCTGGCATTGGGATTGACGGGCTATCTCTTACCGTGGGACCTCAACGCGTTCTTCGCTTCGCAGGTATCGATCAACATCAGTGGGAGCGCGCCGTTTTTCGGGCAGTGGATCAAGGACTTCTTGCAAGACGGGCCCACCATGGGAACGCTGACGATCAACCGTTTCTTCGGTATCCACGTCTGGCTCGTGCCGGCGGTCTTGGTTCTCTTGGTCGGTGGACATCTTTCGATCTTCCGCCACAACGGCGCCGCGGGTCCGCCCGACGACTCGCCGCCTGAGCGGCGGCCGGGACGTTTCTGGCCCGAGCAACTGTTCGCGGATACGGTGGTCTCTTCCGCTGCATTCGTCGTCATGGTCGTCTTGGCCATCTTCGCGCCGCCGGAGCTGTTGAAGAAAGCCGATCCCAACAACTCGACGTTCGTGCCCTCGCCGGCGTGGTACTTTCTTCCGCTGTACGGCATCTTAAGGCTGGCGCCGCCGAGCCTCGAGGTCGTTGCAACGATCTTTCTGCCGACGTTGTTCCTGCTCGTGCTTTTGCTATTGCCGTGGATCGATCGAAATCCGTCGCGCGCCATCAAGCGTCGGCCATACTTGATGGCGATCACAGCGATCCTGGTCGTGATCATCGTCGCCACCGGCGTCTACGGGCAAGCGGCGATCAATCAAGCGGCGGCGGAGAGCGGCGGCAATGTCGGCGTCTGCGCCGACGCTTGCCGGCACGAGGCACAAGTCGCGGTAAGCGGCGGCGAAGCGGGGAGCGTGCTAGCGGGGAAGACGATCTATCTTCAGAAGTGCGCGTCGTGTCATCAGGCCAACGGGGCCGGCACGCCGGGCGTCTTCCCGCCGTTGGCGGGCAATCCGTTCGTCACCGGCGATCCGAAGCCCGTGATTAAGATCGTGCTCGACGGGAAGACGGGACCGCTCACCGTCGAGGGCAAGACGTACAACGGCGTGATGCCTGCGTGGAAAGGACAGCTCACCAACGCGCAGATCGCGTCCGTCATTACGTACATCCGCAACGACTGGGGCAACAAGGCGAGTGTCGTGAAAGAAAGCGACGTCGCGGCGCAAGCGAAGTAGCTCGTCGCTCAGAGAGCTGAGTCGCGCGTCACCCCTCGCCGACCGGCCGCGGCGACCAGCGCCTGCGCGAACACGTCGACGTCCTCGGGGCGCGTGTTGAACGCCGTCACGAGGCGTACCAGCGTCGATTGGGGACCACCGATTCGGTGGAACGCGAATCCCTCCGCGTAGAGACGCCGGATCAACTCCTCCGGAAGATCGGCGAAAATCATGTTCGCGTGGACCGGATAGCGCAACGTGATCCCCGGAATCTCGCGCAGGGCAGCGGCCAATCGTGCGGCTTGCGCATTCGCGTGGCGCGCGTTTCGCAGCCACAGCCCGTCGTGGAGATAGGCTTCGAGCTGCGCCGAAAGAAAGCGCTGCTTCGAGAACAAGTGCGCGCCGCGCTTGCGGCGGTAGAGAAACTCGCCTGCGCGATCGCGATCGAAGAAGACGACGGCCTCGGCCCCCAACGCGCCGTTCTTGGTGGCACCGAACGAAAGGACGTCGACGCCCGCACGCCACGTCGCGTGGGCAGGCGACACAGCGAGCGCCGCCAAGGCATTCGCCAAGCGCGCACCGTCCATGTGCACGATCAGCCCGAAGCGGTGGGCGATATCGGCGATGGCGCGAACCTCATCGGGCGTGTAGACGGTGCCGGCTTCCGTCGCCTGCGAGATGCTGACGGCGGCAGGCTGGACGGCGTGCTGGGAGCCGAACGGTGCCGCGGCCAAAGCGCTTTCCAACTCATCCGGTGAGAGCTTTCCATCGGCTCCGGGGAGCGGCAGCAGCTTGGCCCCCGTGTAGAACTCCGGTGCGCCGCACTCATCGGTGTTGATGTGCGCCGCCGCGTGGCAGAAGATAGCGCCGAAGGGCGGCGTGACGCAGGCTAGCGCCAACGCGTTGGCAGCCGTTCCCGTAGCCACGGGAAAGACGGCCAAGTCCCGCTCGAAGACGGCCGCGAAACGCGACTCCATGCGCTGCGTGAGCTCGTCCGCGCCGTAGGGCGGCGCACTCCCTTCGTTGGCGGCGACGACCGCCGCCAAAATCTCCGGTGCGGCACCGGTCACATTGTCGCTTGCGAAGTTCACGAGGTTCCGTTTCCGGTCATCTTTGAGGAAGCTCGACGCCCGACGGGATCGTCGCGCGGACGGTGGCTGAGGCGAGATAGTCGAGCGCGGCATCGATGTCATGAAAGCGCGACAAGAGTATCGCATTCCCCGGCGGCACGAAGCCTTCACGCTCCGCTTGCTCGGCAAACGCTATCAGCGGGTCGAAGTAGCTTTCGACATCGAGCAGAGCAATCGGTTTGCCGTGAAGACCGATCTGCGCCCAGGTCACGACTTCGAAGAGCTCGTCGCACGTGCCGAAGCCGCCCGGCAACGCGATGAACGCGTCGGCGAGATCCGCCATCACGGCCTTGCGCTCGTGCATGCTCTCCGTCACGCGGAGCTCCGTGAGCCCGCGGTGCGCCACTTCCCGCGCGAAGAGGCCGCGGGGCAAGACACCGATCACGCGTCCGCCGGCAGCGAGCGCGGCATCCGCCAAAATGCCCATCAAACCGAGGCTTCCGCCTCCGTAGACCAATTCCAAGCCACGGCGTGCGATGGCCTCTCCCATCCCACGTGCCGCCGCGGCGTACGCCGCGCGCACACCGGTCTTGGATCCGCAAAAGACACAGATTCGCCGCACCTCTGCGCTTTCTCGGGAAGGGGAGCGAGGGCCCTGCTCTCCTGAACGAGTGACGCGCCTCACGGGACCTTTTGAACGTGCGCCGGTGCAGTGAAGCCGCGCTCGAATACTATGCCGAAGACCTTCGGATCGACGGCTTCGCTGAAGAAGAAGCCCTGCAGCTCGTCGCACCCGAGGCCGCGCAGCACGTCCAAGTGCTCCGCGCGCTCGACCCCTTCCGCGACGATGCGCAGATTGAGGCTGCGAGCCACCGCCACGATCGCCGTGGCGATCGCTCGATCGAAGGGATCGGAGTCGACGTCACGGATGAACATGCGATCGATCTTCAGCGTGTCGATCGGGAAGTGCTTGAGATAGCCGAGCGAGCTATAGCCGGTGCCGAAATCGTCCACGGACAGACGAACGTTCATGGCTTTCAGCTCTCGCATGATGCGAGCGCTGGTATGGATGTCCTGCATCACGCAGCTCTCGGTGAGCTCCAGCTCCAGTCGTTGCGGAGCCAACCCGGTCCGTTCGAGGGCGCGGGCAATCGTCAGACAGAGGTCATGCTGTTGGAACTGGCGCGGGGAGATGTTGACCGTCACGCGCGGCGCGTGGTCGCCGCCGCTCCAACGCACGGCTTGCATGCAGGCCTCATTGACGACCCACTCACCGATCATGGCGATCATGCCGATCTCCTCGGCGACGGGGATGAAATCGCCGGGTGGGATCTCGCCCAGCTCGGGATGGCGCCAACGCAATAGCGCCTCCGCGCCTACGATACGCCACGAATTCAGGTCCACCAGCGGCTGGTAGGCCAGCCACAGCTCGTTGCGGTCCCACGCGCGCCGAAGATCGTTCTCCAAGACGAGACGCTTGAGGGCGAGCGCGTGCATCCTCGCGGCAAACTCCTGCACGCTCCCATGGCCGCGCGCTTTCGCGCGCACAAGCGCCGTGTCGGCATGGCGGACCAGCGTTTCGCCGTCGAGGCCGTCCTCGGGGTAGCGGCTGATGCCGACGGACGCGTCGACGACGACTTCGTGGCGCCCGAGCGTGACGGGTGACCTGATGGCACGCTGAAGGCGACGTGCCAATTCGGCGATCTCGTCGATGCTCCGCACGTTCGGCACAACGATGACGAATGCGTCGCTGCCTTCGCGGCCGACGGCTGCGCCGTTTGGGACGGCGCCTTCGAGGCGACGGGCGACGATGCGGAGCAGCTCGTCGCCGCGCGCGTGGCCCAGCGTGTCGTTGAGCGTGCGGAAACCGTCGATGTCGAGGGAGAGGACGGCGATTCCGGATTCTTGCATCTGCGCGCGGCTGATCTCACGCTCCAAGTACTGGAGGACCACCTTACGGTTGGGGAGACCCGTGAGCGCATCGTGCGCGGCGAGGTACGCGACGCGTTCTCGCACGCGCTGGCGTTCGGAGACGTCCGTCATCAACACGAGACGTCCCTCGCGTCCACCGTAGTCGACCGTGGTGGCGGCTACGTCCACCTCAACGATCGTGCCGTCACGGCGGAGATGGCGCCAGGGGCCATCGACGACGGTCTCTTGCGTGCCGGCTTCTTGAACGTTGCGCCGCGCGTTCTCGCGATCCTCAGGCGGCCGAATATCGAGGATCGACATGGCGAGAAATTCATCGCGACTGTACCCATACGCGGCACATGCGGCGGCGTTGACGTCCATGAAGGCGAGCGTCTTCGGGTCGTAGACCCAGCAAGGCACCGGGACGCTGTCGATGTCCAGATATGGTCGATGTTCGTCCAACGCCGTGACACACCTCGTTCTCACGACTGTTGCCTGCCGCCGCCCTGCCCGGCGGGATAGGGCCTGCTTCCCTATCCTACCACGGCGCTCTTGCCGGTCCGCAAGAGCCCCGCCGTCCCAGCTCGATCGACCGCGGCTGCAGGGGATGGCCGGTTGCTGTATGAAAACATTCACCAATCGAGACTCGTGAATGGAGCTATGCCGAGCCTGCGCAGCAAGGACGACCTGATTGCATTGATCGCAGCTGGAAAGAGCTACTCCAGCTCTCAGCGGCGCGTGGCGTCGTATCTCGTTCGCGAGTATCGTCATGCCTGCTTCATGAGCGCTGCGCGGCTGGCCGAGGCCGTGGGCGTGAGCCAGGCCACGGTCACGCGGTTTGCCAACCAGCTCGGCTTCGGTGGCTACCAGGATCTCGTGAGCGCGATCCAGGGGATTGTGCGGTCCGAGCTGACGGGCGTCGACCGCGTCCAGGAGCTCCGCCGCGACGCCAGGGTTCCTCAAGCGCTCGACCGCATTCTCGACGAGGAGCTGGCGCATCTGCGCGCGTTACGCTCGCCGGCGCAGGTCGCCGCAGTCGAACGCATGGCGCAAGCGATTGCCTCCGCCAGCCGCGTGTACGTCGTCGGCTTTCGCTCCGCGGCAGGGATCGCCGGGCAGTTCGCCTTTTTCTTGCGCAAGCTGCACCGCGACGTCACGCTCGTCTCGCAGTCGTCGTCGGAGACGCTGGAGATGCTGGCGCTGACGACGCCGCGCAGGGCGCTTGCGATCGGCATCGTCTATCCGCGTTACCCGCGTGAAGCGATCGCCATGCTCGAGTTCGCGCGCAGCAGGAAGATCCGAATCGCGGCCATTACCGATAACCCCTTGTCGCCGGCCGTCGACCTCGCCGATCTCTCGCTGGTCGCCCCGGCCAGTCGTACGGGTGTCTTCGACGCGTACTGCTCGTTCCAAGTCCTGGCAAGCTTTCTCTTCACCGTGCTGGCCACGCATCGGGCTCCGGCGGCAGACGATTATCTCAGCCGCTTCGAGGCCTTCGCCAGCGAGACCGACGTCTTTACCGGCTAGACATCTCAGGAGCTTCACGTTTGACCACGTCGACGATTTCACTTGACCGCATGCTCGCCGACATCGAGGCCTTAGGGCGCATCGGCGTCGATCCGCGCGGAGGCCTCTCACGCCTCGGCCTCTCAGCGCAAGAGCAGGCTGCCCATGAATGGTTCAAGCGAGAAGCTGCGCGCGCGGGTCTGGCGCTCCGTGCGGACGCCGCGGGCAATCTCTACGCGCGCATCGAGGGCAGTGAGCCTGGGCTTGCGCCGCTGATGTCGGGCTCGCATCTCGATACCGTTCCCAACGGGGGGAAATACGACGGAGCGGCCGGTGTCGTGATCGCGCTGGAGATGGCGCGCGCACTCCTGGAGTCCGGCACGAGACTGCGCCATCCGTTCGAAGTGGTCGTCTTTCGGGCGGAGGAGCCAAGTCCGTTCGGCATGTCGACGTTCGGCAGCCGCGCGCTCGCAGGGCGCCTGCGTCCGGAAGAGTTGCGCGCCGTCGACGCCGAGGGCCGCAACCTCCGCGACGCGTTGCGCGCCGTGGGCGGCGACCCGGACGCGATCGGCGGCGTGCGGTTGACGCCGAAGGACGTCGCCGCTTATCTCGAGGTGCACAACGAGCAGGGGCCGTTCCTGGAAACGGCCGGCCTGCCGATCGCCGTCGTCACGGAGATCGCCGGCATCAAGCGCGGGCGCTGGCGCGTCGTCGGCGAGCCCAATCACTCGGGAACGACCAGCATGACCGACCGCCGCGACGCATTGATGGGCGCCGCGGAGATCGCTCTCGAGCTGGAGCGCTTGGCGTGCAGCTTCGACTTCGCCGTGGGGACGATCGGCGTTTTCGAGGTGGAGCCGGGAGCGGCAAACATCATTCCCGGTTGCGTCGATCTGCGTTGGGAGATCAGGTCCTGCTCCGCAGGCGATCTCGCGCTCTTGGAACAGCGCTTCGACGGGGCGGCGCGTTCTATCATCGAACGGCGCGGGTTGAGGCTGGACGAGCTGACGCGCAGCAGCTCCGAGCCGGCGACCATCGACGCGGCGGTGCGCGCCGCGTTCGAAGAGGCCTGCGCCGCGCGCGGGATCGAGGCTGCGCTGTTGCGCAGCATGGCGGGGCATGACGCCTCACACATGGCGGCGTTCACGAAGATCGGGATGCTCTTTCTGCGGAGCACCGGCGGGAAGAGCCACGTTCCGGAAGAGCACTCGCCGCCGGAAAGCCTGGCGGCGGCGGCGACGATCATGCTCGACGTGCTCTTGCGCCTCGATCGGGAGCTCGATTGACCGGGTGTTCTTTCAGCCGGGTGTTTCTTGGCGATAAGGAGAAGGACTCATGCGTTTGAATCGTAGATCATTGCTCGTGTCCACTTGCGCCGCGTTGCTCGCAGGCGCACTTGCCGCCGGTGCGTCCGCGCCCGCCGGTGCGGCCGGCCTCTTGGATCAGCTGAAGTCGGGACAACGAACGCTCATCGTCGGCACCGACGCGACCTTCCCGCCATTCGAGTACACGACCCCCGCGGGCGAGAAGATCGGCTTCGACATCGATCTGGTGAACGCGCTCGCGAAGAAGGTCGGGATCCAGAAAGTGCAGTTCGAGCAGGTCCCGTTCGCCGGCCTCATCCCGGGTCTGCTAGCCAATCACATCGATATGGCGGCCTCGGCGATCTACATCACCGAGGAGCGGCAGAAAGTCGTCGACTTCAGCAAACCGTACTTCACCGGCGGCCTTAGCGTCATGGTCAAGCCCAACGACACGACGATCAAGTCCGAGAAGGACCTGTCCGGCAAGCGCATCGCCGTGCAGGTAGGCACGAAGTCCGTGAACTGGCTCAAGGAGAACATTCCGAACGCCCAACTCGTGATCGTGCAGACGAACGACCAAATGTTCCTCTCGCTTCAGAACGGTCAGGCCGATGCCGTGGTGACCGGCTATCCGGCGGCGCGTTACTATATCAAGACCCACGGCGGCGCGAAGCTGGCACCCTTCCTGCTCACGCACGAGCAATACGGTTTTGCCTTCCGCAAGAGCGATCGTGACCTGACCGATGCCGTGGACGCCGCGCTTGCGGCCTTCGAGAAGGACGGCACGCTCAAGGAGCTCGAGACGAAGTGGTTCGGCAAGTCGGAGTGAGCGCGTTGTTCCCGCAAACGAAGCGTAGCGGAGCAGGTGAGAAGCGGTGAGCCTTGGACTCCAAGCGGTCGAGACGTCGCTGCCGTTGCTCCTGCGCGGCGCCCTCGTCACGATCGAGGTGACGGCGATGGCCCTGGTTCTCGGGGCCGTCGCCGGTCTTCTCGGCGGTCTGGCCCGCGTCTCGCCGGTGATGCCGCTACGGAGGCTCGCGGCCGCCTACGTTTCCGTCATCCGCGGCACGCCGTTTATCGTCCAACTCTTCTTCGTGTATTATGCGTTCCCTCAACTCGGCATTCGGGTGGCGCCCATGGTAGCCGCCGTCGGCTGCCTCGCCGTCTACAGCGGTGCCTACCAGACGGAGATCGTGCGCGGTGCGATCGAATCGATCGAACGCGGACAGATGGAGGCGGCCCGTTCTCTCGGACTCACCGCCGCGCAAGCGATGCGGTATGTCGTGCTCCCGCAGGCCTTCTTGCGCATGCTGCCGCCGCTGGGCAACGAATTCGTCGCGTTGACGAAGAATTCGGCGCTCGTCTCGCTGGTGACGGTACAGGAGCTGCTGCTCAGTGCCCAATTGGTCATCAGCGCCACGTTCCAAAACTTCGCCATCTATCTGACCATCGGAATCATGTACTACATCATGACGACCGTGGTCAGCACGGGGACCCAGCTCCTCGAGCGACGGCTCAAGGTGTACGTATGACGCTGCCGGGCAACGACACGCCGATTATCGAAGTCCGCGGTTTGAAGAAGGCGTTCGGGGATCACGAGGTGTTGAGGGGCGTCGACCTCTCGATCGCGCGGGGCGAAGTCGTCGCGATCATCGGCCCCAGCGGCTCGGGAAAGAGCACGCTGCTGCGTTGCATGAACCTGCTCGAGCAGCCGACGGCCGGCGAGATCCGCTTCGAAGGGCAGCGCATCAACGATCCCTCCGTTGACGTCAATCGCGTGCGCATGCGCATGGGCATGGTCTTCCAGCTCTTCAACCTCTTTCCGCACCTCACGGTACTGCACAACGTCACGCTGGCGCAAGAGAAAGTGTTGGGCATGGACCGCGCGGAGGCCGAGGAGCGGGCACGCGCGCTGCTCGCGAAAGTCGGTCTCGCCTGGAAGGAGAATGCCTACCCGAACTCGCTCTCCGGCGGCCAAAAGCAGCGCGTTGCGATCGCACGGGCGCTGGCGATGAAGCCGGCCGTGATGCTCTTCGATGAGCCTACCAGTGCGCTCGATCCGGAGATGGTGCAGGAAGTGTTGACCACGATGGACGAGCTGGCGAACGAAGGGATGACGATGGCCGTCGTGACCCACGAGATGGGATTCGCGCGCCGCGCCGCCAATCGGATCGTCTTCGTCGACGAAGGACTCATCGTCGAAGAAGCCTCTCCCGAAGTGTTCTTCTCGAGGCCCTCCAATGAGCGCGTCCGTCAGTTCTTGGCAAAGATCCCGCGGTAATGATGCCAGGGGATGGTTACTTGACGTTCGGGTTCTTTTCGGCGAAGGAACCGTCGGGGTTGGGAATCAGCCAGAATCCGAGGTCCCAGCAGGCCGGGTGGTGGTAAGCCCACACGAGCGTCGAGCCGTCGGGCAGGAGATGATCGGCCGTGAGCTCCGCGGCCGTGATGTGGTCCGTGCGGAGATTCGGATAGGCGCGTGCGCCGTGCATGTGGATCGGCCCGTCTCCCACGCGGTAGGCGAAGTGCACGTGCTCCCGGACGACCGTCCAGCGCGAAGGAGCGACCGGATAGCCTAGCGTGGGAGGGGAGGGATACGCCGATTGCGGCAGTTCGTAGTCGAGTCCCACCAGTTTGCCGGCGCGGTCGTACCAGAGGAAATTCGGATGGAGCGCGTCGACGCGGCTGAAGTCGCCGTTGAAGTAGATCGCTGTGCCGTCTTCATCGATGCCCGTCGTCTGCTTGTATCCGCCTTTCTCCGCCTGAGCCACCGTCGGATATCTGGTAAGCAGCACCCTGGCAACGTGACCGATGAATGCGGCTTCGTTGGGCGCCGGTCGATCGCTCTGCGCGGGCGACGCCGAAGCCATCGGCATCGTCATGCCTTGAGCCCCTGCGGGATGGAGGCGGGCGCTCAGGGAGACCGCCGTCACGAGAGCGCACGCAACAACGGCCCGTCGAATCTCACGCATGCTTTCAACGGTTCTGACCGGCGGTCTAGAAGCCTGCTGTCTTAGTGTGCGGCGTTGACGCCGAAGAGTGCGGCGTAGACGCCGAAGCCAGCGGTCGCCAATATCAGCACGGCAACGATGACCGCGTACCAACCGCGCAAGCGGTGCTGCTCCGGGAGCGCCTTCACGGCCAGCATGTATAGGAAGCCGAGGACGATGGGAAGCAAGAGAGCGTTCATCACCTCGACGGCCACGCTGAGATCGACGAGGTTGACGCCCGATGCGACGAGTGCCCCCGCGAGCACCAGTGCGGTGGTGAAGACGCCATAGAACCACGGGGCCTCGCGCGGGTGATGCTCGAGGGACCGGCGATAGCAGAGCACTTCACCCAAGCCCCAGGCCGCCGTGAGGGAGACGACGATCGCGGCGACGACCGACGCGCCGGTCATGCCGATGGCGAAGAGCACGCGCCCGGCCTGAGCGCCGAGGAAGGGAACGAGCGCTTGCGAGATTTGCTGGACCGTGTCCAACGGCACCCCAGGGTTGCGCCGCCCGATGGTGGCCGCCGTGGCGATCAACACGGCCGCCATGATGACCTGCGTGGCGATGGCGCCGAAAGCCGTGTCCCACCTCGCAGCGCGCAGGTGCCGTTCGTTCAAGCCTTTGTCCACGACGGCGGATTGTTGGTAGAAGATCATCCACGGCATGATCACGGCGCCGATGTTCGCCGCTGTGAGATAGAGGTACGATCGATCGCCCAGCGGGGGATGAGCCAAGCCGTCGACGAGGAGCTTCGCTTGCGGATGAGAGGCCCAAGCGACGCCGAGGAAGATGAACTCGAATGCGCCGATCGCGAGCGCGACGCGTTCGACCGAGCGGTATGAACCCGTCCAGACGACCACGATCAGCAGCCCGACGGCAAGCGCGACGCTCAGCCAGCCGGGAACGCCGAAGAGGAGCCCAACGCCGGCAACACCGCTGAGCTCGGTCACCAGGGCGCCGACGCACGCGACCATCAGGGTGGAAACGGAGATCCAGGCCCAGACTTTGCCGAAGCGCTCCCGGATCAACTCTCCGTGGCCGCGACCGGTGGTAAGACCGAGGCGAACGGTAAGCTCTTGTACGACGAACAGGATCGGAACGAGGAGAATCTGGAGGGCCAGAAGCTTGAAGCCCCACCGCGCTCCGCTCTGGGCAGCCGTGATCACGCTGCCGGCGTCCGTGTCGGCGAGCATGCAGACGATGCCCGGTCCGGCAACTGCCAGAAAGGCTGCGCAGCGCCGCCAGAGCAGCGGGCGGTTCGTCAAGGCCGCTTGGCTGCCGATAGCATCGTTCACAAGAGCACGCACCTCGGCACGGCGAAAAGCAAAATTAGTCCTGTCTAATAACGATTATGCCAAGGCCTGAACGAAACCTGCCGCAAAGGGTATGCCGGATGCCCTTTGGTATCCCCGCGCGCTTCCGCGCTGCCGCTTTTGGGGCGGTCCTCGTCCTTGCCGGTTTGGTGGGGGCGCTGGCAGCCCATCGAACTCCCGGTCAGGCCCCCCACGTTGACGGGGCCTCGCATTCCTCCCGCGCCGGGAATTCCGCAGGCGTCGCCCAGGCGCCGCACTGGATCGAGATCCCGACCCAAGGCGGCCCTACCGTCACCGTGCGAGCGGCGACGCTCTTTCACACGCTTGCGTCCGATTTCTTCCTCCAAGACGATGGCACGGTGTACGTTCAGACAGGCGACATCCCGGCGATGTGGCTGCGCGACTCGGCCGCGCAGACGCTGCCGTACGTGCGGTTCTCCACGGCCTATCCTGAGGTCGGGCAGCTCGCGCACCGCGTGATCGAGCATGAAGCGCGTAACGTGCTGTCGGACGCTTACGCCAATGCGTTCACGGCCGGATACAAAGTCTGGGAGCAGAAATGGGAAGTCGATTCGCTGGCTTTTCCCGTCACGCTGATGTGGGTGTACTGGCTGCACACGCACGACCGCTCGCTCTTTTCGCAAAAAGTGCACTGGATGATGCGGAGCATCGTCGACACCTACAGCTGCGAGCAGCATCACAACACGTGCTCACGGTACTTCTACGGCGAGCTGCCGAATCACGGCCACGGCGCGCCGTCCGCCGAGACGGGGATGATCTGGAGCGGCTTCCGGCCTTCCGACGACCCCTGCGTCTATCCGTTCAACGTACCGCAGAACATGTTCGCCGTCGTCGCATTGCGCGAGCTTGCCGTGCTGGCGGACGTGGGCTACGGCGATCGCGCGCTGGCGCTGGAAGCGCGCCAGGTCGCAAGCCTCGCGCAACAGGGTATCGAGCGGTACGGACGCGTCTACGCGGTCGGCTATGGGTGGATCTATGCCTACGAAGTCGATGGCCTCGGTCACGCGCTGGCCATGGACGACGCCAATCTTCCCGATCTGCTTTCCACGCCGTATTTTGGCTATCTGCGATCGAGCGACCCCCTGTATGTGGCAACGCGGCGCTTCGTGCTCTCTCGCGATGATCCGTACTTCTACGACACAGGCTACGCCGCAGGGCTTGGCAGCCCACACACCCCGCAGGGCTGGATTTGGCCACTGGGCATCATCACGCGAGCGCTGACGGCGACGGATACCGTCGAGATGTCCGATGCGATTCGAGCGATCGCGGCGACGGACGGCAGCGATGGCCTAATGCACGAGAGCTTCGATCCGCATCATCCGTGGCGATTCACGCGCCCGGAATTTGGTTGGGCCAACGCGATGAATGCGGAGCTCGTCTTCCGAACAGCGGCCGGCTCACAGCCTGAGCGCTTCGATCCTGAAGATCTCTCTACCGCGCTTCCCCGCACGGCGGTGACGCCGACGCTGGCGCCCCGCGTGATGCAATGGGAGAACGTCGGCGCGATCGGGACTGCCTTACGGCATGTCTTTGCCATCTGTGCCCAGCGCATGGGGCGAGCGGTGACGGAACGCCCCTGCATCGAATGAGGAACGGAAGGCTCCGGGGGCTGGGGCTCGGAATCCGGGGAGCGTCATGATGCGCCTGTGGTCCGCCCGTCTCCCGGGGTTGAGTCTCTCATTGTTGATTGCCGTGGCCGCGGTCTTGGCCGGTCACGCGATGCCGCTCGTCGGCGCGCCGATTACCGCGATCGTCCTCGGCATCCTGGTGCGTAACACGATCGGCGTGCCGGCTTCGTGCAGCGGCGGCGTCGCGTTTGGGGTGAAGAACCTGCTGCAAGCCGCCATCGTGCTGTTGGGCTTCGGGATCGATCTCCCGAGACTGTGGAGCACCGGTCGGGAAAGCGTGGGCGTGATGCTCGTGACTCTCATGGTCGGGTTGATCGGCGGATTGGCCATGGGGCGCATCATGCGCTTGCGCGAGCGTTTGAGCCTCTTGATCGCCGTCGGCACGTCCATCTGCGGCGCTTCGGCCATCGCCGCCGTCGCGCCGATCGTGGGCGCGGAGGCGGGGGAGATCGCCTATGCCGTCTCCGCGATCTTCCTCTACAACGTCGCGGCCGTCTTCCTCTTTCCTCTTTTCGGTCACGCGCTCCACATGAGCGACACGACGTTCGGCATCTGGGCAGGTACGGCCGTCAACGACACCTCATCCGTCGTGGCGGCCGGGTACAGCTTCAGCCGCGCCGCTGGGTTGACCGCCACGATCGTCAAGCTCGCGCGCACGGTGATGATCATTCCTGTCTCGCTCGCCGTCGCCGCCTACGTCGCGTGGCGCACCGGCGGGCAAGCACCGCAAGGACGGGGGCGCCACTCCATCGCGCGCCACATTCCGTGGTTCGTGTTGGCGTTCGTGATCGCCGCAGCGCTAAGCTCGATTCCGTTCGCGCCGCACGCATGGGCGGCGCGGCTCGCGGGACTAGGAAGCTTCTTCATCGTGGTCGCTCTCGCGGCCGTCGGTCTCAACGTCGATGCCCGAGTGATGGGCAAGGCAGGGGGACGCCCGATGGCCCTGGGAGCTATCGTCTGGGCACTGGTGGCATTCACCAGCCTGGTGGTTCAGCACGCGTTATGAGCGGCGGCAATCTGACGCTCGACGACGTTCGGGCGGCGTACGACCGCATTCATCGGCATCTGCCTGAGACGCCGTTGGTTCAGCATCCCGCATTTGCCGCCGCGCTCGGCATCGATGCGTGGCTGAAGCTCGAAACGGCGCAGCCTACGGGAGCCTTCAAGGTCCGTGGCGGTATCAACTGGATGGCCGTCAATGCGCAGCGCGTGCGGGAGCGCGGCGTCGTGACGGCTTCGACGGGCAATCATGGTCAGTCGATCGCGTACGCGGCCCGCCTCTTCGACGTGCCGGCCGTCATCTACGCGCCGCACGGTGCCAATCCGTTCAAAGTGCGCGCGATGGAGGCCATGGGCGCGCAGGTGCGACTGGAAGGAGACGATTTCCAAGCCAGCGTCGCTGCCGCCGAGGAGGCCGCGGCGCGCGAAGGGCTTCGCTTCATTTCGTCCGGCGACGAACAGCTGCTCATCGCCGGCGTCGCGACGATGGCGCTCGAAGCATTCGGGCGTCGTTCGTTTGACGTTGCCATCGTTCCGGTCGGCGGAGGGTCGAACGCTGCAGGAACGGCATTGGTTGCCAAAGCGCTCTCACCTCGCACGCGTGTCATCGCGGTATGCAGCGCGCAGGCCCCCGCGGCGCACGACGCCTGGCGCCGGCGCGAACACGTTCGCTACGAGTCTCAAGCCACCCGTGCCGAAGGCTTGCAGACCCGCGAATCGTACGATCTTCCGCAGAGCATCCTCGCGAAGTACCTCGACGATTTCGCATTGGTCGACGACGTCGATCTCGACGACGCCGTGCGCTTCCTTGCCGAGCAGGCACACCAACTGGCCGAACCGGCCGGCGTCGCCGGCCTTGCATATGCGCGGGCGCATCGGCGCGAGTTGCAGGGCGCGTGCGTCTTGCTTCCCATCACAGGGGCCAATATCTCAGGCGAGATGCTCCGCCAGATCTTGGTCTCAAAAGCCTAGGCAGCCTGAGAACAACCGGGCGGGAGCGCAAAGCGGTGAGGCGAACGTCAGTCTTCGGGGAGACGCGGATTGATCGCCGGTGAAGGGGGGCGACGACGATCGACGCAAGCCGTCTGTTCCAGTTTTCTCGCGCGGCGGCGATGGTGGTCCTCTATGTTGCTGCGTCGTCCGCTCTCGAAGGGCTGAAGTTCTCCTTCGCTGCGGTTCCCCCGGGCGTACCTCCCTGGTACCTGCCGCCTGCTCTTTCCCTTTTCGTCATCCTCGCCTTCGGCGTTCAATACACGCCGGCAGTGTTTCTTGCATACGCGCTTCCGCTCGCCGTCGATCGCGCGGCGCAGACGCACGCACTCGCCCAAATCTATGAGGGGGCGATCAGCGCGATCGTCTACGGCGCAGCCGGATACGTCTTGCGAGTGCGCTTGGGCTACGATCCTCTCAAGCGCCGTATCCGGGATGTCGCCAACCTCGTGATCGTCGCCGGTCTCGGCGCGCCCTTGGTCATCGCCCTTGCTTCGGCCCTGTTCGGCATCGCACGCGGCCAGCTCCCCATCGGTCAGCTGCCGGTAACCGTCGGCGAGGGGTGGATCGAGCGCTCCGTCGGTATCGTGGCCGTCCTTCCGTTCTTGATGTTCTACGTGACGCCTGCGGCGCGCAGGATCTTTGGGATGCCTCTGAAGATGCCGCAGCTGGAGATGTCGTCGATGCCCGCGCTGACGACGCTGGAGCTTTCGGGTCAGTTGGCCGCCGCCGGGGCCGTGCTCACGCTGGCATTCGCCACGGGGCGGGGCGGCATCGAGCGGCCGAGCTATTTTTATCTCTACTTCTTGCCCCTGGCATGGATCGTCTTGCGGCTCGGCCTCGCCGGAGCGATCGTGGCCAACGCGGCCACGGACATCGCGACGATGATCCTCAGTGAGGCGTTCCGCTATCCCACCGCGGCGATCATCGATATCCAGCAATTCATCCTCGCCATCTCGCTCACGAGCCTCCTCATGGGTGGAGTGGTGAGTGCTCGCGCGCGCGCGGAGCGCAAGCTGAGGATCGCGCGTGAGCAGTTGACGCGCGCCGAGGAGGCATCATCGACGATGATTCTCCACGTTGCGCTCGATACTCGTTGCCTCAAAGCCCCGGTCGCGTTCTGCGCATTGTTGAAACGCGAGCAAAGCGATGTGGAGTCGATGCACCTCCCGCAGCTGGTCGCGCCGGAGGATCGCTCGAGCGTGGAGCTGGCGCTCCACCGCCTCGGCGAAGCTGAGGCTCGCACCGTCGATCTGCAGGTGCGGTTTCTCGATGCGCATGGCGGGATCGTCTGGCTCTACTTGAATGTGTCGGCCGTCTACGGCGTGGCCGATCAGCCGGAGTTTCTTTTGGTTTTCGCTCATGACATCACGGCGCAGCGACGATTGGCGCAGGAGGTGGCCTACCTCGCGTACCACGACGCCCTTACAGGGCTTCCCAATCGGAGCATGCTCGAAGAACACCTGCTGCCGGCGCTGGAGCGAGCGCGGCGCAGCGGGCGCGCCGTCGCGGTGATCTTCGTCGATCTCGACGGATTCAAGTCGATCAACGACACGCTGGGACATGCCGCGGGAGATGACGTGCTCAAGCAGATCGCATCGCGACTTCGCGGCTGCGCGCGTGCAACGGACCTGGTCGTCAGGCTGAGCGGCGACGAGTTCTTGGTGCTGGTCACAGACATCGATCGCACGGGTGCCGCGGAGGGGATCGACGGTTACGAGCACGTCCCGTTTACGGTGGCAGCGAATATTCACCACGCACTCGAGCGGGCCATAACGACGGGAGGCCGGGAGTTCACCGTCTCTGCCAGCTTGGGCATCAGCATCTTTCCGATCGACGCGCACGATAGCGAGTCCCTCATCCGTCACGCTGACGAGGCGATGTACCGCTCCAAGCGGACGGGCTGGGGGCGAACGCAGCTCTACGGCGAGACGATGGCGGAAGGAGGGCGGGCGACGCTGGCGGCTCGCCTCTTCTCCGCCGTCGACCGCCACGAGTTCGTGCTTCACTATCAGCCCATCGTCGATCTCGAAGCCGCGTCGCGCAAAGGCTCGGGCGGTGCGTCAGGGCTGGCACGCGCGATCGTCGGTGTAGAGGCACTCCTTCGTTGGAACGACCGCGGGGTGATCGCCATGCCGGACACCTTTCTGCCGTTCCTTGAGTCAAGCGGCTTCATTGAGCAGGTTGGCGCGTGGGCGAACCAAGAGGCCGTGCGGCAGGCAGCGACGTGGATGTCCCGTTGGCGGCTGCAGGCGCTTTCGATCAACCTTTCCTTGCGCCAGCTCCAACGCCCGGAAGCGGCGGAGAATCTCCTCGCGATGCTCCGCGAGGCACGCATCGATCCCCGCCGCATCTCCGTTGATATTCCGGCAGGGATCTCCGCTGTCCACTCCGAGCGTGTCGAACGCGCGCTGCAGGCGCTGACCGATGCGGGCGTGCGTTTGGCGATCGATGATTTTGGCACGAACGTCTCGTCGCTGACGGCACTCTCGAGCCTTTCGGTCAAGTCGATCAAGATCGATCGCGAACTCATCGCGAAGATAACCGATGAAGGGGAGGCGGCGATCTTGGCGACGCTCCTGGCGCTCGCGTCGAACCTGCGAATGGAAGCCATCGCGGAAGGCATCGAGACCGAGGATCAACGGCTCGCGTTGATCGAGCTGGGGTGTCGCCTGGGCCAGGGGTATCTCTTCTCGCCGCCGGTCTCCGCCGACGAGATAAGTCGTCTCTTGAGCGCCCGTCTCCATGGTATTAAGGATAACATGACGAAAAGGAGTCCCCGATGATCCGGACGGCGCTTACCAAGACGTTGGGCGTGCGATTTCCCTTGATTGGGGCGCCGATGGCCAACATCGCGCGGGGGCGTCTCGCCCATGCGATCTCTCGCGCCGGGGGGCTGGGAATGATCGGCATCGGATCAGGCGACTCGCCGGAGTTCGTTGCGAAGCAGGCTGCCGTCGCGCGCGGCGAGGACGGGAGCGTGGCGTTCGGTATCGGCCTGATGGCATGGGCGCTCGAACGCAAGCCGGAGTTGCTCGACGCGGCGATCGCCGCGCGGCCGGCGCTGGTCTCGCTTTCATTCGGAGAGATTGCCCCCCACGTCGAGAGGCTGCACGCCGCAGGCATTCCAGTGGCCAGCCAAGTGCAGACGCGGGACGATGCGGTGGCGGCCGCGGATGCGGGCGTGGACTTCGTCGTCGCGCAAGGAACGGAGGCCGGCGGGCACACGGGGCACGTTTCCACGCTGCCTCTCCTGCAGATCGTGCTCGACGCCGTGACGACGCCCGTCATCGCCGCCGGCGGCATCGCGACGCCGCGCGGTGCGGCCGCTGCGCTCGCGGCGGGTGCGCAAGGCGTATGGGTCGGGACGGCCTTTCTCGCATCGCCGGAGGCCGATGCGCACGAGCGCGCGCGGCAGCGGGTGCTTCAGGCTCATGAGACGGAGACGGTGCTCACCAGCCTCTTCGATCGCGCGCAGTCCATTCCATGGCCGCCGCGTTACCCGGGAAGAGCGCTGCGCAATCATTTGACCGAACGCTATCACGGACACGAGGAGGAACTCTTGGCCGATGCGCAGTCACTGGAGGAATATCGTCAGGCACTGGCGGCGAAGGACTACCGGCTTGCGCACATCTACGCCGGCGAGGCTGTGGGTCTCGTCGAGCGCGAGCGGCCGGCTGGGGAGATCGTGCGCGAACTCTGCGAGGGGGCGGAGCATCTCCTGCGCGAGCGCCTCGCGGAGATCTTATTCCCGTGATGGCAAGGACACGAGCTCAAAGGCCAAAAGCGTAGAGTTTGTGATCCCACGAGCTGACGTACACGCGTCCGTCCACCGTCGGCGCCGTAAAGACGTTGCCCGAGATCGTGGAGCCGCTGTTCCAGAGCGCCTGTCCCGTCGCCGCATTGAAGGCGAACAGCTGGTGACCGGTCCCATCGGCGAAGTAGACGACGCCGTTCGCCACGGACGGCGCCTCGTTATCGTCGGTCGTCGTCGCGGGTCCGACGCTCTGCTTCCAGAATGGCGTGGTCGCGAAGCCGGCGCAGCCGCTCTGCGCCTGCAGGGCGTTGAGGCCGTGCTGGAAGCTCCCCTGATCGCTGGGGCTCCCGACGTAGAGAAGATTGGTTACCGGCGAGTAGGCCGGTAGGCCGATGAATGCGCCGAAAGAGCTATTCTGCGCCATCATCAGCTGTTGCACGGGACCAGCCGTGATATTGCCCGTATTCCAAGTGACCAACACGCCCGACTTGTTCTTCGCGCTCACCTGCTGCGGACAACCCGGTAGTTGGAATAAGACGGGCGTTGCGCCGAAGTCTAAGTCGAAACCGTTGATTCCGGGCCAATTGGCCGACAGAACGCTCAACGTCGGGCTCAGCTGCACGAGCTGCTCGCCATACGCCGCGTACTCGATCGTCGCGTCGTCGTTTCCCGTCGCGATGTAGACGTTGTTCGTCGTCGCGTCGATGGAAGCGCCGCCCATCCCCCAGATGCCGGCTCCGTCACCCGGCGCGGCAGGGAAGAATGTTCCAACGACGCTTGCGCCTGCGGTATCGATCGCGGAGATGCGTCCATGCCACGGGGAGAAGTCGCAGAAGCTGCCCGTCTCGACGTAGAGGAGCCGGTTCGCGGGATTGTACGTGAGCGCTCCGTAAACGTGATCTTGCGTCACCGTCGTCGCCACCGTGACAGGCCAGCCCACCGCTTCTTGGCCGGTCGACATGTCGAGTGCATGCACGTTGTCTTGACCGTCGGCGATGTACACGCGATTTGTCGACTTATCGAACGTGGCTGTCCCTGTGATGCCGAACTGTCCGGACGGCAGATCCGTGCACGTCGAGTTCTGCACGCCCAGCAGCCTTTGCCAGATGATCGCCCCCGTATCGGCGCTGAGCGCATAGAACGTGCCGTTCTCCGTCCCGATGTAGAGGACGGTGGTCGTGAAACCGCCCACTGAGACGCCGGTCGCGACGACGGGTTGAGCATCGACGACCGAGCCGAGATCGCGCGACCATGAAAGGTGGAGCGAAGACACGTTGCTCAACGTCAACGTCGTCTCGTTGGGATTGTATCCCGTCCTCGCGAGGTCGTAGCCGAACGTCGACCAGTCGGAGTAGTTGGGCGGCACGACCGAGGCCTCGTAATGCGCCAGCACCTGCGAGGCCGTCAACGGCTTGTTGTAGATGGCGACTTCGTCTACGGTTCCCGCGAATCCGGGATCGGTGAAGCCCGCGTCGTCTCCGACGGCCAATCCGTGACTGCTATCGTACCCGATGAGCGTCCCCGTCTTCGCCACCGATGCGACGGCTACGCCATTGAGGTAGAGCGTTGCCGTCGTTCCGTCATAGGTGGCGACGACGTGATAGGTCGTATTCGACTGTAGCGCGTTCGGAGAGAAGACCTCGAGCACGCCGGAGGTGAGATAAAATTGGGCCACGAGCCGCCCATTGGAGAAGTAGAGATCGTACGGAGCATAGACGGCATCGGTGCCGTAGCTGAGGGGAACGGCATAGGTCTTCGGCATGGCGCTGAAGCGCAATAGACACTCGATGCTGATCTGCGATGAGAGCTGAAAGATCGCATTCGGGGGTACGGTCATGGCGCCCGGTGCATTTTGCGTTCCGGGGTACTGCATCGCCGTATCCGTCGTCGTCTGCAGGAGTCCGGGGGCTCCCGTCACGACACCCGAGCCGACCGTACCGTTAAGGGCATTCGGCGAGCTGTCGCGCGCTACGGTTCCCGTATCGTCGAGGCGATAGTACGCGATAGGGCTGCTGGCGAGAACCGTCGAGGAATAGATATTCGGCGGCGGCGTCGGCGGCGGAGGCGGTGTCGGCGTGGGAGGAGGCGTGGGCGGAAGCGTCGGTGTCGGCGTGGGAGGCGGCGTGGGAGGAGGCGTCGGGGGAATCGTCGGCGTGGGTGTCGGACCAGGGGCCTGCGTCCCCGCGTTATAGTGCGCCAGCACCTGCGCCGCCGTTAATGGCGTCGTATAGATAGCCACCTCGTCGATCGTTCCGGCGTAGGCGTAGTCGCCGAATGCCGTGTCGTCGCCGATGCCCAAGCCGTGCGTCGTATCGTAGCCGGTGATGGTTCCGGCCCTTGCGACCGATGCGACCTGCGACCCATTCAGGTAGAGTCTGGCGGTGGTGCCGTCATAGGTCGTGACGACATGGTACGTTGTGTTGGTTTGGAGCGCGGAAGGCGAGTGGACGGCTAGCACGCCGGTCGTCGCCAGGTCGAATTGGGCGTACAGCTGTCCGCTGTAAAAGTAGAACCCGTACGGCGCGTGGATGGTGTCGTTGCCATAGGCCACCGGGCTCACGAAGTTCGCCGGCGTCGTGCTGAAGCGCAGCCAGAACTCGAGCGTCACCTGCGACGACACCTGGAAACGAGCGTTTTGAGGGACCGAAACGATGCCGGTCGCATTGCGCGTGCCGGGGAGACTCATGGCCGAATCGCTGCTGCTGGTCAGTAGCCCAGTTGCGGCCGTCGTGATGGCAGATCCGATCGTGCCGTTGAAGCCGTTGCCCGAGCTGTCTTGCGCCACGCCGCCGGTGTCATCCAAGCGGTAGTACGCGAGCGGACCGTTGGCGAGAACGGCCGCGGAGTACGGGTCGCCGCCAGCCGCGACGGCCGTCTTGATCGTCCGCCTTGCCGGAGCAGATGGAGTCGCTTGTGATTTGGCGACTTGCCGCGTCCCGCCCGGAAGCCTGAGTGGAGCGCTGGGGCCCGACGTCTTCACCGCTTGGGGAGACTGTTGGGCAACGATTGGCCGCGCAGCCGGTGTCGGCGTCGCCGCAGCCCGAGGTGGTTTGGAAGGAATGCGCGGTACGATGATGTGCGCGGCTGGAGATGGAGATGGCGGCAGGATGATCTCGGCCGGCAGGGGGGACTGCGGCGCGATGCCGGCTACCGGCGGCAAGCCCGGCAACGCTGCGCCGGGCATCGGGGCGAGATGCGGGGTCGGGTGATGGCTCACGTACGCCGCGATGGCGCTCGTCTGTTGAGCGCTGAGCTTCGCCAATCCATCGACGACGTAGAGTCCCCCGCCTTGGCCATGCCACGATTCGAGTTGCAAGGCGTGGCCCTCGTACGCTATCAACTCGAGATGCGCGCGTTGAGCTAGGCGCGCTGCCGACGCGATATCGCCTACGTCCCCGGGCACCGCGAACGCATCGGCGTGCCCGGCGGCGCCCGCCGATGCAAGAATCAGCTGACCGGTGAGCGCTTCTCCCGGCGCTCCTGTTGAGGCTGGACCGCTCAGTACGTGGACGACGCGGCGTCGATCGTTGCCGAAGGCCCGATCGATGAGTCCGAACATCTGCACGGACCGCACGGAGTACCACTCGATGGCCGCCATGTGGGCATTGAGCGAAAGACGCGCCGCTGAGCCCGCGATGGCGGCATAGCCGTTGGCAGCCGTTCCGGCTTTCCAAACGTCATCTCCGTATTCGAAGAAGGGACGAAGACGCGGGTCCAGCGTCTGGTGCACGAGCTGGGCGAAACGGTAGACGTACTCGTCACTGGCACCGATTGGGATCGTGAACCAAGGATCGCTGCCGGTGGCGTTTGCCAGAGCGATCATGTACTCGGCGGCGACTCCGGCAAGGACCGCCTGCGTAGCGGACGATGTGGTCGTTCGAGTCGCCCATTGAACGGGACCGACGAGCGCATCGCCGTGCATCCAGTTGGTGAACCGCAAGACGTGGAATGGTGCGACGGAACGTAAGAACGCGGGGAAGAAGGGCTGCACGACATACGTTTGTTCGAAGCCCGGAAGGATCAACCGCACGTTGCGCGCGTAGTCGGTGGGATTCGTCGATGTGAGGAAGAGGCGAATGCCGTAGCCGATACGCGGAACGACGCGGATGACGATGCGGCCCGGGCTCTCGGAAAGAATCGTGCCGGAAGCGGGAGCGACGGCAAAGCGCCCAGTTCCATCATAGAGAAGCGTATAGTCGCCGGCGGGGTACCATCCGGTCGGATAGATCGCGGTCTGCGCGGTCTGTCCACTCGCGAGTGCCATGACGTTCCCGTTCGCATCGAGGCGTAGCGAGCGCGAGCTTACCCACGGTGCGGCCTGCTTCATCGCATCGACGAAGATCACGTCGCTTCCCTGGCCGGGGGCGGGATCTTCGAGATCGACGCCGACCCGCGCATCGGCGGAAACCGTGCCCGCGATTGGCGGAGAGATCGGCGTCGTAGGGACCAAGCGAGTTATCGTTGCCGTGGCTGGTAACGCTAAGGCCACAATGACCAAGAGAAATACGATCCGTCGATAAATGTCAGGGGACATCGTCGTCCATCCTACGGCTCGCTGGGTGTCGATCGGATATAACGAGCGCTTACGTTCGAAGCGCCCATCCCCTCGTAGCTAGGATACTGTAGAAATCGTCACGATGGATAGAGCACTTCGACTTACACCGTCCTGGTGAAGCCCGGGACGTGCTGTCGAAAACCTCAGAGCGCGGCGTCGAACATCATCTCGTGCTTGCCTTCACCCATGAGCACGATGCCGACGCGCTCGTACCGCTGCGAAACGTCGTACGGAACGACGCAGATGGCCGTGCCGTCTGGGAGCGCCATCAGCTGGGGCCCCGGCTTGCCGTAGCCGCGCGACTGATACCAGAGATTGTACGTCATGTGCGGCGGTGCCGGCGGCAGCTGTGAGACGACCACGGCCGTCTTCATGCCGCCGGAATGACCGACCATCAACGTCGCGTGAGCGTTGGCCACGGCCGGCAACATCGGATGCAGCTGCTTCTCCATTGCGGGGTGCGTGGCGATCATCTGAACGATCGTCCGCTCGGCAACGATAACCGTGCGCTCATGCATCGCGGCGATGGTCGCCATCGAGCTCCAGATCAATGCCGCCAGGCATGCGGCGGTCAGCATCCCCCAGACCGACAGTTTCACCATGCGACGCAGCGGCGTGACCTTGGCGGCCGTCGCCCTCGCGTCGTCGAGGCCGTAGGGAAGCAGCGCCGCAACGCGCGCGTACCGCTCCACTTCGCGCGTGCAGGTGGAGCATTCGGCCAGATGGCGAGCCGCGGAGGCCATCTCCTCGGGTTCGAGGACTCCAAGCGCGTACGACTCGGGTTCGGCGAGATGCTCGACGTCAGGCATGGAGCTCCTCCGCGATCACCGGCTCGAGCCGTTCTCGCAGGTGTCGCATGGCAAGGCGGATGCGGCTTTTCACGGTGCCCAACGGCGAGTGCGTGCGCTCGGCGATCTCACGCTGCGTCAGCCCGGAGAAATAAGCCAGCTCGAGCGCCTCGCGTTGATCCTCGCTCAGGCCTTGCAGCGCGGCCCGCACATGGCGACGGATCTCCGCACGCAAGGTGGCTGCGGCAGGATCGTCCGCGAGCTCGGCGTTCGGGACCGGTGCCCCGCTCTCGAGCGGCTCCGTTTGGGGACGCACCTTACACCTCCGCAGGCGATCGAGCGCCGCGTTGCGCGCGATCGTCACGATCCACGCGCGCGGCCCCGCGCCGCTCGGCCGGTAAGACTCCGCTCGCTGCCAGACCCGCGCGAACACGTCCTGGGCACAATCCTCGACGTCCTCCACATCGGCGAGGATGCGTCGTAAGAGCAGACGCACCAGCCCTGCGTGGCGCCGATAGAGGGCTTCGAACGCAAGCGCGTCGCGTCGAGCGACTAGCGCCAGAAGCGCCTCCTCGCCGTAGCTGTCGTAGTGCATCCCGCTTGTAGAACGCATCCGGCGCCCTCCCGGATCATGGCCGGCCGGTTTTCGTCATAGGGACGAGGGCAGAGAGAGCGCGGATTCGATCACGCTGTCGGCATTTTCGACGTAGCGGCGCCCTTTGGCCGGTTCCCAAGGACGCGCGGCCAGTAGCGCGGAGACGACGGCGCGCGTCGCCGGTGACTTGTTGAGCGTGTAGAAATGAATGGCGGGGGCTCCGCGGGCAAGGAGATCGACGCACTGGAGCGTCGCGTAGGCGACGCCGAGATCAAGAACGGCTTCCGGATCGTCACGCCGCGCGTCAAGCTCAGCCATGAGCTGCGGCGGAATGCTCGCGCCGCACATGCGCGTGAAGCGTTCGATCTGCGCCACGTTGGTGATCGGCATGATGCCGGGAATGATCGGCACGTCGATGCCCGCCCGCCGAGCTCGCTCGACGAACGAGAAGTACTGTTCGTTGTCGAAGAAGAGCTGCGACGTGAGAAACTCGGCGCCCGCCTCGACTTTGCGGCGAAGATTGCGGAGATCGGTGGCTTCGTCGGGAGCCTCGAGGTGCTTCTCCGGATAGCAAGCGCCCCCCACGCAGAAGACGCCGCGCTCGCGCGCGAGACGCACGAGCTCGTCCGCGTGCGAGAGGCCGCCTTCGACGGCTGTGAACGATGACTGGCCCTGCGGCGGGTCGCCGCGCAACGCCAGCACGTTCTCGATGCCTGCTTCGTGAAAATCGTCAAGCGTTGCGCGCAGCTCGCCGACGGTGGCGCCGACGCAGGTGAGGTGCGCCATGGCTTCGATCCCCAGATCGCGCTTGATCGCTTTGGTGACCTCGATGGTTCGAGCACGCGTGCTGCCGCCCGCGCCGTACGTCACGGAGACGAACGCCGGGCCCAGCGGGCGCAACGTCGAGACTGTCTTCAACAACCCGGCCATCGCTTCGTCGCTCTTGGGCGGGAAGAATTCGAACGAGAATACGGGTCGTTGCGCCTTGAGGATCTCGGCGATCTTCATCGTACGAAACTACGAGCTATGTGGAGCGATAGCCTCTATGCAGGAACTCGAGGCTTCGTCCGTGTCTCTTAGGGCTCATGACCTCCGCGTTCACCGTCTTCGTTCTCGTCTTGGTCGCAGGTTTGGCATGGGGCCTCAACGCGCCCGTTTCCAAGCTCCTCTATGCGGCGGGCGCGGGACAGCTGTTCGACGGCGTGAGCCTGGCGGTCGTACGCGGATTCTGGTCGATTCCCGTGTTTGCCGTTGCGGCCATCCTTTGCCGGCCGCGGGGGCGCGCCATTCCACGCTTGGATATCCTCCGGTTCATCTGGCTCGGAGTGCTCTTCGGTCCCGGACTCACGGGCTTTTGGGCCGTCGCGGCCCAATGGACGAGCGCCGCGCATGTCGCGCTGATCAGCGGTTTGACGCCGCCGGCGACGGCGCTTCTGGAGTCGATCGTGCGCCGGCGCCCACTAAGCGTGATGAGGTGGATGGCGATCGGGCTGGGCGTGGCCGGCGTCGCCGTGCTCGCGCTGACGCGCTCCGCGTCGGGGTCTTCCCTGCGCGGCGATGCCTTGATGCTGGCCTGGGTCGTCGACTACGCCTGTTTTGCCCTCTCGACGCGCGCGCTCGCCGGCCGCTACCCGTCGGCATTCATCTCCGTGATGAGCACAGGGATCGGCGCCGTCACCGTTGCCGTCGTCGGTGTCGCCATCGGTGCCGGGCGCGCGATTCCGCATCCGTTCGCATCGCCGGGCGTCGCCTTAGGGTTTTTCGGCGAGATGGTGATCGGACTCGGCCTCGTCGGCCCAATCGCTAACGTCGCAGCGATTCGTCGTTCCAACGCCACGATCGCAACGACGGGGGCGCTCTACGCCTCGGTGATCTTGGGGCTCTTCGCCGCCGTGATTCTCGTGCACGAGCGCCTCGGCGTCGGGGCGATACTCGCCGGTGTTCTGTTGTGCGCGAGCCTGGTTACGACGTTCGTCCCGGCTCAGACGGCTGCCGGCGAAGGCGCCGACGAGTCGGAGGCCGTGAACGTCAGAGCGTAGCGCCCGCGATCGAAGTCCACCGACACGCTTTGGCCGTCGTGGATCTCGCCGGCGAGGATCTTGCGCCCCAGCGGCGTCTCCAACTCGCGCTGGATCGCGCGTTTGAGCGGACGCGCGCCGTAAACCGGATCGTAGCCGGTTGTCACCAGATGG
>Ga0070735_10000243_pt1 | contig 65562 bp, 53 predicted proteins | sample Coa_R1_FD_66443 | JGI IMG/M metagenome (GOLD analysis project Ga0070735, IMG submission 66443) | Surface soil microbial communities from Centralia Pennsylvania, which are recovering from an underground coalmine fire - Coalmine... | ecosystem: Environmental > Terrestrial > Soil > Unclassified ...
GGTGCTGCCGGCGACGCTCGATCGCTTTGCCGAGCGATTCGCTTCCTGTGGATTTCGCCGTGAAACTTTGCTGCCCGTCTATGGACTGGCGGAGGCTTCGCTCGCGGTGACCATTCCTCCGGTGGGACGTGGGCCGCGAATCGATCGGCTGGAGCGCGCCTCCTTTGCGCAAGAGGGCCGCGCTGTGCCGGCGCCGCCGCAAAATTCTAACGGACCCGTAAGCGCGGCGGGACGCGGTGATACAAACAGCGGCACGCTGGAAGACCTAAATGTCATTTCGTTCGTTTCCTCGGGGCCTCCCGTTCCGCGGCACGAAGTGCGCATCGCCAACGAACGCGGAGAAGATGCGGGAGATCGCGTCGAAGGGCAACTCTGGTTTCGCGGACCTTCCGCCACGCGCGGCTACTATCGAAATGAGGCGGCCACGGCGGCGCTGCTTCCGCAAGGCGGGGAGGCCGGCTGGGTCAACTCCGGCGATCGCGCCTATCGCGCGGGCGGCGAGATTTACATCACCGGGCGCGTGAAAGACATCATCATTCACGCCGGGCACAATCTTTATCCGCATGAAATTGAAGACGCCGTGGCGCGCGTGCCGGGAGTGCGCAAGGGCTGTGTGGTAGCGTTTGGTGCCGCCGATCCGGTGGCCGGCACCGAGCGGCTGGTGATCGTCGCCGAATCGCGTGAGCGCCAGCGCGATGCCCGTGCGCGGCTGAGGCAGGCCATTACCGCGCAGATCACCGAAACGCTTGGCGTGCCTCCCAACGTGGTGGAAGTCGTCGCGCCGAACGCCATTCCGAAAACGTCCAGCGGGAAATTGCGCCGCGACGAAACCAAGCAGCGATTTCTTTCCGGCAAATTGGATTCCGAAGCGGCTCCTGCATGGCTGCAGGTGGCGCGGCTGGCGGCGGCCTCCAGCCTGCGCCGCATTCGTGCCGCATTGCGGCGGGCGGCGCAAGTGGCCTACGGTTGCTACGCCATCGTCCTGTTTGCGGTGCTGCTGCTTCCGGCGTGGCTGTACGTGGCGGTCTCGCCGTCGCGAAAAAGTTCAGCGCGTGTCACGGTGGCGGCGCTGCGGGCCTATTTGAAAATTGCGGGATGGCGCGTGCGCGTCGACGGCCGCGAGCACCTGCGGGAAAACACGCCGCGCATGTTCGTTGCGAACCACACCAGCTACGCCGATATCGTGGTGCTGATGGCCGCGCTGGGTACGGACTACCATTTCGTGGCCAAAGCCGAAGTAATGTCCATGCCCTTCTTCGGAACATTTCTCCGCAAGCTCGGGCATTTTTCTTTTCACCGGGAGGATCCACAGGAACGCCTGCACCAGGCTGAACAGATTGAGAGCGCGCTGCGCCGCGGCGAATCGGTTTTTGTTTTTCCGGAAGGAACTTTCACCGCGCAGTCCGGCGTGCGCCCGTTTCATCTCGGCGCATTTAAAGCGGCCATCGCCGCGCAGCGCGAAATCGTTCCCGTGGCGCTCGACGGAACGCGCCAGGCGCTGCGTGACGGCACGTGGCTTCCGCGTCCCGGACGAATCACCATTACCATTTGCCCTCCGATCGTACCCGCTGCTTCGGCGGAAGACTGGCAGGAAATCGTGCGCGTGCGTGATGCGGCCCGCGAAATCATCGCGCGTGTCGCGCGCGAACCTCGCCTCTAAATTCTTTTTTGAGAGCAACCGCTGCCCGAAAACTGTGCATCCGATGTTGTAGGACAGGCTTCAGCCTGTCCTACTTGAAGCCCTTGCGTTCAGCCCCGAAACTTCGCAGCTGTCCAATGATTTTGCTCCCGGCGCCGCTGGGGGAGGGGCCGCGCCGGGATTTGCATGGGCCGAAGCACCGAACTCTTCGGCCCTTTTTTATTTTTCCTGCTTTCTGAATTCAGCCGCCGTTAATTACTCACGCAAACGAAAAATAACCGTGATGGAAGTTTCGACTTCCACGGGCTCGCCATTAAGCATCGTCGGGCGGTAACGCCATTGCCTCACGGCCGTGAGAGCAGCTTGCACCAGCAGCGGATGTCCGCTGAGGACCGCGAGCGAAGTGATGCGCCCTTCGCGGTCAATGATCGCGCGCAAGATGACCGTGCCTTGCGTTTTGGTTTGCCTCGCGACCGCCGGATACTCCGGCTCGATGTGCGAAATTAATTGCGCCTGGAGCACGCCTTCGCTGAGTTTCACGGGCCGCCGGTCGGATGGAGCGGGTAGAGCCATGTGCGGAGGCTCCACGAATGGCAGCGCCCTGCCGATTGTCGTCGCCTCGGTCCCACCTGGCACGCCTTCCCCCGATAAATCCAGCGCTGAAAATTCTGGCGGCCCACCGAGGTGACTCACGCTCACGGGAATTCTCGGCGGGGGTTGCAGTTGAAAAAGATTGGCAGTCGCCGGTGCCGGTCGCGCGGACGTGGTCTCCACGTGTTGGATCGGTTCGTGGTGGCTACGCTCGCCGAGGAATGTGAGTTGGGGCGAAGGAAACCGATGAAGCTGTGGGCCCGCGACGCTCCTCAGAAGCGGCGACGCGATCAACGGCGCCAGGATGGTGTATTCGATCGCCAGTGACGCTCCAAAGGCCCTGCGCCGGGCGCCGCGCGCGAGAAACGTGTCGCGCGGATCGCCCTCGACCAGGCAGCGGCCAAGGGCTGCTGCGGAACCGGCAGATTCAGGGACAGCTCTACCCTGGATAAGTGGTTGCATGGACACTCCTCAATTCCGCCGGGACGGCCGCCGAGGCGGGCATCGCCAGCATTTTCAGTATTTTGAGGAGCGCGCTCTCATTAGCTTGGACACCACGGCGCCCCATGGAGTTCCCCGATCCGAAATGGGCAATTTTTGAACTGGCATTGTCATGCTAAGCGCATTGAATCGAGTTATTTAGCTGGACTTTCGCTTTCTATGCACCACTTACCAGCCTTCCCGCATCTGATAAGCAGTTTCCCTATTTTGGGGAGGTAAACCATCATGCGTCTTCCTTCGAAAGAGGCTGTGGGCATTCGCTATACCGGTTGGGCGGCGCTGGGCCGTGATCCGCAAGAGGACACTTTGCAATACACTTGCCCCTACTGCGGAGAGCGCGGCGAAAAAGCGGCGCGGCGCACTCCCGACCAGTACCATTTCATGGACGGTTTTCTTCAGGACCTTCAGGGGGAGATGGCGGCCTGCCACTCCTGCCGGCATTCGTTGCGCATTGCCCCGGTAGTCCTGTTGCACGATCAGGATGAGAAGCGGCGGTTTGAAGGCGTGTTTTCGGACGACCTGGTGCCGAGCAAGAACTAAAATCGAAGTTTGTTCCTCCAACCTGAAAACGGGCCGCCTGGATTTTCCAGAGCGGCCCGTTTTGATTTCCCTCTAATTTTTTCAACGGAAGTCAGCGCCCGTCGTAATTGCGCTGGTATCCATAGCGGTCGTAGTCGCGATGGTCGTCCCGATCTCGATCCCGATCGCGCCAGTTATCCCCGTAACGGCGTTCGCAGCGTTCGCGAGCCTCGGCAAGTTCGTGGCGATCGTGATTGGCCTGTCGGCTTTCATCTCCGTGACGATAGGCGTCATTGCGCAACCGGGATTCCCACTTCTCGACATTGCGCCGGCAACTGTAATAGTCATCCGCGCGAGCTACCGTTGCAGTGCCCAGCAGGAGAAACCCCCCTGCCAGGACGGACGCAAGAGCTGTCCTCCGAAACATACTCTTCCAGACCATGAAGCACCTCCTGGGGTGCATTTCTGGCCGGGCCGGGGAAGGCCATTTTGCTTGCTGCTAATAAGAACCTGTAAACCGGGAGGAAGGTTGTACGCTTCAGGTGGTACGCGCTACTGCAGGAGCGCGTCCGGTTCGAGGTGATGCCTTTCGAGGTCATTGCGGACGCGGTCGAAGGCTTCGTCCACGGTATCCGCAAATTGCAGCAGGCCGAATTCATGCTCGTTGATGGTGCCGGTGCGCACCATGTGTTTCCAGTCGAGGACGCGGTCCCAATATTTTCTTCCGTAGATCAAGATCAGGTTGCGCCGGTGCAGTTTTCCGGTTTGCATCAGCGTGAGCATTTCCCATAGCTCGTCCATGGTGCCGAAGCCGCCGGGAAACACGATCAGCGCCTTGGCCAGCTGCGCGAACCACAGCTTGCGCATGAAAAAATAATGGAACATGAAACTCAGTTCGGGGCTGATGTAATCGTTGGGGCGCTGCTCGTGCGGCAGCTCGATGCTGAGGCCGATGGATTTTCCGCCGGCTTCGGCCGCGCCGCGGTTAGCCGCTTCCATGATGCCGGGGCCGCCGCCGGAGCAGATCACGAAGCGCCGGGGATGATCGCCGAGGGACATGGCCCAGGAAGTGATCCGGCGCGACAGCTCGCGCGCCTCCTCATAATATTGCGACATCTGCACAGCCGATTTGGCATCGCGCAGCGCGCTGCGGTACTGCGCCGCGCCCAGGCGTTTTGTTTTTGCCTTTTGCAACTTGTGCAGGTGCGCCTTGGCTTGTTCGCGTGAAAGGATTCTGGCCGAGCCGAACATCACGATAGTGTCGCCCACTTTTTCACGGCGCAGCCGCTCCAGCGGATCGATGTATTCGGTGGTGATGCGCACCGGCCGCGCCGGAAGGCTCTCCATGAACAGCGGATCGCGATACGGCGGCTCGATTTCCTCGGAACGGCGCTTACGGCTCATGAAGCCTCCACTGCGTGCGATTGCAATTTGACATTCTACGCATCCGCACCGTGGAAACGCCAGAGTGAGAGCGACCGCCTGTTCGGCTCGTGTACCCGCGCGAAAGAGCCGCAGTTCGGTGCCGATCTCCGCGGGAATTCCGCGAGGCGCGGCCAACGCTCCGGGGCGTTTTGGCCTCCAACGTAGTAGACTGGTGGTGGGATGACTTTGCGACGAACGATTGTTTCTTGCTTCGCGCTACTCGCCGCAGGACTGCTGTGGGTGGCGCCGCACGCGTTCTCTCAGCAGACGCAAGGGCCGATCACGCCCAGGCCCGGCACGGCCGTGCAGCAGCAGCCGGAAGGCACGATCCGGGTGCGCGTCGCCGAAGTCCGTACGCCAGTGGTGGTGATTGACAACAAAGGCGAGCCTGTCCTGGACCTGGAACAAAAGAACTTTCATATCCTGGACGACGGCACGGCGCAGACGATTGTCTCGTTCGACCTGGGTGGCGAGCCGCTCTCCGCGGTGCTGGTCTTTGAGACCAGCGCGCGCATCGCGCCGCTGTTGTCCGCCGTGCAGAAGTCCGCCATCGTTTTCACACAGACCATCGTAGGACCCTCGGGCGAGGCCGCGGTGCTGAGCTATGACGACACCGTCAACCAGTTGCTGCCGTTCAGCAAAGACAACGACAAAATCGAAAAAACGATTGCCAACCTGAAACCGGGCAACAGCGGCGCGCGGCTGTACAGCGCGCTGTCCACCGCGGTAGGCATGCTGCGCGATCGTCCTGAAGGCCAGCGGCGGGCAGTTGTGGTGGTGGGAGAAGCCAGCGACACCGGCAGTGAAGAAAAGTTGGGCCGCGTGCTGCGCGAGGCGCAACTGGCGAACGTGGTGATCTACAGCGTGGGCCTTTCACCCACGTCGGCGGGATTGCGCGCTCCGCCCTCACAATCCGGTCCGTCCCCGGCAACGCCGCCCGGCATCATGGGCGGTCCACCGATTCCCGGCACGGCGCAGACGCCTTCCAGCCAGCAGCAATACGGCGGCAACATCGATCTGCTGGGCCTTGCCGAGTGGGCCGTGCGAAACGCCACGGCGGTGGTGAAGGATCGCCCGCTGGAAGTCGCGGCGACGGCCACCGGCGGAACGTATGAAGCCACGTTCAAAGAGCACACCATCGAAAAAGCGGTCGACGCGATCGGCGGCGAACTCAATTCGCAATACATGCTGACCTATCATCCCACCGGCGTGGATACGCCCGGCTACCACCAAATCCGCGTGACCGTGGATCGCCCCGGAATGAAAGTGCGGACGCGGCCGGGGTACTACCTCGAATCGAAATAGATTTCGTAGCACAGCCACTCTTGGCTGTCCGGGTTTGTAGGATGTACGGGAAGCAAGCCTCTACATTCAAGTCGCGAAAACCGCACAGGCAGGAGTGGCTGTGCTACTCAACCCACGATCGAGATCATTTTCAGGATGTGCTCGCCTACTGTCGCGTCTCCCACGATTTGCACTTGAGGTCTGGCCTCGCTCAATGAAATCCCCTTGGTAAAAATGCGCCAGGCGATTTCCTGCGGGATGGTTACCTCTGCAATTTTCTCTCCAGCCGGTGAGGCGATCAGCGACCGCGCGCCAGCGTCCCGGAACAGGTACCAGCTCCCTCCACACTCGCCCGCGATATTGAACTGCGCCAAACTTCCGTTTGGAGCTGCCACGCTTCGATACGTAAACGGCAGCGCGCGCATGAAGCAATCCAGCACCGGAAAATAGAATTCGCGCGTCATGATTCCCGGTTTGTTGACGGCCACGCGAATCTGCTGCTGGTGGTGCCAGCGCTCGGTGAATTCGCGCGCGGTGTGAAACCAGTTCGGCGACTCCTCCTCGCCGGCCCAGCTCACGGGAAACACCGCCGGAGCGAATGGATCGAGCCCCTGAACATAATCGCTGAGATCTCTCGATGCCGCTTCCATTTTTGCAATCAACTCTTCGGGGGGCAGCTGGCCGTAAGCGCGGACGCCTTCCGCGTTGAGGGTGTTGATCAGCGCCAGCAGCTTTTCCGCCGTCAGCTTTTTTGAGTTTTCAGGCTTGTACCCATGACGCACCGCGGCAAGTCCGCGGGTTTCCGTGTCGAGCAGGTGTGCCGCGACATCCTTTACTTTCCACTTCGGCGCGAGGGTTTGCTTCTGCCAGTCTTCGGCGGAGAGCGAACGTAACAGCTCGATCAGGCGCGCTTCCAACGCCGGAAAAAGATGCGCGGTGAAAATCGGCTTCAATGATTCGCCGGAGGGGATCATGTGTAGAACAGGCTACAGTTCAGTAGGACAGGCTTCAGCCTGTCAGGTTTAGATTTGCGTGCATTTCAAAATTAAACCAGACAGGCTAAAGCCTGTCCTACTTTTACTTCTTTTCTTCCGGAACTTCGGAATCTTCCTGAATCGAAGCCGCGGCCGCGATTTTATCTTCTTCCTCCAGCCGCAGCAGACGCACGCCCTGCGTGGAGCGGCCGGCCTCGCGGATTTCGTTGGCGTGGACGCGAATCACTTTTCCGTATTCCGTGATGATCATCACGTCGGATTCTTCGGTCACCTGAAGAGCGGCGACCACCGGGCCGTTGCGGTCGGTGGATTTCAGGTTGATCACGCCCTTGCCGCCGCGTGAAGTGATGCGGTATTCGGCGAGCGGCGTGCGCTTGCCAAAACCTTTCTCGGAGACGGTGAGCATCAGCGACGTGAGTGAATCCTTGATGGCTTCGTTTTCGATTTCATCGAGGTTCTGCGTGTCGGACTTGGATTCCTTCTTGATGATCTCGAAGTCCGGCTGCACCGGCTCCATGCCCACGAGGTAGTCGCCCTTGGCCAGATCCATGCCGTTCACGCCACCGGCGTTGCGGCCCATGGAGCGAACTTCGGTTTCGCGGAACAGGATCGCCTGGCCGTCATGGCTCGCGAGGAAAATCATCTGCTTGCCGTCGGTGAGGTGCGCGCCGATCAGCTCGTCATCCTGATCGAGATTGATGGCGATGATTCCGGTGGAACGCGGATTCGAGAATTCGTTCAGCGCCGTTTTCTTCACCGTGCCGTTCTTGGTGGCGAAAAAGAGGAAGGTGCCTTCTTCCTCGAGATTGCGCGCGGCGACCACGGCGGTGAGGTGCTCGTCCTCCTGGAATTTCACCAGGTTGGAAATGGCCTTTCCGCGCGTGGCGGCGGCCGCTTCCGGAATTTCGTACACCTTCAGCCAGTACACACGGCCCTTGGAGCTGAACAGCAAAATGTAGCTGTGAGCCGAGGCGATGAACAGGTACTCGACGAAATCCTCGTCACGCGTTTTCGCTCCGATGCGGCCCTTGCCGCCGCGCGACTGGTGGCGGTAGACGTCCACGGGCGTGCGCTTGATGTAGCCCGCGTGGCTGACGGTGATGGCCATGTCCACGTCGGCGATCAGGTCTTCGAGCTTGATCTCCTCGACGTTCTCCACGATTTCCGTGCGGCGCGCGTCGGCATAGTCCTTCTGGATTTCCCGCAGCTCCTTGACGATTACCGCCTTCAGTTTCTTTTCGCTGGCCAGAATTTCCCGCAGCTCGGCGATCAGCGCGCGAATTTCCGCCAACTCCTTCAGGATTTCGTCGACCGAGAGGCGCGTCAGGCGGTGCAACTGCAATTCCAGAATCGCGTCGATCTGCACGTAGCTCAGGCCGCTGCCGGCGCCGGGCTGCGTGGCGCCGAAACCGACGTCGACGATGTTGTACTTTTTGCGGTCCAGCTTGACGCCTTTGACGGTTTCATTTCGGCCGTTGGCGTTCTGGATGGTGACGTCTTTGTTTTCAAAGAAATCGTGCAAATTCTCGCGGGCGTTGGCGCGGCTGCTCGATCCGCGAATGATACGGATGACGTTGTCGACATGATCGAGCGAAATCTGGTAGCCCAGCAGGATGTGCTCGCGCGATTCGGCCTTGCGCAGCTCGAATTGCGTGCGCCGGCGCACCACTTCGACGCGGTGATCGATGAACAGCTTCAGCAGCGGAATCAGGCCCAACTCGCGCGGCTGCCCGTTCACGATCGCCAGCAAAATCATGCCGAACGATTCCTGCATTTGCGTGAGCTTGTAGAGATGATTGAGAATCAGCTTGGGCTCTTCGCCGCGTTTGATTTCGATGACCACGCGCATGCCTTCGCGGTCCGATTCGTCGCGAACGTCGGAGATGCCCTCGATTTTTTTAGTCTGCACCAGTTCGGCGATGCGCTCGATGAGCCGCGATTTGTTGACCTGGTAGGGGATTTCGGTGATGACGATGTTCTCGCGGTCCTTGCCGACGCTCTCAATGGCGGCCTTGGCGCGCATGGTGAAGCTGCCGCGGCCCGTCTTGTAGGCATTGAGAATTCCCTCAGCTCCGGAGATGTATCCGCCAGTCGGAAAATCCGGCCCGGGCACCATCTTCATGATTTCCCGCAGCGTGGCGTCCGGCTTGTCGATCAGCGTCACCGTGGCGTCAATGATTTCGCCCAGGTTGTGCGGGGGAATGTTGGTGGCCATGCCGACGGCGATGCCGCTCGCCCCGTTCACCAGCAGATTCGGGATTTTGGACGGCAGGACGACGGGCTCTTCGCGCGTCTGATCGAAATTGGGAATGAAATCGACGGTTTCTTTTTCCAGGTCGGCCAGAATTTCTTCGCTGATTTTTGCCAGGCGCGCTTCCGTGTACCGCATGGCCGCCGGAGGGTCGCCGTCGACCGAGCCGTAATTTCCCTGCCCGTCGATCAGCGGGTAGCGCATGTTGAACGATTGCGCCAGGCGCACCAGCGTCGGATAAATGACGGCCTCGCCGTGCGGGTGATAGTTGCCGGAAGTGTCGCCGCAGATCTTCGCGCATTTGCGGTAGCCGCGGTTGGACGCCAGGCCCAGGTCGTTCATGGCCACCAGGATGCGCCGCTGCACCGGCTTCAAGCCGTCGCGCACGTCGGGAATGGCGCGCGCCACGATCACGCTCATGGCGTAATCGAGGTACGACTTCTTCATCTCGGCTTCAATTTCCACCGGGATCATCTGTGACTGTTTTGGTTCGTCGGCCATCGATCCGTCCTTGGTGAACTAATGTAGCGCCCGCCTTCAGACGGGCATTTCTTTTCGATCCGTCGCCGTCAGATCGCTAGGCACGTCTGGTCGCACGCAGCGCGACGTAATCCTTCACACCATCAAACGCCGCGGCCGTATTCAAAAAACGTTGCGGCCCGAATCGCGCTTCCAGTTCGGCAAGCAGCGAATCGCGTTCGGCCTCGCTGGCGCACTCCACGGCCACGCCACGCTCAAAGTCCGGCGCCGCCGTCGGCGTAGCCCGAAACTCCGAGCACGCCAATCCGCGCAGGCCAGGCAGCGTTGTCCAACTCAATTGATAGAACATTTCCCCTGACGAAATTCCTAAAACTGGTTCGGCCTGCGGCGCCCGCGGCAGACTCAGAGTCATCGAATGAGAAGCCTTGTAGGGCACGGCTTCAGCCGTGCCGTTCCGCGACGGCTTCACGAGGCTTTAGCCGCTGGCGCTTTCGTAGCGGCTAAGATCCAATGTCACCTTCCCGTTCGCCGAAGACCACGCATATTGCCCGACCGCTTCCACCAGTTTCGCCTTCACAGGATTCATCTCTATATATGATTTCGCATTAAAAAACTGTTCCGCATCCCTGATCCAGCGGTCGTGGAAACCACGATGCCAGATTGGAAACAGCTGCGGCTTTTCAGTCCCGATTCGATGCGCCGAGCCGCCCTTGATCATTTGCACGGCTTTCTCAATCGTCGTGTCATCTCCCGGCGTCATCAGCATATGCAAATGATCGGGCATCAGCACGAAAGCATGAAGTTCGTAAAATCCCCTGTCCCGGCAAGAAGCAATCTGTTCGACGACGATCTTCGCCAGCATCGTGTTGATGAAAATCGCGTTGCGTTCCCAGGTGTCGGTCGTGACGAAATAGACGCCGGCCCGCCGGACTCGTCTCGCGATTTGAGCCACGCTTGCACCGCCAGGGGCTGAAGCCCCTCTCGTTAGTTGGCCCTTTCGGCACGGCTTAAGCCGTGCCCTACAAAACTTGCCCCCAAACACTGCACAAACAACGACCAAAAACGGCACCTAAAGAGTGGCGCCGCTTCTAAATATCCAAATTCACCACTTCCAGCGCATTTTCCTCGATGAATTTCCGGCGGCTCTCCACGTTTTCGCCCATCAGCGTGGAGAAAATTTCCTCGGCAGCCGCGGCGTCGTCGGTGCGGACTTTCAGCAGCGTGCGCGTTTCGGCGTTCATGGTGGTTTCCCAGAGTTGCTCGGGATTCATTTCGCCAAGGCCTTTGAACCGGGTGATAGTGAAATCCTTTTTCGCGTCTTCCAGGATGTAGGAGAGAACGTCCGACGCTTTTTCCTTCACGATCTTGTCGCCGTTGCGCGTCACGGTGAACGGCGGGTGGTCGAATTCGCTGATCAGCTTCGCCGAGGTGCGCAGGCGCTTGTACTCGGGTGTGGAGGCAAACGCCCAGTTGATTTTTTTATCGCCGGGATGCGCTGCGTTGCCGGGAATCAGTAGGTCGTAGAGGCTGTGCTCTTCGTCGTAAACAACTTTGGGATCGATGCCCAGCTTGGCCTTGTCGATGGCCTTGGCCAGTTTTTCGAGCGCTTTCTTGTCCTCGAAGTCGGTTTTTTTCTCAAAGTCGCTCGCCGCCAGCAGGTCTACCAGTTGCGGTTCGCGCAGCTTACGCGACATCTTTTCCGCCGCCGAGGCATATCCCTGCACGTTCAGCAGAAATTTGGTGAGCGCCGCGCCTTTAATTTCTCCGCCTTCCTTGGGCTTCACGGCGTGATCTTCCGTGGCGCGGGACATCAGCTCGTGGTTGAACTCGTCCTCGTCGCGGATGTAGCGGTCCATCTTGCCGCGCTTCACGCGGTACAGCGGCGGCTGCGCGATGTAGATGTGCTCGCGCTTGATCAGTTCGGTCATGTGTCGGAAGAAAAACGTGAGCAGAAGCGTGCGGATGTGGCTGCCGTCGACGTCCGCATCGGTCATCAGAATTATTTTGTGGTAGCGCAGCTTGGAAATGTCGAAGTCGTCCTTGCCGATGCCCGCGCCGAGCGCGGTGATGATGGCGCGGATTTCCTCGTGGCCCAGCATCTTGTCGTAGCGCGCTTTTTCGACGTTCAGAATTTTTCCCTTGAGCGGCAGGATGGCCTGGTATTTGCGGTCACGCCCGCCTTTGGCTGAGCCGCCCGCGGATTCTCCCTCGACGATGAACAGTTCGCAGCGGGCCGGATCGCGCTCCTGGCAATCGGCCAGTTTTCCCGGCAGGCCGCCGGAATCCATGGCGGATTTTCTGCGCGTGAGCTCGCGCGCCTTGCGGGCCGCTTCGCGCGCGCGTGCCGCGTCAATGCACTTGCCGACGATGCGCCGCGCCACGGTGGTGTGCTTGTCAAACCACTCGCTGAGACGCTCATTGATCAGCTGCTCGACCGGGCCTTTGATGTCGCTGTTCAGTTTGCCCTTGGTCTGGCCTTCAAACTGGGGCTGCGGCAATTTCACGGAGACCACCGCGACCAGTCCTTCGCGCACGTCATCGCCCGTGATGGTGACTTCGTCCTTCTGCTCCTTCAGCATGTTCGTGGCGGAGGCAAAATTGTTGATGGTTCGCGTCAGCGCCGAGCGGAAGCCGGAGAGATGCGTGCCGCCGTCCACCGTGTTGATGGTGTTCGCGAAGGCGAAGATATTTTCCGTGTAGCTGTCGTTGTATTGCAGCGCGATTTCGATCTCGACCGTGTCTTTCTTGCCTTCCATGTAGACCGGAGAGTCGTGCAGCACCTGCTTGCCCTTGTTCAGGTGCTTTACAAATTCGGCGATGCCGCCGGAAAAACGGAATTCCACCGATTTATCGCTGCGCTCGTCGGTGAGCGTGATTTTCAGGCCTTTGTTCAGAAAGGCCAGCTCGCGCAGGCGCTGCGCCAGAATGTCGTAACTGTATTTGTGGCCTTCAAAAATCGTGGGATCGGGATGAAATGTGATTTTCGTTCCGGTCTTGCGCGTTTTCCCGGTGCTCTTCAGCTTGGCTTTGGGCTTTCCTTCGTTGTAGGTCTGCTCCCACACTTCGCCGTCACGCCAGATTTCCAGCTCGAGCCAGTCGGACAGCGCGTTGACCACCGAAACGCCCACGCCGTGCAGGCCGCCGGAAACCTTGTAGGTGTCGCTGTCGAATTTTCCGCCGGCGTGCAGCACGGTCATCACCACTTCCGCGGCGGCGCGTTTTTCCGTGGCGTGCATGTCCACGGGAATGCCGCGGCCGTTATCGGTCACCGTGACGCTGTTGTCCTCATGCACTACGACGTTGATCTCGTCGCAAAATCCGGCCAGGGCTTCGTCGACCGAATTGTCGACCACTTCCCAGACCAGGTGGTGCAGCCCCATTTCGCCCGTCGAACCGATGTACATGGCCGGGCGCTTGCGCACCGCTTCCAGTCCGCCGAGAACTTTGATCGACGCCGCGTCGTAGCGGTGTCCGCCTTCGTTGCCCATTGCCGTTGCTTTATCTGCCATAGTTTGCGTGCTCCTGCAAAGTTGTTCGGAAATTTGAAATCCGAAATGAAATTTCAAATTTCAATCGGGAAAGGCACAGTCTCTGGGATCACTTTGTTGGGGACTCCCTGAAAAGTCCTCAATGATCGAACCGACTGTTCACGGCGTGCCGTTCGCGGCGAGCCGTCACCTTACCCTGTGGCCTCCGCAATCGCGGTGCGCGCAAATTTCAAACCTGCGCGAACCCGAGCGATCCGGGACTCGAAGGGTTGTCGCTCCATCCCGTCCGGATTCCGGTTGCGGAAGCAGACGTGGCGAAGACTACTTTCCTCCAAGCGTGAAGCGTCCCGCATGCTCTGGCGCGGGCATGTGAAAAAGGGGCGCTGCCAGCCTGGCCGACGTGCCGTACTGGAGGAAACCTAGTAATAATCGAACAATCGTATCTTACTCTGAACGGGGGCTTTTCTCAAGTGAATTCCGACGTGGAAACATGAAGTAATTATATTATTTTCATTGTTTTACAAGGGCCTCTCATGTCCAGCCGCCGTCAGGTAAAAGCGCTGGCCTTAGGGCCAATTTGTTCCTCTCGCCAACGCCGGAACGAAACATAAATTCCGACGGAAATCGTCTAAAAAGGGCTCGATTTTGCCAGCCGACTAGTGGAAGATTTCTTGGGTGGCTTCCAACAGAACGCTCAACATTCGTCCGTCCAAGGAATGAGCACTTCGAGACAACGTTGTTGTGCGACGTTCATTAAATATGCTTACGCTGCTTTACCAGGGCCGCAATTTCGCGCCCAGATAAGCTGAGGTACGGTTCAATCTCCGCATCGCACTTGGGGCACCGATCATTACAACCGCAGTCCCAAAGGTCTACCCACTTTGAAGCGCACTCCTTGTGCCGGTAGAAATTTACAACGCTAACTTTGTATTCTATGCCCATAGGTTTTCCTTTCTGTGGCCGCTCTAAGAAGAGCTGGGAGCGACAAGAATGTTGTGCATTCCAGATTCCAATTGAGGATCACGCCGGCCTGTCAAGACTTCGGAGTGGGTGCTGTCAGGCCGTAACGGCCATTTCCGAGGAAATGGATCAAGCCAAGATCGCGCAGAACTTGTAGTTGTTGCCTGATTTTTTCGCGGATGTGGTGGTTATTAGGGTAAAGAAGACTCAGAGAAAATTCTCTCCTGTAGACTTCCTCCAATGTGAATTTGACCTTCCCAAGCGCGCGGACCTCGTTCAGTACGTTTAGAGTCCAACCGCGAGTTTCCACAGTGAAGCTGCTAAGAGGCCGCAACAATGCGTATTGTTTACGCACTTGGGAGGGTTTAACTACTGTCCCATTCACGACGAGTTGGACTCTTGCATCGACGGGAATTCGACCTAGAAGGATGTTACAGCCGACCCAACCCGCGCGCTTGGCACTTGGTCCCAGAGGTTTTCTCTTTTCGATTACCGACAAGGAGAACGCAAAGTGCGGTACCAAAATGACATCTGAAACAGACCAGCGGTTCTTGTCGTAGTGGACAAGGAACAGACTCGGCGCAGTTTTAGACCTCACCGCCTCGCACATTTTCCCGTAAGCAGAGTCGACGATCCGAACCGAGAGTGGACTGCTTTGACTTTTTAACTGAAAAGTTGATTCGCAGCCGCCGCAGGTGTAATCGACTGAAGGCGTGTTAACTGGCGTGGATGTGAGGTATTCCTTGGCACAATTTGGACAATAGAGATTGTCTGAACCCCAAGCTTCTGTTGCCACACGCGCGCGCTGAGAAGAACTCTTATAGTTCGCGGCTGCTTCAGTAGGTAAAGCCAGCTGCATTTTCTTCGTCTTATCAAATCCGCATCGGCATAATCACATACCGGTACCGGTAGGCTTCGTCGGCCATCGGGCGCATTTGTCCGGCGGATTGTTCGTCCTTGAGTTCGAGGCTGATGGGGCCTTCGGGGGCGGCGGCCAGGAAATCGATCATGTACTGGGCGTTGAAGCCGATCGAGAGCGGCTCGCCGGTGAATTCCTTTTCCAGGGTTTCCTTGGCTTCGCCGTATTCCGGGCTGGAGGCGGAAATTTCCACGCCTTCCTTGGAGACGGAAAGTTTTACGGCGTGCGAACGGGTGTCGGCAAGTTGCGCGACGCGCTTGACGGCGTCGTTGAGCTCACCGCGCTCGATCACCACTTTTCGGTTGTTGTCGCGCGGCAGCACGGCTTCGTAGTTCGGAAATTGCCCGGTGAGCATTCGTGAAATCAGCAGGCGCTCTCCGGCGCGGAAGAAGAGATGGCTTTCGTCGAGCGCGAAATCGATTTCGGCGTCTTCGCCCGCTTCGCTTGCAAGGCGCAGGACTTCGGCCAGGGCTTTCTTTGGGACGAGTGGACGGACTTCGCGGGTCAAGCCCTCAAATTTGTGATCGATCTCCGCAACGGCCAGGCGGTGGCCGTCGGTGGCCACCATGGTGACCGCCTCCGGCTTCAGCAGCAGCAGCGCGCCGTTCAGCGTGTAGCGTGATTCTTCGTTGGAGATGGCGAAGGCCGTCCGGGCGATCAGGGACGACAGGATTTTTGCCGGAATTTTGGCGATCGGATGCGGGAACGTGGGGATCGCGGGGAAATTATCCTTGGCCATGCCCACCATTTTATAGGTCTTGCGGTCAGCCAGAATCTGCACCCAATTATTTTCCAGCAGCTTGAACCGGATTTCGCCTTCGGGCAAAAGGCGCACGAGCTCCAGAAGTTTCTTGGCGGGGATGGTTCCGGCGCCTTCCTTTTTTACCTTGGCTTCGCACGACGTGCGGATGGACAGCTCCAGGTCAGTGGCCGTCAGCGTGATGTGATTGCCGGAGGCTTCGCACAAAATGTTGCCGAGAATCGGAATCGTGGTTTTCCGCTCGACGACTCCCTGCGTCAGACTCAGCTCCTGGAGCAGGTCAAACTTTTTCACACTGAATTCCATTGCTGGATTTCCTCCGCGTTACAGCACAAATACTACTGCTACTGTGAAAAGCTACTCTAACCTGTTTTATAAGATCGAGGAAGACCGTAGTAGTAGCCGTCGCTGTGGAAATGAGGAAAAGACCAGCATGGTGCGGCGGGGATGAATTTCGGCTGTGCATTTTCCAATATGGGAATCGAGGATTGAGAGGATAAGTCATCGCGAAACGCCGCGGGCGCCATGGTGCGCTCCGAATTTTCCTCAGGCGCCGCCATTGTTGCACAGTTTGAACACAACTTTATGCGCAGGATTTCAACATATGGAAAAACTGATCGCGATGCAGTCCCTGTGACTCCGCTTTTTGCACCGCAAAATATTGCTGGAAGATTTTCAGTAGCACAGCGACTCTCCGCTGTGCGGGATTGTAGGCTTTTCGGCGAGGCGTCCGTCCCACAAGCATCTAAACCCACACAGCGAAGAGTCGCTGTGCTACTTGAAACCAAAAGAAAACGCCCCGAGTTAATCGGGGCGTTGGAAGAGAATGGCGCGCGCAAAAAAATTTGGATCAGCCGAACGAATCCATCAGTTTGTTGATGGTGCGATTCAAATCCTTGTCGCTGCGCCGCAGCGCGTCAATTTTGTTGATCGAGTGCAGCACCGTGGTGTGGTGCTTGCCGCCAAACTGGCGTCCAATTTCCGGGAGCGAGGCCGAGGTGAGCTGCTTCACCAGGTACATGGCCACCTGGCGGGGGAAGGCGATGGCCTTGGTATTGGAGCGGACTTTCAGGTCTGCTTCGCGCAAGCCGAATTGTTCGCCGACTTTTTTCTGGATCAGGTCGATGGTGATGCGCTTTTCCTGCGTGGCGATGATGTTGCGCAAAACCTGCTGCGCCGTGACCAGGTTCAGGATGGAGCCGGTGAGCGACGCGTAGGCGATCAGCCGCGTCAGCGCGCCTTCCAACTCGCGCACGTTGGACTTGATGGCGCGGGCGATGTACTCGGCGACGTCATCGGGAATCATGACCCGTTCGTTTTCCGCTTTTTTCTGGAGGATGGCGATTTTGGTTTCCAGGTCGGGCGGCTGGATATCCGCGATCAAGCCCCACTCGAAGCGCGAGCGCAGGCGCTCCTCGATGGCGGAAATTTCCTTGGGCGGGCAATCGGAGCTGATCACGATCTGCCGCTGCAGGTCATACAATGCGTTGAAGGTGTGAAAGAATTCTTCCTGCGTGCGTTCCTTGCCGGCGATGAACTGAATGTCGTCCACCAGCAAAACGTCCACCGAGCGGAAGCGGTCGCGAAAGCCGATCATGCGGTCGAAGCGCAGCGAGTTGATCACTTCGTTGGTGAATTTTTCCGCGCTGATGTACGTAAGCCGCGCCGCGGGATTGCGCTTCTTGATCAGGTGGCCGACCGCCTGCATCAGGTGCGTCTTGCCCATGCCCACCCCGCCGTAGAGAAACAGCGGGTTGTAGGCCTTCGATGGCTGCTCAGCGACCGCCTGGGCCGCGGCGTGCGCGAACTGATTGGACGCGCCGACGACAAACGAATCAAATTGGTAGCGCGGATTCAGCTGGTGATCGACGGAATCGAAATCCAGGCGTGTCTGGGTCTGCTTCAGCGCGTTCACGGGCGGCGGCGCCGGTTCATTCTCAGTGCAGAGGAAATCGAGATGCGTATCGCTCATGCCCACTTCGGCCAGCACCGCCTGCAAGAGCTCGCCGTACGTTTCCGTCAGCCGCTTGCGGAAGATGCGCGAGGGTACGCGAACCACCAGCTTTCCGTTTTCCGTTCCTTCCTGGCGCGTGGGTCGAAACCAGGTGGCAAAACTATGCGGGTTGACCCGCCGTTCCATGTGCTGCAAAATTTTTTCCCAGGAGTTCATGCCCTCAGAACCTCAAAAATGCGAAAAATGCCCATGACAGCTATTTCCACAACTGTGGAAAAACTGTGGATAACACAACCACAAGAGCCTCTTGCGGCTGCAGTCAGTTGCTGGGTTGACCCCGTGACCCTTTCTCATCCGTCCGACAGACCCAAGTTGGGCCGCCACTCGGTACGGCTATTTCTTATTCGCGTCACGGCGTCCAGGGGGTGCCAGTTGCGAGACTGCTTACCTAAGACGAGGCTGGATTCTCGCTGAACGTTCGCTGCGCAGCAAGCGAAAATTTTACAAGCACCTGCGGACCTCCCACAGAACATTCACAGGTTTTCCACAACGACCCATCTTATTCAAACTAAGGAGGTTCCGGAAAAACGCTACGTGAATCCCTGTATTTTAAGGGTTTGACACAAAAGGTGCCCACTGTTCGAACTTAGCGGCGGCGACAAAAAACCAAACCGGAACGGACTCAAAGATTACAGACAGGTAAATTCATTGTGGGAGGATTTTCGGTTTTGGGAATTCGTAGATGCCCTGAGGATCAGCGCCTATCAAGAGCCGCTCAGCCTCCACCAGAATCTGGGACGGCTCGAGGCGGCCTCCGTGTGGCAAAAACGTACGGAAGCTGGAAATTCGCTGGCCGTCCTTATCGAAGCGCATCAGTAGGGTGCCGATGGAAATCCACAGCTCCTGGGTCTGGGGATCCACTCCAACGGCACTGATAATGCGGTGAAGGGAGGGGATGCCGTTTTCGTTATCCGCTGAACGGGCAATAGCCTTGCGGGCCGCCTGCGCGGCCGGCTCAAACTCCAGGGTCTTTAAAGAAATCTCCAGAGTCAGGTAGCCAACGCGGTCAAACTTGCGCACCGTGGGCTCCGGCAGATAGTCGAAGGAAAAATAGTTGAATCCCGAATCATCGGCGGTGAGATGGCCGAAATTCACCTGGGTGTTCACGTCGGCGCGGTCGGCAATTTCCTCGCGGTCACCGTAATCGCGGACCATTTTTCCCTCGAGGTCGTAGGCGGTTACGAGATGCTCTGCAGCGGGACTGGTTACTGCGATTTCGTCACCTGGAAGAAACACGACGGAAACCGGCACCTGCATCGGGATCGTGGCAGTGAGCGCGCCGCTCGGCGAATAAATCTTTACCGCTTTCGCGCCGCGATCGCACACCACCACTCGGCCGTCATGATCGACGTCAAACGATTCACCGTAGATCAGCGCGGCGCCCTTTGCCGCAGCCGCGGCGGAATTCGGAATCTCGCCGATGCGTTGCCCCGAGGGACCGTAAACGAATACGGCGCCGGCCGGCGCGGTGAGGACATAATAATTTCCATTCGGACCGCGGTGAATCTGGCGAAATCCCGCGCCCACGGAACTGTAGATTTGCCGCCGGGCGGTCAAGTCGGTTTCGTATTGGTAGGGCTCCTGCGCGCGAGCCGCTAAAGAGAAGAACACAATCGCGGCGGCCAGTGCGGCTGCGGCGCGTGACACGTTCAGACGCTGCATGATCAATGTGCCTCAGTCGATGCGGAAGCGCAGACGTTCGATGCTTCGGGAGTGCCCGGTGGTTTCATCGACGTCAATCAACACGGTGTTCATCTGAACATCGCCGGCGGCGACCTCAAAACGCGCCGGCTGCCCGTCGAGGAACCGCCGCAAAATCGCGGTCTTGTCCATGCCGATGACGCCGCTGTGCGGGCCGGTCATTCCCACGTCGGTCTGGAACGCGGTGCCGGCGGGCAGCACGTGCTCGTCGGCCGTGGCCACGTGCGTGTGTGTGCCAATCACCGCGGACACCCGCCCGTCCAGGTACCACCCCATGGCTTCCTTCTCGCTCGTCGTTTCTGCGTGAATGTCCACGAAGATCACGCGGACTTCTGCTGGGATGCGGGCAAGCTCCCGATCGGCTGCCCGGAAGGGGCAATCATTTGAGGCCATGAAGACGCGGCCCTGCAGGTCAATGACAGCGTATGGCACGCCGTTGCGCGCCTGGCCCACGTACAGGCCCGATCCCGGGTTGCCCTCGGGGAAGTTCGCCGGGCGCACCAGGCGGGGCTGCTGGGTGATGTATTCGAAGATTTCCTTGCGGTCCCAGATGTGATTGCCGCCGGTCAGGACTTCAATCCCGGCGGCGAACAACTGCTCGGCGAGCCGCGGCGTAATACCGAACCCGGCGGCGGAGTTTTCGCCGTTGGCGATCACCAGGTCGATTTGCCGCGATTGCACGATATCAGCCAGGCGTCCGACGACAATATCGCGGCCCGGCGAACCCACGATGTCGCCGATAAAAAGAATTTTCATTGGCTCTCTTTGCCAGGCGCGGCGGATCTCCGCAGCCTGAAGAAGTCAGTTGAAAGATACCCGATGCAGTGACGCCCGGTGGCACAAAAAAATGGAGCAGGTCCACGTCGCCGTGTCGAGCTCGATCCTGAACCTCCGGTAAAAAGTGGGCGCCCTGCGCCGGCCTTTAGGCTTTCCCGCAGCGAACCGAAGTCCGCCACGGGCCATGCACACGGGCCGTCTGACTCGGGCACCCGGGGGTCCAGTATTGGTTCAAAAGATCGTCGCGTCGATCACCTGCGTTGCAGGCCAACTCCAAATTTCATTCTAGCAAATCCATTCCACCAGCGCTGCGCGGGAGTGCCTGGTGTTTCCGGTGGTCAAAAAATGGAAGCTACTTCGGAGGTTAGCAATCATTGGTCCGCGGCGCGGAGCCGTATCCGCTCGCTTACACTTGCAGGATGTCTCCTTCTTTGGCGACCATTTTATACAGCACCGGATTCACAAAAAAACCGAGGAATAAACGGGAAATCAGGCCCGCCACGATGACAATTGCGAATGGCTTCTGGGTGTCTGAACCGATTCCGGTGGAGAGCGCCGCGGGAAGCAGACCGAGGCACGCCACCAGCGCAGTCATCATGATGGGCCGCAGGCGCAGGAGCGCGGCTTCGCGCGTCGCTGTATGAATGTCATGATTTTCGAGGCGCAGTTTGTTGATGTAAGAAACGAGAATGACTCCTGTTTCGACGGACACGCCCATCAGCGCCAGCAGGCCCAGCACGGAGCTGACGCTGAACGGCGTATGCGTCAGCTTCAACGCGAGGAGCGCGCCCACCGGTTCCGTAATCACCACGTCGGTGACAATCGCCAAAGGAAACTTTAGATTTCCGTACAGGGCAAAAAGGATCATGAAGATGAGCAGCACCGCGAGCGGGCCGATAATGGCCAACTGACCGCGCGCCGCGAGATATTCGCTGTACTCTCCGCCCCAGTCGAGCCTGTACCCTTGCGGAAGAGCTACCGACTTGCGCACGACATCCTGGGCTTCGCCCACAGCGCGGGCAAGATCGCGCCCTTCGACGCTGAACTGCACCCCGATGTAACGGGAATTATTTTCACGGTAGATGAAAGAAGCGCCGTTGCCCTGATGAATGCTGGCAAGCTCTGAAATGGGCACCTGCTGGCCGCCGGGTGTAGGCACAAGCAGGTTGCCGATTTCTCGCGTGCTCGATCGGTACTCCGGCTTCATGCGCACCACCAGATCGAACAGACGCTCGCCCTGAATCACCTGCGTGGCGGATTGTCCGCCCACTCCGGCCTCAATCACACCCTCCACGTCGGAAACATTGATGCCGTAGCGGGCGATCTTTTCGCGATCCACATCAATCTGCACGCTGGGCTGTCCCAGTTCGCGCACCACCGTCAGCTCGGCAAAACCGGGAACCTGGGAAAGAACGCGCTTGATCTCCATGGCCTTGTCTTCTAGGACCTGCAAATCCTGGCCATAGATTTTTACAGCCAGAGCGCTCTTCAGCCCGGTCAGCGCCTCGTCCACGGCGTCCTCGGCGGGCTGCGTGTAATTGAAAATCACGCCGGGGTAGGCGTCTAGTTTCTTTTGTAAATCTTCGGTCAACTCCGCCTTGGTGTGAATGGGTCCCTGCGACCACACTTTGTCCTTGTACGGCCGGAGGCCGACATAGAATTCGCAATTAAAAAATCCAGTGGGATCGGTCCCATCGTCCGGTCGACCCAGTTCCGAGCCGACCTCGGTCACCTGCGGGTAGGCCATTAGAATCGTGCGGATCTGCGGCGCGAGTTTGGCCGCTTCCTCGAACGAAATTGTGTACGGCATCGTGGCGCGGACCCACAGCGCCCCTTCATCGAGGTGAGGCATGAACTCGGCGCCTATGAACGGAACGAGAAGCAGCGCCGAGCCGAAAATCAGGGTCGCGATGATCATAGTGATCCTGGGATGGTCGAGGCACCAATCGAGTTCCCCCGCGTAAACTCCCTTCACCCACTCGTAGGGCTTGTTGACGATTTCCTTGACGCCGCTCTTGAACCAGTAGGAAGCCAGCACTGGCACCAGGGTAAGGGTGAAGATGAGCGAACCGAGCAGGGCGTAAGACATCGTCTCGGCCATGGGAACGAACAGTTTCCCCGACGGCCCGGTGAGCGCGTAGATGGGAAGATATCCGGCGAGGATCACTGCGACGGAATAGAAAATCGGGCGATCGACATCGCGCGCCGCCGCGGTGATCACTTCGTGCAGCTGGTATTCCTGTCCGGCGCGCTCGGCGAGTTCGCGATAAATGTTCTCCATCATCACCACCGTGCCGTCGATGATGATTCCGAAATCGATGGCGCCGATGGAAATCAGGTTGGCGGGCACGCCCCGTCCATGCAGCAAGATAAATGCGAAAAGCAGGCTGAGCGGAATCGTCAGCGCGACGATAACCGCCGCGCGGAAACTGACCAGAAAAAAGATCAGCACGATCAGCACCAGGGACATGCCCGCCAGCATGTTGTGCTCGACGGTGTCGATGGTGAGCCGCACCAGGTCGCTGCGGTCGTAGTACGCGCGGACTTTCACGTCCGGCGGCAGGATCCCGTTATTCAGCTCCGCGGTCTTTTTCTCCACGCCGGCCAGCACGTTCTGCGTTTGCTCGCCGCGCAGCATCATGATGACGCCTTCCACCGCGTCGTCATTTTTCTGAAAACCGAATTCACCGAGGCGCGGCGCGCTGCCGATGGTCACATCGCCAATGTCGCGGATGCGAACCGGCACGCCGTTGTTATTTCCGACCACGATGTTTCCAATGTCCGCGATGTCGGTCACGAGGCCCAGGCCGCGCACGTAAAAAAACTGCGAGCCCTGGGAATAAAAGCCGCCGCCGGCGTTGGCGTTGTTGGCGGTCAGCGCGGCGATCACCTGGGGCACGGCGATGTGATAGCTGTAAGTTTTCGCGGGATCGAGCAGCACCTGGTATTGCATCACCGTGCCGCCGAATCCGGAATCGTCGGCCACGCCGGGAACGGATTTGTAGGCGCGCTCGATGACCCAGTCCTCAATGGTTTTCAGTTCCTGCGGGCTGCGATCGGGACTTTCGATGACGTACCGGTAGACCAGGCCGGAGGGGCTGGAGAGAGGAGAGAGCCCGGGCATAACTCCAGAGGGCAATTGCACGTCGGACAACCGTTCAAATACCACCTGGCGCGCGAAGTAATCGTCGGTGTTTTCCTGAAACGTCATGATCACGTCGGAAAGCCCGTACAGCGAAATCGAGCGCATCACCGCCATGTGCGGCACGCCGTTCATTTCCACTTCGATCGGCAAGGTTACGAGGCGTTCGATTTCCTCGGCGGCGTGACCCGGCCACTGGGTGATGACTTCAACCATCGGGGGGGAAAGGTCGGGATAAGCGTCGACCGGCATGCGCTGGAAGGACAGGGCGCCCGCGACCACCACGAGCACGACCAGCATGAGAACCAGGAACCGCTGGCGTAGAGCGAATTGGACGAAATGATGAATCATGATCGCGTATGCCTCTGCGCTTAGCGCTGCAGCGAATTCTGAAATTGCAGGAACAGGCTGCCGTTGCCGACGATTTTGTCGCCGGCCTGCAGCCCGGCAGTGATCTGCGTTTTTCCGCCCTGGCTTTCGGCGAGCGTGACCATCCGCCGCGCGAACTGGTTGTTCCCGGTCTGAATGTAAACGTAGGGCATGTTTTCGGTGTCGCGCAGGATCGCCGCGTCAGGAACCGCTATGGCTTTGGGAATCACGCCGGCGCGCACGTCCGCGGTGACGTACATGTCCTTCTTCAACTTCTCGCCGGGATTCGGCGCTTCGATACGCGCCTGAAGCGTTCGCGTGGTGGGGTCGAGGGCCGGCGCGATGTACTGGATTTTGCCGCGCACCTGGCCGGGGTACGCTTCGTTCTCAATCGATACCTCGTCCCCAACGTGCACGTACGCGACATCGTTCTGGTAAACATTCACCAGAATCCAGACGCTGCTCATCTTGGAAAGGGTGAAACACTGCGTACCGCCGGCCTGCAGAAGTTGTCCCGGCGAGCACAGCCGCTCCACGACTTCTCCAGCCATGGGCGCCAGCAACGCGACCTCCGGCGACGGCGGTTTATTGACCAGGTCGTCCGGGTTAGAAATTCCGAGGATGCGAATGGCCTGCTCGCTGGATTGCAGATCGGCCTCAGCCTGCGCGCGAGTCGATTCAGCCTGTTCGACGTCAGCCTCGGCGATGGCTTTATGAGCGTAAAGATCCTGGTCGCGTTTATAAATCTTGTCGGCGAGCTGGTAGGCGTCGCGCGCTTTGACGTACGCCGAACGCAGCAGCGAATAGTCGGGGCTGGTTACGTACAGCATGGGCTGCCCCTGGGTCACCTGTTCGCCAGGCGTGACCATGATGCGGCTCACCGGACCACCCACCTGCGAGATCACCGGAGTGGTCAGAAAGGCGTTGTACGCCACCACGCCGGAAAGGCGCAGCGTGCGTACCAGCGGCGCCTGCGTGACCGTGAAAACCTGAATGTGCGACATCTGATCGGCCGGCAGCGTGAAGAGTTCCGCCTTGCTCGCGGCGCTTTCCGATGTGGAGAACGAGGTCATCTTGTTGGCCTGTTCATTGGTGCTGCCGCATCCCGAGACCGCAAGGGCGAGCGCCAGCACGGCAGCCATAGCCGTTCCAGGAATCGCGCCATAAATCGGGCGGGGGATCGGGCCGGGAACCCGCCCATTTCGCCGGCGAGGATTTCGAGTCTCGCGTACATCTCTCATCTTCATGGCAAGCTCCTGGTTCCCACCGCTTGGCGCAACTGCTCAAGCGCCACCATGTAGCTGGCCAGCGCCTGCCGGTAGGCGAGCTGCGTTGCGCGGTAGCTGCGCTCGGCGTCGAGAAAATCCAGCAGGCTGGCGGCTCCGCGCTGGTAGGCGTACTGGCTAATGTCCCGGGAATCCTCGGACTCTTTCAGATAGCCGGACTGGTAGAGCTGCACGACTTCGTCGGCCGTGTGCAGCCCTTCGTAGGAATTTTCGACGTCGGTGAGGGCGATGGAGGCCTGTTCGCTGGAAAGCTCCTGCGACTGTCCGACGGCATAGCGGGTGCGGGCTATTTCGCCCTGGTTGCGATCGAAGATGGGCAGTTCGATGCTGCCGAAGATCGAAAGAGAGTTGGCGGCGCCGACGTGCGAGTAATTCATGCTGGCGGTGACGTCGCGTTTGCCGTTGGCCTGCGCCAGGGAGAGCTGGCTCTCCGCAGCTGTCACTCCCAGCTGGGCGGCGCGCACGTCCGGACGTTGCCGCAGGGCCAGTGCCTTCAGATCGTCCTTGCCGAGGGTCACCGGTTTGTATTCCAGGTCGCCAACGACTTCATAATTCTCCGCCACGGATTCGTATCCGAGCAGTTGCCGCAAGCTGGCCATGGCCTGGATGCGCGCCAGTTTTGCGGCGGAGACATCGGTCTGAAATTGCAGCAGCTGAAGCTTAATCTTGAGCAGGTCGCCTTCGCTCATCGCTCCGGCTTTGGTCTGCTCTTCGCCGATGTCCACGGTTTGCTGGAAACTTTTCAAGTCGGTGTCCGCGAGTTCGACATTGGCCTGGGCCAGCAGCGCGGCAATAAACTGGGAAGCGACGTTGAACGTGAGCGTGCGCTCGTTGTCGCCCACCTGCGCCGCGGTCACGGCGGTCTGATCCTTGGCGGCTTGCAGGCGGTGCTGGCGTTTTTTCCCTCGCTCGAAGAGATAGCCGACGCCCATATCGAATTGCGCGTTGTTGTCAAAGTATTCGGAGTTGAAATCGCTGGGCGTGAAGATCGGCAGAAATTGAGTGTCGCCGCTGATCGTGGGATTGGGGCGAAGGTTGGCGGTGATCTCCTGGGCCTGATTCTGCAGGATCGTGGTGCGCGCCGCCTGCAGCGAATGGTTGTGCTTCAGCGCCATGTCGATAGCCTGGTCGAGGGTGACGCGAGCGGGAGGAGCCTGCGGCGAGGCTGGGGGCGCGGCCTGCGCCGCTACGTGCGACGGTAGGAGCAGCCCCAAAACTCCGAGGATGACGAGAGGCCCGGAGGCCAGGGCGCCGAATCTGAACTTCCTGTGCATTGTTTCGCTCCTGCAGAAAGCGGTCGAAGCTCTTGACCGCCTCTCCGAAGCGCAGGAGAAGCGGGACGCACAAGAGAATCGAATTAGTTGTAGTCAGGTACGGAGAACGCCCGTAGTCGGGGGCGCGTGTGAGACATTAAGCGGCGGGAGGAGCGCGAGGCGAAGTCTGCGAAAAATCCGGGCCGGATTCCAGGAGCGTTTCTTGCGGCAGCGGAATGGAAGCCACGGGCTTGAGCAGGGACACCGACGGCGCGACAACGATGGGCGCCGGAGCCTGATGCGTCAGGTGGCAATAGGGGCAGCGCGCATCATCGGTCGCGCTGTGGCAATCGAAGTCCGTGACGACAACTGTGGAGAAGACCACCAGCGCGACGAGCGCCACGGAGATTCCGAGGATGCGGAGAGTCCTGCTCACAGTGTGTCGGGTCAAGCTCGACGGATGACCAACCCCTTGAATAATAACTGGATGTGGGACGTACGTAAAGCGTTGCCCGTTACAGGTGGCGGGGAATGCAACACGGAAAAGCCCTCCGCGGGTCGCATGCTGGATCGGGGATATGCCGAATCCGGTAGGACAGGCTTCAGCCTGTCTGGTTTAGATTTATGGATGACGCCAGCCGAAACCAGACAGGCTGAAGCCTGTCCTACGCGGTCTGCTTCAGGGCTCGTTCGAGAATCACCAGGCATTGCTCGGCGCGCTCGCGCAGCTCGTCATCCCGGTGGCCGGTGTCCTGCTGGCCGGAGTGCAGTTCGTCGGCAATCGCCATGGCCGCGAGCACGGCGACGCGCACCGAGTCCACGGTCTGCGTGGCTTCGGCGACGGCGATCATTTTGTCGTCCACATAGCGGGCCAGCTTCTGGACGTAGGCTTCATCCAGATCGCCGCCGAGGGTGTAGCTCTGACCGTAAATTTCCACTTTTACGCGATTCGACATTGCGTTCGCTCCCCTGCTGGACGCGCCTATTTTGGTCTGTTCCGGCGCGCGTGGCAAGTGGAACAGACTTCAGTCTGTTGGGGTCCATCACGTGACCTAGGCCGATCGCGCCAGCCAAGATCATTTGGAAACCCACAGATTGAAGTCTGTGCCACTTTTCATTCGACCACTTTTTATTCCACGACAATGCGCAGAAATTTCTTTTTGCCGGCGCGGAGGAGAAATTCGCGCGGCGCGCTCAAGTCCACTTCGGACTTCACGTCGGAGACGCGCGTTCCGTCCAGCTCCACACCGCCTTGCTTCACCAAGCGGTCCGCTTCGCTGCGCGACGGCGCCAGGCCCTGCTCGACAAGAAACGCGGTGAGGCGCTTTGCCGGACCGCGCGCGACTTTGCGTTCGGGAGCTTCGTCCGGCGCCTCGCGATCGCGGAACACGCGCTGAAATTCCGCCGCGGCCTTTTCCGCCGCCGCTTGGCCATGAAAATCGGCGATGATTTCCGTCGCCAGGGACATCTTCACGTCCATGGGATGCTTCGCGCCCGCTTTGACCTGGTCGGCGAGCGCCGCAATCTCCTGCGGCGTGCGGTCGGTGACCAGGTCGAAATACGGCCACATCATCTGGTCGGAGAGCGACATCAGCTTGCCGAACATGTCCGAAGGAGCTTCGTTGATGCCCACGTAGTTGCCGAGCGACTTGGACATCTTGCGCTGCCCGTCGAGACCCACGAGGATCGGCATGGTCAGCGCTACCTGCGAGGGCTGGCCGTACTCGCGCTGGATTTCGCGGCCTACCAGCAGGTTGAATTTCTGTTCGGTGGCGCCCATCTCCACGTCGGATTCCAGCGCGACGGAGTCGTACGCCTGCAGCAGCGGGTACAACAGCTCGTGAATCGAGATGGGCAAATTCCCCGCGAGGCGCGAGCGGAAATCCTCGCGCTCCAGCATGCGCGCCAGGCGATAGTGCGCGCACAGGCGAATCATGTCGTGTCCCGATAATTTTCCCAGCCACTCGCTGTTGTAGCGGACCTCGGTGTTTTCGCGGCTCAGGATTTTGTAGACCTGCTCGAGATACGTTTTGGCGTTGGTGTCCACCTGCTCGCGCGTCAGCGGCGGGCGGGTCTCGGACTGCCCGGTAGGATCGCCGACCATGGCGGTGAAATCGCCAATCAGAAAAATCGCGGTGTGGCCGAGGTCCTGAAAATGTTTCAGCTTGCGCAGCACCACGGTGTGGCCGAGATGCAGGTCGGGCGCCGTGGGGTCCACACCCAGCTTCACGCGCAGCGGTTTGCCGGATTTGAACGAGCCTTCCAGCTTGGCGCGCAGATCTTCCTCGCGAATGATCTCCGCTGTGCCCTTGCGCAGGTAGGCGAGCTGTTCGTCCACCGGCTTGAACTGGTGTTTGGCGGTCATGACGGATTGGCCAGCGCGATCACGCGGCGCCCCTCGATGCGAAATTTTCCGGAAAGCACCAGTCGAACCGCCTCCGTGTAAATGCGGTGCTCCTCTACCAGCACGCGCGCCGACAGAGTCTCGTCCGTGTCATCGTCGCGCACCGGCACGATGGCCTGGGCCAGAATCGGCCCGGCGTCCAGATTTTCATCCACCAGGTGCACCGTGCAGCCGCTGTATTTGACGCCGTATTCGAGCGCCTGCCGCTGCGCCTCCAGCCCGGGAAACGACGGCAGAAGCGACGGGTGAATATTCAAAATGCGCTGCGGGTACGCAGCCACAAAATACGGCGAGAGCAGGCGCATGAATCCAGCGAGGCAGACCAGATCGATGCCCGCCTTCTTTAGCTCTGCGACGACCAACCGGTCGTACTCTTCGCGCGCCAGGCCTTTCGACGGAATCGCTTTTGCCGCAATGCCCCGCGCCGCCGCGCGCGCGAGTCCCGGCGCGCCTTCGCGGTTGCTCAGCACCAGGGCAATTTCCGCGCCGGGAATTTTTCCCGCAGCGATGCTGTCGGCCAGCGCCTCAAAATTCGACCCGCGCCCGGACAGCAGCACTCCAATGCGATGTGACATAAGGGAAAGACGTTAGCATAACCGCGCGATGCATCCAATAACAGTGGCACAGACTTCAGTCTGTGGGTTTTGAATCGAGCCCCAACAAACCCCACAGGCTGAAGCCTGTGCCACGTTGAACAGGGACCGAATCCGGCCTTGCGAACAGGTATCGCTAATTTTCCTGCCGACGTAAACTAGCAAGTACCAGCCCCCCGCTTCGCTGCCGAATTTCTGAAATTGTTCCGTGCGAGAATGTGTTTTACGAGGAACGAATTCCACGATGCTCACTCGACATCAAAAGCAATTCGTTGGAGCGGCAATATTTGTAACGATCGCGCTGGGAATCTGGGGTTGCGCCTCTTCGAGTTATTCGCCGCCGGGCACGCCATCACCTGTGGGTCCGAGCATCACCACGCAGCCGGCCAATCAGACGGTAACGGTTGGAGCGACGGCGGCATTTACCGTCGTGGCGGCGGGAACCGCGCCGCTTTCCTACCAGTGGCAAAAGAACAGCGCCAACATTTCCGGAGCAACGGCGGCCAGCTACACAACGCCGGCAACCGTCGCGGGAGACAACGACGCGACGTTCCGGGTGATCGTCACCAATTCGGTGAGCAACATCACCAGCAATCCGGCGACTCTTACGGTTGCCGCGCAGGCGCCCGCGGCCGGAACTGACGTAACCACCTACCACAATGACATCGCGCGCACCAGCCAGAACACGACCGAAACCATTTTGACGCAGGCCAATGTGAATTCCGCGAAGTTCGGGCTGCTCCGCAATCTCTCCGTGGATGGCCTGGTGGATGGCGAACCGCTGTACTTGTCGCAACTCTCCGTGGGCGGCGCGGCGCATAACGTCGTGTTCGTGGTGACCGAGCACGATTCGGTGTACGCCTTCGACTCCGATACCGGAGCGCAGCTCTGGAAAGTTTCCTTGCTCGGAACTGGCGAAACGACCAGCGACGATCACGGCTGCGGACAAATCACGCCGGAAATCGGCATCACCTCGACTCCGGTGATCGACCGCACCGCCGGCGCGCACGGAATTCTTTATGCCGTAGCCATGTCCAAGAATGGTGCGACGTATTTTCAGCGGCTGCACGCCCTTGACGTGACCACCGGCGCGGAGCTGGAAAACGGGCCGGTCACCATCCAGGCCACTTACCCAGGCACCGGCGCCAACAGTTCCGGCGGGCAAGTAGTGTTCGACCCCAAGCAGTACGCGGAGAGAGCAGGATTGCTGCTCTTGAATGGCGTGATCTACACCGGCTGGACTTCACACTGTGACTTCGCGCCCTACACCGGCTGGATCATGGGCTACAACCAGACGACGCTCGCGCAAACCAGCGTGCTCAATCTCACCCCCAATGGGAGCGAAGGTTCGATCTGGCAAAGCGGCGGCGGGCTGGCCGCGGATCCGCAAGGAAACATCTACGCGCTGGTGGCCAACGGCACGTTCGATACAACGCTCGACGTGAACGGTTTCCCGAACCGGCAGGACTACGGAAACGGCTTCGTGAAAATTTCCACCGCGGGCAATACGCTCAAGGTCGTGGATTATTTCAACATGTCGAACACGGTGAACGAATCGGGAGGCGACACTGACCTCGGCTCAGGCGGGGCCATGGTCTTGCCGGACGCAGCCTACGGCACGGCGGGCACGCTGAACCTCGCGGTGGGCGCCGGGAAAGATGGAAATCTATACGTGGTGAATCGCAACAACATGGGTAAGTGGAACTCCTCGGCGAACAACGTGTACCAGGAAATTGCCGGCGTGCTGCCCAACGGGATGTGGGGCGTGCCAGCGTACTTTAATAGTGCGGTGTACTACTGCGATCAGGGCGGGACGCTGAAATCCTTTGCCATCTCGAACGGAAAGCTTGCCTCCACACCCGTTCACACCGGAGCTTCGTTTGCTTATCCCGGGTTGCTGCCCAGTGTCTCGGCGGCCAGTGCTACTTCCATCGGCGGCATTGTGTGGGGGATCGAAAATACCGGTACTGCGGTCTTGCACGCCTTCGCTGCGAACGACTTGACGCAGGAGCTTTACAACAGCAATCAGGCGGCGGGCAATCGCGATCACTTCGGCAATGGCAACAAGTTCATCACGCCAATGATTGCCGATGGAAAGGTGTTTGCCGCGACCTCGAATAGCGTCGCGGTATTTGGGTTGCTGCCCTAACTCGAAACAGCCAGCGGCTGAAGCCGTTCAGGGCTGCGCACTTTACGGCACGGCTGAAGCCGTGCCCTACAAAGATTTGGCGATTTGGCGGATTTGATTTGGCAGTCGTTCTTGCTGTACACACCGTGCTGCTTATTTCCTCAGCACTAGCGTCCCGGCGATCAAATCGTGCAAGGCCTGCTTGCGCGCGGTAAAGGCTGCCATGATGTAGCCGATGGCCAGCGGCACCATCCCACTGACAATTTTCGCGAAGAACCTGCCGGTGGCATGTCCGAATGAAATACGCTGCCCGTCGGTATTCGTGACTCGCAGGGACATGATCGATTTTCCGAAGGTTGCCTGGCGCGGCGAGCTCTCCATGCCAGCGAAGTACAGCCATTGCAAAAGCATGAAAACACCCAACCAGATAAAGAAAAGCGCGAACATCGGCGCAATCACCGCCATGACCGCCTGGGGGTCCGGGGGCGGCTGCGGCTGGGTGATGACTCTTCGCATCATCACTCCGAAGCCGCCAAACATGACAAATAAAACGACCATCACCAGCCCGAACGGAATGCCGAGGATGATACCGTCAATCAGATAAGCGCCTACGCGTTCCCAGAATCCCCCGTAGGGAAGCGGCGCGACGGCCGGCGCGCTCACTGGAACCCGCGGCACATACGTGGCGGCGGGCACGGGAGCGGGAGTTGGCATGGGAGGCGGGGCCACCATTGGAACGGGTGTCGGCGCGGGCGCTGAAGTGACGGCTGCGCCAACCGGCTGCCCGCAAACCTGGCAGAACTTCTGGCCCTCTTCGACTGGTCCACCACAGCGGGAACAGAACATGACACACCTCACTCGGGCAGCCGCGGCGGCTGCGGTCAAAGACTGATGCGGACTTATATCGCGAGCCGGGGTGGGGGTCAACTGAGGAAAAGCGCGGCGGGTCTCGCCCCGTTTGCCGGCCAATTCTTGGCGGCCTGTACTGCCGGCCAGCTATTTCTTTGGGCAGGACCGTCCTTCGGACTAGGCGGCGCGCAAATCGCAGTTGTATACGATGGATTTCCCTGCCCCAAAAAATTCTTCACAGGAGGAATCACGCTATGGCCACGGCACCGTCCTACATCGAAGGGCAAGCGATCCCCCGGGAAAACGGCCTGATTGATAACCTCACGGATTTGTCGTTCCAGCGATTCGCCACGCCGCGAATGCTGAAACAGTTGTACAGCGTGCACCTGCTGATCGGATTTGTCGCCGCAATTTGGGTAGTCTTCGCCGGCTTTCAGACCTCGACGTCCAACGGCCTGCTGGCGCTGATCGCCGGCGCGGCGGGCATGCTCCTCTGGACGGTTTACTGCCGCATTATTGTGGAACTTCTGGGGGCGGTTTTCCGGGCCGCGGAGGTCATCACGAATTCGCAGGGTTGAGCGGTGCGATAAGTAGGACAGGCTTTAGCCTGTCTGGTTTTGTCGACCGGCAGCCATAAACCTAAACCAGACAGGCTGAAGCCTGTCCTACATCAACACTCTAGGAGAACAGATCGAGGATTTCCTCGTAGCGTTTAAACGGCGGAATCAAATAGGCGCCCGCAATTCCCAGGTCGCGGGCTCCTCTCGCCCAGTCCAGCATTTTCCGCGCCAGCGCGAAGCCGTGATCGCGCGCCGAACCTCCCGCGGCTTCCAATTGCTTCAATAACGGTTCCGGAATCACGATGCCGGGCACTTCGTTGTGCAGGCGCAAGGCCTGCTTGTAGCTGCTCAGCGGCCACAAGCCCGCCAGGATCGGGATCGGCGATTTTCCGCCCATGCGATTCAGGAATTGTTCCCAGTGATCGGGATCGAAAATCGGCTGGGTCATGGCAAAGTGCGCGCCCGCTTCCACCTTCAGCTGGAATCGGCGCAACTCTTCGTCCAGATCTTCGGCCAGAGGATTGACCGCGACGCCGATGGTGAAATTCGTCGCGCCGCCAAGATTTTTTCCTCCCCAATCCTGCCCCTGATTGAGCTTGGCCATGATTTTCACCAGGCCAATGGAATCGACTTCATACACCCCCAGCGAATCGCTGCCGACCGAAGGAGGATCGCCGGTTACCGCCAGGACATTACGCACACCGCCAACGGCCCACGCGCCCAGCAGCATGGCCTGCAAGCCGATCAGGTTGGCGTCACGTGTGGTGAGGTGGGGAATGGTTTCGATGCCGCGGGCTTCCAGCGCGCCGCAAAGCGACAGCGCGTCCATGCCCACGCGCGCCAGCGGGCCGCTGTTGACGTCGATGGCGTCCACCTTTTTCGAGGCCATCACGTTTTGCACCTGCTCGATCACGCGATCGATGGAAGTGCCCTTGGGTGGATCGATTTCCACGGAAATGACGAATTTCTCCGCCTGAATTTTTCGCCACAGCGCGCTTTCCGGCTCGCGCGCCGCCACGGGACGCGCTTCGGACGGCGCCTCGACCACCGTCACAGCGCGTGCTCCGGCGGCCGGATGCATTCCTTTCACTGCCTGCACCATAGCGCGAATATGTTCCGGCGAAGTGCCGCAGCATCCGCCGAGGATGCGCGCGCCGAGGCCCACCGCTTCCCGCGCGAAGCTTTCAAAATATTCGGGCGAAGATTTCGGGTAGATCACACGGTCACCGGCACGCTGCGGGAATCCCACGTTGGGCATGGCGCTCATCGGAAACTCGCCGGCCACCGCTGCAAGCTCCTGCAGCAGCCGTAAATGGTCCTGCGGGCCCACCGAGCAGTTCGCGCCGATCACCTGCACATCGCGCTCGCGCAGCAGCGCCCACGCGTCGGCCGGCCGCGCGCCGCTGAAGCTGCTGTCCTCCTCCGAGTAAGTCATCTCGGCGACGATCGGAAGCCGCGAGAACGATCGAATCGCATCGATGGCCGCCAGCAGCTCGCCGGGGCTGCCGAACGTTTCCAGGACAAAAAAATCCACGCCGCGCTCTTCCAGCGCCTCAGCCTGCTCGCGAAATATTTCGCGCAAATTCTCAGGCGTCGCTTCGCGTGGATCGCGAAACACTCCCGGCGGCCCGATCGATCCGCCGATCAGGACTTCATGCCGCGCGGCCTCGCGCGCCTCACGGGCGATTTTCACTCCGCGGTGATTGAATTCGGTGACGCGATCTTCCAGCCCGTAGGCGGCGAGCTTGTTGCGATTGGCGCCGAACGTATTGGTCTCCAGAATGTGCGCCCCGGCTTCCAGGTAAGCCATGTGCACGCGGAACACTTCTTCCGCGCGCGTGGCGTTCAGTTCGTCCACGCAGCGCTGCGCCCCCAGGGTCTCGTACAAATACGAGCCCATGGCTCCGTCGGCAATCAGGACGGAGTCACGCAGCCGCTGCTGGAATTCATCGATTCGCATGAGTCGCTACACTCTCCGGAATTATCGGCCGAAACGAAATTTTTAGTATACAGGTTCGCCGGGCTTGTTGGCAGGGAGTGCAGGAGTGGGTGTTGTCCTGATTTGAGAATCACCTGTCCAGTTCTGGTGGTCAGGAGGTCGGGGCTTTCAGCCCCGACGTTGGGTTCCGTGTACACAAGGGCTTCAGCCCCTGAAGTTTCAGGGCCTAAAGGCCCGGCGCACGGGTTTCTGTTCGTCCGACCTGAAGGTCGGGCCTCCTATTAAGAACTCAAACTATTAAGAACTCGAAGTTCATTTGGAACAGACAGTTTGGAAGTAGAACAGCACGCGGGAGACACCAAGCAAAACGCACAGAGCGAGCCCTTCGAGTAGGCTTCAGGTAAAGAATCGCTGTGCCACGCTTGACGTTTATTTATTTCGCGCCAGAAACAGCATCAAGCCGAAGACCACCACGGGGATCAACGCCAGCATGACGTAAAACAGAATCTGCCGGGCCACCGGCGAGCGCCGCTGCTTCCAGTTTTTCATTTCGGCGCGGTCGGCGACGCCCACTTTTTCCGGGTGCTCCAGGTCCAGGGCGAATTCGTGGGCGTTGGGATAGCGCTTGTTGGGATCGCGCTCCAGCGCCCGGTAAATAATTTCCTGAAGTTGAGGGGTGATTTCGGGATTGACCTCGCGCGGCGGAATGGGATTGTTCAGCAGGCGCTCGTTCATGATGACGAACGGATTTGGCCCGGTAAACGGCACCTTGCCGGTGAGCATTTCGTAGAACATCACTCCCAGCGAATACACATCGCTTCGCGCGTCGCCGCGCTTCCCCTTTACCTGCTCGGGAGAAATATAGTCCGGCGTTCCCATCGCTTCGGTCAGCTTGGCGAAGGTCAGGCGGCGCGATCCGGCATTGGCGGCGATACCGAAGTCGATGAGTTTTACCTCATCGTTCGGACCGACCATGATGTTTTCGGGTTTCAGGTCGCGATGGACCACGCCCTGGCTGTGAATGTAATCGAGCGCGTTGCACAGCGCCAGAGTGATGCGGATGGCGCGATCCTGCGGCAGTTTTTTCTGTTCGTTCAGAACCTGGCGCAACAGGCGCCCGTCCACCCACTCCAGAACCATGTACCGCCGGCTGCGATCTTCGTCGCCGAATACCCGCACCACGCCCGGATGATCGAGCTTCTTTCCGATTTCCTCTTCGCGATTGAAGCGGTCGAAGAGAATCGGGTCGGCTTCCATTTCTGAGTGGGGAACTTTGATGGCAACGGATCGGCCGTCACGCGTGTCGGTGGCGCGGAAAATTGAAGCCATGCCGCTTCGGGCGACCAGGCCGTCGATGCGGTAATGATCGAGCTGATCGCCGGAATGGAAGTCGCTCATTTGGGGAGGCAGGTCGGCGGCAAATGCACGGACGCCGGCAAACCTGTGTCAGCTGTCAGTACAGCTTGTAGGGCCGTCCGCGATACATTCCCATTCGCTCGACGCCCCGAATTCTGATCAATTGAACGCTGATATTATCTCCGCCTCCCCGATCGTTGGCAAGCGCGACGAGTTTCTCCGCCGCCGCGCGGAGGTCCTGACCGTGGCCACAGAGCGCCGCCATTTCCGAAGCCTCCACCGGACCGTGCAGACCATCGGAGCACAGCAGGAGAACATCGCCGGCGAAAACCTGATGGTCGTTGCAATCGATGTTGGCGACCAGTTCGGTGCCGAGAGAGCGGCTGAGGATGTGGCTGGTTTCACCCTCGGCCGCTTCCTGGGCGGTGACGATGCCCAGGCGAACCTGCTCGCTGGCGATGGTATGGTCGCGCGTGATCTGCGCGGCCTTGCCACCGCGGATTAAATAGCAGCGAGAGTCGCCCACGTGGGCCACCGTTACACGGTCATAGCGGAGCGCGCAGGCGACGATGGTCGTGGCCATGCCGGCAGCGCTCCGGCCGCCGGTAACCGCGGCGTCCAGAACCGCCGTATTGGCCTGTTGCACAAGTCGCTGCAGGACGGACGAGTGGGACTCTCCATCCTTGGAGGTGTGGAACCCGCCGACCATGCGCTCGACGGCGGTCTTGGACGCGACTTCGCCCTGTTCCTGCCCGCCCACGCCGTCCGCCAGAACGAACAGCCACCCGTGCGTGCGCACCTGCGCGGGCACGGCCGGCGACGCGTGGCCCAAATAATCCTCATTGTGATCGCGGACCCGCCCGACGTCGGTGCGGGCCACGAATTCCAGGTCGAGCATATTGGCGGAGGCGGAGCGCTCTTTGGAGGCGACCCAGGCAGACGCCTCTCGTCCGGCGTTGCTCGCGGGCTCTCCAGGAAATTCGCTGACTTCTGAAACGGAAATTCGGACAGGCGCAATCGCCTGTCCGAATTTCCTGGCTAGCTGAACTAGGTTCATACTACACCATTCTTACGTGCGGCTGGTGACCAGTGTGGTTCGCCCCGAGGCTTTGCTGGACCGCAGGAAGTAAATTCCTCCGTAGATGGCCCAGACCAGTGCGATCCCCAAGGCAAGCAGTGGCTCTTTGGCGGTACCGTACCCCATGAACGGTCCAATCAAGTAGAACGCCATGCATCCTAAATTGGCCACCAATCCAAATACTGGAATGATGAGATGGCGCATCACTTTAAAGTTGGGGTGATTGTGGTAAGCGACAAGACAGATCACGCAGCTCAAGCCGTACAGCAGGAACGTGCCGAAGTTCGACGCCAACGTTACCGTTAACAGAGAATTCGGCAGCGCCGCCATCTTGTCGTGCGTGGTGTAACCGAAGCTGGAGAGCAAGCCATGCGGCAAGCCCTGAATCGCGGCATCCGTTGGAGCTCCCGCATCGCCGAACGCCATCGTGACGCCGATGACTCCGATGACCGCGGAAATGATCGCCAGGATCCAGATGGCGCGGTGGGGGCTGAGGTTCTTTTCGTGGAGCATGCCGAAATGTTCCGGCACTTCCTGGTCCTTGCCCATGGCGTAGGTGACGCGGGCTCCGGTATTCATGCAGGAGAGCGTGGTGCCGATCAGGGCCAGGAACACCGTGACCGCTTCCGCCAGCATGAAATACCGCCCGTGGCCCATGCCAAACAGCGCGTCGCCGACCATGATCATCATGTCTCCGATCGGGGCTGCCGAGCCGGACGCGCTCTGCATGGTGTAACCGCTATTTAAAAAGTAGTTGGCACAGAAATACTCGATCAAGTAACAGAACGCCCCCTGAATCAGCAAAGAAGAGATGACCGCGATGGGGATGTCCCGCTTGGCGTTCTTGGCTTCACCGCCCATTGCCGTGACCGATTCAAATCCAACCAGAATCAGAATGGCGACCGTGGCCTGCACGAAAACCCAGCCCCATTTGTGCGGAGCAATGACGGATTTTGCGGTGGGATGGCTCAGGAAATTACCGGCGCCGTCATAGTACGGATAGTCGATGTGGAAAGGCACCGGCTTCCCGGCCGCGTCCAGCTTCGGCTGGGGAACCATGTTGGCATCGCGGGTGATCACGTCCGTCGCTGTGCCATTGACCATCTGGCTGGTGGTGGCAAATTCGTACGAATAAGCCTCGCCGGATGTCGAATCAAACTGCCAGGCTTCGCTCCCCGGAGGATGATTCATGCGGTAGCCCAGCGCCATCACGGAAAAGATCAGCAGCGCTGAAATCTGAATCACGTTGATCGCTACGTTCACCGCCGTGGAGCCGGTAACGCCGCGGTGCGCGATGTACGCCACGCCGAAGGTGAAGACGATCGCTACCAGACCCATGAACACCGGGCCGGGATTGGAAGCGCTCATCGAGTTAGGCCACAGCGTCCCGACCACGTAGCCGCAGAAGATGCCGGTCACGCCGACCATGACTCCCGGATAGATCCAGTAGTAAAGATGCGAGCCCCAACCGACGATGAACTTGGACAATCGCGCGTACTTCCAGGCCTTTTCGTGATTCAGGAACGACTGCTCCGCGAAATAGTAAGAGCTTCCGGTTCCCGGATACAGCTTCGCCAGTTCGGCATAACAGACCGCCGTCGCCAGGCACAGCAACAACGCGACGATAATGCCGAGCCACATCGCCGGCCCTGTCGCGCCGGTTGTCGACTGGATGTAAAACGTCAACCAAAGGAATGCCCCGGGTGCGATGAGCGCCATGGCGTTCATCGTCAACCCGGTTAATCCTAAGGTTGGTGTCATTTTGACTTCGCCGGTATTCTCCGCCATGTAATCTCCTTATAGATTCTTTATCTCGAAACTGAATCCTCATGCGGTGGATCTATTGCACGACTAATTTGTGCCGAGGATCGAGATACTAGAGGGGTGTTGTGGAGGAGTAAAATGCAACGTTTTGATAGCCCAAATTACGGATTCATATGGCTGTAATGATTGGTGGAAAACAGCGGCCGACGCGCGTTCTTTCCGGCGAAGCTGGAACTTGGACAGCGTAGGCGGTCGCTCGCTGGCGGCTGTAATTATCTTATTTACAATAGGTTGAAGGTTCGCATCAGCACACCACTCCAGTTCGCCTTCGCGACCTTGTGAACTCGCCGCGCCCGGAAGATGCGGCTCACCCATCCGCTTCTTCGATTCCTAGCATCACCATATCAAACGGCGCACTTTCGGATCGGGCACTCCCGTCACGGACGGCGCGCTCGGAAACGTTATTTGCAGCGTTTTCAGAATTGGCGGCCTGACGCGTTGGGTTCCGAGGCGAGTGTGATATTTTATCCAGCGTCGCGTATCTCGCCGTTACGTTCCGCCGCACTTTGCCGGGGGATTTTGGAATGAAAGTCGCAGGTTTCCTGATGCTGCTCGCGGGCTGGTTTCTGGTGCTGGCGGCGATTGTGCTGTTCGCCGCGGCTCCGCTGCGGATCGCCTTCGTGTTGATTGGTTTTGCTGTGGAGGTCCTGGGATTGACCTTCGCATTCCGATCGCACTTGATTCCGCGAGAGGACCAACGATAACTCCCATGCCCGCTTCGAGACTCACGGACGTATCGACGATTGCCTGCCTCTTTTTTATTTTTCTTGTTCCGCTGGCAGCGGCCGGACTGGCGCTGATGAACGTCGGCCTGGGCCGATCCCGCAGCGCCGGCCACATGATGATGGCCTCACTCTGCGCGCTGGCAGTCGCGGGAATTGCGTACTTCGTTTGCGGATTTTCCTGGCAGGGATACATTGGCGGGCCGGGCCACTCGCTGCTGCTCTCCGGAAAAAGCTGGAACTGGATCGCCGCGGAACCATTTCTGTTTCGCAAATTCACTTTTGACGGTTCAACCGCGTCCCTCACCGCTTTGTTTCAAATGTTTTGTGTTGGCCTGGCCGCGCTGATACCGCTGGGCAGCGGCGCGGACCGCTGGCGCCTGCGCGCCAGTTGCCTGTCCACCGGAGTGCTTGCCGCCTTCACGTATCCGCTATTCGCGCACTGGGTGTGGGGCGGCGGGTGGCTCGCCGGGCTCGGAGCCAACTACGGAATTGGACGCGGCTTTCTGGATGTGGGAGGCGCGGCATCGATTCAAGCGGTGGGCGGCTTGACGGCTCTCGCGGTCACGTGGATCCTCGGCCCGCGGCGCGGAAAATATTCCGCGGACGGCATGGCCCCGGCGATTCCCGGTCACAATGCGGTTCTGGTGCTATTCGGGTGCGTGCTGGCCCTCATCGGCTGGATTGGAATCAATTCCGCGGGTGCGATTCTTTTCACCGGCGCCGAAGCTTCCGCGGCGGCGCTGATTGCCATCAACACTTTGTTGGCCGCATCCGCCTCGGCGCTCACCGCGGCGATCATCACCAAGGTGCGTTTCGGCAAACCCGACGCGTCGCTCACGGCCAATGGATGGGTCGCGGGACTCGTGGCCAGCAGTGCATCGTGCGCGTTCGTGAGCCCGGCGGAGGCCGTGGTGATTGGTTCGATCGCCGGCGCCATTGTCACGTTTTCCATCGAATGGTTTGAGCTGCGCATGGAGGTCGACGATCCGGGCGGCGCGGTTTCGGTGCACGCCGTCGGAGGAATCTGGGGCCTTCTGGCGCTCGGCGTTTTTGGCCAGTTTCAGAGGCCGGTCCTGAATATTGCCGGGGATCTGCCCTCCGCGATGAGCGGCATAGATGGCACCGTTTCCGGCCAGTGGTTGGCTCAGCTGATCGGCGTGGCCACGCTGCTGGGTTTTGTGCTGCCGCTTACCTATGGCCTCAACCTGCTTCTCAACCGCCTCTATCCGTTCCGTGTTTCGGTGGAGGGCGAACGCCAGGGCATGGACCTCCATGAGTTGGGAGCGGGCGCCTATCCCGAGTTTGTAACGCACACCGATGAGTTCTTGCCCCGCTAGGCCTCTCCGCCGAAGCTGAGTCTCCAAACGGCCTGCGCATTCGTTGCCGGAGCAATAAACTTTTCAATCGAAATCATCCGCTCTTTGAGTTTGTCTTTGGCGGGGGTCTGCCTCAAGCTGAATAAGGAAAGTATAAACATTTCATAAAGGAATTCCTGGTGGCCTTGGCTAACATTGCTCTCTCATCCATACCCGAACGCGATCGAAAGACCGGCATGCCGTTAGTCGTCGCAGGCTTGCGCTACAGCACGGCCCTGGTGTGCGTGGCGGCGGCCCTGTTTCTGAGCCTGCCGCTACAAGGCTTGTTCCCCTACCCGTTTCTTTTCCTGTTTTTCGCGGCGGTGATGGCCAGCGCTTGGTTTGGCGGCACCGCGCCCGGGCTCCTGGCGGTCTTTCTTTCCACTCTAGCGGTGGACTATTTTTTCGTGCCGCCTTTTCACTCCTTTGCGGTCAACACCACGGATACCGCCTACTTTGTGGCGTTTGTGATCAGTGCGCTGGCGGCCAGCTGGGTGAGCTCATCGAAACGGAACAGCGAGGCGGCGCTGCTGGAGGCGCGCGATCATCTGGAGGCACGCGTTGCCGAGCGCACCGCGGAATTGGAAAAGACCATCGCCGAATTGCGGGAAAACGAGCGCCAGCGGGAACAGCTGGTGAGTGAGAAGTCAGCGCTGTCCGGGCAACTCGAAGCCCGCAAGCTGGTGGAGCGCGCCAAGGGCATCCTGCAGCGCGAGATGAAAATCGGCGAGGACGAAGCTTACCGAACGCTGCAGAAGCAGAGCCAGCAAATGCGCAAATCGATGAAGGAAATCGCCGAGTCCATCATTTTGAACGACGAGCTGAAGCGCGGCGCGCAATAAATCCGCAAATGGCGGGCGCTGCGAATCGCTGCAATTAAAAGTTTGAATTTGACTCCCGCGCAACAAAGGCAGACACTGCGCGTGACATCAATGAGGTGAACTCGCCGCTTCACGCGTCTCCTTTCGACGACGAACGGAGACAACTCGCGGCGCGCCTCAATCTGCATGGTTCTTCTCGGACACGACGCCGTGTCCAAACAATCGCAACATAACGCTCGACGACGAGCCGAAGAGTAAGCCCTGAACGGCGCTTGACCGGAGTGGATTTGTGTCTTCCGGACTCTGAGCGATTCCGTTTCTTTTGCGGGCTGGTGTCTCTTTCCGGCTGCTTTGCGGCGTTCCGAGGAGAAGCGATGCGGGTGCTGTGGGGAATTTCAGATTTGGGCCGCGCGATGCGGCGGGAAATGCGGTTCGGAGAATTGTCGCGCGCCCCGCTTCGGCTGCTGCGCGTGGAATGGCGCGGCGAAGTGGCGGAATGCGACTGGCTGGCACGGTGCGGAGATGCGTGGGACCAGGATCTGCCGCCGCACGTGAGCGCAAACAATTCTTCGGAGCAGGCGCTGCGCGATGCGATCGCCATGAGGGAACTGCTCTTTAACGCGCTGCCTGGGGTCGACCGCGCGACGCTCCATGTCTTCCGCCTGTCAGCGGACGAAGAGGGGCGCGACTTGATCATCACCGGCTCGGTGGCGCGAGGAGAGGAAGTTCCTCCCCGGGTTTCTTCAACGGCGATGAGGGCCAAGCTGCTCGGTTTTCAGTTCTGGTTGCAGGACGGCGTTCTCGAAGCATTGCCGTTTGAGGAATGCGCGATGAATTTCTGAAAGGAGGCGCCTTGGGGATCTGGACTCAGTGGTTCGTGACGGCCAGCAGAAAACACAGGCGAGGTTCCCGATTTCTCGGACGCCGCCTGGTGCAATCCGCAGCCGGCCACCGGCCGGCGCCGTACCGGTGGCCGTAGAGCAGCACCCTCGACCGGCGACATTTTTCGGGATGTATGGGCCAGGGAATTAAGGCGAGCCAGTTCGTTGCAGGAGATATTGATTATTTATTTTTCAAAGGAGAGTTTAAATGTCTGACACACCTCGGCAAGGAATAAGAAGGATGTCGTTATCTGAAAAGTTTTCCCGGTTGCGAATCCGTCTTCGCAATCCCGAATGGCGGCGCTACGGCAAGCTGTTATTTGCCGGCAAAGGAATCGGTATCGCGCTGGTACTTGGAGTCATAGGGCTAGTGTCTGTTTTTGTAGGCGGGCACGCATTTGCCGCCGATCCGGAATTGAAGGGGAACGACATCGTCAATCCGGTAAACACCATGTGGACGCTAGTCGCGGCCTTCCTGGTTTTCGGCATGCAAGTCGGATTCACGATGCTCGAAGCAGGCTTCTGCCGTTCGCGCGAGACGGTAAACGTGCTCGTGGAATGCGTGGTGGACACCTGCCTTTGCGGCATTCTGTTCTACGCCGTCGGCTTTGCCTTCATGTTCGCGCATGGCAACGGCTTCATCGGTTACCACTGGTTCTTCCTGCAGAACGCGCCTGCCACGTATGAGGGTACCGGCGTAGCGTTTCTGGCGGTGTGGATTTTCCAGTTCGCGTTCGCGGACACCTGCTCGACCATCACCTCTGGCGCGATGATCGGTCGCACCGGCTTCGTCGGCGATCTTCTCTACAGCCTCTGCGTCACCGGCTTCATCTATCCGGTCATCGGGCACTGGGCCTGGGGTCCGGACGGCTGGCTGGCGTTGATGGGCAGCGACGGCCACTTCTGGCCCGGTCTGGGGATGGGCTTTCATGACTTCGCTGGCTCGACTGTCGTTCACACCATCGGCGGATTTATCGCTCTCGCCGGTTCCATCGTTTTGGGCCCGCGCCTCGGACGCAAATTCAAGCGTGACGGCGGCGCTCCCATGCTGCCGCACGATCTGACGATTGCCGTCAGCGGCGGACTGATTCTGTGGTTCGGCTGGTACGGCTTTAATCCCGGCAGCACGCTCTCGGCGATGGACTTTGTCGGCATCGGCCGCGTGGCGACCAACACCACGCTCGCTGCTTGTGCTGCGGGTCTCACGTCGATCATTTACGGTTACTTCATGACCAAGAAATGGGACGCGGGCTACACGACCAACGGATTTCTCGCGGGTCTCGTCGCCATCACCTGCCCCTGCTACTGGGTCACTCCGACGGGCGCCGTTCTCCTGGGCGGTGTCGCCGGTGTGCTGGTAATCCTGGGCGTCGACCTCCTCGAATATCTGCGCATCGACGATCCCATCGGCGCGGTTCCGGTTCACGGTCTCTGCGGAATCTGGGGAACGCTCTCGCTTGGCTTGTTCGCTTCGGGACAATTCGGAGCAAGCGGGCCGCTGGCGCCTGACAACAGCGCTCCTCTGAAAGGCTTGTTCTATGGCGGCGGCACGCAAGTGCTGATGGCCCAGGCCTTCGGCAGCGCGGTCGTCACTCTCTCTACGTTCGCCATAGCGATGATCGTCATGCTTGCCGTCAATGCCACCGGAACGCTGCGCCTGCCGGCGGAGTTCGAACTGTACGGTATGGACCTGCACGAGCATGGCATCTCGGCTTATCCCGAATATGTCATCACCGCGCTGGGTTCCCCGACCGGACTTGCGGCCCTGCAACAGCAACCGGTCTCCAGTCCTATGAAGGCCACGGCGCCGGCACACGGCGACTAACGACAAGAGGGCGTATTCCTCGATGCAAGTGCGCGGGGAACACGCCCTTCTTCTTCGCCTGGAAGAACCGCAACCCAGGAGATCCTGAAAGTAGGCCAGCACGCGCAAGCGGAATTCGAGAATGACGGAGACAGGGAATCGAATCGCTAAACAAAATTTCGAGGAAACCAAAATGATGACAAAACTGGAAGCAGTGATTCAGCCGGGCAGGTTTGACGCGGTCAAGGACATACTCACCGAAATCGGCATCGGAGGCATGACCGTGTCCGACGTTCGCGGGCATGGCCGCCAGAAGGGCCACACCGAAAGCTATCGCGGCCGCGAGTACTCCATCGATCTTCTTCCGAAAATCAAGATCGAAATGGTGCTCGCGGAAAATCAGGTGGATGCGGCAATCGACGCCATTCTCAAGACCGCTTCCACCGGGAAAATCGGCGACGGAAAAATCTTTCTCTCCAAAGTGGAGGAGACCATCCGCATCCGCAACCAGGAGCGCGGAGTCGTCGCTTTGTAATTGAGTTTCACGCGGGGCCGAGTCTCGCTGCTACCGCCATTGCGGCGAGACCCGCGTGGGTCATCTGGCCGCGGCGGATCACGCAAGCCCGCCGGTCTTGCGAGGACGCCGCGGCATTTTGACCGTCAACGGAATCACCCGGGATCGGGACCACGCCCTACAAGATTGCTGGCCGGGGGTAGCATGAAAAACGGAAACCGCAAACGCCGCAAGACTCACCACCCCGCTCGATCACACGCGAGAACGGATCCCGCCGAGCCGCAACAGAACCATCCAAGTGAAAACGGCGCTGAGGCTTCACGGCCGTGGCTGAGGATTCTCTCCAGCGACGGCGAGCTTGACCCGCACGCCGAAGGGCTCTTCGCGCTAGCCAATGGCAGGCGCCGCTCCGGCGAGCCGGATCCCCGGGTTTCAAAAGGCAGTCTGCGAAGACACTAGGACCGGAACCTTCCGGCCAAACGAGTCTGGCAACGATTTTGGAAATCCGTGGAGTTGCAGACACGGTTGGGTCAGCCGGCACATAAGTTGGCAGATCGCCGCTCGGGCCGTTCCCGCCAAGTTTTGTTAGGTGTTCGGTAACTGCTTGTTTTTCATCGCACAGAAACTATTTTCTACTTCGATTTCCGCCTGTTGCATTGGAATAAAGCTTGCAACGCCATCTGCATCATGAACCCTCGAGAATCCGGCCCTTGCGCCGAGTCCAGAAAGTGGTTCACCCATTTTTCTTTGCGCAGCATGACTGCGTTGCATATTTCATCCTGTCCGGCGGCGCAGCTCACGGACGAGGAACGCCGCACGATCACGCCGTCCATTCAGCAGTTTCAACTGGGCGAAGGCTCGCGCGGCCAGCGATTGCTGGAGCGTGGACAGAAGTTCGGGGCGTCGGTGGCGGATCCGCTATTCGCCGGCACCCTCGATATTTTTATCAGGGAGGAGCAACAGCACAGCCGCTACCTGGCCGCGTTCATGCAATCGCAGTCGATCCCGCTCGTCGAAAAGCATTGGGTCGACACGGTCTTCCGAAAAATGCGCGGCTTGGCGGGGTTGGAATTGTCGCTGACGGTGCTGGTAACCGCGGAGCTCATCGCCGTGCCGTACTATCGAGCGCTGCGCGGCGCGACCAACTCGCCCATTCTGAAAATGATCTGCACGAGGATTCTCGACGACGAAGCAAGCCACCTGAAATTTCAGGCGTCCATGCTGGCGCGCGCGGCTCGCTCGCGGCCGGCCGCGGTTCAGCGCGGGTTGCACGAACTGCACCGGCTGTTTCTGCTCGGCACGGTGGCCATTGTCTGGATGGAGCATCGGACTGTATTTGAAGCGGCGGGTTACAATTTCGCGCGATTGAAGAAGGAGGCGTTGTCGGAATTTTTCGAGTGGGGCAGCGCGAGAAGCTATCTAATGCGTCAAATCTCACGCCAGGAAAAATCGACGATCAGAATAGGTAAAGGAATCCAGCGAACCGAACCGGAAACTTGAGCGCGCTATTTCTCGGCGTCCAGATCCAAAGAACCTACGTTGACCGCGGATTCGTTGACCTGGATTTCCTTTTTGGCTTCGGCGATGCCTTTTTCGATGGTCGCCTGCCAGTCCCCGTGGGGCACTGCGGATGCCTGAGCAAGAGCGTACAGCCGGAGCGCATCGTCAGGACGATTCAGTCGTTTCAGGAACAGGCGGCCCGCGGCCATTTGCGCGAGGAGTCCCTGCTTTTCATCGGGATATTGCTTGGCCAGTTCCAGATATTCATCCGCGGCGCGTGAAACGTCAGCCTGCGTTTCGAGCTGGCGGCAGTAGTCCAGCCAGAGAGAGGCGGGAAGTTTTTCACCGCCGGCAGTCCTGAGATCCTGGCAGGTCTGCAGGGCGCTGTCGCGATCTCCCGATTTGATTTCCAGGTCGAGAAGTTTTTCGAGGGCCGCGATCTGCGCCGCCGCATTGCTATTCTCGCAGTAGATGCGCTGCAGCATGCGGTAGGCATCGACGGAATCGGGCTTTTCCAATAGCAATTTCTGCAGGGTCGCGGCGGCTGCGTCAAATTCCTTTTTTTCCATCTGTTCGCTGGCTTCGGCAAGCAAGGGATGGCTGACCCACGAAATTTTCTCCTGAATCCCTTCCTCGGCCATTTGCTCGAGCCCCGATTTTTGTATGGCCAGAGCGATCAGCGCCCCAAAGGCAAAGCCCCCGACGTGGGCCCAATGCGCCACCGCGGAGCCCCGGCCGAATACCGTGCCGTACAGGACTTCCGTGGCCAGCCACAACGGCAACAGCCAGTAGGCGGCGATTTTAAAGCGATAAAGGCGCACGAAAAACAGCCAGCCCATTTCAATTTTCGTGGTGGGAAAGCGCACCAGGAATGCGCCCATCAATCCGGCGATCGCTCCCGATGCGCCGATGGTCGGCGTGTAGCTGCCGACGTTGACCATGGCATGGACCTGGAACGCCAGCACTCCCGCGAGGATGTAAAACGCAGGATAGATCGCGCGTCCCCAGGTGTCCTCCAGGACGGCGCCCGCGAGCCACAGAAACCAAAGGTTGCCGATCAGATGCAGCCATCCGCCGTGCAGGAAACTCGCCGTGATCGTGCTCAGCAGCGTCTGGTGCGCCGGAATAAATGCGAATTTGCTCAGCAGCGAAGCTGAATTCTGTTCGGCATAGCGCGCGCCGAGAGCATCCATCTCCTGCTGCAGTTCAGCCGGATCCTCTTTCAATCGTATCTGAGAATCCCACGCATCGACTGGTGCGCGGCTGCTGTCCTTCGCCTGCTTCCACAAAGCGCTATTTCGAAACTGGATGGAACTGACAAACCCCTGCGCTTTTTCCGGTACATTGAGTTCTGGATGCGTGGACGCCAGCACGATCAGATGAAGCTTGGTCTGGGCTAATTCCGGTTGCTGGCGGTCAATGATCGAGTGCGTGCCGAGAAAAATGACGAAGTTGAGCGCGATGAGGGTGAACGTGACCACAGGCCAGCGGCGGCTGGCCATGTTCTCGTGTCGCAGCGGTATTAACACAACAAGTCTCCGATCGCTGACTGAACAGGATTCTGCACTATCGACAGCCTTGATTGCCCAGTTTACGAGACCTGGTTGGGCCCGTTGGCCGACAATTGCGCGCCAACCCTTGAATCAGTTACAGCTTACGGATTAGACACGCGGGAGTGCAGAGATAGAGTGGTTGGCAATCCCCGTATCTGTTTCTAAATAATACGGTTAAACCGAGTGGAGGGCTTTCTCGCGAGACGATCTGTCCGCTTCTGGCACACCATCAGCGGGGCGTTAGCACGAAAAACTTCGAAAGAAATGTCGGCCAATGCCCTAGCGGGACGCCAGTTGCTTGGGCGATGCCGGGGGAGGAACCACCACCGCCGCCAGGATGCGAATCATGCCGTCGGACTTGCTCAAGGCATAGATTTCGCCGTCGCCGTCCATCGAGAGGCGTACATCTGCGCGGCCTCCTCCATACGGCACTCCGTAGGGGTCGGGTTTGGATTCCAAATACGTCTTGCCGCGCCACCCGCCGACATTGACCGTGCCACCGGGCAGGGCTCCCTTGTGCGTGGCTGGATCTACGACGCCGTCCTTGTGGGCGAAGGCGTCAGCAATGATGTCATACAGCCGGCGCTTGGCTGGAGTTTTCTCCGCCGGGTCGTAGGGGCTCTTGTACATCACCTGAATCTCATGGATGGCGGCCTGCTTGCCGCGTTCCCGCTGCGTCGCCATCATTTCCTTGAGGTCGGCGTAAAACAGGCGGCCGGAGGTCATGTCGGTAAAAATGTATTTGCCCTCCATCGCCGGCATCTTCTTGCCGCGATACACGAAGCCGCTGCCGATGGCGTCGCCTTCGGCGTGGCTATAAACGGCGACTGGATAAAGCGGCGCCACAGGTTTTTCGATGCCCTGCACAGTCAGCAGATCGTGTTCGGGGAACGGAACCGGCGGGCTGACCTGTGTTGCGGTCTTGCCTCCTCCGGGAACGATCAGTAGTTCGTTGCCTTCGCGCTGAGAGTAGCCGTAGTTGCCGCCCTTGGTGACGATGTTCACTTCTTCCCAGGAATGCAGGCCGATGTCATCCACCAGCAGCGTGTTGGTGACTTGATCCCAGTCCATGCGGTGCGGATTGCGGAAGCCGTAGGCAAAAATTTCGCCGCGCGCTCCGGGAGTGGAAATGAAGGGATTCGTGTCCGGTCCGGTAGTGGGAATGCGGTAACGGCCGTTCGCGCTGACCTTATCCTTGGGCCGCAACGACAGGTCCGGCGTGATGCGCAGGATTTTTCCCTGCAGCGCGCTGAGCGATTGCGGAGTGAATTGCGTGGGGCCGGGAGTCTCGCCGGAGCCGCCATCACCCATGGAAACGTAAAGGTTTCCGTAGTCCGCGCTGCCGGGCTTGGCCAGCGGATTGAAGAGAATATCTCCCATGGGATGGATCGGGGTATTGAAGCCGACGCGCAGGAGTTCGCGAGCCGTGCCCTCGAACGTGAAATTCTTGATGTTGGTGTCGGTCCACTCGATGAGTACCGATTCGTTCATCACGTCGCCGGCCGGCGGATTCACGGTGGGTGTGATCGCGTAGCCGTCCAGATTCAGGCCCGGCGTGCGAGCATTGGTCGGCTGCGCGGAACCCGGCTTGGAAGGATCCTCGACGTGAACGGTATAGAACTTCCCATTTTTCGCGTAATTCGGATCGAACACGATGGCGGAGACTCCCGAGCCATAACGTTCCGTGGCATATTTGGGAAAAATTTCCGGGAACGTGATGTACGGAGTAAATTTTTTGGAGGCCTTGTCCAGCGTGTAGAGATTGCCGTTCATGTCCGCAACGAAAAATCGCGTGGACGCCAGCGGAGCGTTGGCCGGCTCCGAGCGCAGCGTGTTAACGCGCGCGAGCATGCCGGTGTAGTCGATGGGAGGCGGGAAGGCATGGTCACCCATGGCGCTGGAAAGCGGGGGATTGGCGTAGTCCTCTATGAGGATGGCCGTGCCGTCCTTGGTGATCTGGGAGATGGAGGGATATTGCAACGGGTACTGCGCCCAAACCACGGGCAGCGCAATCAACGCGACGGCTAGAAGAAGGATCCAAGGGTACGATTTCGATGAACGTTTTATGAATTTTCCTGTGTTGAACATGGCTTAAGCTCCTTGCTGACTACGAACTTCCCGCCGCCGAGCGTCCTGTTGCCGCCATTCTATACCTGCGCGTTGAATGGGTCGTGGAAAGGGCGGTAGCAGGACGGAAAAAGTATGATCCGGTGAAAAGTATACACAACCGAGGTCCGCAATAGCAGCTTGATATCACGTCTCTCGCTTTCGCCTCAGGAGGTCGGGGCTTCAGCCCCGACAATCAGGCCAGTGTACACGAGGGCTTTAGCCCCTGAAGCCTCCGGGCCTAAAGGCCTCACTCACGCGTCTATTCGTCCGACCTAAAGGTCGGACCTCCTGAATGGAAAATCGAGGTCTTGGATAGTCTGTGGCACATACCGCACCATTGCCGCCTCGCTAGGTTTCGCCCGCGGAATCTGGTAAAATGGGTTTCAGCAATGGGCTGTATCCCGATGTCAGGGAGCGGCACCGGAGGCGGTTATGAGCGTGGTCCCTTCCGCGGGCAACGGTAAAATTACCGTGCCCAGCATCCTCGAACGCAAGCTTGGAATTTCCCAACCAAATTCAGCAACGGCTTCTTCGCCATCGTCGTCACAGGCGAAAATTACGTGTCTTACGGCGTACGACTATCCCACGGCGAGGCTGCTCGATGATGCGGGCGTGGATATTCTGCTGGTGGGCGATTCGCTGGCCATGGTGGCGCTGGGATATGAGAGCACGCTGCCGGTAACCATGGACGAAATGCTGATGTGCACGCGCGCGGTGCGGCGCGGCACGCGGCATGCCCTGCTGGTGGCCGACATGCCGTACGGCAGCTACCACGCCGAGCCGGCGGAGGCGGTGCGAAACGCTGTGCGCTTTGTGAAAGAAGGCGGCGCGGAGGCCGTAAAGATCGAAGGCGGCGAGCGCCGCATGGAGTTGCTGTCGCGCATCGTGGAAGCCGAGGTTCCGGTGATGGCACATATCGGGCTCACGCCGCAATCGGTGAACGCCTTTGGCGGATTTCGCGTGCAGGGCAAAACGCTGGAGGCGGGCGAGCAGCTTCTGCGCGATGCCCGCGCCGTGGAAGCGGCCGGGGCGTTTGCCGTGGTGCTCGAATCCATTCCGCGGGAGCTCGCGGCGCGCATTACCGCCGAGTTACGTATTCCCACCATCGGAATCGGGGCGGGCCCTGAGTGCGACGGCCAGGTTTTGGTGATTCACGATCTGGTCGGCTTGAGCTTTGGCCACCGGGCGAAATTCGTGCGGCGCTACGCCGAGGTGGGCGCAACGATCTCCCGGGCGGCCGCTGAATATTGCCGTGACGTGCAGCAGGGAACGTTTCCTTCCGACGAAGAGTCCTACCATTCGCGCGCGGAGCAAGCCGCCGCGTTGATTGCGCAGCGCAAATAAAATTCGCATCTGAAAATGAAGCGATCCAGCGATCTCAAAAATGCTTGCGACTGGAACTGAATACCGCTTCAGGGGCTAAAGCCCTTGTTTTTTATGGTTCTGATCGTCGCGGCTGAAGCCGCGACCCACAAAGACTTTCGAAGCATTTGCGAAATCAGTTGCTTCCTGTGATTGTGATTGATGATTTAGAATCCACGCCGGAGGATTTGCGATGGTTACATCTGAACTGCTGCAATTCATGTTCCAGTACAATGCCTGGGCCGACCGGCGCATGCTCGACGCCTGCGGCGCGCTCAACGACGAACAATTCACGCGCAGCCTGGGTTCAAGTTTCAGTTCCGTGCGCGACACAGTCGTGCACTTGTACGGAGCGGAGTGGGTTTGGAACGAGCGATTCGAGGGACGCTCGCCGGCATCCCTGCTTTCCGCCGCCGGGTTTCCGGATCTCGCATCGATTCGTCCCAAGCTGGAGCAGATGGATCAGTATTACATCGACTATGTCACAAAATTGTCGCAGCAGGATTTGGATCGTGTCGTCCACTATAAGGTGTTCACCGGCGCCGAATTCTCAAATCCGTTGTGGCAGAGCCTGCATCAGCTCACCAATCACGCCACTTACCATCGCGGACAGGTCACCACTCTGTTGCGGCAACTTGGCGCAAAGCCGGCCTCCACGGACTTGATCATGTACTATCGCGAACTGGCTGCGGCGGCGCGGGCCTGAAATCGAGTGGCACAGACTTCAGTCTGTGGGTCTCCATTTGATCTTGGCTGGAGTTTAGGAACTTGCGTAGTACTCGCAGCCCGGGATCGCAAATGGAACCCCACAGACTGAAGTCTGTGCCACCAAAACCTTGGAAACTATCCACACCATCGAATGGATGAAACAGGTGTCGCGCCAGGCGCGCGGCGAAGGGCGTTCCACGGGCTTCGTGCCCACCATGGGCGCGCTTCATGCCGGGCACCTTTCACTGGTGCGCGCGGCGCTCGCCGAATGCGGGCCGGTGATCGCCTCCATCTTCGTAAATCCCACTCAGTTCGGCCCCAGCGAGGATTTTCAGAAATATCCACGCACATTCGCCGCGGACAGCAAGAAGCTGGAAGACGCCGGAGTGGATTATTTATTCGCGCCGGAAGCCTCGGAAATCTATCCGCCGGGATTTTGCACGTGGGTGAATGTGGAAGGTCTGTCAGATCGGCTCGAAGGGCGCGTGCGAAAAGGGCATTTTCGCGGCGTCACCACGGTGGTGCTGAAGCTTCTGGAAATCGTTCAGCCGCAGAAGGCGTTTTTCGGACGCAAGGACGCGCAGCAGGCGCGAATCATCCAGCAAATGGCGTGCGACCTGCACCTTGATTCCGAAATTGTGGTCTGCCCAATCGTGCGCGAGGCGGACGGGCTGGCAATGTCTTCGCGCAACGCTTATCTGAATCCGCGGGAGCGCAATGCCGCCACGATTCTGTTCCGCGCGCTGGACGATGCACGCGAAACAATCTCACGAGGAGAGCGCGACGCGCTACGGCTGACCGCCGCAATGCGCGAAACGCTGCGGGAGGAGCCGCTAGCGGAGATCGATTACGTGGAACTGGTGGATCGAGAGACGCTGGAGCCGGTGACGCGGCTGCGCGGAGTCTGCCTGGCGCTCCTGGCGGTGCGGATCGGGGCGGTACGCCTAATTGACAATCTTTTGATCGAGGAAGGGCGCGATGGAGCGTTTACGGCTACTTTGTAGGACCCGTGCCGCTCCCGTCTCCACTAAATCCGAAGGATGGGATAGCATCTTTTCTAAGAAAGGGGTGTTGCCATGTTGAAGGAAGGCGATGTCGCGCCGGCGTTTCAGCTGCGAGCCGATGACGGGCGCGAAATTTCCCTGAAGGATTTGCGCGGCAAGCATGTGGCGCTGTATTTCTATCCCAAAGCCAGCACGCCGGGATGCACCACCGAAGCCATCGAGTTTCGCGAACTGAAAAGCGAATTCGACAAACTCAACACCGTGATTCTCGGCTGCAGCGCGGATTCCGTCGAGGCGCAGGCAAAATTCAAAGCCAAGCAAAAACTGAATTTTCCACTGCTCAGCGACCCGGAGTTTGCGGCGATCGAGGCGTACAATGCGCGCCGCATGAAGAGTTTTCTGGGGAAGTCGTACCTGGGTATCGTGCGCAGCACGGTGCTGGTCGGTCCCGACGGCAAAGTGGAAAAAATCTGGGCAACGGCAAAATCCAAGGGCCACGCCGCCGAAGTGGTGGAAGCGCTGAAAACGTTTCAGTAGCACGGAGCAAGTTGAGACCGATCGAGCCGGCGAAGATTATTCGGCCGAATAGGCGGGATCGACGAAAAGCACATCTGTCCAACCGAGCAGCCCGTTCTGGTAATGCATCTCGTAAAAAGACACAACGCGAAAACCCCGATCGAAAAGGAATTTGAAGATCTCGTCGGTACCCGGCAGTCCCTGATACATCGCGGAGAAAATGATTTCAAGGTATACGAGGTGAATTCGCTTCCTCTCGAACATCCCGCCGGCGCCACGCAGGACTTCCAGCTCGAACCCTTGCGTATCGGACTTGAGAACATCGATGCGCTCGACGCCCTCCCGGGCGCAATACTCGTCAATGGTATCGAGTTGCAGCAACGGGCGCTGCTTTACCGAGCCCCAGCAATCCCGCCCCGGCTCGAGGAACGAGCTCATGTCCTGCTTTTCGTTTTCGACGAAGGTCTTGAATTCAGGATTGGCGCCTAAGCCGGCGTTCGTCAAATGAAGGTCTGCAATGCCCACAGTCTGTCTTCGCAAAGTCTCAAAGGTTGATGGGCTGGGCTCGAAGGAATGAATGATTGAATTTTTAAAATGCTGGCGAAGGCTCTTGATCGTCTGGCCCAAGTTCGCGCCAACATCAAAGAGTACCGGATTGCTGGATGTCACAAACCGGCGCATGTCCTCGAATGGATCGATACCGTAGGAGTTGGGAGTCCGTTTGAGCCGGTACCCAAGCCCGGAGAGCGCGTGTTTGAGAACTGTCTTATGAAGTTGCATGAGTGAAACGAAGCTCCATTAAGTCGGCGTTTTGGATAGCAGGCCTCTGCCCCACGCTTTGCCGAGCAACACTGCGCCTTCTATGGTTTCATGAATACTGCGCCCGGCGATATGGCGGAATTGCGAATGAGCTGTGGCCACCTGTCCTAGCGAAGCAAAATAATCGAGATAAGCGAGACGCGCGCGATGCTCGGGCCAGGCGCGCGCCGGAGCCAGCAGTTCACGCGAGGATTTGTTAAACCTGTCCAGCAAAGATTGCACACGGTTTTCATAAGTGTGCTCGCTCAGCACTTTGGTTCGACCCGCCTGGCCGATGCGCTCGCGATCGCTCTCGCGCTTCAGAAATTCATTCACCAGTGGAAGAATTTCGCGTTCGTGTTTGTATCCGATGAAATGGATCCCTTCTTTAAATCCAACGTCCGTCAACTCGGAGGGGGTGGAGGTAATCAGTAACGCTCCCGATGCCAGCACTTCAAAAACCCGCAAATTTGCGTCCTGCGGAAAATCGTCCCTACCGATGTTCACAACAATCCGCGACCGGCGATAGATGCCGGCCACCTCGGAGATCGTATAGGTACGTGACACGTTGTTCCCGTGAAAGGTTTGAAACAACCTGGGCAGCCATTCCGAGCGGTTCCGGTAGAGCGCACCGCTAATTTGCCCTACCCATCCGATTTCAAACTCCCTCTCAACCTCCGGCGCTTCGTACAACTCGCGGCGCACCGCGTGAGGCAGGAGAAATGCCCCGGGATGCCCTGCTCTTCGAAACATTTCGTCGTACCCCGGATGAAACACAGCGACATAATCGAACAGAGACGACCAACGTATTCGCCTCTGCGGATGAAAATACGTATCGGCGTCAAATCGCACGGTGGGAATATCCGAATGCTCAAGGCCCTGAGGCAGGAGAGGCCAAACAGATTCAAAATGGAATATGTACGAGGGACGTGTAGGAAGCTTTTGCAAGATCTCTTCCAGCGACGAATCCAGGGGAATGTCTTCGTCGGTGTAGACGAACTCAAAGCCGCGGGCTCGAAAAGCAGCGGCGTACCCGGGAATCAACTTCCAGTGATGTTTCTCCCGGCAAAGGCAGAGAATCGTCATCGGCGCATCTTGATGCCCGCTCATCTTGAAATTGAAAAATGCTTCACCGCGCCGGGCCGGGTCTGGTGCGAGATTTCATCAAAAATGCCGGGGTTCGCCGATTTGTCGTTGCGGCACTGAAACGTCCAAAGCCAATAGCTAAAGGCCGGGAATACTCCCACGGCTAGATACGTTTTCTCGATCAGGTACCGGATCCCGCCCGCCACGGGACGGCTGCGCAACAACCTGAATTTCCGCAGCGACTCCGGAAGGATGCTCTCACGGGGAGCCCACTGCCACGGCACGACTCGCTCGATCGACAAATTATTTTGAAGAAGAAACGAGCGAAAATTCGAGTATTCGAAGAGACCGGGGTAGAGATATGGATGTCCTGTCCTGGGGTTCGGCACGCTGCAGATGAAGCGCCCGCCGGGACGCAGCACACGACGGACCTCCAGCAACGCATAGTGAGGGTTCATCAAGTGCTCGAAGGTCTCCAAGCTGATTACAACATCGAAGGAATCATCCGGGAAAGGCAGTGCTTCCGTGCTGGCGTCCAGACACTCGGCGTGAAGCCCTCGATCGTGACAGACGGATATTCCGGAAGAAGAGGCATCCACGCCGACAGCATCGATGCCTTTTTGGGACAGCAGGTTCAGCATGGCCCCATTGCCGCATCCCACTTCGAGCACCTTTTTTGAAGCGATGTCGGGAAGAAATGTCGAGAGGGTCCATGCGAGACGATCATCGTTGTAGCCTCCGGCATTGTAATAATCGCGGTGAGCCGAAAGCGCTATCTCGCGTGCGTCGGAGGCGTTACTCATGATAGGTGCTCCTGATCACGTCTTCCTGTTGCAGCTCGGAGGCGTGGACATGCGTGAATCCAGGCACGGGCAAAAGTTTCCGACGCGCTTGTTTGTACCAGGGGCGCGATGCCAGCCATTGTCGAGCGCCGTAAAAGAGGCGTGGCGGGAGCACCAGTGCTGGAAGCATCATCGCTTCATGAAAAAGACGCTGGCGTAGCGAAGCATCGCCATGCTGAATCCGATAGATCGTGGCTTCGACTTGATAGGTTTTCCAACTACTGCCGCCATCCAGTTTCAATCTTAGCTGTGCGGCCTCCGCCTGGGTCAACTCAAGAATAGGGGCGGCCACTTCATCCGACATACCGCATGCCGGCAGCGCGAGACGCAGCTCCGCGACGAGGGCCGTGAGGACCTTTAACTTGCGGCGTTCTCCCTCACGGTTACCGCCAGAATTCAGAAATAGATTTCCGGAATGAACACGATAGTGGGTCAACGGCTCGGTGAGGATGAATCCGTCCGAGAGCGCGTTTGCCAGTGTGAAAATGTATTCATCGGCTTCAAAGATTAAGGCTTCCGGTACGGGCAGAATCTTTCGGGCGATCTCGCTCCGCAGCGTCATCCTGCTGGTGCCAAAAAAGCACCGGTGCAACCGGAAGGCCTTGGCGGAATGAACAGAGTCCAATCGCAGCCGTTCGGGCGTGCCAAGCGCGATCGTTCGTTCCGCTCCGTCTTCAGATGATTCAACAATCGCGTGACCAACAATTCCCAAGAAAGGATCCGATTCCATGAGATCGACAACGCGCCGCAGCTTACCAGGCGCCCACCAGTCATCTCCATCGAGGAAAGCAATGATTTCGCCGCGGCATTCGGGTATGCCTGCATTGAACGCGGAGGCCTGGCCGCCGTTGGTCTTACGGAGCAAACGGACGCGCGGCTCAAACTGGCGAACCAGCTCCGGCGTGCGGTCGGTCGAGCCGTCATCGACCACCAGAATTTCTACGCCGTCCATCGGCATGTCCTGATCAAGGACGCTGGCAATCGCGCGCTCGATGAAGCGCTCGTGATTGTAGGTGTCGATGAGCACCGTCACGCGCGGGATGTGATTCATTTCCATGAAATATCTGAGAACAAGTCCGGATGTGCGGATGGAATCCGCACGGCAACTGATTACTTGTTTGCGCTCTGAATTTTTCGGACGGTGCGCGCCCGGATTCCAACTCGATGACGCAGAGGGCGCGTCAAGCCGAGCAGCGCAAACCATGCAGAGCTGAGCCCCCCACTCGCTTTGCGCCGCGCGAGCACCACCCAATGAAAATAATTTGGCCGGAGCCCGCCGGGAGTGAGGCGGTGAGTGGCATTTTCCAGGGTTGCGTAACGTCCGCCCTGCATGTGCGAAAAATTCTCCTGCGCTTCTCCGCCGTCGTAAACGCCTTGCTCGCCTTCCGGATGATGCGCATAGTTATGATTCTGATGAATGGCCATGACGACCGGCGACGCGTCAATCACCAGCACGCCCACCGAGCGCGCATACCACATCATCCAGTTATCGAATCCGGCGCGTCCGATCACCAGCGGGGGAGTTTTTTGTGCGTACAAATCCCGGGAGAACACGAAATAATCGATCCATCGCGGGGCGCGCTGGCTATCCGCGGCGAGCGCCCGCCGCCGCAGCTCCGCCTGCCAATTCGAGGCGCTGAAATCCAGCGGCTCCGTGATGTCGGTGTCCCATCGTTGTCCTGCCATCAGAAAATTTGATTGCTGGGCCACGGCTTGTTCAAGGGCTGCGCGAAAATCCGAAAGAAGAATGATGTCGCAGTTGATGTAACAGAGCAGTGGATTGCGCGTGAGTTCGCGCGCGCCATCCAGAATCGACGCCAGATACGGGGTTCCGAAGGCGTTGCGGCGCACATCGGGTTGGTAGCGGACGCCAAGTTCACGCGCCGCTTCTTCCGTGCCCTCCTCCTCACCGAAGAGAATCACTTCCGCATCCGGGTGCACACGCTTCCAGCTTTGAATGGCGTTACGCTGGATCACGCCGATGTGGCCGCGAAAGGGTTTCGGCGATGTGATGAAAGTCAGCATGGTCGATTCGTTCAGGCCGCTCCAATGCCGGTTTTCTGTGTCGAATTTTGCAGGTACCACTCAATGGTGCGCTGAAGCCCGTCGCGAAAAGGAACCCGGGCTTTCCACCCGAATTCCTGCAAGGCACGGGAAGTATCGAGACAGCGCCGCGGCTGGCCGTCGGGCATCGAGGAATCCCACTCGACGACCCCGCGATAGCCCACGAGTTCGGTGACCTGATTCACCAGGTCGCGAATGCTGATTTCGCTGCCCGAACCGAGATTCACCGGTTCCGCGCCGTTGTATCGCTCCGCCGCGGTGATGATTCCTTCGGCGGCATCCTCCACATACAGGAATTCGCGCGTCGGCGTCCCGGTTCCCCACACGACGATTCGCGGGGAACCGGCCTGCTGCGCTTCGACACACTTGCGAATCAGCGCAGGAATCACGTGGGAGCTCTCCAGATCGAAGTTGTCGCGCGGCCCATATAGATTGACTGGAAGAAGGTAAATGCCGCTGGTGCCGTACTCCTGGCGATAGGACTGCAACTGCACCAGCAGCATTTTTTTCGCCAGGCCGTAGGGCGCGTTGGTTTCTTCCGGGTAGCCGTTCCATAGGGCATCTTCTCGAAAGGGCACGGAGGCAAACTTAGGATAGGAGCAGACCGTTCCTACGCAGACAAATTTTTCAACGCCGCGGCGGCGAGCCTCTTCGATCGTCTGAATGCCCATGATCGCGTTTTCGTAAAAAAAGCGGCCGGGATGTTTGCGATTGGCGCCGATTCCACCGACGACGGCGGCCAGATGAATAAAGATGTCGGGGCGCGTATCTTCAAAGAGTTTGGTAACGGCTCGCTCCACGCGCAAATCATATTCCTTGCTCGAGGGCAGCCAAAGATTGCGACAACCGCGGGCGCGTAAATTCTCGGCAACGAACGTGCCGAGAAAACCGCTTCCGCCGGTTACGACTACACGCTTATTTGTCCAGAAGCTCATGTGTCTAACTCAACGCCCGGCCGGCGGGCGCATGTACGAGTTTGCTGACCGAGTTATGCCACTGATGCCAGTGGCCCAATTTATTCTCCAGGATCAGTCTTCCCTTGCCGGGCGGTTGCAGGCCGATTGCTTCCATATCCGCATCCACCATGATGGCCACCAGGTCAGCAAAGTGAATTCTTGGCTGCCATTGCAATTCCTTTTTGGCCTTGGTGGTGTTCGCACGAAGAGATTGCACTTCGAGCGGGCGGAAATAGCGTTCCGAAATCTTGACGTGATCTCTCCAGTCAAGTCCGGCGTAAGAGAAGGCTTCCTCGACAAATTCACGGACAGAGTGCGATTCTCCAAGGCCAATTACAAAATCGTCCGGCTTCTCCTGCTGCAAAATTCGCCAGGCGCCCTCCATGTATTCCGGCGCATAGCCCCAGTCCCTTTGCGCTTCCAGATTTCCGAGGTGCAGAACCTGCTCGCGCCCGGCCAAAATCCCAGCGAGGCCCCTGGTGATTTTGCGAGTGACAAATGTTTCGCCGCGGCGCGGGCTTTCGTGATTGAAAAGAATTCCATTGGCCGCATACAGGCCGTAGCCTTCGCGGTACGTTCGCGTCATCCAGTAGCTGTATACCTTGGCGACCGCGTACGGGCTGCGCGGTTCAAATGGAGTGTTCTCATCCTGGGGCGCGGGCGCCGCGCCGAACATTTCCGAACTGGAGGCCTGGTAAAATCGGGTTTTGATTCCGCTGCGGCGAATGGCTTCCAGAATCCTCATGGTGCCGAGTCCGGTAACGTCGCCGGTGTATTCGGGAATCTCAAAGCTGACCTTGACGTGACTCTGCGCGGCGAGGTGATAAATTTCATCCGGCGCCAGCTGGTAGATCAGATTGAGAATCCATTCGGTGCTGCCCAAATCTCCGTAGTGCAGGCGCAGTCGAGGACTTTCCTCGTTCGGATCCTGATAGATGTGGTCGATGCGCTGGGTGTTGAACGTGCTGGCGCGCCGAATGACGCCGTGAACTTCGTAGCCATGGGCCAAAAGAAGTTCGGCCAGATAGGAGCCGTCCTGTCCGGTGATTCCCGTAATCAGTGCTCGTTTCATGAAGTCAGCCTTTTGAAACCGGAGTCGAAACCGCAATAGAGAACAAAACGGTTGCTTTCGATCAGTTGCTTTCCATCAGTGGACACCCGTTTGGCGGCTATGCTCGCGCTCGGTTGCCGCCATTTCTTCCAGGATGGTGTCCAGATCGCGCGTCACTGCCCACCCCGGGTAATGATTTTTCAGTTTTGCCAGGTTCGAAATGTAACAGATGTGGTCGCCTTTGCGGGCTTGCTCCTGATACGTCCAGTTGATCTTGCGCGTTGTCAGCGCTTCGATTTGCGCGATCGCTTCCAACATGGAGACGCTATTGGCGCGGCCGCCACCCAGGTTGTAAACTTCGCCGGGCCGCGGATTTTGCGCGAATTCCTCGAAGGCCCGCACCACATCAAAACTGTGAATGTTGTCGCGGACCTGTTTTCCTTTGTAGCCGTAGACAGTGTATGGCTTTCCGGAGAGCGCCACTTTCATCAAATAAGAAAGAAATCCATGGAGTTCGACACCCGAATGCGAAGGACCGGTCAGGCAGCCGCCGCGAAAAATTCCCACCGGCATCCCGAAATAGCGCCCGTATTCCTGGGCGTAAATATCCGCGGCCACTTTGGAAGCGCCGAACAGGGAGTGCGTGGTGCGGTCGATGCGGCAGGCTTCGTCGATTCCGTCATAGTCGGCGGGATCGGCATAGTCGTAGCGCGTCGCGGTTTCCCGGAGCGGTTTTTCGTTCGGCGAGTCGCCATAGACTTTATTGGTGCTCATGAAAACAAATGCAGCTTCGCGGCAATGCTGGCGCGCAGCCTCCAGAAGATTCACGGTGCCGAGGGCGTTCACTTCAAAATCGAGGAAGGCGATTTCCGCGGCCTTATCGTGCGAGGGCTGGGCGGCGCAGTGAATAATCAGATCAAAGCGCTTTTCCCGGAACAGATTCATGACGCCGTCGCGGTCTCGAATGTCGAGCGCGGCGTGCGTGAAACGCCGCGTGGCGCGCTTCAGGCGTTCCAGGTTCCAGAGGGTGTCACCCGGAGCGCCGAAGAATACGGCGCGCATATTGTTGTCGATGCCTACCACGGAGTGGCCCTGGCGGTCGAAGTACTCCACGGCTTCCGAGCCGATCAGGCCGCTGCTGCCGGTCACCAGAATGTCGCCGGGCTTCACCGCGTCGCTCCCTTGATGATCCAATCGTGGCTAGGCTCTTGAAGCTGCACGCGTCGCGAGTCTCCCGTTCTTGATGCAGGCCGCCTCTTCCAGCAGCGCCATCGGACGGCTCTGAAAAGAATCGCGCAACGCCGCATCCTGCCAGGCCAGGATTTCGTTCTGTAAATCCCTGGACGCGGCGATCGCGCGCATCCGGCGCGGCAATTCAATCATGCTGGCGCAAAGCGCGGCCGGGTGGCAAATCAGGCGGTGATAGGACTTTTGCTCCTGCCCGATGCATACGCACCCCAGGGACGCCGCATCGCAAATCCCCTGGCCCGCTCCGGCAATGGTGCCTACCGCGACATAATAACGGCAGCAAGCCATCTGCTCGAAGTATCCGATGGCATCGCCCCACGCCGGAGGATCGGAAATTCCGTAGAGATTTTCGTTGACGCTGCTCTTGTAACGGACGGGAATGCGCAAGGCTTCTTCGAGGCGCTGGGCTGCTCCGTGGCCGGTGGAAACCCACGGACCATAAGTTTCGGCCATTCCGAGCGTGGTCAACGTGCGGAAGTCCGCCCACACCGCGTCTAATTTTTCGGTGCCAAAAACCGACTGGACGGTATCCGGATCGCGCAGATAGGGAAACGCCAGCGTTTGCGGAATCGACCGGACGGTCTCCGGCGCGTCCAGAATATGCGCCAAAAAAAGATCGTAGCGGCCGTGCGGGCCGCGCTGCGCATCCTTATATAAGTGATCCCAATGCTCCACCACAAAATAAGTGAACAGCGTGCACGAAGTTTCTGGAACGTTGAGGATCGGATCGAAACTGATCACCAGATCATACTGATCGAACGGAATCTGCTCCGGTGCGACGACATTGCGCGTGTTGCGCACGATCATGTCCGCGCGTCCGGGAATCTGCAATGCGGCTTCTTTCGTGTAGTCACCCGTAATTTGTTGCGGGATCACATACCAGTCCGCCTTGAGAAAACAGGTCATTTCCCAAAACGTAGCCCGTCCCGGCCAGACGTCGAAGAGGCCGCGCGGGGTGGTATCTTTCCAGCGAACGCTCGCCCACGGCCCAAAAACGTCGAGCACCTGTTTGACGATGGCCACTCTCATTGCGCGGCTCCGCACAATCTTTGATAGGCCGGATGTCCCGGCTTGACCGCGATCACCATGGAATCGTACTGGTAATTCGCGTCCAGCGCTGAAATCTTCCCGGTATCGCCGTCCAGCAAAAGAAGGGTGAATCCGTACGATTCGAGCAGCCAGAGGATTTCAACAGGGTGATAACCGAAGCCCCGGGTCAGAAATCCAAACCCTTCATAAATGATCAGCGGGGAGTCCTCGCGCCGCAGCAATTCGCGCGCTCCGCGAAACAGCATCAATTCCGCGCCCTCGATATCGACTTTCATCACATCGACCCGCGGAATCTGATGATCGGCGATAAAAGCGTCGATGGTGGTGATGCGCACCTTCTCCTGGCCGACCACTACGCTCGACGGATGCACCGGTTGACCGAGCGTGTTCAGAGCGTCCCGCCCGCGGGCGTTGACCTGCAAGACTCCTTCGCTGACCGATTCTCCGACGGCCGCCTGGGTCACGAATACATCTTCAAGATGATTCAGACGCAGGTTCTGTCTCAGCAGGTCGCACGTGGCGGAACATGGCTCGAATGCAAATACGTTTTTCGATCCGATTTTCTTTGCCGCGAGCAGCGAGAAAAGTCCCGCATTTGCGCCGACGTCGAAAAATGTCATTCCGGGCTCGACGACGTCCAGAATGAAAGAAACTTCGTGTGTCTCGCAGCGAAGTCCCGCCCAAATATCGCCGGCGGTCTCTCCTCGCGGCACCATCCGTATACTGGTTCCGTCGATGGAAACGGGGATTGGCCGATTCCAAACCACGAGATTTCGCAGCGGGAGAATCCATTGGCGCATCCATATTTTGTGCTGGACCGGATCCCTCAAAGCGCGCAGCCACTGGCGCATTTGCCGGCCGGCGCGAATCCCCAAGCGGCCCAGCGGATTGCTTTCCAGGAAATTCTTCAGGCCGGGATTCAGAATGGGGTCCGGCAATGTTTGCTGTGCTCTAGCGACAGCCATTTGTTTCATCCGCCTTTGCTAAATCGGGACTGGCGAAATTTGCCGGCTCCCATTTGCTTGCTGCTTAGCGCCTGCGCGCGGAACGATCCATCCACACGGTGTTGCAACCGACCTTCTGTACCAGGCTGTAGTTATTCTGGATCAGCAGACCATACTTGGCCGCGTGTTTAGCCGGTTCCCACTCGTATTCCTCGGTCGCGATTAGCGTCGGCCGGAACTGCGCGAATTCCAATCCGAGAAGAACCTCATAGTCCATTCCCTCGCAATCAACCAATAGGATGCCAGGGCGACTCGGCGCGTCATGATCTCGAAGAATGTTACTCAATGTGTCTGTCTTGACTTTTACCGTTTGTGATGTTCGCGATTGGCGAAACCACTCGTTGTCGGTTTCGCAGAGACTCGATAACAGACCCTCTTCCCCATCCGATCCGATGTATAAGTCGGCCTCTCCGGTTTTGTCAGAGCAGGCGATCGGAAGGCACGTCACATTGCTTCGCTGCCCGTGATTCGCTTGCAACTTCTTAAAAACGGCCGGAGCGGGCTCGATCAAAATGCCTCGCCACCCGGCACTGATGAACGGAAACGAGTTGGAGATGGTGATCCCGTCGTTGGCTCCCGCATCCACCAGAAAGTTCTGGCACTCAAATTCGTTGACGAGCCGCATCAGCAAAGGTACTTCGCCGTTTTGGGAGCTGTCCTCCTGCGAAGCCGCCCTCACGAGCCGCTTTAGCGGCTCAGGAACGGCTTCCTTTATGCGTCGAGGGACCTTCGCGAAATTCATTTCGATTCAGCCTTTAAAATGACCGCAACCTGAGACGTAATCTAACGATTTGCCACTCATCCGCGCTGGTGCCATCTAAACATGGACCACTCCGTGCGAGGTCGAAAATTCGCACGGCACATTCAGGATCCCATTCCACTCGTCACGCAGGTCCTGATGGATTGGCGTGGCCACATTCATCTCCGGAACACATGACCACGTGTCCACCTGGTTGCCGTGGTCGTAAAGACTCACCAGCCAGTTGTAGAGCCCGGGACGCAGGGGCATCGCTGGGAAGGAATAGTGGAATTCATGAGTGCCTTCGTCCAACTGAAGATGGTTTTTCGACCAGCCCCAAATCAGCTGCCGCTCCTGATTGTAAAGCGCGATGCCATGGTTGCCGTCGGAAACCGGCTTACTCAGCCGGAGTGTGAACTTCACAGAAAAAGGTCCAGCAGTCGTGAGCAAGCTGGGGTTTTGCGCGCGTGGCGTAACGATTTCCCAGCCCACAAAGCCATGCCGTACTTCCGGAGCTTTTCCCGAATCATTCACATCATCCGCGCGGCGTGACATTGAAGCTTCGTATGCTCCGGTGACTTCCGCCGTCGGTCCCGTTCGATAAATAGTCCCCTGGTCCAGCCAGATCACTTTTTCGCACAGCCGGCGAATCTGGTTGATCTGGTGGCTCACGAAAACGATGGTGCGGCCACCGCTGGCAACTTCGCCCATTTTGCCCAGGCATTTTTTTTGAAATGCCATGTCTCCCACCGCCAGGACTTCGTCCACGAGGAGCGTCTCCGGCTCC
>Ga0070735_10000244_pt1 | contig 65361 bp, 69 predicted proteins | sample Coa_R1_FD_66443 | JGI IMG/M metagenome (GOLD analysis project Ga0070735, IMG submission 66443) | Surface soil microbial communities from Centralia Pennsylvania, which are recovering from an underground coalmine fire - Coalmine... | ecosystem: Environmental > Terrestrial > Soil > Unclassified ...
CGGCATACGATATCGCGGTGGTGAAAGAGGGACTCGGCCAGCAAGAGCAAGCGCTTAAATGGCTGACGATCGCGACATCGATGCACGATGCCAATCTTTCCGTGCTCGATATCGATCCGCGCATGGAAAACGTGCGGCTATGGATCAAGCAGCACGGCGGGAACGCCTAGCCGCCGGCCATCGCCCCGACGACGAGAAACGGCTCTTTGCCTTCTACGACTTCGTCAGGAAGCGGCGAGTCGGCCGGTTCGTGCGATAGATCTTGTTCGCACGCATAGAACCTGACGAACGCCCGCCGCTTGAGCGTGCCGTGATCTCGAATCGTTCCTTGCAGCATGGGATAGGCGGCTTCGAGCGCGTCGAGAACCGCCGCCTGAGTGACCGTCGCGCCTGGAACGTCGAGTTTCACTTCGCCAGAGACGTTTGCCAGCGTCTTCAGATGCGTCGGTAGGACGACCCGGATCATGAGAACGTTTGCACTTCCACTGAGAGCACGGCTGGAAGATCTCGCACGATCGGCGCCCAGCTGTCGCCGGCGTCTGCGGACGCATAGACCTGTCCGCCGGTGGTTCCGAAATACACACCGCACGAATCGAGCGAGTCCACCGACATCGCGTCGCGCAGCACGTTGACGTAGCAATTCTCCTGCGGCAGACCGTTCGTGAGCGCCTCCCACTCGTTGCCGCCGGTCCGGCTGCGATAGACGCGCAGTTTGCCTTCAGGCGGATAGTGCTCGGAATCGCTCTTGATCGGCACGACGAAGATCGTGTTCGGCTCGTGCGCGTGCACGTCGATCGGAAATCCGAAATCGGTCGGCAGATTGCCGCTGACCTCTTGCCACGAATCGCCGCCATTGTCGCTGCGCATGACGTCCCAGTGCTTCTGCATGTACAGCACATCGGGATTCGACCGGTGCATCGCGATGCGGTGCACGCAGTGTCCGACTTCGGCGTCCTCATCTGGGATCTGCGCCGATCGCAGGCCCCGGTTCACCGGCCGCCACGTCACGCCGCCGTCTTCGGTTCGGAACGCGCCCGCCGCGGAGATCGCGACGAACATGCGCTTTGGATTCCTCGGGTCTATGATGATCGTGTGCAAGCACATGCCGCCTGCGCCGGGCTGCCAGTGCTTGCCGGTGTCGTGCTCGCGCAAACCGGCGAGCTCCTTCCACGTCATCCCGCCGTCCGTCGATTTGAACAGCGCGGCGTCTTCCACGCCCGCATACACCGTGTCGGGATCATCGAGAGCTGGTTCAAGATGCCAGACACGTTTGAATTCCCACGGATGCGGCGTTCCGTCGTACCACTGGTGCGTGCCGGGTATGCCTTCGTATTCGAATTTGCCGCCGACCTGTTCCCAAGTCTTGCCGCCGTCGTTCGAACGCTGCATCACTTGCCCGAACCAGCCGCTCGTCTGCGACGCGTACAAGCGGTTTGGGTCTGCGGGTGAACCCTTGACGTGGTAGATCTCCCACCCGGCAAAATGCGGACCGGTGATGTTCCAGCTCTTTCGCTTGGCGTCCGATGTCATGACAAATGCGCCTTTGCGCGTTCCAACAAGCACCCGCACTCCGCTCATCGCCAACTCCTTTATCTTCTCGCCCGAGTCTTGTCAGTCGGGGTGTCCGGTCCTTCCTGAACCTATAGTGACGACCGAACGCCGCGAGCCAAGCCCGCGCACCAGCGATAGAGCAGGTAGACTGCGGCCGCGAACGCGACCGCGCCGATGATCGTCGCAATATTTTGGAATGAGTCGCCGAATAGGGCGAATGGTGTCGCGTTGCCCGTTGCGACGATGACCCCGGCAAGGAGCACGCCGAACAAACTTTCGCCGACGATCAATCCCGACGCGATCAAGACGCCCATGCGTCGCGCGATGTCGGCGTTCGGGCCTTTTGCCACCCAGCGATTGTACGCCCAGCCCACGACGGCGCCGAGCACGGCAGCCGACGTCGTCGTCGCGGGCAAGTAGATCCCAAGACCCACTGCCAGCGGTGGAAGTTGCCGGCCTTTCGTCCGCTTCAACAAGAGATCGACGATGATCACGGCGATGCCGATCAGCACGCCTATGCCGATCAGGTCCCATCGGATCTGTCCTTCGATCACGCCCTTTGCCAGCGTCGAGATGAGGGTCGCTTGCGGCGCGGGCAGCGCGTGAGGTCCGGTGCCGAACCCGTATGCCTGGCCGAGCAGGTGAAGGATCGGCGGGATGACGCTTGCGCCGAAGAACACGCCGGCGATGAGCGAGACTTGTTGCCGCCAGGGCGTCGCATCCACCAATTGTCCGGTCTTCAGATCTTGGAGATTATCGTTGGAGATCGTCGCGACGTTGAGCAGCACCGCCGTGACGAATAGCGCAAACGCCACGAGTGCCGGGGCTCCGGCTGGGCCGGTGCTTCTTGCGACGACGAGCAGGAGCAGCGCGGCGCCGATGATGCTCAAGATGCCGAGGCCCGACACGGGACTATTCGACGACCCGATGAGACCCGCCATGTAGCCGCACGCCGCGGCGACGAAGAACCCTGCGACGATCACGTAGAGCAGGCCGGCGATGACGAGCGGCACGGTCAATGAAGCGATGGCGCTTCCTTGCAAGAAGATCGCGAGCAGGATCGCGAGGGGGACGAAGCACGCGACGCTGATCAGCGCGACCGTTCCGATCGGCAGGTCGCGCTCGGTCCGAGGCAGCGACTCGGCGGCCGCGCCGCCGGCTGCCTGCCGTCGCGACGACGCGATCGACGACACGATACCTGTGTAGACGGGCTTTGCGAGCTGGATGATCGCCCAGATCGCGGAGATCCCGATAGTGCCGACACCGATGAAGCGCACCTGGTGCCGCCAAACGTCGAGCGCGATGTCCGCGGCCGCCGTCAGGCCGGTTGGCGGGTGGAGTGCAGCGAAGACCGGCGTGAGAACGCCCCACGCGAGCACAAGGCCGGTGAGAATCGCAAGGCCGACCGACAAGCCGATGAGATGGCCTGCGCCCAAGAGCGCGAGCGACATCGACATACCGAACCCGGTCGCGCCGGCGCCGGCTCGAAAATATCCGGCGATCGTGTCGGCGAACGCGCGCGTCGCGACGATCGCGGCGTAGCCGGCCGACACAACTGCGCTCACAGCGAGCGCAACGAGGCCTTTCTTGTTCTCGTCCACGGATTCGTCCGTGGCGCCGCGTGATCCGACGCCGACTTTCAGAACCTCCGCGGCGGCGACGCCTTCCGGGTACGGCAGGTCCGATTGTGTCACGAGTGCGCGGCGCAGCGGCACGCTGTACATCACGCCGAGAACTCCGCCGATCGCGCACACGGCAAACGATTCCCAATACGGAAAGTCCGTCCACCAGCCCACCATGACGAGTCCGGGCAGGACGAATATGATAGAGGAAAGCGTTCCGGCCGCCGATGCGACGGTCTGCACGATGTTGTTCTCGAAGATCGTCGCGTTCTTGAATGCGCGAAGCACCGCCATCGAAATGACGGCCGCCGGGATCGATGACGCGAACGTCAGTCCGACTTTCAGTCCAAGATAGACGTTCGCCGCCGTGAACACGAGCGTGATCGCGGCGCCGAGTATGATCCCTCGCCATGTGAGTTCTAGGCGAAAATCCGAAAGGCCGGCCGTGCGCGATGAAGCCAAGTTCGATTCCTCCGGCTGTCAACCCGAAGCCGATTCGGCTGCGCCGCTTTTTCGCCTCCGCAGGCCCCTGCTTACCGACTGGCGGGCGGAATCCGGCGATGCGGCGAAGAAGCTAAGCTCATCGACGTTTCGAATGGCGCGCTGTCCGCACGCTATCCGCGCGTCTCAATTCCTTTTTCAGTGAGGAGTTTTTTGTATGCGATCTCTTCGACTTGCGGGCGTCGCCGTCGCGTGCGCTCTCGTCGCCGCCGCTGCGACCGCGCATGCAGCGACAATGGCGACAATGGCCCCGATGCCGCAGCCCCCGCGACCGTCATTCATTCCGGCCGGCAACGTGCAGATGTCACCGTGCATCCCCACGATGGGCTCGCACTGGGCCAACCCCGCGACCATCGCCAACGGCGGACCGATCTACGGAGTCTATGGAGGCAAGCCGGTCTTCACCGAAATCATGCTGACTCCGAAAGATTTCGCAGCGGGCAAGAGCTGGGATGAAGTGTTAAAGCCCTTGCCCGGATACGCGATCAACCACGTCGACATAGACTTCTTGCCGCACGGTCACCCGGGCATGCCTTTCCCGCACTACGACATCCACGCGTTTTACGTGTCGCATGCCACGCACATGGCGTACTGCGGCGGACTACCGGCGCTCAAGAAAATGCTCAACATGTAATGGTATGGCGGACCTTTATGGTCCGCCGCGCTATGTAGGGCGGACCTTTATGGTCCGCCGTCCGCCGCGCGATGTAGGGCGGACCTTTATGGTCCGCCGCGCGGTGTAGGGCGGACCTTTATGGTCCGCCGCGCGATGTAGGGCGGACCTTTATGGTCCGCCGCGCGATGTAGGGCGGACCTTTATGGTCCGCCGCGCGATGTAGGGCGGACCTTTATGGTCCGCCGGCTCACGCGGACCAATGAAAAGCCGTCAGGTAGACGTAAAGCCGTCCATCCGCGCCCGCAGTCATGCGGGCGCAACAGTTTGACAGAAAAAAATCGACGTTCAGAACGCTCGCTGGTCGCGCGTCCCCCGATGCCTCCGGCGCAAAAGTGTAGATGCGGCCGGGACTCAGCACATGCAGAAGGCCGGCGCGGTCGACGCTGATCCAGTTCGCGCCGTTTACGCCGCTGCCCGTGAGCGGCGCATGTGCTTGAGTATCGCTGCCATGCGGAAACGATGCGATCTCTTCCATTCCGCGAGGGCCGTCCGAAGCAAAAACGTAGACCTGGTCATCGGCTCCGATCGCGAGTTCTCGTGCGGTGTACCCGGCGATCGCGAGTCTGCGCGCGGGCGCTTGGTTTCCCGACGCACCCGGCGCGAAGACGAGAACGTCGCGTGCTGCTGCATCGATCACGTACATCTCGTCGCGCGAATCGACCGCGACTGCGACTGGGTCGCTCAACGACGTCGCGGGCCCGGCGATCCTGCGAGCCGGCGCTATGTCGCCGCGCGCTTTGGGAGCAAAAACTGCCACGCTCGCGCCTTCACCCTGGCGGCCTTCGTTCGCCACGAGGAGCTCGCCGCGCGAATCAAACGCGATGGCCGACGGAGAGAGAATAGTTGATGAGACGCCGCCGATCGACGCCGCCGGCTTTGCGGCGCCCGATGCGTTCGATGCGAATATGAGGACGCGATCCGCCGCCGGGTCGGTCACAATGATCTCTCCCCTCGAGTTCACGGCAACATCGCGGACGGCCACCGAGAAGTCTATGGTCTGAACCGGTGCGCTCGAACCGGCGGCCTCCGCGGAGAAAATCTCGAGGTGATCCAAAGGCTGACTCGCAGTGGAGCTCGCCCCCATGGCGGCGATCGCTGCGCTCGTCGCGATAGCCATGGCGCTGTGTCGTATGACGTGCTTCATATCCATTAGTATCGGCGAACTAATGTTTGGCGACAGCCGGGGACGCGGGAACCGGCCGCGTTGCCATCGTAAGTGAACCGGACACGGCTTGACAAAGGAGCACCCTCGCATGAAGCGCCCGTGGGAAAAACCCGAATTCGAATACGTGCCGCTTGGCGCGGAAGTGACGGCCTATCTCGGATCATCCACCGCGCTCTAGCCGGTGATCGTTCGCGTCCTCGGCACAGCCGCGGGCGGAGGTCTCCCGCAGTGGAATTGCCGCTGCAATAACTGCCGGTCCGCGCGCGCGGGCGAAATGGCCGTGCGCATGCAAGCATCGATCGCCGTCTCTTCTGACGGCGATCATTGGTTGCTGGTCAACGCAACCACAGACATTCGCCGCCAGATGGAACTTCTGCCGCCACAACCCAGCGCGCCCGCTCGCGGAACACCGGTGAACGCGGTGCTGCTCACGGACGCCAATATCGATCACGCCGGCGGCTTGCTTGAATTGCGTCAGAGCCCGGTGACCCGGATCTTCTCAAGTGCTCAGGTGCGTGACGCGCTCGCCGGCGCAAATCCGATATTCGCGCCGTTCGCGCGCGGCGATCGCCGTTGGTCCGTCTTCGACGCCTCCTTGAATGAGACGTCGGTGGCCGATGTCGGACCTGATTTGCGCGTCACGGCTATCGACGTGCCCGGTCTCATGCCATCGTTTGCCGGCGGCGCGGAGTCGCGCGGCGCGGCGACGGCGTTCGTCATCGAAGAACCCGCAACGCAAGCGCGAGTGCTATACTCGCCCGTGTTCCTTCGCCCCAACGACGCGCTCGTCGCCGCGGCGCAGCGATGCGATGCCGTTTTTCTTGATGGTTCGTTTTGGAGCGATGACGAGCTTCCGGCACATGGACTCGGAGAACGGACTGCGCGTCAGATGGGGCACGCGCCGATCGGCGGCGAGAACGGATGGTTGAAAACGTTTGGGATGGTGAACGGCGCGGTCCGCTCGCACCGCTACTGCACGCACGTCAACAATTCCAATCCGGTGCTCGATCCGCAGTCGGCTGAGGCGCGAGTTCTGCGCGATGCGGGCTATGCACTGCCGGATGACGGCATGGAGCTCGACCTTGGCGCTCGATAAGCCCGCGTTCGCCGACTCATTACGCGCGGTGGGGGCCGAACGATACCACGACCGCCATCCGTTTCAGGTCGCCATGAATGCGGGGAGCCTGACGAAGATCCAGATCCATCATTGGATCTACAATCGCTACTACTACCAAAAGAGCATCCCGATCAAAGACGCCGCTATCCTCGCCAACCTGCCGGACCGCGACAAGCGTCGAGTGTGGGTCCGTCGCATCGTGGATCATGACGGTACCTTGGAAGAAGGCGGAGGCGGCATCGAGATGTGGGTCGCGCTTGCCCGTGCGTCCGGACTCGACGAGGGTGATGTCCTCTCCGAGCGATTCGTGAATCCCGGCGCGCGCTTCGCCGTGGACGCGTACGTCAACTTCGCGCGTTCGAGCCCTTGGTTGCCGGGGGTAGCGTCGTCCTTGACCGAACTCTTCGCGCCGAATCTTATGGCTCGACGGATCACGGCTCTTTGCGAACGGTACCCTTGGATCGATCCCCGTGGACTCGAATATTTCCGCACGCGCATGAACATCGCTCCGCGCGACGCCGCCTACACCCTTGACTGGGTCTTGGAGGCAGCCGACACTCAAGCTCTGCAAAACGCGTGCGTCGCAGCGCTCCGCTTCAAGTGCGACGTCTTGTGGGCGCTCCTCGATGCGACCGAGCGAGGCGCAGCCGATGCCGTCCGCGCGGGCAGCTGACGTGGATCCCGCATGCGTGCCGCGGCTGCGGCCCGGTGTCAGGCTGCGAACGGTCGGCCCCGACAGCGTGCTCTTGGTGCCCGAGGGAGTGGTGAACTTGTCGGCGACAGCCGGCGCGATCGTCGCGGCGATCGACGGGTCGCGCAGCGTGGCGGATATCGTGGCGCTCATGGCCGATCGTTTCGATACGCAAGGCGTCGACGCAGCTGAAGACGTCTCCGATCTTCTCGGCCGTTTTTCCGATCATGCTTGGATCGCGATCGAACAATGACCGCCAAAGCGATGCAATCTCGGCCGCTCTCACTTTTGGCGGAACTCACGTACCGCTGCAATCTGCAGTGCGCGTACTGTTATAACCCGCTCGATCTCGGAGCGTATCGCGACGAATTGGCGATCGATGACTGGCTTCGCGTCATCGGCGAAGCTGCGCACCTCGGCGTCTTGCAGATACACTTCTCCGGAGGCGAACCCACGCTCCGACCCGACGACCTCGTCGCGATGGTCGCCATGGCTCGCGACAACGATCTCTATTCCAACCTCATCACGCAGGGCACATTTCTGAGCGAACCGCTGCTCGATCGTCTTGCCGGCGCCGGCCTCGACCACATCCAGCTCAGTTTGCAGGCACCGAACGCAGCGGTGGGCGATGCGATCGCGGGCGCAGCCGTCCACGAGCGAAAATTTGATGCGCTGCGACGGATCGTGAAGCGCCAAGACTTCGCACTCACTGTCAATTGCGTGCTGCACCGCGCGAACATCGATGCCGTCGACGATATGATCGCGCTTGCCGAATCCGTTCGAGCACCGCGTCTCGAACTTGCCAATGCGCAGATGTACGGGTGGGCCTATCTCAATCGCTCGACCGTTGTGCCGACCCGCGCTCAGGTGGAACGGGCCGATGCGTCGGTGGCCGCGGCGCAAATCCGGCTGCGCGGCACGATGGATATCACGTATGTGCGCGCGGACTACTACGACGAATTTCCAAAGCCGTGCATGAACGGTTGGGGCACGCGATTTCTGACGATCGCGCCGAACGGACGCGTTCTGCCCTGCCCGGCGGCGGCCGCCATCGGGTCGTTGAGCTTTGACAACGTGAAAGAACGATCGCTGGAATCGATCTGGTTCGACTCCGTCGCGTTTCAGGCGTATCGCGGTACCGCATGGATGTCGGAGCCGTGCCGTTCATGTGCGCGTCGCGAAATAGATTTAGGCGGGTGCCGGTGTCAGGCCATGCTTCTTGCCGGCGACGCAGCGCTGACCGACCCGGTCTGCTCGCTCTCGCCGCATCGTTCACTCGTCGATGCGATTCTCGACAGCGACCTCGAGCCGGGCGCCTCGTCGACCCCACGTCGCATATGAAAAAATGGCGCAAGTCGGCCTACGCTACGTCTGCTTGGGCCGACTAGCGTCGGCCCCTTCGGATCTTGCCACTTCATATCGTGCCCCTTCGTATCGTTCTGCGTGGGCCGACTAGCGCCGGCCCCTTCATATCGCGCCCCTTCGTATCGTTCTGCGTGGGCCGACTAGCGCCGGCCCCTTCATATCGCGCCCCTTCATAGCGTTCTGTGCGGTGACGGCCGTCACATCGGTGCGACAGCTATCGGCGGCGTGCCGATATCGCAGATATGAAGGGTTTCAGCTTTATCGGTCTCCTCGCGGTGGTCGCGATCATCGCATATTCTGCGAAGTCCTATTTCCAGCCGCCGGTTTCGCACGATCCCAATGACAGGACGACGGTGGAGTATTGGGTCGCTCATACGGGCGATCGCACCGCGATGGTCTCGTTCTGCGGACAGCATCCGGAAAAGCAAGGCAGCGGAGACTGCGCACTCGCGATCCAAGCGCAGTCGGAAATCGACGCACAAGGCAGCAGCGCGAAGTCGACGCAAGGCAACACCACCGGCGTCGATCAGGCGAGCGGCGAGGCAAACGACCAGCTGCAGGCGCAGCAAGACTCCAACACGCTCGACCAGGGATCGCCCTAAGCCCTCGCATCCTCGCTTTGCGGCACCGCTTCGGAGATCGCGCTTCCGAATAGATTCTTGCGTGGCGCTCGAATCGACCCCATGATCACCGATATGACAGGCTGTAAACCCGCGACCAGGTGGTCGCGCAATTTCGTATCGACGAAGTGCCGTTCGACGAGCGCCCAGAAACCAAAGCCCGCCGCCATGCCGATCGCCATGCTCGTGAAGAACGCCGGCCAGCCGGTGATGCCAAAACGTTCGAGCGCGTTTGAATGCACGAGCGGCGCGTGCATCAAGTAGATACTATACGATGCTAAGCCCGTGATCTTCAGCGGTCGCCATGAAAGCGCGTGTTGCAGCAGCGCAGCGTGACCTGCCCAGACGACGAAACAGAACGCCGCGAGATGCCATAAGACGAGATCGTGACCCCACCACCCGACGGGACCGCTCCCCGCCGGAAGCCGCGGTGCGAAGAAGAACGCTGCGATTGCGAAAACGAAGAAGAAGGCCCACGCCCAGCGCTGCAGTGGTAGACGTCTGATATGCGCGTCGGCCGCGACGACGCCGAGCATGAACGGGAGCCACATCAGCGTGAGCGGCAGCACCGCGCTATGAAGCAAGTTCCCAGGACCGGGCGCGATGAAAAGCGCGACGAAGTTCGGGAGTGCGGCGGTGATCCAGAACCACACCCGCGCGCGGACCCACAACCAAAGCACCAGCGGAAACGATAGATACCAGGCGAGTTCGACCTGAAGCGACCAGAAAAGATCCACGACCCACGCCGCGCGGTGTATGCCGCTGCCTGCCTGCTGGATGAAGAACATCTGACGGACGATGTCAATCACGCTGCGCGGCGGGTTGACGCCCGAAGGCAGCGGGATGTGCGCATGCGTCAGCAGCGTCGCCGCGATCGCCATGACACCGAGCGCCGCCCAGTATGGGGGGACGATGCGTACGACCCGGCGAGCGAAGAATCCGGCGACGTCAAACGTCGCCGCTCCCGCGGAATGGAGTTTGGCGAGCGTCGGATACGAGAGCACAAAACCTGAAATGACAAAGAAGAGGTCGACGCCGTGCGTACCGACATCGACGACATCGAACGGCAAACCGCGCGCCGGGTGAAGATGCGTCGTGCCGGCGTGGAGCATGAGAACGAGGAGTATGGCGACTGCGCGAAGGCCGTCGACATAGTCGATGCGGCCTTTTACGGCGGTCAGAGCCGCTCGCGGCCGTGCGGAGCGTCGAGATCGAGGAGCGGCCCGATCGGCACGATGCGGGTGGGATTGATGTCGTCGTGCGTGATGTAGTAGTGACGCTTGATGTGGTCGAAGTTCACGGTTCGCGCGATGCCGTCGATTTTGTAGAGATCACGCAGATAGCCCGACAGGTTTTGGTAGTCCACGATGCGGCGCAGGTTGCACTTGAAATGTCCGACGTAGACGGCATCGAAGCGGATGAGCGTCACGAAAAGGCGCCAATCGGTCTCGAGCGGCTTCTTGCCGAAGAGATAGCGTCGGTCGGCTAAGCGCTCGTCGAGCGCGTCGAGATTTACGAACAGCGTTCGAGCGGCGCGCTCGTAGGCGCTCTGGCGGGTCGCGAACCCGGCGCGATAGACGCCGTCGTTCACCGTTTCGAAGATCTGCTCGTTGAGTTCGTCGATCTCCCCGCGGAGCGACGCAGGGCACAGATCGAGCTTGTGTCGCGCGAGACCGATGAACTCCGTTTCGAACATGCGCATGATGTCGTCGTCGGAGTTGTTCACGATTCGCTTGGTCACGGTATCCCACAGCACAGGTACCGTGACGCGCGCCGAATACGCAGGATCCGTGGCGATGTAGGCTTGGCTAAGAAACGCAAACCCGTTGATGGGGTCTTCGCCGTGACCCGGTCCCTCCCGAAACGCCCAACCGCGATCGTCGCGCACCGGGTCCACGACGGACATGCCGATCGCATCTTCAAGTCCGAGCAGCGACCGCACGATGATCGTCCGGTGCGCCCACGGGCACGCGTACGAGACGTACAGATGGTAGCGGCCGGCGACCGCTGGAAAGCGTGTGCGTCCGTCGCTTGAGATCCAGTCGCGGAAGACATCCTGTTGGCGTACGAAGGAACCGTCGTGCGACTGCTCGGCTGGGAATTGCGCGCTCGGCTGCATGCGGCGTGATTCGCGAATCGCCTTTTTAGCACATTCCCACACTGCGCCGCGGGCGCGTCCGCACGCCAGGGGTGTCGCGCGTATGCGGCGCATTCTCGTCCGATGCGCACGCGATTCGCGATCTGCTCCGCTGCTTGTGCGGCCGCACTCGCCTCCGTCCCAGCTCTCGCGCAATCCGCGAGCGTCCTGCCGCAATGCACCGTGATCGCGGTCCAAACGGTCGATGCGATCAATTCCAAGACGGCCCGTCCGGGCGATTTCTTCCGCTTCCAAACGATAAATTCGGTGGATTATAACGGCCGTATCGTGCTCGCAGAACACACGCTGGGCTGGGGCATCGTCACTGTCGCCTCACCGGCCGCGAAAGGCGGACGCGCCGGGTCGCTCGTGCTCGAACCGCTGTATTTCAAGATGCCGAACGGCGAGAGAATGGGCGTTGTGCTCGATCACAACTCTTCTGCCCTTCAGGCCTCTGGCCCATCCGACAGCCTGCCCGCATATCTCGGCGCGATCCCGGTCGTCGGGGTTGGCGCCGCCGTCGGCGCGTTCGACTATTTCCATCACGGAAAAGACATCACGGTTCAAAAGGGGACGATCTTCGCCGTATTTCCGAGCGACGATCCATCGGTCGCCGGATGTCGCAAGTCGAAAAAGGCGCCGTGAAATGACGAGCTATCGATACGGCGAGTTGACGTGGCCGCAAGTCAAAGAGGCTGCCGAGGCCGGCAAGGTCGCGGTCGTGCCGGTTGCGACGATCGAAGATCATGGACTGCATCTGCCGATCGACACCGACGTCCTGTTGTGTTCGGAAGCTTGCGAACGGGCGGTCAAAGCGGCCGCCGATCGAGCGGTCCTCGTCCCGCCGATCAACCACGGCTACAGCCCGCATCACATGGATTTTCCCGGCGCGCTCACGATCGGCGCCGACACGTTCATCAAGTACTGTGTCGACGTGTGCCGCAGCCTTGCGCATCACGGATTTCGCCGTATACTCATCGTCAACGGTCACGGCAGCAATACGCCGTTCGTGGATATCGTCGCGCGGCTCACTGTCGTTGAGACCGGCGCTCTTGTCGCTGCCGTCAATTATTGGAACGCGCCCGGCGTCCACGAAGTCGCCGAGGCGCTGCGCGAATCCGATCTGGTCGGCGGCATGAATCATGCGTGCGAATTTGAGACATCGATCTATCTGGCGCTGCGGCCCGATCTTGTCGACATGTCGAAGGCCGTGCGCGAACTATCGCACGAACCCACGAAGAACTACTGGACCGACCTCGTGGGCGGCGACGGTCCGCTCGTGATGATGGAGCACTGGAGTGCGATCTCGCAAAGCGGCGTCATGGGAGACCCGACAAAGGCGAGCGCCGAAAAAGGCGTCAAGCTCCTTTCCGCCGCTGCGGCCGGTATCGTTGAACTGATCGATGAAATGCGCGCACGCCGGCCGGCGCAGCGAAAAGACCATCACTAGGCTGTCGTAATAGGGTATCGTCGTACGGCAAGCAACGCTTGCCCGAATTGCGTTAGATGCCTTTTGCCAGCGGCCGGAATCGGGTGATCGCAAGTCGCGCGTTATAGTAACGCGGATCGATCGCGAGCGCTTGCGTCCAATAGCGGATCGCATCTTTCGGATCTCCGGTCTGTATCGCCGACCACGCCGCGTAGTCCCAAGCGAACTTGTTGCTTGGATCGCGGCCTACGCTCTCAAGGCATGCCGAGAGCGCGTCTTTGAAGTCATGACCTTGTTCGTAGTACGTGCGGCAGAGCAGGAAGGGCAACAAGCCGTTCTTAGGATTCGCCGCAGCGCCTCGCGTGAACGTCGACACGGCAAGGTCGTGATCGCTCTTATCTACACGGCCATCCATCATGTACAGCGTGCCAAGACCGATCCACCCATCCGGGATATTCGGATCGATGTCGATCGAGCGCTGGTAGTAGTGCATCGCCGGCGGAATGCTGAGCATGCGCTCGAAGCTAAGACCGCGATAGTACGCCGTGAACGCGAAGATCGGCCGGAACAGAATATAGCCGACCACGAGCACGATCACGAGGATGATCCAACGATCGTACGTTCGGATGACATACGGGCGCACGTCTTCGGTCATGCGATCACCGTGAAGAACATCGCGAGAAAGACGAGGATGTAACCCGCCGCCATTTCGGAAGCAAGCTGCCAGCGCTTGACCTTCGGATTGTGCGTATACCACGGCGCCAGCATGCCGGCGAACATCACCGGGATACCGTGCCCGACACCAAATGCGAACATAAGCGTCGCGCCGAGCAGCACTTTGCCCTTGAACGTCGTCACGGCAAGTGCGGCGATCATGAACGGTGTCGCATCGGGCGCGATGAGAAACGCAAAGCCGAAGCCGAGGAGAAACGCTCCGACGAGTCCGTGTCCGATGATCGGCAACTCCGGCAGCTTCCATTTGATTTCGACGAGCCGTATCATGGATAGACCCATGAGGAGGCAGAGCGCGGCCGTGAAGTAATAAAGGAAACCTGTCAGGCTCAGCAGCTGGCCGAATGATCCGGCGAGCGCGCCGACACCGCAATATACGACGCAGATGCCCATCATGAAAGCGCCCGCGAGCGCGGCCCCACGACCAAGCGTGAACGCTTCCCGGCTGCAGTAGTTGACGATCGCGACCATACGAGGGACGCTCGATGGGCTCAAACTGCTCAGCACGCCGCCGAGCATCATGAGCGCTATCGACAGCCAGAAGTTGCCCGCTATCGCATCGCCGATCTTATCGGTAAGCGCGTAGATGTTGGTATAGTCCATCTTCAATAGGATTATCGGCAAGACTGCCCTGCCGCCTAGGCGAAGCGCATAAGTGATGATAACTCACGAACAAATCGAGACGCTTATCAAAGCTGCCCTCCCGGATGCCGTCGTCGAGACGGGCGACCGCACAGGGACGCTCGATCACTACAATCTTCTGGTTGTGTCCCGCGGATTCGCAGGCATGCCGTTGCTCGACCGCAACCGATTGATCTATTCCGCCTTGGGCGACGCATTGAAAGACGGCCGCCTGCACGCCGTTGAAATCAAAACAGCCGTTCCAGAATCCGGGAGCTGACGTATCATGAACCCTGAAATGAAGAGCGCGATCGACGCCGAGATCCAGGCGAACAAAATCCTCGTCTACGGCAAGGGCACAAAGACGATGCCGCGCTGCGGCTTCACTCTTGAGACCATCCAATTTTTTGAGCAGTTCGGCTATCCGTTCGAAGTCGTGGACGCGTTAGCCGACGCCGACAAGCGCGCAGCGCTTGCCGAGATGACCGATTGGCCGACGCTTCCGAAAGTATTCATCGCCGGCAAGTTCTATGGCGACACCGACATCCTCGAGCCGATGCGCCAGAGCGGCGAACTTCAGACGATCCTCGAGGAAACGTTCGCCGAATCGAAGGCTTAAGCCCCGGCTTTCGCGCACTCGCGCTCGAGCGTGCCGCGGAGCGCATGCGCAAGCATCGTGAAGTCGCCGCGTAGCGACAGCAGCGGATCGCGCAATGTCGCCGGCCGGTTTCCTTCGACTGCCATGTGCGCGAACCACGCCGGACCATAGCCTCCGACGAGCGCCGCGGGCAGCCACCACCAGTTCCTCGTGCACACAAACGCGCCCGCGCAGCTCAACGCGGCCATCGCCCCGATCAGGTGCAGCGCGCGCGTCCTCGGATCGGCATGCTCGCGCAGATACTTCGGCCAGAAGTCCTCAAAGGTCGTCCGCTCGCTCATTGCTCGTGTACCGTCCGGTTAGTTCGCGGGGAGGCCGGGTTTATGAGGGCAACGAAGCCCCAAATTTCCCACACTTCACCGGGCTGTTAGAGAGCCTAGCGATTCTCCTTTCCTCTCTTAAGTCGGCAAAGTATGCGCAACATCGTCTCGGCAGCGAGCTCCTTGGTGAAATCCTCTCGGTCGCTGTCGGGCCGACCGGGCGGGTCGTTCACGGCCGCGGCGATTCTCGCGTTTGCTCTCGTCGTCTCCGTCGCCGGTTCGTACATCCTCTACCGTTCATCTACCGCGGCGCTCGCAAGGCACAGCAAGTTCGAAGACGCGCGGCAGAGGGTCAGCGAACTCCTCGGCCTTCAACTTGATGAGGAAACCAGTCTTCGCGGCTACATGGCGTCCGGCCAGAGCGTTTATCTCGAACCGTACCAAGACGCGAGCCCGCTCTTCGCCCCAAAGCTGCAGCAATTGCAGCAATTCAATCGTGACCAGCATCTCGCCGCGGAACAGACGCTCGTCGAGGACCTTCGCATCGCTCATAGCGATTGGCAGAAGCAAGTCGCGGATGAACTGATCCCACACCCGAACGCGCCGGACGCCATGGCGCGTCTGCAGCTGGGAAAATACTATGTGGACAAGATGCGCGCCGACTTCAAACAATTGTTGGACGATTACACAGCCGGCGCCGACGCGTTGACCACGCAATCGCAAAACCTTCTCGTTCGATCGGCGATCACCGGCGCGGCGCTGATCTTGCTGTTCGGCATGTTGGCGATCCTTGCGGACATCGTGCGGTCACGGACGCAAGCCGCACTCGATCGCGAGCGTACGGTCGCCGATACGCTGCAACGCGGATTCTTGAGCGGCTGGGACTCGCTGCCGTACTTGCGCGTGGGGACGGGATATGTCTCGGCTTCTCGCGAGGCGGCCGTCGGCGGCGACTTGTTCGACATCTACCGTCTCGATGACAATCGCGCTCTCGTTCTCGTCGCCGACGTGTCCGGAAAGGGCTTCACCGCGGCGGTCGAGACCGCGCGCGTCAAGTACTCGGCGAGAACGCTGGCAGAAGACAACGGTGATCCGGCGGTCGTGCTTCACAAATTCAACCGCGCCTTCATCAGGCCAGGGTCCGATCCCGAATCGTTCGTGACGCTCTTCGTCGGCATCCTCGACGAGCGCGATATGTCGCTCTCCTATGCGAGCGCCGGTCATCCTCAGGCGTTCTTGCGCAAGGGGCGAGACGTGAGCATGCTCGACGTGACAGGTCCTGTGATCGGCCTGACGCTGGATTCGACGTTCGAGGGCAGGCGAGTCACGCTGACCGCGGGCGACGTCCTCGTCTTGGCCACCGATGGCCTGACCGAAGCGCGCAATAGCAGCGGTGTCATGGTAGGCGAAGAGGGAGTCATGCGCTGGATCCGCGACGACGGGGAAGACCCGAAGAAAATCGCTGCGGAACTCATCCGCCGGGTGGAGAGACATGCCGGCGGTCGGATCGCCGATGACCTGGCCTTGCTCGTCCTGCGCGTCAAATGACCGCGAGCGCCGCCTTTTTTTGCGAGGATTGCGGCGAGATTATCCGGCTGAGTCAAGGCGCGGTGCACGTGCGCTGGTTGCGCGATCGCGAGCACGTCGCGAGGGAGGTCTCCGAACACGCAAGTTCCGGGCTGGACACGTGGATGGTCGAAGGTCTTGCGTTTCTGGCTGAGCACCGCGGCCACTCAATATCTGTCATAACCGAGTGAACCGCCGCGCCGGCGCAACGTCCGCTCTTGTCGCCGCGGATCACCGGTCGATGTCTGTGCCGGGGACGCGGCGGATCATCGGGATGACCAAACTCCGCCGCTCGATTTCGGCGGCTCTCGCCGCCTCAAACGCCCCGGCTTTCGACATCGCCGGTGATCCGGTGCGACGTTGCGATGACGGCCGGCGCGGCATGCCCAAGCGAGGCGTTGAGCGAGGAGCGAAGCCATGGAGGGCGAGAGCGACGAGCGAACCGAGCGACGTAGCGAGCTGGATGCGAGCGAAGGAGCGTCCTCGCGGGGCATGCCGCGCCGTCGGTTTGTCGCGTACGTGGCGCAGAAATAAAAGAGAGCGAAACTTTCGTCTCGCTCTCCTCAGCCTATAGAAGCTTAGCGCTTCTTGGCCTTCTTGGATTTCTTAGCGGCCTTTTTCGTTGTCTTCTTTGCCGCCTTTTTCTTAGCTGCCATTGGTGCTCACCTCCATCCTGCGGAGCAATGGAGTGCGCTCATAACGAGCTCGATGTTCGATATTCGCTCAAACGTTCGATAGAACCCTTCTTTTCTGAAATGACGCGAAAAGATTATTTTGGGTGTGATTCGCGCGCATCACGTGTGAATTTTTTGTTCGACGCGATCGCGTAACGGCGCGCCGCTATGTCCGTGCTTCGCCGCGATCATCTCTGCGAGCACGGCCACTGCGATCTCTTCCGGTGTTTGCGCGCCGATGTCGAGTCCGATCGGCGCGCGGACGCGATCGATCGCATCGTTCGTGAATCCGAATTGCGCGAGCCGTTCGCGCCGCGCCGCATGCGTCTTCTTGCTGCCGATCGCGCCGATATAGCGCGGCGTTGCGCGCAGTGCGATCCGGATCGACGGATCGTCGAACTTCTCGTCGTGGGAAAGTATCGCGACGTACGTGTCGTCGTCCAGGGCCAAGCCCTCCAGAACGTCTTCCGGCCAGCCAACCAAGAGGGAGACGGCCAACGGAAATCGCTCGGCATGGTTCAGCCGCTCGCGCGGGTCTATGACGGTCACGCTGAAACCTGCGCGCGCGGCAAGCTCGCAGAGCGCCGCGGCGATGTGCACCGCTCCGACGATGATGAGACGATCCTTTTGCACGCCGACATCGATGAACACATCGCAGTCGAAGACGGAGCGCGTCCTCGAGGAGCCCTGTTCGATCTGTTCGCGGGCTGCAACGGCCAGTGCTGCGTCAAAATCTGGGTCGCCGCAACTGCCCTGCATCCGGCCATCGGCGAACACGACGGCCTTCTGACCGTTTTTGAACCCGCTCTCGGCAAACGGCGTGCATAGAGCAGCACGTGAGCCGCGCGTGAAGACGGTCCGCAACGTCTCGAGGTCCGGCAGTTTTTCGATCATAACGTCGATGGATCCGCCGCACGTCAGCCCGACATCCCACGCCATCGCGCGGCTAATGCCGAAGTTCTCGATCCTCGGCGGCGATCCGTCGAACACCGCTTGAGCCGCTTCTGCAACTGCTGCCTCCACGCAACCGCCGCTCACCGAGCCTGCGATGCGGCCGGCATCCGAGACGATCATCTTCGCGCCTTCACCGCGCGGCGCCGAACCGTCGACGCGGACGACCGTCGCCAGCGCTACCTTCTGACCCGCCGCGGACCAAGCCGCCGCGAGTTCGATGATGTCCGTCATCGCGCGAGTGCCACGGGCGGTTCGCCCTGTCGACGGAGCGGGCGGCGATAGTCAACGGTCTGCAACAGCTCGGCGAGCTCGACGAGACTGCGCAAATTGTTCGCGGGGAGAAAATCGTCGACGTACGGCAACGCGGCGCGCATGCCGATCGTCTGCGGCCGATAGCCGGCCGATCCGAGCAGCGGATTGAGCCAGATCAAGCGGTACGCGCTGCGCTGCAGCCGCCGCATCTCCTTGGCGAGCAGGCGGACATCGCCGCGGTCCCAGCCGTCGCTGATGATGATCACGATCGCGCCGCGCCCCAGCACTCTGCGCGCCCACGTGCGGTTGAAATGGAAGAGGCTATCGCCGATGCGGGTACCTCCGGCCCAGTCGGCGACGCTGGAAGCGATCGCGTCGAGCGCTGCCTTCGTGTCTCGATGGCGCAGCTGATGGGTGACACGCGTCAGCCGCGTGCCGAAGACGAACGCTTCCACCGATCCGAGGGCGTGCCGAACGGTGTGCACGAAGTGAAGCAACAACCGAGAGTATCGATCCATCGACCCCGAGATGTCGCACAGCAGCACGAGGTCGCGCCGCTTGGTCTTGCGTCCGAGGCGGTGGAGTTCGACCACTTCGCCGCCGCGGCGAAGGCTCGCGCGCAACGTGCCCCGTGCGTCGAAGGCATCTGCACCCGCCCGCGCGACCATGCGCCGAGTGCGGCGCCGCCCTAAATCCCAAACGCCGGGCTGCGTCAGCCGGCGGGCGGCGTCGAGTTCGGCTGGCGACATCTCGGCGAAGTCCTTGGCATATAATCCTTCGTCCGCCGAAAATGTGAAGGATCGATCCGAGTCTTTCGATGCGTTGAGCGCCGCAGGTTGGTCTGCGCCGGAATCCGTCCTGCGCGGATCGAGCGACGATCCGGCGGTAGGCGCTCGTGTGGGGTCGCCTGATTCGGACGGCCCTTCGCGATCGACAGGCTCGTCGCGATCGCGCGGCATACCGCGAATCGCATCATTTGAATCCTCTGCGCCGCCTGAGCGCGCGCGCCAAAACGCTTCGAACGCGATGTCGAAGCGCTCCATCTCATCCTTCGTCCGCACCAGAGTCGCCCGCGCGGCGGCTTTCACGTCGTCGCGCCGTTCAAGCCCGACGCATTCGAGCGCGTCCGCAAGCAGCACCATGCGATCGGGCTGCGCGCGAAATCCGTGAGCGCGCAACGCCCGACCGAACACCAAGACATTTCGAGCAAGGTTCGAAAAATCGCCGTCGCGCACGGTTTACGTTCCTGTCGCGACTTGTCGCGCTCTCGCGACGCGCATGCCCATCGCGCCGTCTCCGACCTTCTTCACGTCCTCTTGATACTTGAGAAGACAGCCGATCGTCTCGACCGCGATGCGTTCGTCGATCTCCTGCGCGCCGAGCGCGACGAGCGCTGCAGCCCAATCGATGGTCTCGGCCACACCCGGATGTTTGTACAACGGCTCGGCGCGAAGGCCGGCGACGAACGCGCACGCCAGACGCGCCAGACGCGTTTCGATGCCCGGCACTTTCGACGTGACAATCATCTGTTCGTGGTCGATGTCCGGATAGTCGATCCACTGGTAGAGGCAACGCCTTTTCAGCGCGTCGTGGACTTCGCGCGTTCGGTTGCTCGTCAGCACGACGATCGGCGGGACCGCGGCTTTGAACGTGCCCAACTCCGGAACCGTCACCTGATTGTCCGAAAGCACCTCGAGCAAGAATGCTTCGAACTCCTCATCCGCGCGGTCGATCTCATCGATGAGCAGCACGGCAGGCGGCCCGCCGGAATCATCGATGGCCTGGAGCAGCGGTCGCTTCACGAGAAACGCCGGGCCGAAGATCTCTCGTTCGAGTGTCTCGCGCGCTTCCGTACTCGCCGACTCGGCCAACCGGATGTGTAGGATCTGCTTCGCGTAGTTCCATTCGTACAGCGCGTGATTCGCGTCGAGGCCCTCGTAGCATTGCAGCCGGATGAGCCGTCGATCGAGCATGCGCGCGAGCACTTTGGCGACTTCGGTTTTTCCGACGCCGGCTTCGCCCTCAAGAAAGAGCGGTTTATGCAATGAGAGGGCGAGAAAAATCGTCACTGCGAGCGGCCGATCGGCGACGTACGCACCGCCGCGAAGCAGCGCTTCGACGTCGTCTACTGTGGCGGGAATCTTCGGATCCACGTGTGGCGCTTTGGGGACGGTGTGCGCTTACCCTACTTCACGGGCAGGTCGCGCGGGGAGGTGCGCGTAACTAAAAAACGCGTGACTCGTTTTCTGCTCGGCGGCCTCGCGGTTGCGGTGGCCGTCGTCGTTCTCCTGGCTATGTTCGTGCCGAGCGACTTCGACCGAGACCTTCAGATGCACCGCGGCCCGGCGCAACTTGTCGGCACGCAAATGCCGGACGTCAAGGTCGAACGCCTTGGAGACGGTCCGATCGATACGAACCAATTTCGCGGCCGCGACGTTCTCGTGAATGTCTGGGCGACGTGGTGCGGACCGTGCCGACGGGAGATGCCGGCGTTGGAACGGCTGTCCAAAGCAGAAGGTGATCGCCTTCTCATCGTGGCGATCGACCAGGGCGAGGATGCGGCGACGGTCGGTTCGTATGCGAAGCGTTTCGGAGTGTCGTTCCCAGTGGCTGTGGACGACGGACAAACGGCCGGAACGGTGCTGCACCTCGTCGGCCTGCCGAGTTCGTTCTTCATCGACCGGTCGGGGACGATACGCGACGCGGTCGACGGTGAGATGACCTACGACATGATGACGTCGAAGGCGCGCTCCCTCATCGCCGGAGGTTGAGCGGCGCGACATGAAAGGATCCATTTCGATGCCAGTTCTTTCGCCGGCCGCCCGTTTGGCTGCGCTTGCCGCCGCCACCGTCGCCGGTATCATCATCGTCGGAGCGGGCGGCTGCTCGAGCAAATCGTCAACACCGGCCCCGCACCCGCGCTCAAGCGTGTCGCCATCGCCGTCGCCTCTTCCATCAGGATCGCCGACGCCGACGCCGTCGCCCACGCCGGCTTATTTCATTGCTCTCGCATATGCGCAAGCATCGCCGACCATCGACCCGACGTATGGACAAGTCGATGGCATGTCGATGATCCCTGGGCCAATCGTCAGCCCGTCGCCATCCATCAATCCGTACGCCACGCCGGGCCCGTCGCAGATCATCGCCGTCAACACCGGACAGAAGATCCGTTTTTACAACTATGATGTCGGTGCACACACCGCGTCGAATAACGGCGTCGTACCATTCCCCGGAGCCACGTGGGCGCCCACGTTCAACAACATCACCGGAACGAGCGCGAGCCCGCAAGGCGACGTCATATCAGACATCAACTTCTCGACGGGCTCGCTCGCGGGGGGATCGCTGACGTTGCCCACTCCGTCGCTCGACTACTTCACCGGAGCGCCCGGCATGTATTTCATGGCGGACTACTACACGTACAATCCCATTCAGCAGGGCGCGGTGCCGCTTCGCACCATCTTCATCGTGTTCTAGTATTCGACCACCGGAATACTGAAAAAGAGGACGGCGATGCCGTCCTCTTCATTATCCACGCTTTCACGCCGGTTTAAGTCTTCGACCGTAGGCTTTGAGGAACGCAGACGTTCGTCTGCCGCCCTCGCCACGGGAGAATACGAGATGTTCCGAAGTTTATCGCCGCTTGCAAGAGTTGCCTTGGCGGTGTTCGCTCTAACGACTGCGGCTGTCGCGGGTTGCGGCGGAGGCGGCGGGTACGGCGGCGGCACCACGCTTCCCCCCGGACCACAGCCGTCGGTGAGCGCGGTTCCGGCGATCACCATCCTTCTCTTCGCGCGTAATGTAGGGATGGTGAACGATCCGACGTTCGGCACGATCCAAGGTTTTACGCAGGCGTCGAACTCACAAGTTTTGGGGTTGTCACCCGGCCAGCAGATCATGCTGAAGAACGGCGATAACGTCACACACACGTTCAACGTCTACTCGGCGTATCCGACGCCGCCGCCGCCGGGCGGTACCTTGGATACGAGCGCATCGGGAACAACCACGCTGGCAGCCGGTTATCGCAGCGGTCCTATCCCAGCTGGACAGAGCGTCGGCCCGCTGACGGTCACCAATGCAACCGGTAATCTGTTCATCGCATGCGCGTTCCACTTCGGCAGCAATGGCATGCAAGATGGAATGATCGTCAACGTAGGCGCAACACCAGGTCCGCAAGCGACCGCAGCAGGCGGGGGCGCGTCGCCGCCGCCGTGCCATTACTATTGCTGAACAAGACCTGAATACAAACGCGTTTATGGCGGCGGACCGTTAAGGTCCGCCCTACATCGTTTGTGGCGGCGGACCATAAAGGTCCGCCCTACATCGCGCGGCGGACCATAAAGGTCCGCCCTACATCAGATCGTTCCACACTTCACGCCGGTTTCAGGCGTAGACGTTAGGATGTGACGAGCGGGTGCGCCGTTACGCCCTGTCGCCGCACCCGCGGGAATATCGGACCGGCACAACGCCGCTCAGCCTCGAAAGGATCGCGCGATCGTGAGACAGTCGGAAATAATAACAGTGACCAGATGTGCAGGTCTCGCGCTTGCGCTCGCCGCGATCGTCGCCGCAGGCTGCGGCGGGGGCGGCTACACGACATTGTACAGCGCGCCGCCGCGACCGCACACATCGCCATCTGTCGCGCCGTCACCATCGCCGTCGCAATCGCCTTCGCCATCTCCGTCGCCGACCACGGCGATCGTCGGCGTCAAACTGAGCGGCGAATCGCCCGACAACGATCCGACCTACGGCACGCTCCTCGGCTACTTCAATTCAACGGGTGCGCCGAACAACCAATCGTCCGTCGTGAATCTCACGATGGCAACGCAGGTCATGTTCCACGACTTCGACCCCGTGAATCCGCATACGGGCAGCTTCCTTGGCGACGCCTCACAAAACGGCGCGAGCTTCCCGCCCACCTTCACCGGCAGTCTGAACCAATCGCCCGCGGGTACGATCATCAGCACGACGAACTTCAGCACCGGGAATCTCAATCCGAACGGCGTCTCGCTCGTCTACAATTCCGGTCCGCCAGGCTTCTACATGTTCGGGTGCGCCTACCATTACGTGTCGAACGGCATGCGCACGATCGTCATCGTCCAGTAGGGCTTGGCTGAGCGATCGTCACGTCCGCCAGCGTGATCCGGACCGTGCCGTCGACGACCTCGACGTGCACGGTCTTCGTTTCCCGCGATAAGAAGATGGCCCACGTGGCTTGCGACGTCGTGTCGTCGCGCGCGTAGCGGGCGCTTCGCGGCATGTGCGCGCGATACCAATCTGCGACGCTCCAGAACGAGTCGGGCGACCTGAAGACGGCGAGGCGGTCATCGACGGATCCGGACTCCGATACATTCGGATAGATAGGCATGCCGGCGAAGTCGCGCGGTCTCTCGGTCGAGCCCGCTGAATGTCGCGGCGCGCACGACGAGATCAGCACGAGCGCACAGGCTGCAGCGGCATGCAGCGCGCGCGGCACCGACGTCAGTCGCCGACGCCGGCAGCCGCCGCGGTCGGTAAGACGTTCGCGAAATTCTTCGCGAGCACGGTGAAGTCGGGCGCTTCATAATCTTCGATGCGGCCGTCATCGCATAGTTGGGTCAGCGCCGGATCGATCGGCAGTTGCGCCAAAAGCGGCGCACCGCTCTCGACGACGAGCTGCACGCCTTTGCTCGCGCCGAAAAGCTCGAAACGCTTTCCGGTCTCGCGGTCGGTGAAATATGACATGTTCTCGACGAGACCGATCACGGATACGTTCAATTGCTTCGCGAACTTCAGCGCTTTGCTGACGATCATCGTCGCAAGGCCTTGCGGCGTGCTCACCATCACGACGCCATCGACCGGGAGCGCTTGCAGAACCGTCAGCGGTGCGTCCGATGTGCCGGGCGGAAGGTCTATGAGCAGATAATCGAGCGCGCCCCATTCGAGATCGTTGTAGAACTGGCGGATCGCGTTCGACACCATCGGCCCGCGCCAGATCACGGCTTGGCTGTCACTATCGAGGATAAGGTTCATCGACATGACTTGGATGCCGCTGCGCGACGCGGGCGGGTGCGGCTTCATGTCTTCACCTTGATAAGGCCGCGCGCTGATGCCGAAGATCTTCGCCATGCTCGGCCCGGTGATATCGGCATCGAGGACGCCGACTTCATAGCCGAGCCGCCGCAACGCCACTGCAAGCAGGCCCGTCACGAGCGACTTTCCGACGCCGCCTTTTCCAGACATGATCGCGACGACGTGCTTGATGCCGGGCTTTCTCGTTTTCGCCGGCGGCGGCACTGTGGCATTGCCCTGCGCCGGCTTGGCGCGCGCCGGCGGCACCGTTCCGTCTGCGATGTAGCGCTGCAGATCCGTCATCAATCCGTCGAGATCGAGGCTATGCACGGCCGCTCCCTGGCGTATCGTTTCGCGCGTCGATACGTGGCAGCCGGCGCACGGCAGTCCATGCGCACCGAACACTCTTTCGGACCCTGGATGTGATTCGACGACTTCGCGTATCGTGACGTCGGCTGAAAGGGGAGACTGCATGATTCGTTCTTCTAGCGTCCCGAAAAGGACCCTCCCCTTAGCTCGCGAAGCCCCGTCACATCTCGCATTCCTTCACTATTCGACGGCTTGCCGCATCTCGCGTTAGCCCGACAATCCGTTTTCATTGCTAGGGGAGATTCCAAGACGATGCTGCGCACCATCGGCGCTCCGCGTACGGCCTCGGCCGCTCTGCTCGTTTTCATCCTTGCGTTCGCCGGCTGCTCGGGCTCCGGCTCCGGCTCGAACAGCACGTCGAGCGGCACGGCCGGCGCGACCTCCGGCAGCAACGCTGCCGCCGGCAACATCATTAAGATCGGCGCGGACCTGCCGATTTCGGGCGCGGATGCCTCCGACGGCGTTCCGACCAAGCTCGGCGTCGAACTCGCGATCATCGACGCGAACAAGCAGAACCTCGTGCCGGGATTCACGCTGCAGTCCAACATCTTGGACGACGCGGTCAACGGCGTGCACAACCCAAGTCAGGGCGCGAAAAACGTCCAATCGTTCGCGAGCGACGACGCCGTGCTCGGCATCGTCGGCCCGTTCAACAGCAATGTTGCGAAAGCAGAGATCCCGCTGACCAACAGCTTAGGGATCGCGCTCATCAGCCCGGCCACGACCAACCCTGACCTCACAAAAGGTCCGCGGGCGCTCGAACTGCGCACGACAAACCCGCAGATGATCACGTTCTTCCGCGTGTGCGCGACCGACGACATCCAGGGTCCGGTCGGAGCCGACTACGCGTACAACGACCGCCATCTTCGAAAAGCGTACTTGATAGATGACAACGAGACGTACGGCCGCGGCGTCGCTGACGCGTGGGGCGCGCAATTCACAAACGACGGCGGCACCGTCCTCGCGCACGACCACATCACGAAGGGCCAGCAAGATTTCCATGCGCTGCTGACGCGCGCGGCCGGAGCGGGACCTGACGTCGTGTTCTACGGCGGCGTCACCGCGAACGGCGGCGGTCTGATCCGCAAGCAGATGAGCGAAAGCGGCATCGGAAACGTGGCGTATTTCGGCGCCGACGGCGTGCGCAACGACCAATTCCTCACCGATGCGGGCGCGACCGCCGACAACGTCTACGCCACCGTCGCGGCGGTGAACGCGAGCACGATACCCGCAGCAAAGCAGTTCCTCACGGACTACCAAGCCCAGTTCAATCAGCCGGTCGGGTCGTACTCGGCGGCGGGTTACACGGCGGCGATGGTGTTGATCAAGGCGATCGGGCTTGCATCCAAGGCCGACGGCGGCAAGATGCCGACGCGGGCGCAGGTGCTCTCGGAACTGCGCTCGATCAAGTCGTTCCAGAGCATCATGGGGCCGTTCGCTTTTGACGCCAACGGCGACACCACGAACAAGATCATCTCGATCTGGGGCGCGCAGAAGGACAAGTGGGTGTTCTTGACTCAGCGGAAGTTCGCCGCCAAGTAACGCCTTCGTGTTCGAGATCCATAACTGCGCGCCGCAGTTCATCCAGCAACTCATAAACGGCGTCGCGCTAGGTGGCTTGTACGCGCTCATCGCGCTCGGCTACACGATGGTGTACGGCATCATCGAACTGATCAACTTCGCGCACGGCGACGTCTACACGCTCGGCTCGTTCATCTCGCTCTCGATATTAGGACTCATCCCGCTCGCGACGATCTCCAATCCCACCGTGCTCGGTCTGATCGCGGTCGCAGTCATCATCTTGGCGGCGCTGCTTTGCGGCATCATCGGCGTGCTGATCGAGCGTCTCGCATATAGGCGCTTGCGCAATGCGCCGCGTCTTGCGCCCCTGATCACCGCCATCGGAGTGTCGTTGATCCTCGAGAACATCATGCAGATCTGGAAGGGCAATTCCGAGGTCTCGTTTCCTCAGTTCCTCCCCGATCATTGGCACCAGATCGGCGGTGTGCGTTTCGACGATCGTTCGCTGCTGGTGGTCGTCGTCAGCATCATATGCATGGTCCTGCTCAACCTCTTCGTGTTCCATACGAAGCTGGGCAAGGCGATGCGCGCGACGGCGCAAGATCGTGACGCGGCCCAGCTCATGGGCATCAATGTCAACTCCACGATCGCCTGGACGTTTTTCATCGGTTCCGCGCTCGCCGGCGTCGCCGGGTTCATCTCGGGCATGTATTACGGCACCACCTTTTTCTTGAACGGCTACCAAGCCGGACTCAAGGCGTTCACCGCAGCCGTGCTCGGCGGCATCGGCAACATCACGGGCGCTATGCTCGGCGGCTTCGTCATCGGCATCGTCGAGACGATGACATCGGGCTGCATCTCCGATCAGTGGTCGGAGGTCGCGGTGTTCGCGATTTTGATTTTGACGCTCGTCTTCCGGCCGAGCGGCCTGCTCGGTCAGCAACTGCCGGAGAAAGTGTGAGGCGCGGGTGCTGAACCAGCGAGTCACGTGGCTGCCTTTCGGCCTATCGCGCTACACCGGCCGGCAAGTGGTCGTCGGCGGACTTATCGTCGTCGCGCTCTTGCTGCTGCCGATGTTGGATTCCAACAGCTCGCACATCTCCGCGGTTGCGGACGCGGGATACATCCTACTGCTCGCGTTTGGATTGAATATCATCGTCGGCTACACGGGGCTTCTCGCCCTTGGCTTCGCGGCGTTCTTCGCGATCGGCGCCTACACGTACGCTTTCGTCGCCTCGCCGCAGCTCGCGAGCACCGCGCATCCGGACGGCTACCACGTTTCGTTCTGGCTCATGCTGCTCGTCAGTGCCGCCGTGGCCGCGGCTTTCGGGGTCATCCTCGGCGCCCCGACTTTACGGTTGCGCGGCGACTATCTGGCCATCGTGACCCTGGGATTCGGCGAGATCGTCCCCCAGCTGTTTCAGAATCTCGACAAGTGGACCGGCGGGCCCGACGGCATCGCGGCCGTGGACCAACCGGTGCTCGGCAGCTACCATTTCGGATTCAACCCGACGCCATACTACTATCTTTATATGGCCGTGATCTGCATCTGTCTGATTTTGCTCGCAAATCTGCGCAACTCGCGGCTCGGACGCGCGTGGATGGCGATTCGCGAAGACGAGCTTGCCGCCGAGCACATGGGCATCAACACGATGACGGCCAAGCTTCTCGCATTTTCGATGGGCGCGGCTTTCGCCGGAGTGGCGGGCGTCATCTATGCGGCGAAGTTGAGCACGATCAGCCCAAGCGGTTTCGACTTCAATATGTCGATCATGATTCTGGCGGCGATCGTGCTTGGCGGCATGGGCAATCTCTCGGGCGTTCTGGTCGGCGGGTCCATCGTGGCGATGCTCAATTTCTTGATCCTGCCGCAAGCCTCGAATTGGGCGCACGCGATCGGCGCCAGCATACACAGCACGTTTCTCATGAACGTCGATCTCACGCAATATCGCTTCATGTTATACGGCGTCATCCTCGTGCTGGTCATGTTGTTCAGACCGGAAGGCTTGATTCCAAGCGCCACCGTTCGCGCAGAACTGCGCGAAAGCATGAAGAGCCCGGAGGTGGCGTGATGGCGCTCCTCTCGCTGCGGGGTGTGACCAAGTCGTTCGGCGGCCTGACGGCGGTCAAGAACCTCACGTTCGACGTCGAGGCCGGCGCTATCATCAGCTTGATCGGCCCGAACGGCGCCGGCAAATCGACGGTCTTCAACCTCATCACCGGCATCTACATGCCGACTTCCGGCTCCATCGTGTTCGATGAACATGCGATCGAAGGCCTGAAGCCGCACTCCGTCGCGGCGCGCGGGATTTTGCGGACGTTCCAGAACATCCGCCTCTTCTCGCACATGACCGTGCTCGAAAACGTGCTCGTCGGACGGCATGCACGCATGCGCTCGGCCACGTGGGACTGTGCATTCCGCACCCCGTTCGCGCAAAAAGAGGAGCGCAGCTCCGATACGTCCGCCATGGCGCTGCTCGAATGGATCGGCTTGGAGCGCTACGCAACGGAATGGGCGCGCAATCTTCCGTATGGCATGCAGCGACGGCTTGAGATCGCGCGCGCGCTTGCGTCCGAGCCGAAGCTGCTGCTGCTCGATGAGCCCGCGGCGGGCACGAACCCCGCTGAGAAGATCGGCTTGATGAAGCTCGTGCAGGCGATCCGGGATCGCGGCGTGACCGTCCTGCTCATCGAACACGACATGAAATTGGTCATGGGCATCTCGGATTACGTCCACGTCCTCGACTACGGCGAAGAAATAGCGCACGGCAAACCCGATGCGGTCCGCCACGATCAGCGCGTCATCGAAGCATATCTCGGGAAGGGCGCATGACGCAGCCCGTTCTCGCCCTATCGGGCATCGAGACCTACTACGGACGCATTCAGGCGCTGCGCGGCGTGACGCTCGACGTCAACGAAGGCGAGATCGTGGCGCTCATCGGCGCAAACGGGGCCGGCAAGACCACGACGCTGCGCACCATCTCCGGATTGTTGAAGCCGGCGCGCGGAACCGTTCAGTTCCGCGGTCAGGATCTGATGCCGTACTCTGCCGATGCGGTCGTGCGCATGGGTGTCGTGCATTCACCCGAGGGACGGCGCATCTTTCCGCGCATGAGCGTGCGCGAGAACCTCGAGCTCGGCGCTTTCGCGCGAAGCGATACCTCGGCCATCAAGAGCGATCTCGCCGAAGTGCTCGCGCTCTTCCCGCGATTGAACGAGCGCATGACGCAGCGCGGCGGCACGCTCTCCGGCGGCGAGCAGCAGATGCTCGCGATCGCGCGCGCGCTGATGTCCAAGCCGACGGTGCTGTTGCTCGACGAGCCGTCGATGGGATTGTCGCCGATTCTCGTGGACACGATCTTCTCGGTGATCCGCGACATCAACAAACGCGGCGTCACGATCCTGCTCATCGAGCAGAACGCGCGCAAGGCGCTTCAAGTCGCGTCGCGCGGCTACGTGCTCGAAACGGGTGCGATCGTGAAATCCGGCACTGCCGACGCGTTGTTGAACGACGATGACGTGCGAAAGGCGTACCTCGGCGAGGACTGATTATTCCGATTTAACGCTTAAGTCGGTTTCATCTCGATCGTATTCGAGGATTTCGCCCGGAGTGCAATCGAGGACGAGACAAAGCTTTGAGAGTGTCTCGAAGCGCATTCCCCTGACCTTACCCGTGCGCAGCAGGCTCAGCTGGGTCTCCGAAAGGCCGATCTTCTCGGCTACGTCGCGGGCGCGCATCTTGCGCCGCGCGAGCATGACGTCTAAGGTAACCCGAACCGGCATCAGACGAACTGATCCAGTTTCGATTGCAGTTTCTGTCCTTGCTGCGCCAGCAAGATGAGCACGAAACCGACGAGGGCAAGCGTGACGTTCTCGACGTCGAGATCCATGCGGACGCCGCGCATCTCTGTGAACCCATTGCCGATGAGATAGATCAAACTTGGCTGCACGACGGCAGCGGCGAACGAGCCGAGCATGAGACAGCCGCCTATCTCTTTCAAAGCCCGCGCGGCCACCGGACCGAATGCGTCGCCGCGATCCATCCGGGTGATGGCTGTCGACGCCGCCCAAAGCCCCCACAGAAAGAAGGCCGGCGCCACGAGACTCACCCAGTAGACCGGGGTCAACATGGCATGGCTGCCGCCTGTCAGATGCAGGAGCTCGGGTGCGCCGAGATTCGCGAAGAACAGGGAGAGCCCGAGCGCAAGCGCCATGAACCGGGTTAGCATAGCCGCGAACGGAATGGGTGCCTTCGACACAGGTGCCTCCTGCTGATAGTTAAACTTATTTAGGTTACACGCAGTTTACTTTAAATAATACTTAAAGTCAAGGATAATAAATAGGGCCGACATGAAGCCGGCCCCTTCGAACATTGGCGTTCGTTGGCTTTGAAGGGGCCGATCTCACATCGGCCCACGTCGAGAGCCGGCCTACGGTGGGGTGAGCTGCATGATGTAGTCGGTTTGGCTGCCGCCATAGGAGATCCAGACGGCATGCGTGGCCGGGTCCACGACTACCGTGTGCGCGTGCTCGGGAACGATGACGTCGGGCAGCGCCACTAGTCCGGTCGGCGTCTCCTGGACTACGGAAAGCAGACCGGTGCCGCTTGCGCAGTACACGCGCTGCGTCCCCGGATCGAATGCGATCTGATCGACTCGCGGCGCGATCGTCGCCTGGCCGATGACTGCGCCTGACTTCATGTCGATCATGACGAGCGTCGCGTTCGAACCCGCGACGAACAGTCGCCCGGCAGCGGAGTCGATTGCTTGGCCGTGCGGCGATGTGACGGGCAAGGTTGACCACGTCGCGGTCACGGCATTCGTAGCCGGATCGATGACAAGGACGGCATTCGTCGAGACGATGTTCTGATACAGCTTGTCGGTGACGGGATCGTAGTTCAGATACTCAGGATCTTGCGGAATCGTTATCACGGGGCCGGGTTTGTTCGTGCGGCCGCTCACCGTGAAGATGCGCGTCCCTCCATCTTCGTCGACGTAAACCGTGTCGTTCTTTGGATCGAAAGCCATAGCGTCGCCCGGACCGGGCGTCATCGGCCTGTCGTTGAGCACGAGATTGTCGCGATCCACGACCGCCACGATGCCTTCGATCGTGCTGACGAAGTATTTGCGGTCTTTGACGTCGATCGCGACGCCGTGTGGCGAACCGACATTTATTTGCCGCAGCAAAGCGCCGGTGTCGAGGTTGAAGACGTCCAATGACTTCGACCCCGTGTGTGCCACGAGAAGATATCGCCGCGCGATATCCACGTACATATAGTCGAACGATCCCGGGGAACGAGGCACGGCGATCGCGGGCTTGGCGATCAGCGGCGCGGGCGAAGCGTCGGCACGAACCACCTGCGGCGCCGCCGCGAGGACGAGGGAAAGGCCGAAAAAGGCCGTGAGCCAGTGACGACGCATGTGGGCGCTCCTATCCGATTTTGACGCCGACGCCCACGCCGTCGCCGACGGGCAAGATGACGGCGCGCAGCGATGGGTGTGACATGAATTGTGCATTGAAAGTTCTGATCCCGACGGTGCTGGGATCGTCGTCGCTCGACGGAGTGGCGGAGGCACGGTGGCTCCAAAGCAGATTATCTGCCACGACGATACCGCCCGTTCGTATGTGGGGCATGACAGCAGCTAGGTAAGCCGCGTATTCACTCTTCACCGCGTCGATGAAGACGAACTCGAAGCGCCGATCGCCCAAAGCCGCAATGACGGCGAGCGCGGGCTGTTCCACGACCTCGATTCTTTCCGATACGCCGGCTTCGCTGAAAAGTGCGCGCGCAGCCGCCGCTCGCCCGGCGTCCGGCTCGACCGTGAGGACAGTTGCTTCATCAAACGCCTGCGCCATCCACAGAGCCGAATAGCCGTTAGCAGTTCCCAATTCGAGAATGTTCTTCGGCTTTGCGAGCGTGACGAGGACGGCGAGCAGCCTCGCGCTCGCGAGGTCCAAGAGCGGTACCGAGTCGCGCTCGCACATCTGCTTCGTCCGCTCGAGCAGCGGAGCCAACTTCGGACTCAACGATTCGATGTAGGCGCCGTCGCGCGCGGCATCGCTTTGCGCGGGTTCGGAGGCGGCGGCGATCGCCGGCCTGAGGGCGGCCATGAGCTCGGCCGCGCGGCGCGCCCCGATCGCGAGTGTTGCGAATGCGGCGCGGTCTTCGTCCGCCTTCGACCGGCGCTCGCCGAGTTCGGCGCCCACAAGAATTCCGCCGACGGCATTTGAAAGGTCATGAAAATCTTCACGAGCGCCTCGCGTCACGAACCTCGCCCCTTTCGCACGACGATACGCACGACGCGGCGTGCGCGAGCGGATCGCCGCGCTGCATCGAGGACGCTCTGCACGCGCAGGCCATCCAGGAATGTCGGCGCGGTCGAACTTTCACCCCGCATCGCGGCTATCGCCTCGCCCAAGAATGAATAGAACGCGGGCACGAGGCGATGCGAACCCGGCGGGAACTTCTTGCGCGAGCGCGCGGGAGACGTCACTGGAATGGCCCCTTCGCCTTCGCGGACACCGAACAACTGACCGCCGTCGATCCGCAGCACGCCTTTCGTTCCGCTCACGATGATGGCTGAAGAGGCAGCTGCCGCGGTCGCGCATAGCTCGATCACCGAAATGGCGCCGTCGGCGTGGATCAGGCGGACACTCGCATTGTCGTCCGCATCGACGGTTCCGGCGGCACCTTGCCGCCGCGGCTGTTGTTTGACCTTCGTCGCGAGCGTGGCGTCGACTTCGCGCACCTCCCCGGCTATCGTCCGGCAGAAGTCGATAGCGTGCGATCCAAGCGCCCCCAAGATGCCGCCGCCGCATTTCGCCTGCGATTGCCAGCCGAAGCGGTAATCACCGCCTGCCGCCATCCAGCTCGAGCTGTCGACGAACGCGATGCGTTCGACGGTGCCAAGCCACCCGTCGTCGACAAGCTCGCGCATGCGCAGCCGCTCGGGCAAGAAACGGAACTCGTGGTCGATTAATCCGACGCGCTTTGCCCTACGCGCTGCCTCAACCATCGCCCGCGCCTCGCGCTCGTTCATCGCGAACGGTTTTTCGCAGATGACGTGTTTGCCGGCGCGCAGCGCTGCGATCGCGATCGGCGCATGAAGATGCGGCGGCGTCACGATGCTGACCAGCTGTACGTCGTCGCGTGCGATCGCCTTGCGATAGTCGTCGGTGAAGAACGGCACGCCGAACGTCTGCGCGGTCATGCGCGCACGATCCAACGATTGCGACGCGACGGCCGCGAGTCTGGTCTCGGGATGCGCGGCAAACGCCGGCATCTGGCAGCGCGCGCCGAATCCGGTTCCGATGACGGCGACCCCGATCTGTTCAGTCGGCATTAGTACCCATTCTCATAGCAACGAAAGCTGGTCCGGATCTTCGATCGCCGCGCGGCGCGCCTCGTCCGGCACGAGATCGCCGAATCGTCCGACAAAGTCTGCGATGCGTTTCAGGAGATGTCCGCGATCTTCGTCGCCCGCGTACTCCTCCAACAACGCTAGTTCGCCGCCCTCCCGCCGATAGACGTTCACTTTGTCGCCCACGACGACGCCCTTGTCGAGCAACGCCTGCGCTAAGCGGCGGTTCCCCGGCGCGCTAAACGTCTTCTGCGTCACCGATTCCCGGCGGGCAAACGCGATCGGTTCGAACCCGCCGGTACGAACGCGCTCCACGGCGTCGCGCACGAGCGGGGCAACGTCTACCTGCCGGCCTTGGATGAGCGCGGACGCGATGGCCCGCAGCAGAACGGCGCCGAACGGCTCGTCGCGATTTGACTTGAGCGCCGATCCGCGCAGCACGATCTCGCCGCCGGCGCGCTCGAGCGCGTATGTCTTCGCTTTGAGCGAGAGCATCGTTGGATACCGCTCTTCGACGACGAGGTTGAGACCCTCGCCGATCGCCGCATTCGCGCGCGCCACGATGCCCGCCGGATCGGCACCTGACGGCGGCACGAAGTATGCGCCGTCAGTGTCCGCTTCGATCACCAAGCACTCTTGCGCGCGCAGTTCGGCCACGATACGCTCAAGCACGGCGCGTCCGGCTTCCGTGATAGCGCCCGCCGCCGTCGCGTCGTTGAAATGCAGGCCGGTGGTCCCGAGAAAACCGTAGAACGAGTTGATCAAGATCTTAAAAGCGTTCTGCAACCCGTCGGCGGCGAGATCATCGCGGTTCTCGGCACGGGCGCGCTCCGCGCTGCGCTTCGCATCGATGCGGCGCTGACGCAACGCCGTCAGTAATGGAAGAAAGACGTCGAGGTCGTCGTCTTGCGGCTTGATGCCGCGCGATATCATGATGGACGGATAGAGGCTTTCGACGTCGCACTTGACGACGTTGCGGAACAATCCGGTCTCGAACGCGACGGTATATCCGCCCGCTACCGGCCCAACGGCCCGCGGCCGCGGGATCGAGTGGCGCGCGTGCAGATACGCGCGGACGAGCAGCCGTTCGATACGGCTGCCGATCCCCACCCATGCAAGGCCCTGCAGCGATTCGGGCACGAATTGCGCCTGGTAAAACTCATTCGGCGTCACGAGATTCGAAAGCCGTTCGGCGTCGCGCGCGTCGTCCAGGCAGTACGCCTTGAGTCGTCCGCGTTCGGCAGGGTCCGCCCAGAGACCGCGCATCTTCGACGCGTCGACCATCACGCGATCTTGTACGCCGATGCCGAGATGGCGGACGATCGATTTGAGTTTGTAGTTCGGCAGCCGGCGGCCGACATCCCAACGCAACGCGCCGAAGAACGTGTCGACGACCTGGCGGCCGTGAATGCGATAGTACTTGACCAGCATGCCGTTCTGACCGGAACGCCGGATGGAGTCGTCGCGCATGAGCGGCGTGCGGCCGTCGCGGCCGAGCAGCAGCGGAACGCCGGCGCGCCGAGCTCGCTCTTCAAGATACCAGAGGTCGAAATTGAAGATGTTGTGACCTTCGACGATGTCCGGGTCGCGCTCTCGGACGATGCGCGCGAACTCGGCGATGAGCGCGCCTTCGTTCTCGAACTCGTCGAGCGCGAGGACGCGCTCGTATCCGGTTGTGTCACGGACGCCGATGAGGCAGATCTCGGCGCCGTCTCTGTGCGGCAACACGTCGAGTGTCTCGAGATCGAACTGAAGACGTCGCAAATCCGTAAAGAGCATGCCTTTGTAGAACGTCTCGCCGCTCGCGACCAGGTGAGCCGTGATCGGATCGAGATAGACGAGACGCTGATCGGCGGCGAGATTCGCGGCGATGCTTGCGACGCGTGTCGCGTCTGCGGATGACCAGAGATGCCGCATCGGGTGGCGACCGGAAAGTTCGACGGACCCGTCAAGCGCCCGGCGCGCGACGAGCCACGCTTGCAGCGGCACGTCGGAGGACGTCACGCCGTTGCTGTCGCGACGATACGTCCGGGCGATTCCGGCTCCTGCGTCCGGTTCGATGGCCACGATTCCTTGCGTCGCGCCCGCCCCGGCGAGCAGTCCATCCATTGCGTTCACTGGCACGGGCCTTCCCTCGCGCCGCTTCGCCGTCCCTCTCGCGGGCGTTTTCGTCGCGGCGCCGTGCGCGGGAGGTCTTAGGACTGCGTGGGCGTGGGGGCCGGCGGCGGCGACGCGATGGGCTGATCGCTCGACAAGCCGATGGGCAGCGGCGCGAGGGATTCAGTCGGCGAGGGTGTGACCGCCGCGTACGGCGTGGGCGTCGCGCCTGAGTTGCCGCTGATCACGCCGCTCGGCATCGGAGCGGGGTGAAGCACCGGCACGGGCGATCCCGGTGAATAGACGTTGGCGGCATTCGCACGTTCGCCCATCTGGTTTGCGGGGATGCCGATTCCCGGCGAGATACCGGGGATCGGCGGCGTCCCCGCGACGAGGCCGACAAGTTTCACGATCCAGTGTGCGGTGAGCGAATACGAACCGTGCGTGCCATGCGCGTCGACGGCGTTGCCATTGCTGGTCAGCGAAAGGTCGGTTCCGACCAACAGGTGTCTGGCTGGTTGGAAATACGCTTCGCCGCTGAGCGCGCCTCCGCCGGTCAGCCGCACCGCGCCGAATTTAGAGAGTCGGGGTTGGCCCGCAATCGACGCGCCGCCGTTCAAGACGGCCTGAAGCAGCGTGTCTGCTAGCGTGCCCGATTTGAAATTCGCTTTGCCGTGCAGCTGCGCGCGCGCATGCGCGAACGGCAGCGCGAGATCTCCCGTGCCATGCCATTCTGTGCCGATGTCGAGCGACGACGCATCCAATCCGCTCAGCACGAGCGACGCCGGCGCAAATCCGTCAAATTCCGGCCGTGCGGCGCTTCCGTCGGCCGCGATGACCGGGCTATCGCTCGGCACGGCTGCAACGGAGCTTTGGCGCAGTGCGCCGGCTGTCGCGACCGCAAGTACCGGTGCCCCGTCGCCCGTGAACCCTTCGACCGTGAACGCCACGCTGCTCGCGTCGTGGAGCAGCGACGTCTGCGTGCCGATCGTTCCGTCAGCGCGAGCGAAACGCACCGTGAGCCGCGCGTCACGCGCAATCGCATAGACCTGCTGTTCGCCGGTTCCATATTCGTGGCCGGGCAAAAATATCTGACCGCCGAACGCGGCGATCGCCGCAGTGAGGATGAATCCGAGCGCCGCAGCAGGTGCGGCTCCGCTCGCTCGCACCGGTCAGCGGCCCGTCGCGATCGGGCTTGGAGTCTGCGCGGACGCGGGCACGGGAACTTGCGGCACCGGCGTGCTTGGGGCCGCGGTTGCGTCGGGCGATGCGGTCGCAGCGGCCGCTTGATTTCCGCCGCCTTGATCCCAAGACCGCAGCTGCAAGTTGACGGTCTCAGTTCTGCTTATGTGCTTGACGTCCGAGCCGGCGACCGCGATGTCTGTTTGTCCGCGCACGGCGCATCCGATCAACAAGCCGAGCGCCGCGTCGTAGTACACCGTGCCGCCGGTGGCCATCGTGCCGGCAGCCGGCGCGCCTGCGATCTGCGTTGCGAACTGCCCCTTCGCCGTCTGCTCGATCACGCTTGCCTGAAACGTCTGATACTTCTGCACGCCCGTGACGCGGCTGACGACCGTCACGGATTGGCCCTGCGCACTTGTCGGCACCGCCGCCTTCCATGTCGAACCCGACGCGAGCGCACGCGCGCCAAATCCTTTGCTGACGCCGTTGACATAGCCAAGTGCTTGATCGAGATCTTCTCCGAGCGACGGCTGGACGCCGTCCGCGCGGATCTCGCCTTCAGACGTCAGCGCGGCGCGCCACGATTGCGCGACGTCGATCGTCCGGCCATCTGCCGTACCTTGATAGTTGACTTTCAACAAACCGCGCGCGGTGCCGTCGGCGTCGATGCGATCGATGGCGAACGTCTCGGTGCCCGCGCCGCTCGCATCGCTATTCATCGAGGTGCGCGGGTCGGCGCCGATCGCGTGCATCTGCACTTCGAGATTGAAGTCGTAGATCAGCGTATTGCCCGGCGCGAACGAGCGCTGCTCGACCGTACCGGATGCGGCGCCAACGCAGAGAAGCGCGGCGGTGAACGTCGCGATCGCCGTGGCCGCTCTCGTTTGCGCGCCGACCATGACTGCAGGTTTGACAGCGAGCGCACCCAAACCCTCGCAGCATGCGCGCCGCTCGCTCGCCTTGCGATTGCGTCACGCGCGGTCGACGAATGTCCGCCGCGATCCTCTTCGCAGTCGCGCTCTCGTGGTTCTGTGCGGCTGTACCGGCGCGTGCAGATGATCCGTACGATTCACCGTTCGCCGCGGCAGTGCGGACGAGCACGCAGCGTTTCCGCTTGGCGATGTGGGCGCGCGCCGACGGCTACGTGCAGTCCACCGATACCATCCCCGGTGTCGGCGTCATGTACACCGACCACGATAATTTCAATCCGCCGGACCTTGCGCATCCCACCGTGCTCATCTTCAACGAAGCCGATCAGCTCGTCGCGTGCGGCTATCAGTTCATGGCGGGCAGCATGCCCCCGGCCGATTTCGCCGCCGTGCCCCCCGGCGCGTGGTACACGATTCCGCGACATCTGCACTACAACATAACCGTGGGCGACAAGACGTATTTCGCGCAAGCGGCGTGGGATGACGATGCCAAACCCACAGCACCCGAACTCATAAAGCGTGGACTGATGCCGCCCGACGGCACGCTCTTATTCGCGTTCGTGCACCCCGCGACGCGCGCGCTGCTCGTGTGGGCTTGGCTGCCGAACGCCGCGGGCTTGTTCGCCGGCGAGAACTCGCTCTTGCCGTAAGACGTGACAAACTCACAGATCGCCGCGCGGCTCGCTGAGATCGCCGCGCTCATGGAATTCGACGGCGAACCGTTCTTCAAGATCAAGGCCTACGAACGCGCCCAGCGCAGCCTCGAAGATGCCGAGACCCCCGCGCGTGAGATGATCGCCGCGCACACGCTGACCGAACTGCCGGGGGTGGGTGCTGCGATCGCGAAAAAAATCGACGAGATCGATCGCACCGGCACGTGCCCTTATCTCGACGAACTGCGCGGCAAGTTTCCGCCCACGATTCTCGAGCTGCTGGGCGTTCCCGGCATCGGAGCGAAGACAGCCGTCTCGCTGTTCAGAGATCTCGGCGTCACCGGCATCGCCGATCTTCGGCGTGTCGTCGAAGACGGCTCCATCGCGAAACTGCCGCGGCTCGGTGCAAAGGGCATAGAGAACCTGCGCGCGGCGCTCGCGCAGCTGCAGGAGCGCACCAAACGAATGCGCCTTGGCGACGCGTGGCCGTTAGCCCAAGCCATCGTCGCAGCGCTCGCCGAAAGCGGCCTTGCCAAGAACGTCACCGTAGCCGGGAGCGCTCGCCGTATGGAGCCGACCGTCGGTGATCTGGATATCATCTGCACGAGCGCACGCGGCGCTGCGGCGCTCGAGTTCTTCACGAAGTTGCCGCAAGCAGAACGCATAGTGGGCCGCGGCGAGACAAAAGCGACGATCTGGGCGTCGCCGGGTATTTCCGTCGACTGCCGCGTGGTGCCGCACAAGTATCTGGGAAATCTCCTCCAACATTTCACCGGCAACAAAGCGCACAACGTTTTGCTGCGTGAGTACGCGAAGGGGCGCGGCCTCAAGGTCAGCGAGTACGGCATCGAGGATGTGGAGACGGGCAAAGTCCGCGCGATGAAGACGGAGGAGGAAGTCTACGAGGCGCTCGGCATGCAGTACATCCCGCCGGAACTGCGCGTTGGCTTGGACGAGATCGACCGCGCTCGCTCGCGCTCTCTGCCCGACCTTATCTCGCTTGCCGACATCCGCGGCGACCTGCATGCGCACACGACGTGGAGCGACGGGTCGCGCAGCATCGAAGAAATGGCCAGGGCCACTGCCGAGCGTAAGCGCGAGTATCTGTCGATCTCCGACCACTCACCCGGCCGGGCGGTCGCGCACGGCCTCGACGAGAAGCGGCTCGCCCAACAGATCGCTGCGATCAAAGCCGCGCGCGACTCGTACGGCGTGCACCTGCTCTGCTCGTCCGAAGTTGATATCCGAGCGGATGGCTCGCTCGACTGGCCCGATGCGACGCTTGCGAAGTTGGACATCGTCGTCGCGTCGATCCATTCCGCGTTCTCGCGCACGAAGGAAGAGCAGACGGAGCGGCTGCTCAGGGCGATCCGAAACCCGTACGTGAATATCATCGGACACCCGACCGGCGCGCAGATCGAAAAACGGGCCGGTTATGAATTCGATATAGACGCCGTTTTTCGCGCAGCGGCGGAAACCGGAACGGCCCTTGAGATCAACTCCAATCCGATGCGGCTGGATCTCAACGCGTCGCTCGCGCGGCGCGCGAAGGAACTGGGCTGCACGATCGCCGTCGACACCGATGCGCACAGCATCGAATGGCTCGATCACATGTTCTACGGCGTCGGCACCGCACGCAAAGCGGGCTTGACGAAGGCCGACGTGTTGAACGCGCGCCCGCTTGCCGGCGTTCTCGAGTTCGTCAAGCGAAAACGCCTAAGATAGGGCCGATTAGCATGGGCCCCTTCAGAACACCCCGAGGCGCGCGAGCAGTTCGGGTGACGGTTCAAAACGCGGGTTGACATAAGGGCCTTGGAAGTAGCCGTGGTAGTCGCTGCCGCATGTCCCCAGCAGCCCGCGATCGCGCGCGATCGCGACAAGTCCATCTTGAACTGCGCGATCGTATGCGGCGTAGTTCGCTTCGACAGCATCCATGTCGTCCAAGAGCGCGGCCCAGCCGGATCCTTCGTCGATGCGAAGCGGATGCGCGAGCACGGCGATGCCTCCCGCTGCGCGGATCATTGCGGCGGCAGCGGCTGGCGTGGGAAGCTCCGCGTACGCAGAGGCGGGCAGAGCGCGAAAGAACGCGCTGAACGCTGCGTGCACGCGCTTGGGATCACCGCTTTCAACATTGCGGTCGCACAGCCGCTCGATGAGCACCGGCAAGCGAACGGCGCCGCCGGCGAAATCGCGGTCCCACGACACGTCCTGGCCGCCGCTTTCGAGCGCCGTCACCCAGCGGCGCTGATTTCGCGCGAAGTTATCGCGAGCGAGCGAGCACGCCCTCGTGAGGCCGGCATCCCCGTCGCGAAATCCCAAACCCAAGACGTGGATCACGCGGTCCATCGCATACGTCGTCATCTCGATGCCGGGTACGAACGTCACGCCGAGGCCGGCACATCGCCTTCGGGCTTCCGCATGACCGGCGGTCGTGTCGTGATCGGTGAGCGCAAGGAGAGAGACGCCTTCGGTGCAGACCGCGTCCACGAGAGCGCTGGGCGACAGTTCGCCGTCGCTCTCACAGCTATGGAGGTGGAGATCCGCGTACAATACAGATTCGGACTTGTGGCGGCCGCTACGCCCCGCCGAAGCGGCGCGCGCGCCGGCCGAAGTCGGCGACAGCAAGCGCCAGCGTCTCGCGCGTGAAGTCGGGCCAGTAGACGTCGGTCATCCATAGCTCGGTGTACGCGACTTGATAGAGGAGGAAATTCGACAGCCGCGCTTCGCCGCCGGGGCGGATGAGGAGGTCAGGGTCCGGCAGATCGTGCGTGTGGAGATACGAGCCGATGGTATTCTCATCGATGGATCCGGGATCCAGCGATCCGGCGGCCACGTCGCGTGCGAGCGCTCGCGCCGCATCGCCGAGTTCCGACCGGGCGCTGTAGTTGACCGCAAGATTCAAAACCGTTCCGGTGTTGCCGGCGGTCTTCTCGACGAGGTCCGCGAGCGCGCGGCGCGCGGCGGACGGCAACGCCTCGGGATGCCCGATGATACGCACGCGAACGTTTTCGCGAATCAATCCCGCAAGCTCGTTACGCGCGAACGCGCAGCACAAGTCGAATAACACGGAGAGTTCCGCGTCGTCGCGCTTCCAGTTCTCCGTCGAGAATCCGTAGACGGTCAGGTATTCGATGCCGAGATCGCTGCATGCGGTCGTCGCCTCGCGCAACGAGATGATCCCCCTGCGATAGCCTTCGACGAGCGGCAGTCCGCGCTCGCGCGCCCATCGGCGATTTCCGTCCATGATGATCGCGATGTGACGCGGCAGCTGATCGGGTACGATCGCAGTCGCCGGAGCGATTTTTCTGATGATCATCGTCACGTCGTGACCAGACGCGGAAGCGTGCGGCCTCGCGTCGTCGATTGCGAGTCCTCGGCGCGCACGTGGACGTCGCGCACGACGGACTCCAATTCATCCACATATGCGAGAAAGCGAGCGCGGCCGCTCTTCGTTATGCGGCAGACGCTTGTCGGCCGGCCGGACCCCGTGTGACGAGCGATCGTGACGATGTCGACCTCCGAAAGCGCATGCAGGTGCCTGCTCAGATTGCCGTCGGTGAGCCCGCACGATTCTTGCAGTTCGGTGAAACTCAAGCCGTCCGGATGCGCGATCAAGCACGTGCAAACGGCAAGCCTGCCGCGCTCGTGAAAGATCCTCTCCAGTCCGGCGTATGCAAACGGCGCATCGGCCGGCTGGCCGGCGTTCGATTTGCGTGCGGTTTTCCTGGCGCTCATGCTGTTTGACGAGACTCCTCTTCGCGGGCGAGAACGTAGCCGATGTACGTCTGGATGACGCCGAAACCGATCGGCATGACCCACCACGAGAGCGGCAGTGCGGGATACGGTGAGAGCAGCAACGCGACGCCGAGGCAGGCGAAAAGCGCGCCGGCCGAGACCACCGGTTGCGGAACCATGGAGCGCGATGCGAACAGGCCGACTGCGTAACACGAATACCAGACGCCTGGGAGCATCGCATACATGTTGTGAAAGGCGAGCGCAGCACTCAATACTGCGCCGAGGATGACCGCCGGCAAGATGCTCAGGCCCGCGGTGCGCGTCTGGCTGCGCGCCTGCAGGCCGGCCGTTCTCGCATACCAGACGGCCAGCGCGCCGTAGTTGACGACGAGCGCGACGCCGAGACACGCCGACCAGATCGAAAGGTAAATGTAGATCTCTGACGCGCTTTGCGGATTCGGGGCGAGGACGAGCTGCACAAATCCGGCGCCTACGGCGCAGAGCCCGCTGAAGGCTGCGGCGGGACCTGAATAGCCGCGAAACTGCTGACAGTTCGCGAGGCGGTCTCGAACTTCAGCGAGATCTGCCAGCGCGCGCTCGACTTCCATCTAGCCAATTACTTTGCGAGACAAAGCGTACGCTCCTGTGCGATCGGCGCGGCCGATGCGAGCAGGCCGTTCGACCTTTGCACGACAATATACCCCATACCCCTATATGAGCCCGGGCCTTGCGGACAGCCGCTCGCTCTTTACATCGTGCGCGGGCAAGGGTACGATTGACGAGCGGGCACAGCGCATACCCCCGCCGCCCAGGAGCGGACCACCCGTGCAAAATCCGGCGTCCAAAGACAAAACGGCTCTCGTTTCGCGATTGCACAAAATCGAGGGTCAGGTCCGAGGGTTGGCGCGCATGGTCGAGTCGGACGAGTACTGCATCGACATCCTCACGCAGATCGCGTCCGCGCGCTCCGCGTTGGAAAACCTCGGCATGGTGTTGCTTCAACAGCATGTCGAAGGCTGCGTGCGCGACTCGCTCAAACCCGACACCGGCCCCGAGCGGGTCGAAGAACTTATCGCAGCGGTCAACCGCTTTATCAAGACATAGCGAAGGCAGGAGTACGAGCGAATGGATCTCGACAGCGTTATCATCTACCACGGCGGTCAGTTCAAGGCGTACGGCGACGCGCGGGTCGGCCTGCTCACGCACGGACTCAACTACGGCACCGGGTGCTTTGAAGGCATCCGCGGCTATTGGAGCGCCGCGGATAATCAATTGTTCTTCTTCCGTCTCGCCGAGCACTACGATCGCATGCGCTCGTCCGCGAAGCTGCTGAAGCTCGCGCTGCCCGAAGATACCGAAGCGCTCTGCCGCCACACGGTGGAGCTCGCGCGCCGCAACGACTACCGCCAAGACGTCTACGTGCGTCCTATCGCATTCAAATCGTCCGAAGAGATCGGCGTCCGGCTGCACAACGTCAAAGGCGATTTCGCGATCGTGGCGGTGCCGCACAAATCGTACTTCGATGCTTCCAAAGGATTGAAGGTCGGCGTTGCGTCGTGGCGGAGAATCGACGACAACAGCGCGCCCGCTCGCGCGAAGTTGACCGGCGTCTATGTCAGCTCGGCGCTCGCAAAGACGGAAGCGGTTGAGAACGGCTTCGATGAGGCGATACTGCTGTCGTCCGACGGTCACGTATCTGAAGGAAGCGCCGAGAACCTGTTCATGGTGCGCGGCGGGCGCGTCATCACGCCGCCAGTGACCGACAGCATATTGGAAGGCATCACGCGCGACACGCTCATCGAACTCTGCCGCAACGAATTGAACATCGAAGTGGTTGAGCGAAGCATCGACCGCAGCGAGCTCTATGCGGCCGAAGAGCTGTTCTTCTCTGGCACGGCCGTCGGCGTGGGACCGGTCATAGAAGTCGATCGGCGGCAGGTGGGCGACGGCACCATCGGACCGATTTCGACTGCCCTCGGCGATCTCTATGCGAAGGTTTCGCTTGGCAAACTCGCGCGGTACCGGCAGTGGGTCACCCCGTGCTTTCCCTCGCTTGTAGCAGGGGCTGTCTAAGGGTTTGCTCCCCCGGAAGGCCGATGTAAGCGTCCTCCCCCGCCAAAAGCTAGGGGCCGGCATGTAGCCGGCCCCTTAACTTTCCACGATACGGTAATTTAGCAGTCCATACGATACGATATCAATCTAGAAGGTGTGATGGAGGTCACTTGTGAAGGCGGGGACCATCATCGAGCGCTTGCTGTTTAGACAGCAGTCGTTCGGAGACAGTTTCGAGGACGGTTGAAACCGGACTGACGCTGCCCAAAATTCGAACGGTATGACTACCGGTCGAATTTCGCGACAGCCGGGTCCGAGACTCTCGAATCCCGAGACCGCCGTGGGCCGGCGATCTCGAGAGACGGAGTCAGTAAAGGACGTCAGCCGCGCCCGAGCTCGCGAGCAAGACCGAAAAGAAGGAGCCCTTCAGCCATGCATCTTCACGAACTCGGTGGCGTTTTGTACAACGTCCTCCACAGCCTAGGCGGCGTGCTAGCCAGCATCGGCCACTTCATGCACACGTTCGATACGGGAATTTTCCCGGGCCTGCATAGCTAGTCTTTCCAGCAGATCCACTAACCCCGGATCGTACAGCGCTCCTCCGCCTGCATTCAGGCGGGCGAGCGCTGTCTCTTTGTTCACCATTTCAGTTCCGTCATAACCCGTAAGCATCGCGACGTAAGCGCGTGAGATCGCGATGATTCGCGACGCAAGCGGTATCGCGTCGCCGCGAAGCCCGCGCGGTCCGCCCGCTCCGTCGAAATGCTCTCGGTGGAACTCTATCCAATCGGCGATCTCGCGCGGCAGCAGCGCATCCGAACTCCGGACCATCACTGCGCCGATCCGCGGATACGACATATATTGAGCTATCTCGGCCTCCGAGAGGCCGAGATTGGTGCGCATGCGATATGGAATGCGGCACTTTCCGATCTCGTGCAGTTCGGCGGCGAGCCCAACCATGGAGACCTCGCGCCGGCTCATCGAAAGACTGCGTGCCATGCTTTGCGCGATGTTGCGGACCTCTCGGCCGAACTCAACCGACTCGGCTTCTAAGAGATGCGAGAGATCCCGTGCGAGCGTCGTCGCTTGCTCTTGCGCGCGCTCAAGCTTCAAGAGCTTGACCGATGTGCCCAACGTCTGCTGAACAAAATTTATTTGTGCGACGACGATATAGAATAAGGCGGTGGCCAGTATTCCGCCAAAATTGTACATCGCAACAAGCATGTATGCATAAAGCGACGCTACGATGCCGGGTCGAACGAGCGCGAGAACCGGAAAGCGAGATCCCATTATGCGTGAGCCCAACGCTACGAGGATATTCGTGGACGATTGCCACGCAATTCCGACGCAGATGACGCCGACAAAGAAGATCGCAGGCTCAGCGATCGGCCAACGCCCGATGAGCTCGCGGAAGAGTGACCAGATCGCAAGCATAGCATAGGAACTTATCGTCGCCGCACCGATCTGACATCCGAGCGCGAAAGGAGCTGCGGCCGGGGCGATGTCGCCGTCGCGGAGTCTGCGGATCTGAATGGTAGAGACGGCGATCGCGCCGATGACGATCGCCCACGCCCCGAGCGTGACCGCCGAAGCGGCCATGATCGCGGTCAGCGGTGCTACGGTCGAACCCGCAGCGGTCTGCGATCGTTCGGCGAAGACGACGAACGCCGACACGATGATAACCGCGAACACGGTTCCGATACGGGTGTCGAACGTCGGTGGAAATGCGAGCAGCAGCGCGGCGCCGGACGCTGCCAGCAGGACGTAAAACGCGCGCGTGGCGACGAAGCGCCATCGTTCGGTGTGCGCGACTTGTGGCTTGTCTATCGCCGCGACGTGCGTGCTCAATCCGTCCTTATACATGCCGTGGCGGACATCACGTCCCAATCGTGACACGCCGCACGACGAGTCCTATAGAATGACTATCGTTGAATTGGACCTGGCTGAGAAGCGGCGCGTGCCCTAGTCCGTCCGGTCGTGACCGAAGTCACGCACGGTTGTTCGATAAAGAGGCCGACAAAATCAGCGAGCGGTTGGAGATTCGGTCAAGAACGCCCGGTAGGTCAATTTTGACGCCGTCCGGATGAAGCGTTCGCCGTCGTCGAGGTCTTCGAGGTGCGTCGAGAACGCGCAGATGACATATGGCGCGCCTTCAAGGTAGACGACCCCCACATCGTTGAGCGTGTCGTGCAGCGTTCCGGTCTTGTGCGCGATCGCAAGCCCCTTGGGGAGATCTTTTGGGATCAGCGTGTTGTGACGCTGCGCGGCCAAGATCGAGAGCATGCGATCGCACGCCTCATCGGTGATGATGCGTCGCTCGGCGATCATGATGAGGAGCCGCATCATTTCATTCGACGTCGTGCGCAGGCTGCGGATATCGCCGTCGGATCGTATGCTGTCGCCCAAACGCGTCTGGGTGAGCCCGAGGCCGTCCATCGTCGCATTGATGTTCTGCCGGCCGACGAGCCGGATCAGCATGTTGGCGGCGGTGTTGTCGCTTTCGGTGATCATGAGCATGACGAGTTGGTTGACCGTATAGCGGCTGCCCCACGGCGCGTCGCACAACGAGCCGTATCCCGAATCGCGGTCGGAATCCGTGAGCGCGACGGTCGTGTCCAAGCTGAATCGCCCTTGCGCGATCTGCCTGAACACTTCGACCATGACGGGGATTTTGATCGTGCTCGCGGCCGGCAGGTTGACGTCGCCGTTGATCGCTATCGCGTGGCCGCCGCTCAAGTCTGCGACGGAGATAGCGACGATGCCCGGCGAGAGCGAAGCAAGCCGCGCCAGCTCCGGTTCGAGTACGGTCAACGGCGTACCAAGCCATGCGTCGTTCGTATCTGCGATCGCCGCCGGCTGGATGTTCGAGGCCGCGAGCAGCAGACAGCATGTCAACGCGGCAGATAGGGTACGCCACATCATATATCTATTGTATCGTCAGGGCGCGGCGCGCGCATTAACGATCAGCGCTCGTACGGTATGCCGTCCGAAGCAGGCGGGCGGGCACGCCCGATAAAGCCCGCGATCGCGACGATCGTCAGCAGATACGGCAGCATCTCGAGGAATTGCGCGGGCAGTGCGCCGCCCTGCAGGACGATCTGCAGACTTGAGAAGAGCGCGAAGAACGCACAGGCTCCGGCCGCTCCGAACGGCGTCCACTTACCGAAGATCACGGCGGCCAGCGCGATGAAACCCCGGCCGGCCACCATGCCGTCAGAATAGAGATGCGTCTCGCCGACCGAGAGGTACGCACCACCGAGCGCTGCGAGAGCACCGCCCGCGATCGTCGCCGCGTAGCGGTAGGCCAGGACGTTGATGCCGGCAGTGGCGGCAGCGCGCGGCTCTTCGCCGACGGCTCGGAGGTGGATGCCGACGCGGGTGCGATAGAGCAGCATGTGCACGACGACCACGAGCGCGAGCGCGATCCACGTCAGCACCGCTTCGTTCCTCAGACCGGGAACTTCAGGCGACGCGCCGGGCTGCCCGAAGACCGTCGAGACGAGATATGCCGTCATGCCGAGCGTGAAGATGTTGATGGCCATGCCGACGACGATCTGATCCGCCGATTGCGCCAGCGCGAAATACGCGAGCACCGCGGCAAGCGCCATGCCGGTCAGCACGGCGACGAAAATCGCCAGCGCGACATCGTGCGTCCGGTACGATGCCACCACGGCTGCGAACGCCCCGCCGGCCATGATGCCTTCGAGCGCGATGTTGACGATGCCGCCGTTCTCCGAGATGACGCCGCCGAGCGTGGCGAAGATGAGCGGCGTGGCCTTCTTGGGCAGCACCTTTGCGACCGCGAGCGCGAGAAGCCATGGCGCGCTCACGCATCACCTTCGATCCGCGCCGGACGCCGCGCGAGCAGGTTGACGCCCACCGGCAGCTTGCGCGCGGCCACGAAGAGTATCACCAAACCCTCGACGACCGCGATGAGGTCTTTCGGCACGCCGGCGAGCGATTGCATCGCGAGCGCGCCGTTCTGCAGCGCGCCGAAGAAGAGGGCTGACAGGATCACGCCGATCGGATTGGTCGCGCCGAGCAGCGCGACGGCGATCGAGGTGAAACCATATCCGGGAGACAGTTCCGCGTTGAAGCGGTGCAGCAGGCCAAGGACTTCAGTCGCGCCGGCAAGCCCGGCAAGAGCGCCGCTCATGAGCATCGCGCGCTCGATGACGCTGCGCGGGTCTACTCCCGCGTAGCGCGCGGCACGCTCTGACTTGCCGACCGCGCGCAGCTCGTAGCCCGCGACCGTTCGTCCGAGCCACCACCAGAGAAACAGCGCGAGCAGGAGCGCGAGCGGCAACGCCGCCGTCAGCCGCGTGTTTGCGAAGATGGGCGCCATGACCGCGGTCGCGGCGATCGGCGCCGTCTCCGGCGCGCTCACGTCACCGCGCAGCGGACCGCTGACCAGATAGCTCGACCCAAGAAACGCAATGTAGTTGAGCATGATCGTCGTGATGACTTCGCTTGCGCCGAATCGCGCGCGAAGGACGCCGGCGATCCCGCCCCAGATCGCGCCGCCGATCGCGCCGGCGACGAGACATAACGGTATCTCGACGACCGCGGGAAGATGCAGCGCCGCTCCGGCGACAGCCGTGCACAGGCCCCCTGCCACGAGCTGCCCCTCGGCGCCGATGTTGAAGAGGCCCGCGCGAAACGCCACGGCCACGCCGAGTCCTGCGAAAAGCAACGCCGTCGTCTGGACGAGCGTTTCGGCTAAGCCTTGCTTCGAACCGAACGCACCGCGCGCAAGAGCGCCGAACGCATCGATCGGATTGGCGTGGAAGGCGAGCATGACAAACGACGACACGAGAAGCGCGAGCGCAAGCGCGCCTATCGGGCCGGCTGCGTGTCGCAGCGCATCACGCAACGGAACCGACTCCCGCCATGCAGGCGCCGAGCTGGGCGTCGGTCGCGGACTCCGCTGCGAATTCGCCCGAGATCCGGCCTTCGCTGAAGACGACGATGCGGTCGGAGAGCGCGCGGATCTCATCGAGGTCGAACGAGATCAGCACGATGCTCGCTCCGCTGTCGCGGACGTCGCGCAGCCTTCGATGGATGATCGCCGCGGCGCCGATATCGACGCCGCGGGTAGGGGCCACGCAGATCAACAGCCGCGTGTCGTCGGTCATCTCGCGGCCGACGATCAGTTTCTGCTGCGTGCCGCCGGAATATGCGCCTGCCGGCTTTGCCAGGTCGAATCCCGCCAGCGCATAGCGCGCGTCGATCTCGCGTGCCGCACTTCGCCCGAGCGAAAGGTTGAGACGCATGCCGCGACTCGTGCGCCGCTGGTCTCCGAGCAACGCATTTTCGGCGGTATCGAAGTCGAGCACGAGCCCTTCGCGCTGCCGGTCCGCCGGAACGTAGCGGATGCCCGCGACCCTTCGCGCTCGTGCGGAGAGCCGTGACACGTCGCGCCCCGCAAATGTCACGCTTCCGCTTGAGAGCGACCGAAGTCCGTACAGTGCTTCTGCGAATTCGGTCTGGCCGTTGCCCTCGACACCGGCGATCCCCAGGATCTCTCCGGCACGAACGTCAAGGCTCACGCCGCGGACGGCCGGCCGACGATCGTCATTCAGCACGTTGAGGCCGCGAACTGCGAGCGCAATGTCGCCCGGCGCCGTGCGGCGCGGCTCGCGCGCATCCAAGTCGACGACTTTACCGACCATCAGCGTGGCAAGCGTTGCGGCGTCGGCGCGGTCGATAGGCAGCGACCCCGAGACCTTGCCGCGCCGCAGAACCGTGACGCGGTCTGCGAGCGCTAAGACTTCCTTCAGCTTGTGGGCGATGAGGATGACCGCTCGGCCCTCTGAACGCAAGCGTCTCACGATATCGAAGAGCGCAGACGCTTCCGCGGGCGCAAGCGCAGCGGTCGGTTCGTCGAGGATGACGATGCGTGCATCGCGCTCGAGGACCTTGAGCAGCTCGACCTGCTGACGCGCGCCGACGTTGAGCGCTTCGACGCGCGCCTTCGGATCGAGGCCGAACTTGTATCGCGCCGAAAGTTCTCTGACCTCGGCTTCGGCCGCACGCCGGTCGGTGAACCCGCCGTGCGTGCGTTCGCGTCCTAGCAGGACGTTTTCGGCGACGGTGAAGCGTTCGATGAGCAAGAAGTGCTGGAAGACCATGCCGATGCCGGCGCGCATCGCATCGGAGCACGATCCGAACGCGACGTCCTTGCCTTCAACCTGTATGGATCCGCCATCGGGGCGAAGCACACCGTACAGCACGTTCATCAGCGTGCTCTTGCCTGCGCCGTTCTCGCCGATCAACGCATGGACTTCCCCGAAGCGCACGTCGAAATCCACTGAATCGTTTGCGACGAGCGCGCCGAAGCGCTTGGTGACGCCGTGAGCCGACAGCGCGGGCGGTGGAGCGGCCGGGCCGCCTTGGATCACTTCGTTGCGGCCGGGTGCACCGGGACGAACGCCTTCAGTTGGACCAGCGTCGACGGCACGACAAGTTTACGGGCGATGATCATCTTCTCGTAGGCCTTCTCCGTTGCGAGCGCACCTGCCGGCAGAAAACGGCGCGTGTACTTCATCTCGGTGAGGCCGACTCCGCCCTCCTTTAGGCCGAAGACGAGGGTTCCGCGCGGATAGGCTCCACGCGAAGCGTCGGCTGCTAGAGCGAGCACTGCGTGATCCACGTGCTTCAGCGCGCTCGTGAGCACTTTGCCGGGCGCGATGGCGTCTTGGTCTGAATCAACGCCGATAACATAGTAACCCGACGGCCGCGCTTGGGCCTCGTCAATGGCGCCGAGCCCGCATTTGCCCGCAGCCGCGTACACGATATCCGCGCCCTGATCGTAGAGCACGCTCGTGTATTCTTTGCCGCTGGCGACGTCGTCGAACGAGCCCGTGTATTTCACGAGCATCGTCGCGTGGGGATTCACCGATTCCACGCCGGCGGCGAAACCTGCCTGAAATTTTTCGATCAACGGCGACTCGATGCCGCCGAGAAATGCCACGACGTTCTTCTTCGTCGCGAGCCCAGCGATCACGCCCGCGAGAAAGGAGCTCTCTTCCTCTTTGAACGTGATGGACGTGACGTTGGGCTGGTCGACGACCGAGTCGATGATGGCGAAGTGTGTGGCCGGATACCGCGGCGCGACGTCGTTGAGCGAATCGTGCATCAGGAAACCGATCGCGAAGATCAAATCGTTGCCCTGATCGGCGAGCGTCGAAAGATTCGGTTCGTAATCCGTCACCGAGCGCGACTGCAGGACGGTCACCCGTGCGTCGAGCTGAGTCTTGGCCCACTGAAGCCCGCGATTTGCGGAGTCGTTGAACGACTTGTCACCCAGACCGCCGACGTCGGTGACCATAGCGAGTTTGAGCGACGGTTTGGCGCCGTTCGTCTGGTTTGCACCGGATGACCCGCTGCCACCACTCGAACAGCCCGCGATGAGCGCGGCCACAGCCGCCAACATGAACAGACGCCGCATGTGAAAAGCCTCCGGACGACGGCGATGGTCCCGCGCGGGACCTACGCCGCCGTTCGAAGGCTCGCCTTCCCGGGTAAAGCCCGTGACTAGTGGAGCGAACCCCACCTGTGGTCAAATGTAACCGTTAGCATGTGCGGCGCTTGTTGGAACAGCGTCGTCTTATACAGATTGCCGGTTGCGCATGGACCAAACGCGGTGCAGCCGCTTGCTCCCGGATATGGCACGCCGCTTTGGTAAACCGACCACAGTCCGGCCTGCGTATTGAAGATGTTGACCCAACCGATATGGAGTTCGCTATCGCCGACCGGCATGCTGAACGATGCGTTGTACGACCAGAACGGTACTGTATTGAAGTTGTTATTCTTTGCGAAGTAGTCGGCCCCGATGCTTGCGGTCGTCGTGTGCGGCAGTGTATGGAAATCGACGGACCACCCGTACTTGTGGAGCGGCACTCCCTGATACTGCTGATTGTCGACGACGTTGCCCAATGTCTGTTGCGTCGACAGCGGCACGTCGGTCGGGTATGCGGATTGTATATTGTAGTATGGGTTGAAATCAAATCGGTCACCAAGTGGAATAGTAGCATCCGTTTCGATGCCGGTGTACGTCGTTCCAGCGATATTGATTGGTCGCTCAAGATACAGAATCGGAGTTCCGTTGTCAAACGTCGGTGTGCCCGGCGGGGCTGGTTCGAAGCCGAAGAAGATGTGGTTGTGCAACAGACTCCGATACAGATCGATGTTGAAATGCCCGTCGCTCCCGAACAACTTCTCGTATCCGACGTCGAAACCGAGTGCGGTCTCCGAGCTGACGTTTGGGTTACCCGCTGATGCGGCGCACGCCGGTTCGGTTTGCGGGCATCCGGAGAAGAGGCTGGCGCTGAAGTGGCTGGTGTTGAGAAATGCCTGTAGGTCCGAGAGACGCGGTGCAGCAAAGCCGGTGCCAACGGAAGCTCGTACCACGGTGTTGCTATCCGGCTTGTTCACGATACCCACACGCGGATCAAATCTCTTCACGTTCAGCGTGTTGTAGTCGCTGTAATAGCCTGCTGCGGTGAGGTCGAACTTCGAGCCGATCGCATCATCGTCGCGCACCAATATAGTACGCTCGATCTGAGTGGCCTGGCAGTTACCCGAGTTGCGGCAATCTGACGGCGTGAAAAGGATGTGCGTCGACGGCGTGAACGTGTCGAAATTGAACAGGCTTCCATAGTTGAAATAGTCGCCATTTCCGCCCGCCGCGATGGTGAGCGTGCTGTTTCCCATCTCCTTGTTCCAAATCGCGAGGTCGCCGGTCAGCCGGTCGGATTCCGTTTCGATGTAGCAGCATCCACCGGCGGGAGTCGCGCCGTTCTCTCCATCCACGATTCGGTAGAGAAGTTGGTGATACGTGCGGAGTTCCAGACTTCCGCCTGCAAGGGCCGTGTGGAGATCGAAGGCGTACTTCGGCTGGATATTGGTAACGTAGTTGCCCGGGAATCCAAAGAACGACGGAAATCCTGATCCGGCGATAAAGCCGTTCGGCTGCGATTGCAATCCGGACTGATCGCGGATGTCGGACTCGTCGGTCGCTGAGATCACGCCGTACGTCGACGGCGAGAATTGATACTTGACCTTTCCGAGAAGCGACTTGAGCCCGAAGTAGAGAGTTGGATTCGATATTTGACCGCTTCCATAGTCCACGACGTAACTCGGCGGAATGTAGCCGTTGGTCCCAAACTGATGGAGGTCCAGCAAGTAACCAACGCGGCCCACGGTGTTGGTCTCTGATAGGTTGACATCTTGAGTGCCGAAGCCGCTGACAGCGTAGATCAGTTCGCCGCCCTCGGTAGCTTGAGGATCGCGCGTCACAAGGTTCACCGTGCCGCCGATCGTGTTGGCGCCGAAGAGCGACGTACCGCCCACGCCTTTCACAACCTCGACGCGTTGGTAGATCGCCGGCGTGAGCGTGGATAGATCAAAGTCGCCGTATTGGCCATTGCGAAGCGGCTCGCCATCTTGCAAGACCAGAACTTCATAGCCGGTGTTTGCGCCGCCCGCGAAGCCGCCTGCACCGCGGATAGTAAGGGTCGCAACGTTGCCGGGCGCGCCGTTATTGAAGTGCTGAATCGTGATCCCAGGGAGCTGTTGCAGACCGTTCTGGATCTGCGTTATGCCTTTCGCCTGAAGCGTCGAGGCGACGATGGTATTCACGGCAGACGATGAATGGTTCAACGCGGTGTGACCGAGCGCGATGACGTGCCCGAGCGACGTGATCGCATTGCCGCTGGCCGGCTGCAGAAAGACCGCCAATTGGAACTGCTGCCCGTCTGCCAGCGAGAACGGCGACGTGTCGTACGCCACATATTGCAACGCCGAGGCTCTCAGCTCGTACGTGCCGGGCGTCAATCCGGTGAACGCGAATTTGCCCATCTTGTCCGTCGTGGCGCTCTGCGATCCGCCGTTGGCGAGCATCGTGACTTTTGCGCCGCTGATGGCCGCTCCGGTCGACTCGTTGACGACGGTGCCGCTGATGGATGCGGTCGCGGCGGCACGTGCCGGTGCACCGCTGACGAAAAGAGAAATCGCCGCGAGCATGAGCGCCGCGAGCGGCGTGACCTTCTTGAACATCGAATGCTCCAATATCAGAAGACGTCGGTTGCAAAGGGTTCCGAACGCGATTCTTCCGTCTTACGCTCGGGTTTTTGGCTTTTCGACCGGTTCCTCGCCTGCCGAAAAACTGGGGAAAAGGCGGAATATTCTTCCGTTCGGCGCAATACGAAAATGCATTCGCATTATCCACAGGCTGTGCATAGGAGTCGTAGGCGATGACTGAGCGGCGCGCTAAACGCATCGATCTTATCGGCGTTCCGATCGACCTCGGTGCCGGCCGGCGCGGCGTGCGTCTCGGTCCGGACGCGCTTCGGGCAGCGAAACTGAAAGAACAGCTCGAGGCGCTCGGCTGCGAGGTGCGCGACCGCGGGGACGTCGGGGTTCCGCGCGCCACCCATGAAGAACCGGGCGGACTTGGCATGCCGCGATACGTCGACGTAGTCCGCACCGCGTGCGCCAATACCGCCGATGCGGTCGAGGCGTCGCTGCGAGACGGAGCATTCCCGATTGTCTTGGGCGGCGACCACTCACTGGCGACGGGCGCGCTCGCAGGAACCGCCCGCGTTGTCGGCGCTCAGGGGCTCATCTGGATCGACGCGCATGCCGATCTGAATTCGCCCGCGTCGACGCCCACCGGCAATCTGCACGGCATGTCACTTGCCTCAGCGATGGGTGACGCGCCGGATATCTTCCCGCCGGCTCAGTTTCATACGCCGGCGGTCGATCCGAAACGCACGGTCTTCATCGGGCTGCGCGATTTGGACGAACGCGAGCGTCAGGTGATCCGCGAACGCGGTATGGTCGCGTTCACGATGACGGATGTCGACCGGTACGGCATGGCAGAACTGATCAACCGCGCTATTCAGACTGCGGGTCGCGGTCCGGCAAGTGCGCACATCAGCCTCGACATCGATGCGGTCGATGCGTCGTTCGCACCGGGGACGGGAACGCCGGTACCGGGCGGCCTCACGTATCGCGAGGCGCACCTTGCGATGGAGATGCTCGCAGAGAGCGGCGTCGCGCACTCGATGGAGCTCACCGAAGTCAACCCGATCCTCGACGACCACAACGCGACAGCCCGTCTTGCCGCCGGCCTCATCTGCTCCCTCTTGGGCAAACGCATACTCTAGTGAACGGACTCACCCCACGCATCCGCTAGCGCTCGTCTTCCTTATCGTGCTCGCGGTGACGTACACCGCGATCACCGGCGCGACCGACGGCGGCAATCTCATCGCCGCGGCCGCGGCGAGCCGCACCATTCCGGTGACGCGCGCCATTGTGATCATCACGATCGGAGTGTTCGCTGGACCGCTGCTCTTCGGCACGGCTGTCGCTTCGACGATCGGTACGGGCATCGCTGACTACTCGCGCCTCGGGCCGGTGCTGCTCGGCGCCGGCATGATCGGCGCGATCGGTGCGCAAGCCGTCGCGTACATCGCGCGTGTACCGACGAGCGGCTCGGTCGCTTTGGTCGGCGCTATGATCGGCTCGCTGTGGGCAGGACCGGGCCTCCAGGTCGTGCATTGGGGCGGCGTCGAGAAAGTCGCGATCGCATTGGTCGCATCGCCGGTAGTCGGATTCGCGGCAGGTGCGTTCGTCTATGCACTCCTGGTCGCGCTCCTCGCGCCGCTTTCACGCAAAGCCGGAGACCGCGTGATGCGCCTGCAGTACGCGGGAGTCGCGTTGCAAGCTCTCGGCTACGGCGCGAATGACGCCGAGAAGACAGTCGGACTTCTTGCCGCGGCAGCCGTCGTCGCGGGCGGGGCGTCGTCATTCGTCGTTCCGTTCTGGGTGATCGCGCTCACCGCGCTTTCGTTCGCCGCGGGGATGGCGCTGGGCGGATTGCGAATCGCGAAGACGATGGGTAATCGTCTTTTCTCTATCCGACCGCAGCACGCGCTCGCATTTCAGTTCGCTGCTGCCGCGACCGTGTTGGGCGCCGCGGCGGTCGGCGGGCCGGTCAGCACGACGCAGACGACGGCGAGCGCCATCGTCGGCGTCGGCGCGAGCGCGAATCTGCGAGCGCTGCACGTGCGGACGGCCGCGAAGATCGTGGTCTCCTGGTTTTTCACCGCTCCGATCGCCATCGGCGCCGGCGCCGCGGCCACCGCGCTGGCAAACTTGCTGTTCCGAGGATAGACGCGATGTGGTTGACCAATCTGTTCGGCTCGGCGCATGGCGACAGGTTTTTCCGATTATTGCGCGAGCACACGCGCGTGTTGTGCGAAGTCGCCGAGCTGCTGGTGCGCTTTGTCGCGGGCGGTGATTCCTCGCTGCCCGAAGTGATCGACATGCTCGAACATCGCAGCGACGAACTCGTCATGCGCATGACCGAGGCGCTCAAGGACACTTTCGTCACGCCGATCGATCGCCAGGATCTCTACGGTCTCACCGAAGCGATAGACGACATGGTCGTTTATCTGAACAACGCATCGCGCGAGATCGGGCTGATGCGCGTGACGCCGACCCCGCAGATGATCGAAATGGCGAAAATCCTCGCTCAGGCGGCGCGCGACGTCGACCGCGGCATCGATGCCCTCACCGACGATCCGGTTCAAGCGTCGGACGCCGGACGCGCCGTGATGCACGCCGAGAGTTTAGTGGAGAATATCTACCGGGATGTGATCTGCACGCTTTTCGATGCCGAAGACTTGCACCGCGCGCTCAAACTGCGCGAGATCTACCGCCATCTGAGCAACTGCGCGGATCGCGCGGATTCCACCGGTCGGCTGATCGGCAAGATCGTGGTGAAGACGACGTAACCCCGACGACGTAATCTGTTGGGCGGACCTTTATGGTCCGCCGGCGCCTTGTAGGGCGGACCTTAATGGTCCGCCGGCGGATCGTAACGATCCGCCCTACATTAGACTATTTTCAGTTGGCCCGTGAGGGTCTGGCCCGGCGCCATTTCGATGATGCGCAGACCCGCGATATCCGAGGTTTGCCTGCGGAGTTCTTCGGGAGTGCCGGTGAGTATCGGAAAAGTCCCAAAGTGCATCGGGATGACGAACTTCACGCCGATCAACCGGATGGCGTAAGCGGCCTGCTGCGGATCCATCGTGTAGTGACCGCCGATCGGCAGCAGGGCGATATCGGGTTTGTAGATGTCACCGATGATCTTCATGTCCATCGTCGCGGCGGTGTCCCCGGCGTGGTAGATCCGAATTCCGTTTTCGAACGTCAGCACGTAACCCGCTGCTTCGCCGCCGTATACCACGGCATCGCCGTCGCCGATGCCGCAACTATGCGTAGCGTGCGTCATGGTGGCCTTGATGCCGGCCGTCTCGACCGTGCCGCCCTTGTTCATGCCGATCGTCTCGGCGACGCCCTGTTTTCCCAGCCACGCACAGGTCTCGACGATGCCGACGCACGTGCTCTTGTGACGCTTCGCTAGCGCGACGACGTCGCCCATATGATCTGAGTGCGCGTGCGTGATGAATATGGCGTCGACGGATTCTTGCCGCTTGAGCCGCGGCGGACATGCCGGATTCTGTTCGAGCCACGGATCCACGATCGCTCGCTTGCCCGAAGGCAGCTTAAAGGCGAACGTCGAGTGTCCGCACCATGTGATTTCGAGCGCGCCTAAATCCATGCCGATAGGCTTTTTATCCACAAGGTCCTTTCCCTACCGTTCATAAACGCCGTCGCAATGAACCACTTGCGGGTGCTCACGCTGAACGGCGTTTCGCTCGACGATTCATCGCTCGCATCGTTGATGGCGTTGGCGCCGGACATCGTCGCCGTGACCGATGCGACGGCATCCGCTATCGCCGCTTTCGCCGGCGCTCGCGGCATGCGATCAACTTCGATGACGACAGCTGCGGCGGACGGCGAGACGGTCGCCGTTCTGTGGCGCTCGGATATCGCCGTCGATTCGACCGATCGATTCGCATTGGGCCAGATCGGCGCTGGGGCAAGCGCGTTGCGCATCTCGTTTTTGCACGCGGGCGATCCGGTGAGCGTTTTCTGTGCGAAGCTGTCAGCGGACCCCGCGATTGGCGTCGGGCAGCAAGCGCGGCTCGGCGGACTTATCGACGCGACCCGCGGAGCTGTTCTCGGGGCGTGCGAGAACGTCTGCGCTCAGGCCGGCGTCCGGTGGTCGCGCTGCGATGACGCTTGGCTTGGCGCGCAGCGCAGGTTGCTTGCCCTGCCCCCGCGCGCGGATATCGGGCTGCTCGCGCGAAGCGCGTTCGGACTTGGACCGCATTCGCCGCATGCCGTCGCGACGCAAGCACGCGGTCCGGCTTGGTATTGCTCAGACGAGTTCAGCGTGCTGGAGTCGCGATCGATAGCAGCGGGGAATTCGGGAGACACGGCGCTGCGTTTCGCCGACGTGGTGCTGAAATCTGTTCTGAACGACCCACATGTCGCGGTTGCGCTCTAGCGCTCCGTAACGACCGCACCCGGCGCGCCAAGGCGCGCGAGCGCCGCTTCCGCCTCACTGCGCACCCATGCATCGTGTTCTCGCTCCAAGAGCTCGCGTAACGCAACGCGTGTCTCATCGCCGTTCAAGCCTGGGCCGAGCTGACCGAGAGACCAAGCAGCGTGTCCTCGAACGATCGGTTTTCGATCGGAGAGCGCTTGGATCAGCGGCTCGACGGCACGCGCGTCGCGCGAGTTGCCGAGCGCGACCGCTGCATTTCGCTGCAGGACCGCCTTGCCGCGCCACGCCATCGACGTCGGTTTGAACCATTTCTTATAGCGGCTCTTCGTCATCAAAAGGACGCTCGGCAAATCGACGGATGTTCCGATCTCGGGCAGCGGCGCGAACGTTCCGCGCATGCAATCGGCGCCGCGCTCTTTGCGTTCGTTCACCGGGCAGAAAGTCTGACAATCGTCGCAGCCCCAGATGCGGTTGCCGATCTGAGCGCGGAACTCGATCGGAATCGGCGTCTTGAGCTGCGTTAGATCTGAGATGCAGCGGCGCGCGTCGATCGCCCCGTCGGCACCGATCGCGCCGGTCGGGCAGCGATCGATACAAACGCGGCACTCGCCGCAGTTCTTCGCAAGCGGTTCGTCGGGCAGAAGGTCGAGCGTCGTGATCAACTCGCCGAGCAAAACCCACGAACCGTGCTCGCGGGTGAGGACATTTGCATTCTTGCCGTACCAGCCCAACCCGGCGCGCACCGCGGCGGCGCGGTCTACGAGCGGTCCGGTATCCACGCACGCGAGAGCGGTTTCACCGCTGAATTCCGATTGGATCCACGTTGCGAGCTGGCGCAATTTGCCGCCGATGACGCGATGATAATCGTCTCCCCACGAATGGCGCGACACCGCACCGCGTAAGCCTGGAGCATATGGATCGTGCGGCACGTCGGCCGTCGCGTAGGCCATCGCGGTGCAGACGATGCTGCGTGCGCCGGCGAGCACTTGCGACGGATCCGTGTGCCGAGCGATCTTTTCCGGCGGGAATCGCCACTGGCCGAGCATTCCCTCCGCTGCTCGGCGCTCGAAGACGGATCGCGTCTGCGCAAACGGTTCGGCGGCCGCAACTCCGATAAGATCGAATCCAAGTTCGAGCGCGCGCGCGACGACGCGCGATTTCGCGTCGCGGCGAGCGGCGTCACCGTCCATGACTACGCCGGGCTTGAGGTGCTGTTCGGGAATTCGAGCAAGCAGTCGCCGTGGACCGGCAGACCGTTGAGTGTTGCTGCCGTGTACGCAGACTGCTTCGCCGCCGCCAGAGCTGCTGCATCAAAATCGGGGTTGCCCGATGATTGCACCAGAGTCACGCCGATGATCTGCGAATCCGGACCGATCTCGACATCCACCCTCGCCGGCCTGGCCGTCTCCGGCAGTCCTGCCGGCAGCGGCGCTTCGCGCACGACGCGCGCAGGATTGTCGTCGCCCCAGACCACGTTATTGGCGAGTTCATCGCCAGTACCGCCCGTGTACGCCGCTGCAGACGTCGCCGAATGCGATTGGCCGTTCGGCATCTCAGTCGCGGCGACTCGCGGTGCGGTCTCGGCGGCCGGTCTGAACTTCGCCGGCTTATCGAGCGAGATCTGCGCCACTTTGTGCGCTAATCTGTGGAGCCGAGCGACCCGCTGTTCCGCGCCGAGCTCGAGATACTTCAGCATCGCTACATTCAACGCGGTCCGCTTGACGATGATGGGCGTCGGGGTCGGCGTCGGCGTCGGCTTTTCGAACGGATCGTGTGCCGAGCGCGAGAGCGTGATGACCGATACTCCGTCTTTGTCCGAAGGACCGACATTTCGCCAGTAGGACGACATCGCCGCGACGGACGTTCCAAAGGAGATGTGGAGGAGGCTCGACCCGATGATGAAGACCGCGAGTCCAAAAAGCACACGTTTCCGTATGCGAGGTTTCTCAATCAGGGATTCGCTGGATGCCGGAATCTGTTCGAACATGCGACTGCCCCGGAGACTGGGCCGGCCAAATCTGGCTGCCCGCCTTTTCTTCCACTCATAAGGCACCCGCGCCTTTGGCGGGAAGCATGGGCTTGTGCCGCCAGGAAGAACACCTGTAGGGTGATCGACGCTTCGCGCCCCAAACTGAAATTGTACAAGGCGGACTGGTGCGGATACTGCATCCGGGTGATGCGCAAACTCGACGAGCTCGGGCTCGCATATGAAGGGGTCGAGGTGCCGATTCCTCACAGAGATCGGCGCGAAGTGATCGCCGTCTCAGGTCAGCCCGAGGTGCCCGTGCTGGTAGACGGCGACGTGGTCATCGACGACGATGACCGGATCATCCCGTACCTCGAGGCGCGATACGGCGCCAAACGGTAGCTCTTTATTCGCTGCGAAGGGCGCGCACAAAAACGACTTTGGTCCAAGGCAGCAAGCTAACCTCGCTATCGAGCGCTAGCTGTTCTCGACTGTCGACGAACACACGAATGCGCCTCTCGCGCAACGCCCTCAGGGCTTTTGCGACTTCTTTAGCCTTGTCGATCCTTCTCGGTCCGCCGCGGGCAGCCACAGCACCCTGGGCGGCTTGCGCGGCGATCTGACTTGCCGTGATCGGCGAATTTGTCCGCGTTGATGTTGACGCCACGGCGGCCCCGGTCTCTATTTGTCGGCGCACGAACGATTCCACGGATCGCACGACGAGGTCACGTACCGTTGTCGTAGACTTCGAGAAGCGAAGAACGAACGTATCATCGCCAAACTCGTCGCCCGAGAATTCGACGTCGCTCGCGCCTTCATCCCTTCGGTCAGCCATGGTGCGATAGTTCTATGATCAGATTTAGCAATATCGTGATGGCGTCATCGCGATCTTCGAAAGGCAATCGAATGTCGCGGGCGATTCGATTGCCGAGCTTGATCTTGACCGCTTGGCCGGATGGGCCGTGAGCGATGACGCCGGTTCCCAAATGTATCCTGAAGCGGCCGTCGACGATCGCGTAGCACCCGGCGATGTCGACGCGGTCTTTCAATCCAAGCGACGGCATCAGCGCGGCAATCGCAGGCGCTCGTGTGATGCCGAACGCCGTCGCCAGCGGCTCGGTTAGCGAAGTGATGCCAAGCTCTCCGACGCCGACGCTTCCTACGCTGGCCACGAGATCGATATCGCGAACAGCTTCGGAAAACACGACCGGCGGCACGTCGCCGAGCCGCATCTTGGGACCAAGGCGACCAGTTACGGTCTTTACTTCATGCGAAACAAGGCGATGAAACTCTAGGATTTCGAGTCGCCCGCTCGCTTCATCGGTTGGCCCATCATGGCTGAGCGATGCTTCGGCGCCGAACGCGGCGAATCGTCGCGACCCTAGTCCGGAGCCATCGAATCCTGCAAGCCCGAGACCGCCGCTCCAACCGCGCGCAGAAGTCAGGGCGCGCAGTACTTGTAGCGGCACGATATGTCCTCGATATCGGATAAGAGAGCTTTCGTCGCGCTCGGCGGAAGTCGGATAGTACGTCTCGCGGAAGATCTGTTTGAAAGGCTGCACGACTTTCAAATGCACGATTCGATGTTGCCAATCCGATTGCACATCGTAACTCAACTCAACCGGATGGACTAACGTAAGCGCGTTGTCCGCCCCCACTTTTAGTGATACGCCGTCAACGGCGGCTACGGTCTCCTCGGAATCTGGAAGGCCGGTCCCTACCGTCGTCGCGCCATGATCGATTTTCCAAACAAGCCGTCGTGCGAGGTTTGCGAGGACGGGATGCCTCATCACGTTGCGGCGCCACGATTCTGCCGACCACGTACGCCTATCTACCATCGCACGCTCGAACCGGGCGCGTTGAAGCGAAACGGTGCTCGCAAGCCGTTTTCGCTCTGTGCGCACTTCCAAAACAGCGTCCCCATTCGCCCTCGCAAGGGCACGCGGCAGCGATCGAACGACCTTCCCGGTCGAGTTCCGGAACACGGTGCGCACGCCACCATCGTCGGCGAGGAGAAGCGATATGGACCAATCGCCGATGGCCCACATCTTGAGACCGCCTTCGTCCAGTCCGTGAGTGGGAACCAGACGGTCGGCGAGCTCATCCGCGCTTATTCCTTGATTGCGCGCGACCGCTTCAAACGCTGATTCAATCCTTTTTGCGAGGTTCTTGTGCGTGACGCGAGCGCGCAATTCTTGCAGGCGTATCAGGATACGCTCGCTCGGGGCCGAACCCATCGCATGAATCGCTGCTGATGCGGCGGCGGGATTCGGATCCCCCATTTTTGCCCATGCGATCACCGTGTTGCCCCACAGATCGCAAGTCTCTTCGTCATCACAACCGGCAAGAGCCCAGTGAGCACCCCGAGCCATATTCTCGATACAGTCGTTTATCTCGCTGCCGTTCGCGGTGCCGATGCCGTGCAGTCGCTTCCGCTCGCGCTCTCGCTTGGCGATGTCGCGCGCGGCGGGGTTACCGGGCTGCTCCGCGCCGGTCTTGTAGAAATATGCCTGCGCTTCGTACTCCGCCGTACTGAGCACAGGCTTGACCAGCGTGATTTCGTTGTACGCGCGGACAACGCCGAGCAGCGTCTGACGAATCTGTGGATCGAGCGTTTCACCGCGAAGCCGTCGCCAGTTTGCTTCCCAGCGCTTCGACGGTCTAGGACCTTCGGCGCCCGATAGAAGGTCACAAAGCGTGCGCTGGTCCTGAGGTCGTGATGCCAGCCCAGAAAAGGCGTTCGCAATTGATTCCGCCACGACGTATCCGGACCCGGCCAGTTTCCGCAAACGCGGGATCGCTTGCGGATCCTCGCTCCCTGCATTTCCAAGCGCGAGCTCGATCGACGAGATATATTCCCGCAAAAGCTTCCGGCGATGGCCGAACAGCGGCCGCTTCAGCATTCGTCGCAGCCGCTCGACCGCGTCTGTGTCGGCGGATCGTGCCAATGCCCAGAGGGCAGCAGAGTTCTGAGGCCCATCGTTGAACACGGCCGGCTCGCTCAGTTTTTCGAGAAGGTCGCGAATTTCGGAGTCGGGCTGCCGCGATAACATCCATATACAAGCCCGCTTGATGCAACGTGCTGCCTCCCATACAGCCGCGTTGGCCGGAGGCGGCAATCCGTCGCGGTTAGCCTTCGTCTTTGCCACATAGGCGCTCATGTTTTCATCTCGCGTGTCCGCCTCGGCCGCAAGCCGCACCAGCGCGGGGCGAGCACGCCGTACAGCTTCCTGATCCGCGATGTTGCCCCACAGACCAAGCCATCTCGTGGTGGGCGTGCCGGTGCGCGCCTCCAACGACAACGCAAGGACTTCGATCAGGAGGCTAGGCCATTCCGCGAACGCCGCTCGAAGCGTTTCGACTTGCAGCGAAAGCATCGTGGATTCAAGGACATACTCTTTCGCTTTACCGTGATGGACGGCATAGTAGGCGTGTGCGGGGCAGTGCTGGGTCGCGGCAAGATAGTCTAGCGCGGCGTTCTGCTCATCGGACGTCATCGTGAGCAACATACGCGGGTTGCGGAGTATCGAGAGTTCTTTCGCCCCGTCGGGTGCGATCATCCACCGATGTTCAACTGCGTCCCCGCACCGCCATTTTCGCATGGAACACAGGGCCGACTGGCGTCGGCCCCTTCGGACACCAGGCATTGATAGCGTGGGCCGACTGGCGTCGGCCCCTTCAGGAGATCGCCCCTTCAGGAGATCACGCGTAGAAACCGCGCGCTTCGTAGGCCTCGGCGACGCGGCGGATCGCCACCATGTACGCAGCCGTGCGTAACGTCGTCTTGTGACTCGATGCGGTGTTCCACACTTCGTCGAAGTTCTCGCGCAGGACGTCGCGCAAGCGCTCGTTGACCTCACGCTCGCGCCAATAGTAGCCGGCTCTGTTCTGCGCCCACTCGAAGTACGATACCGTCACGCCGCCGGCGTTGGCCAAGATGTCCGGTATGATCGTCACGCCGCCGTCGGCAAGGATCGCATTTGCGCCGGCGGTCGTCGGTCCGTTAGCACCTTCCGCGATCAGATGCGCTTTGATCCGTTTCGCATTGTCTTCGGTGATCTGATTTTCGAGCGCTGCCGGCACGAGTATGTCGCAGGCAAGTTCGAGGACCGCCGTGCTTCCGATCGCCGTTCCGCCGGTGAATCCCTCGAGGCTTCGCTTTTTGTTCTTCTTGCTCGAGACGAACTCGATCGCGGCGGGAATGTCGATGCCGTCTTTATTGTGAATGCCGGTGAACTGATCGCTGATCGCGATCACCTTGGCGCCTTGCTCGTGCAGAAGCTTCGCTGAGATCGATCCGACATTGCCGAATCCTTGCACTGCTATCGTCGCGCCTTTGATCGTGCGGCCCATCTTCTCGAGCGCCGCCTCGATCGTGATCATGACGCCGCGGCCTGTTGCCTCCACGCGTCCCCGCGACCCGATGCAGACC